>Ga0247844_1006094_pt1 | contig 14695 bp, 11 predicted proteins | sample LaCtaG_FD_192421 | JGI IMG/M metagenome (GOLD analysis project Ga0247844, IMG submission 192421) | Freshwater microbial communities from meromictic Lake La Cruz, Castile-La Mancha, Spain - LaCruzMarch201714.5m_1 | ecosystem: Environmental > Aquatic > Freshwater > Lake | place: Spain: Castile-La... | reverse complement strand
CGGCCATTGTAATTCGTGAAACCAATTGATGTAACAGTGGAACTACTTGGAGTAGTTGCATTAATTGATATTACTGAAATTGATCCCTCAGGGTCAACCGTATAAAGCTCATTGGGCTCTCCCTCATTGGCTACGATTAATTTGCTGCCATCAGGGCTAAAAGCAATCGAATCAGGAACAACTCCAACCGCTACAGATCCTGCTGCAGTTATAATTGCGCTGCTGCCAGTTCCTGAAACTGTATAAAAATTGACTCTCCCTGGTTCATATCTTGCTGTGCCTAAACCCTCTATAGCTACAGCTATTAATCCATCTTTGTTTATTGCAACGCTATTTGTATTGCCATTTAAGCTGATTACTTCTTTTAAAGCCGGTGCAAATGGATTTGTAAGATCTACTACGGATAATTTATCAGTGCCACCAATGCTAAATATAAGTTTTGCAGTGCTGTGATAAGCACTGATCTCTGCTCCGCCAGCAGATAATCTTAGAGTGCTGAGGCTATTTAATGCAATGTTGTCGTCGGAGCTGAAATCACTCTGCTGAATGATATTTTTACCATCGCTAACTAATGTGTCGCTCTCCCAGATTGGTTTAGCTGTAGCTGGATCAAACCCTTTGAGATATTGGAAGCCTGCTGTAATATTTGATTTGCTTACATTTAGATCTAGGAAGCCTCGATCTTGTGCGTTTGCATAGGTGAGATCGTTGATATAGGCCTCAAATAAATCCCCAATTCCTTTCACACCTGGGAAATATCTCTCTAATCCAGGCGATGAAACTCCTGGTGTGCCTAGCTCAATACCAACAGGTGTTCCAGTTGAGGTGTCTAAAATTCCAGCCCAAGCGTTATGGGTGTCGCCCGCTAAGTTAACTAATTTTTTGTTTTGTTGCAATGCAATCGCATATAGCTTCTCTCTTTCGACTCCGTATCCATCCCAAGCATCAAGATTGTAAGGTATTTTTGTGGCTTCACTGAATAGTGCTGCCTCATCTGCAGATAACGCTTGTCCTAATGCAAGTTTTTGCAGTGGAGCAGCATATTTCGCTAACACTGTTGGATTTCCAGCATTGAGTAATAGTTCTGCCGGTATGGCCATGTTCTGCATTAATGTGCCAGAACCAGTAATTTGCCATGCTGCGTTTGATGTTTTAATTTCATTCTCAAGCCATGCAAGTTGTTCGCTGCCGAGTAGTTCGCGTTTACCTGTGTATGCTTGCATTACTGCGGCTGCAACCAATTCATTAGTTACAAAGCTTGCAATCGCAGCTCCAAATCTTGCAGCATCAGCAGTGTTTGCTGGAGCTGCAACTTTATATTTACTTACGTAGGTTGCTAATTCTGTTGGGTTGCTGAGTATTTGACCAATCCTAGCTTGAACTTCAGTTGCTGTTGGATATGTGATCTGTTTGTCCCTTGCCAGTAATCTGGTTTCAAGTATGTGAAGCGAAAGAATATCAGCAAAATCAAATGATCTATAGCCTTTGCTTAGTGGCGTGCTGCTTGTTCCAGCGTCTAGTCCATCCCTTAGCTGGGGTTCCCTGATGGGCATCCATTCGTAATAAGCCTTTAGGGCGGCATCTCTGCGCACACTCCATTCACCTTCGGTGGCTGTTTGATGATTTTCTGCACCTAGCTTATAGCTATCATTTGCTGTTTCATGGTCATCCCAGATGGCAATAACTGGTGCTGATGCTCTTAGTTTTCGCAGACTTGGATCAGTATGGTATTGGGCGTAACGCAATCTGTAATCTTGAAGGCTAACAATTTCTTTATCAGGTGAAAAACCCCTAGTAGTACTCGATTCTTCTGCTGAACTGTATCCACCTTTGCCATATTCGTATATATAGTCTCCTAGGTGTATGTAAGCGTCATATGGGTTCGCTGAATTTATTTCAGCTGCTCGCCCATAGGCCAAGAATTCGTTTGTGGCTGTGAAATTTGCGCAAGAAAATACGCCAAGGTGAATGCTATCTGCTGAAGTTGCTAGTGTTTTTGTTGTACCAATTTCAGAGATATTGCTACCACTTATGAATCTGTAAAAATATTTAGTACCTGCATTTAAGCCCTCCGCTTCCGCCTTCACTGTCCAGTCGCGATCCGCGCTTGTTGATACAACTCCTTTCTTTATTATATTGGCTTCCTTGAAGTCGCTTGTTGTTGATACTTCCCAATTGACATTTGTAGACGCTCCAGTTATGAGGGCTGGATTTAAACGGGTCCATAATATGACTGAATCTTTATAGGGATCTCCAGAAGCAATACCGTGACTGAACGGAGCTGGGACCGATGAAGTCATGAATATAATGACAGTTTTGCTATTACAATCCTCAATGGTTTTGATAGCAATATGAAGCGGCAATGCTTTGTTTAAGAGCGTATTATTTTTTGGTTATGGGTTTTCTGGTGCCCCGCCCCCTTATTCCCCTTGATAGCCAAGTTCAGCTAAGCGACCTGGTTTTTGGCGCCAATGGGGCACCACCTTCACGAATAATTCTAGATATACCGGCCCATCAAATACTTTTTGCATCTGCAGCCGGGCTCCGGTGCCGATTGCTTTGAGCATGGCACCGCCTTTGCCGATAAGTATTCCCTTTTGGCTGCTGCGTTCCACCATTACGGTGGCAAGAATTGCGGTGCGGGGGCCATCTTCCTCTAACCGTTCGATCTGCACTGCTACCGAATGGGGAATTTCCTCCCTGGTTAGATGCAAAACCTGTTCGCGTATTAGTTCTGCCAACAGCAGTTTTTCTGGCTGATCGCTGATTGTGCCAGCTGGATATAACATTGTCCCTAGGGGCAGCAATGGTTCTAATGCTTCCACCAAGGCACTGCAGCCATCGCCTGTAGTGGCGCTAAATGGTAATAATGGCGCTTCTGGTAAAGCATCTTGATAGCTATTAAATAACTCTTGTTGTTCTTCTGGATTAACAAGATCTTGTTTATTAAGACCCAGTAATACCGGTTGACGTATTTGTTTTAGTAAATCAAGCACAAACTGATCACCGCGGCCAAGGGGCACACTGCCATCCATCAAAGCAAGCACCACATCCACTTCGCCAATGCTGTTGCGTGCCGTTTGCACAAGCCTTTCACCTAGCAGGTGATGCGGTTTGTGAATTCCAGGCGTGTCTAGTAATACAAGCTGCGCGGTGGCGGTTGTGAGAATTGCCCTAAGGCGATTTCGGGTGGTTTGGGCTACCGGTGAAGTGATCGCTACTTTTTCGCCCACCAATTGGTTTAACAAGGTGGATTTACCCACATTGGGCCTCCCGATCAAGGCAACAAATCCCGAGCGAAAGCCCTCTGGCGTTGGGCTCCAAAGCACATCTTCTGTTGCCGGTATTGGAATCTGCATCTACCTAGTGTGCTGGCTTGAGCAAGGCAGTGCTTAAACCCCATAACCTTGGTGAATAGTTTTAGCTTTTGCGATGAGTTTTGAAGCAGCAATGGAAGCAGCAGCCCTCTGGTGTGGCACCTGGGAGCAGGGCGATCTCAGCGATGAGGTGCTGGCAGATAAGGTTGCGCAGTTGCTCACAAGCCGTGATGGCGCCCGCGGTTTCTTTGTGGTGAGTTTGCCAGCAGAAAATCCATTGATGGATCGATTACCTGAACCATTACTGATTGCCCTCAGGGCTGCAGGGGAAGAAGTGGTGGATTTAACGGCCCGTAATTTAGCGATGAGCACCGCTATGGCTGTTTATCACCGGCGTGTTGGCGCAGAAGATCAATGCTTAGGTTCAGAAAGAGTGCAACGCCGCAGCCGAGAATTGCTGCAAAATCTAGAATCTGGAGCGGTAAAAATTAGGCTTGAAACTTTGCTTGCTGCCACAGATGGTATTGGTAGCGATGTTGCTTTTTTGGATCGCTGGCAATACGACGCCGAACAAAAAGCCGCCATTAAGGCGGCCGTGTTATCAGTAGCTGATTAACAAACTAAGATTAAATCAATCCCGGCGGCTACCACCGTTAATGGCAATGATTAAACGCAGGATGAAAATAAATAAGTTTACATAAGTTAGATACATTCCCAAAGCACCTGCTAGATATTGATCATCATTGTAAGTGCGCGGCATTGTATAGAAATCAACAAATGCTGCGCCAATAAAGATCACCGTACCAAAACCGGCAATCATTAATTCAAAACCACCGCCCATAAACATTCCAGGGGCAAATATACCTCCAATAAATTGCACCAACATCGCAATTAACAGGCCAACAATGCCTAAGCCCACCACCGCTGTGAGGGCTTGGCCAACGCTGTCGCTCATGCGGCGGCCCACAACAGAAGCGATCACAAATGTGATCCCGGTTGCTAGGGCAGCAATTGCTACTCCGCCAACACCTGCAGGGCTGCTGATCGCCATAGATACAAGGCCACTTAAAGTGAACCCAGTTACCAAGCTGTAAACCGCCAAAAGGGGCAGTGCAGTGGCGTTGTTGCCTTTAAGTGCAACATTTTGAGCTACAAAAAATAGAACAAAATTACCAATCAATGTCACCCAAAACAGGGGCATAAAGATTGGTGTTGCAATCATTGATAAACCGCCAAGCACTCCAACGGAGGTGAGCACCATGCCGCCGCCCACATAGGGCAAGGCGCGATTTACAACATTGGGACCCACAAGGGCGCTGCTTTGAGCATCCCGGATCGCTTCTCTGAAATTACTGCTGGCCGGCATGGCACTTCCTGATTAATTACCTTTATATGCTGCCAGCCTTAAGGGGCTTTTGACACCTATTGGTGTGCGGATCACCGCCGCTTATTGGCGTATGCCTCCACTATTTCCAGCACCAAAGGGTGGCGCACCACATCTGCTGCAGTAAGGGTGCAAATTGCAATTCCTTCTTGGTTTTCCAGTAGTTTTGCCGCTTCCACAAGGCCACTATCTTGGCCATGGGGAAGATCTACTTGGCTTGGATCACCAGCCACCACCATGCGTGAATTTTCACCAAGGCGGGTGAGCAGCATTTGCATCTGGGCGCAGGTGGTGTTTTGCGCTTCATCAAGGATGATGAATGCATCAGCCAGGGTGCGCCCTTGCATGTAGGCCAAAGGAGCCACCTCAATAACACCTTTATCTATTAATGCAGTGGTGCGTTCTTGGCTGAGCAAACTATGAAATGCGTCGTAGAGAGGTCGCAGGTGGGGATCTACTGCTGTTTCTACAGCTGGCCTTGTAAGCACTATGCGCTCCACTCTTCTTTCCTGCAGGCAGCGCACCGCCTGCACTACCGCTAAAAAAGTTTTACCAGTGCCTGCAGGGCCAAGCGCCAAGGTGAGTTCATGGTTTTGCATCGCCTCCACATAATTGCGCTGCCGCAAAGTGCGTGGTCTTAGTAATTTGCCACTTTGGCTGCGGGCTAATACCTGCTGGCTTAATTGGCGTTGTTCAGCTCCTCTACCGCTTGCTAGAGCCTGAAGATTGGTATTTAAATCGGCGGCGCTAATGAATTCACCTTCAATCCATTGGGGCCTAAGCAATTCAACTACTGCAGCTGCCTGCTCAAGTTGTTGCGCCTTGCCATCTATGTGGAGCTGCAAACCCCTTAGTACCAATTGGGCACCGGTTAATTCGCTGATGCGACGCAGATTTGCTTCTGCTTCGCCGGCAAGGGATAAAGCAGCTGCTTGATTTGGTAGATCAATCGCGAAGCGTTTGCGCTCCTGCCCTTCCATGGGAGGAGGGGTCAGGCTTCTTCTGGAGCAGCTTCTGCTGATGTTTCTGATTCTGCGGCTTCTGCGGCGGCAGCTTCTGCTTTTGCGGCTTCTGCGGCGGCAAGTTCAGCCGCTTTTGCTTCTGCTGCTGCTTTCGCTGCTGCCTTTAGCTCTGCTTCACGGGCAGCAGCTTGTTTTGCTTTACCAACGGTTTCAGCAGCGCGAATAGTTTTTGTAATCATTCCGCCTTTTTCCAGCAGTCCCCTTACGGTGTCTGATGGTTGGGCGCCTTGATCTAAGCGGCGACGCAAGCCCTCTGTATCAAGGCGGGTTTCATTGGTGCGCGGATTGTAAAAACCCAGTTCCTCGAGCGGACGTCCGTCTCGGCGGCTGGTGCTATTGCAAGCCACGATCCGGAAGCTCGTTTCCCTCTTTTTACCGAAACGCTTCAGGCGGAGCTTGATCATCGTGACTAAGTGGGCGTAAACAGGGATCATCCACCATAACTGGTGGAGGTTAGAGCTGGCCGAAGCCTTTGCGTTTTTTTTCTGGTTTATAGGCCTTTGCTGGTTTCCCTGGTGCTTTTTGCCCTCCCATATTTGGCATACCGGGCATAGCGGGCATTCCTGGCATTCCCGGCATTCCGGGCATTCCGCCGCCTCGGCTCATCTGTTGCATGAAGCCCCTCATCTTTTGGAAATCGGCAAGCACCTTATCCATCTCTGCGGGTTTATGGCCGCTACCCACCGCGATGCGCTTGCGACGCGAGGGTTGAGAGGCTAAAAGATCGGGATTTTCTCTTTCTTGTTGCGTCATCGAGCCGATCATTGCTTCGATTCGTTTGAGCTGGGCTTCCCCTTGTTTGAGCATGCCATCGTCGATTTTGTTCATGCCTGGAATCATTTTCATCAACCCCCCTAGGGAGCCCATGCGTTTGATTAAGCGCATTTGTTGAACGAAATCGGAAAAATCAAATGAGGCTTCTTGCAGCTTGCGCTGCATCTTTTCCACATCGGCAATTTCCACTTCCTTTTGCGCCCTTTCCACCAAGGTGAGAACGTCGCCCATGCCAAGGATGCGGCTAGCCATCCGCTCTGGATGGAAAGGTTGTAGAGCTTCTACTTTTTCACCGGTGCCGATGAATTTGATCGGCGCACCGCTCACCTTGCGAATCGATAAAGCGGCGCCACCGCGGCTATCGCCATCCAGTTTTGTGAGCACAGCACCAGTAAGACCCACCTGGTTATGGAAAGCGCGCGTGAGTTCAGCCGCCTCTTGGCCGATCATTGAATCCACCACCAGCAACACTTCATCCGGTGTTACGGCAGTGCGGATCCGCACCATCTCAGCCATCATCGCCGTATCGATTTGGAGCCTGCCGGCGGTATCTACAACAACCGTGTCAAAACCCTGCTCGCGGCCATAGGCAACCCCTGCAGCAGCAATATCTTCTGGTTTTTGATCAGCCCCAAGGCTGAATACCTCCACATCGATTTGCCGCCCCAAGGTTTGTAACTGCTCGATGGCGGCTGGCCTATACACATCGGCCGCCACCAGCAATGCCTTACGGCCCTGTTCTTTTAGATGTAGCCCCAATTTCGCTGTAGCTGTTGTTTTACCTGCCCCCTGCAGGCCTGCCATTAAAACAACTGTTGGTTTTGTTGCTGCTTGAGCCAGAGGTGCATTCGCACCCCCCATCACCTCTACTAATTCGTTGTGCACCAACTTGATAAATTGTTGGTCGGGGCTGATACCGCGCACCACCTCAGCGCCAAGGGCTTTGCTGCGCACATCAGCAACAAAATCCTGCACCACCTGCAGGCTCACATCAGCTTCAATCAGTGCACGCCTAACGCTTTTTAGTGCGGCATCTACGTTGTTTTCGCTGATGGCCCCTTGGCCGCGCAAACCGCGAACGGCATCTTCAAAGCGCTGGGAAAGTTCTTCAAACATCAATTAGCTCCTCAATTACTAGAACGAAAATCCGCCAGCTGCCACGCCTGCTTCGGATCTGGGCGAACAAACACGTAGGTGTTATTTAAGGTAATGGCGGCATCTTGTTTTAAAGCCTTGCCCTTTGCGTCAAGCAAATCTTCTGAGTACAGAATCTCAACTTGCGCTTCGAGGCGAATTGGGCTGTTACTTACAACATTGAACTTTTCAATTTTGGCGGATACCCGTTGGCTAAGGCCCTGGCTTGCATCGGCAGCACGATTATCAACAACATTATTAACGAGTTTGGCGGAAGCTAATTTGCTTAAGGTTGCTTGATCATTGCCACCTGCTAGCAGATCAGCTTTTGCCTTTAGCCATTGCTCGAGCACCTCACGGGTTGCTTGTTCTGGGTTTGGTGATTTTTCCGGGCTTGGCAACTTTTCCGGGTTTGGCAATTGTTCGCTTGGCAAGACAGCAACCGGTGGCGGTGGCAGCAGCAGAGCTTCTTGCGGAATAACTGGAGCTTGCTCTTGTTTGCGTCCGAGGTTTAAACCGATTGCGCTTGTGGCAACCATGGCAAGCCCAATGGCTAACCAGCGTTGATTGCGGCTCCAGCGGCGAGTTTCCCACCAGGTTTTGGCCTGCTGCACACGTTCCTGAAGATTTAGTTGGGGTAATTGTTGAATTTCAGCGGCGGGATTATCTAAGAGTTCTTCCAGTTCATCAGCACTGGGGGTTGGTATGAATTCAAAATTAGTGATGGGCTCATGTTGCGGCTCAAGGCCATGCAGGCGACGGCGATCGCTGCGCTCCACATAGGCCTGCACATCGCGATCAGCGAAATATGCTTCAAGGTCAGGATCTGCTTCTAGGTCGCGGTAGCAAGCCAAAACCTGCCGCTCCAGCCAATCGCGGCAATAAGCGCAAACACCAGCTAAGGGATCATCACCCTGTTCCTTAGCCCAATGTTCCAATTCAGGGTCGCTACCGCGTTGGAAATGCAATTCCGCTGCTTTTGTATTACCAAGAAGCAATTGCAAACAGGCAATTTCCGGCTCCACCCCCACTTCATGGAGGGTTTTTAATCGTTCTAAAGCCGCTTCAATCCGTTCTGGTTTGCGTTGCGCAAATCCAGAGGCGGTGAGGGCATAGGCACTAAGAAAATCAGCTGTAACCGAACCGGCTTCAGCCATTTTCAAGAACAAATCAATCTGTTCTTGAACAGTTAGAAAATTACGTATTTGTTGGAAAAAAGCCTGGAAAGCTTCCTGGGAAAAACTGGGATCCAATTCACCATCAAGCCCACCGCGGCGATTGATCAATTCCTGCAACAACTGCAAACCAAGCTCCCGTTGGGGGATTTCGGTGAGGGGTCTACTCAATAGATCGAGCACCCGATAGGGCAGTAAGGCTTGAAGATCAGCTTCAAGCGCTAAACGCCGTTCCAGTTGCTGCCCCATGCGTTGCAGTAACTGGATTCCTTGTTGCAGCAACAGAGCTGCTGTTTCGTAATGGCGTTCGTGTTTCCGTTCACTGCCCCCCTGCTGGCAAGCCAAGGCCGCAAGTAGCGAGAGATCTAGTTCCCTGCTGCTGCCGAGCGCTGGTGCCTGAGGCGGCTGCAGGGCCTTGCGGGCCCCTTCAAAAGCTTCAATTGCTTGGCCTGATTCCATTAATAGAATTAAGCCGCCCACCTCCAAATTGGAGGGAATATCAAGAGCTGGAAAAATGCCGGCGCTTTCGTTTGTTTGTTCGGTAACTAAGCGTTCATAGTTTTGACGCCGTTCTTCATCCGCTAAAAGATTTGCACTTAGTTCCAATAACTCAGCGCGAGCAGTAAGGCCCTCTTGGCTAAAGCCTGGGCCAGGGGGGCGATCTAAGCGTTGTTGCAGGGTGCGCAATACGCCATCACTGGCAACTACGGGGCTTACTCCCAGCAAACGAAAATGGTCTAGGAGTAGCTCCAAGTGCTGGATGCTTTAAGAGGCTCGAAGTTTACGTTGGTTCAACGGTAAAGTTTGTTTTTTAATGGGGCCAGGGTGCCATGACCAGCGAAACCGCTGCCGCCGCAGGCTCCACCCCAACGGCGCTCGGTGCAGAACTCGGTGCAGAGCTGAAGCGGGAAGAGGGTTTGATGCTCTACCGCGATATGGTGCTGGGCCGCAGATTTGAAGATAAATGCGCGGAAATGTATTACCGCGGCAAGATGTTTGGTTTTGTGCACTTATATAACGGCCAAGAAGCGATTGCAACCGGCGTAATTAAGGCGATGAAAAAGCAGCACGACTGGTTTTGTAGCACCTATCGCGATCACGTTCATGCCCTCAGCGCAGGGGTGCCTGCTCGGGAGGTGATGAGTGAATTATTTGGCAAAGAAACCGGTTGCAGCAAAGGTAGAGGTGGATCAATGCACCTTTTTTCAAAGGAACACCACCTTCTTGGTGGCTATGCCTTTATTGGTGAAGGCATTCCGGTAGCCCTTGGCGCTGCCTTCACAAGTAGGTATAAGCGTGATGCTTTGGGTGATAGCACTAGCAATGCTGTTACGGCTGCTTTTTTTGGTGATGGCACCTGCAATATCGGTCAATTTTATGAATGCCTAAATATGGCTTCTTTGTGGAAATTACCGATCTTATTTGTGGTGGAAAACAACAAATGGGCAATCGGAATGGCCCATCATCGTGCCACTAGTGATACCGAGATTTGGCGTAAAGCCAGTGCATTTGGCATGGCCGGAGAAGAGGTGGATGGTATGGACGTATTAGCTGTGCGCGCTGCAACGCAAAGGGCGCTTGAGCGTGCCCGGGCTGGAGAGGGTCCCACTTTGTTGGAATGCCTCACATATCGTTTCCGCGGCCATTCCTTGGCGGATCCAGATGAATTGCGGGATCCAGAAGAAAAAGCGTTTTGGACTAATCGAGATCCGATTAAGCAATTTTCAGCCTTTATGCAGCAGCAAGGCCTAGCCAGTGCCGCTGATTTAGCAGATATCGATCAAGAAATTGATAACGAGGTAAGAGATGCTGTGGAATTTGCTCTAGCCGCTCCAGAGCCCGATCCAAATGAACTAACGCGTTATATCTGGGCAGAAGATTAAGTATTAATCAGCCTAATTTAATTTAAAGCTGAGATGGCACTTTGCGGGTGAGATTGCGAAGTTTACGCAAGGCTTTTAATTCCACCTGACGCACTCTTTCTCTAGATACTTCCATCAGCCTGCCGATTTCAGCAAGGGTGTGCCTTTGTTCGCCGGATAGGCCAAAACGCAACTCCAATACCTGCCTTTCCTGATCGGTGAGGTAGTTGAGCCAACGACCCAACTGTTCGTGATGCATGCGCCTTTCCACCGCATCGAGGGGTTCTTCTTGGCGGGTATCAGCTATTAAATCGCCAAGAAAACTACGGCCTTCATCACCGCTAATGGGGGCATCCAGGCTGGAGGTGGTAAGGGATTGACGCAGCAAGCCGTCTAGCTCCTCCACTTCAATCTGCATCTCTTCTGCAATCTCTCTGCGGTTAGGCATTGCACCTAATTTATGGGCTAGATCCATCGTTACTCTGCGCACAATTGCAAGTCTTTCGCTGAGATGCACCGGCAGCCGGATGGTGCGGGATTGACAAGCGATGGCGCGGGTCATGCTTTGGCGAATCCACCAGAATGCATAGGTGGAAAATTTGTAGCCGCGGGTGGGATCAAATTTCTCAACCGCTCGTTCAAGGCCTAAAGAACCCTCCTGGATTAGATCCAGCAACTCCATGCCTTTACCTTGATATTTTTTGGCAACACTCACCACCAAACGCAGGTTTGCCTTCATCATCCGTTCTTTTGAACGGCGACCCACCCGCACAAGCTTTTTTTCGTGGATGGTGAAGTTTTCTTCTCCCTTTTCGAGCAGCAGCATCATGGTTTGCACCTGATTGCCCAACTCAATTTCTTCTGCAGGTGTAAGTAGAGGAACCCTGCCGATGCTTGCCAGATACCAGCTGATGGGGTCGTTGCCCCTTTTGCGGCTGCTCTCTGCAACTGAGAGCGAGGTGGCAGTCATTGAGAAGTTCCTTGGTTGCCAGCAAGACTCCTACGCTTTTTTGGTTTAGGGATGTGTTTTCAGTAACCTTTTAGATTTGCAAGGGAAAATCAACACAAATGGGCTTTTCAGCTGCATGACAGCTTCATCACCCAGCACTTTTGTTGCTCCTTTTGCAACTCCATCGCCTGCTGTGGAGGCAGCGCTTGAGCGTTTGCGTAGCTTTCCTGGTGAAAAAGCGATTGCCGTTGGCCTTTCAGGTGGTGTTGATAGTTCCCTCACCGCTGCGCTGTTGCAGGCGGCCGGCTGGCGGGTGGAAGGCCTCACCCTGTGGCTTATGAGTGGCAAAGGTGCCTGCTGCGCTGAGGGGTTAGTTGATGCTGCAGCCCTTTGTGAATCCCTTGCGGTTCCCCATCACGTGGTGGATTCACGCGAAGTTTTTAAAAAGGAAATAGTTGAATTTTTACTGGAAAACTATGTTGCAGGGCTTACGCCATTGCCTTGTTCCCGTTGTAATCGTGCGGTGAAATTTGGCCCGATGCTCGCTTGGGCTGAAAAAGAACGGGGGCTTAAGCGCTTAGCTACCGGTCATTACGCCCGCTTGCGTTATTGCAGCAACGGCCGCACCCAGTTACTTAGAGGCTTAGATAGCCATAAAGATCAAAGTTATTTTTTATACGATCTACCGCAAGCAATCCTTTCAAGTTTGGTTTTCCCCCTTGGCGAACTCACCAAAATAGATACAAGGCAGGAGGCCAGCCGTTTGGGCTTACGCACTGCTACAAAAGCTGAAAGCCAGGATTTATGCCTAGCTGATCACCACGGCTCGATGAAAGCTTTTCTTGATGCCTACCTGCCAGAGCGGCCGGGTCAAATCGTGCTTGCTGATGGCACGGTGGTGGGTAAACACGATGGCATTGAGCATTTCACAATCGGCCAACGCAAGGGCCTGGGGGTGGCATGGAGCGAGCCGTTGCATGTAGTGCGGCTTGATGCTGCGATGAATCAGGTGGTGGTGGCCTGCCGTAAAGATGCGGGCCGTAGTTTTTGCACGGTGGCGGCGCTTAATTGGGTTTCGATTGCTGCGCCATTAGAAGCTTTTGAAGTTGAAGTGCAAGTGCGTTATCGCAGTGCGCCTGAATTAGCGATACTCACCCCGCTATCTGATAACTCTTGCCAATTGCAATTTAAGGAGGAGCAATTTTCAATTACCCCTGGCCAGGCGGCGGTGTTTTACGCCGGGGAAGTGTTATTGGGGGGAGGCTTAATTCAATTAGAAACTGGCATTTAAAGTAGCTAATTATAAATCTACCAATGGGGATCATTAGCGAATTCTACCTGCAGGCAGTTGCTGCTATCAATGGCAACTGAGCTGATGCAAGCCCTGATCACCTTTCCATTAACTTCTATTTCACAGGCCCCGCAGCTGCCGCCAAGACACCCAGTGGGGATTGGGTTTTTAGCTGCTCTTGCCAATACCAACCAGTCGTCTCCCGGCTTTGCTTGGCTTATCAAGCCGTTGGGCCATCGGATTGTTATTGCAATCTTTTTATTTGGGATAGCAGTCATTTAGGGCCTAAGTAAAGGTTCAATATTTACATGGGCTTCAAAGGCATCAGCGAGGCGATCAAGCAATAGGTCTCGCTGCTTGCGGTGGTGCGCTTGTTGTTCACTTAATAAAGCCAAGCCTTTATGTTTGCGTAGTTGATTTAACCAGCAACGCCGCCAAATTCCATTTTCAAATATTCCATGCAAATAGGTGCCTGCTACCACACCGCCAAAGCTGCCATAGGGCAACCAATAGCCCAAATCTGGATCGCTTGCTATCGGGAATATCGGCTCAGCTTCTGTGCAAATAGAACTGCTGCTGCCGCGATGAAGTTCAAAACCTTCAATCTGTATCCCCCCCCTCGGCCATAGGGCATTACTGCAACGTTGTTGCAATGCTTTAATGCAGCCGTAATCAGTGTTAAGCGGCAGTAAATCCAGGCCACCCTGGGATGAATTATTAATATCTTTACCTTCTAAAGCATCAGGATCATTCAAGCGCTTCCCCAGCATTTGCATGCCACCACAAATACCAAATATATGGCCGCCATTATTTACATAATTACGTAATTCAGCTGCAATATTACTTTTTTGCAGTTGCTTTAAATCAGTCATGGTTTGTTTGCTGCCGGGCAAGATAACAGCTGCTGGATTTCCTAACGGTTCACCCGGCGTAAGCCATCGCAGCTGCACGCTTGGTTCAGCTTCTAAAGGATCCAGATCAGAAAAATTACTAAGCGACGGCAACTTAATCACCACAATTTCAATTTCGGCGCTTGCTTTGCGTCTACCACGCTCTAGGAGATCAAGTGAATCTTCCGGTGGAAATAGTTCATCAAGCCAAGGCATCACCCCTAATACCGGGATCCCGGTGTTTTGCTCAAGCCAGCGGCGGCCTTCATCAAAAAGTTCGCGGCGGCCGCGAAAACGGTTGATCAGTAGCCCCCGAATCAGTGGCCGCTCCACCGTTCGTAATAAGCCCAAAGTGCCAACCAACTGAGCAAATACTCCACCCCGTTCAATATCTGCCACCAAGATGCAACGGGCCCGTAGAAATTGGGCCAAGCGCAAATTTGTTAGATCACGGGATTGCAGATTTACTTCCACAGGGCTGCCAGCCCCCTCCAGCACCAGCCTGCCGCTTGGAAATGCGGTTTCCAGATGGCTAAGGCCGCTGCGAATTGCAGCCCAGCCCGGTTTAAACCAATCGCGGTAATAGTGCTCGGCGCGGGCTAGCCCCACCGATTGCCCCATATGGATTAATTCACTGGTGCTGTCGCCTTGTGGTTTTAGCAGCACTGGATTCATGCTGTGATGAGGCTCTAAACCTGCAGCCCAGGCTTGCAATGCCTGGGAATAGGCCATCTCGCCTCCGCTTTGATCTACCCAAGCGTTATTGCTCATGTTTTGCCCCTTAAAGGGCACTGGCTGTTCGCCAGCACGCTGCAAGAGCCGGCAAAGGGCAGTGGTCATTAATGATTTTCCAGCCCCACTACTGGTGCCAAGCACCATCAAGGGGGCGAGTTGATT
>Ga0247844_1006091_pt1 | contig 14709 bp, 8 predicted proteins | sample LaCtaG_FD_192421 | JGI IMG/M metagenome (GOLD analysis project Ga0247844, IMG submission 192421) | Freshwater microbial communities from meromictic Lake La Cruz, Castile-La Mancha, Spain - LaCruzMarch201714.5m_1 | ecosystem: Environmental > Aquatic > Freshwater > Lake | place: Spain: Castile-La... | reverse complement strand
CCGGAACTCTTCATCGTATTTCTTGATTTTTGCCATGTCAGGGTAATTGGGTTCGCTTGTTCGGCGACCGCTGTCCACTGAATCGGGGGAACTTCAGGTGCCACAGTCATGCTGTTGCAGGGCTGGTTGATCATTGAGCTATGCATGAAGTTCCGGATGGGACTCATAATCCTCCTGCTCGCCTTGCAGACGCCCTACTCCATGTATCAGAAGGTCAATGGTGAGGGGGGCGATCGCAAGATGGTTGAGACGATCCGAAAGTACAATGCGGATCGCGCTGCCTCCCTCGAGTATCGACTCATTAATGAGGAAATGCTGGTAGAAAAGGCCATGCAGCGTCCGGTTTTTGGATGGGGAGGCTGGGGAAGATCCCGGATCATCGATATGAACGGAAAGGACATCGCAGTCACGGATGCCTACTGGGTCATTGTTCTTGGGACAACTGGCATCGTTGGAATTGTCTTCTTTTGCTTGATCGTGCTTGTACCGACTCTGCGATTCGTGCTCAAATTTCCACGGGATGGGTGGCGGAATCCCCGTGCCCTTCTTGCTATTCCTGTATTGATTCAGCTTCCGCTATACGCTGCTGATTGTCTTTTGAATGATATGGGGAATCCGATTTACATGGTCGTCGCGGGGGGGCTGATCACGATGACACAGGTGAACGGAAAGATGAAGCTTCCAGAAACATCGAATGATGAATTTTATTCAAATGTTTCGTCGCGAATCTCTGAAGGGGTGATATCATTAAGAACTAGATATATTTAATGTATATGAACTTTCCTGGCCGACCTCGCGCACTTGAGAATCAGAATCCGGTCTGCCCGTCTTTGACTGGCAGAATGCGGATCGGGTATCTCCTGAGCGAGCATCCCGCTCTTTCGCATACCTTCATTGATCGAGAGATCCGGGAGCTGGAACGGCGTGGGCATCAGGTCGAGATCGCGTCCATCCGTGAGCCGGTCAATGCAGCCATTCTTGGTGAGGATGGCAAGGCGTGGATCGAGCGGACTTTCTATGTTTTGGCATCTTGGCGGCGCTTGCCAGGAGCTCTGGTCCAGCTTGCGAGAAATCGGTGCGATTGGCGGTGTATGCTATCGACTTGGTTTCGAGTCGTGCGCAAGCAGCCTTTGCGATTGGCAAGCTATGTCTATTTGCCTGAGGCAATTCTTGTCGTTGATTGGATGATTGAGCGTGAAGTTCGGCATGTGCATAATCATTTCGGAAACGCAGCAGGAACTGTGGCGGCGATCGCCGCCGCCTCCCATCTGGTGAAGTTTAGTTTGAGTATTCACGGTCCGGATATCTTTTACAATGTGGAGAATGACCTTCTTCCGGAGAAGCTACGCTGGGCCGCGTTTGTAAGGTGCATTAGTTGGTATTCGAAGAGTCAGTTGTGCTTATTGACTCCTCCTGAGCAATGGGGGAAATTTGACATTGTCAGGTGTGGTGTGGAGACTTCGATCTTTGCATCCCGTCCTGATCCCGACAATCTGGTGCCACGGGTTCTTTGTGTTGGGCGGCTTGTTGCTGCGAAGGGGCAGGCATTGCTTCTTGAAGCATCCTCGACACTGAGGGCAGACGGAGTCGAGCATGAGCTGATCATGGTCGGAACTGGACCTGATGAAGCTTTCCTCCGGGAGACGATTTCACGCGAAGTGCTTGACCATGTTGTCATGGCGGGCGGGATGAATCAGTCCTCGGTTCGGCAAGAGTATCAGAAAGCTGATCTTTTTGTTCTCGCGAGCTTTGCTGAGGGCGTTCCGGTCGTGCTTATGGAGGCAATGGCCTGTGGTGTTCCTGTGGTTTCAACTCGGATTACTGGTATTCCCGAGCTAATTGAAGATGGAGTTGATGGGTTGCTTGTTGCGCCGGGGGACTCGGCGGCGTTGGCGGCGGCGATTCGCAAGCTTATCCTGGATCCTGAGCTACGGATGTCTCTTGGTAAAGCTGCGCGTGCAAAGGTTGCGGCGCACTACAATCTATCCGTCAACGGTCCTGCAATGGTGGACTTGTTTGAACGTAATCTATCTCAAGCTGCCTGACATGCACGATAACTCGATCCATCAGCTCCGGATGAAGGCAACCAGTTGCGCCAGGGTGATTCCCTCCGGCGAAGTGATGTTGAATGCTGACGAACCTTTCATCGGCCGCCCGGCCAAGCTAGTGTTTGTGGCTTGTGTGGAAGCCGGATCACTGGAGATGCAGACGATCTGGCTGGCGGAGAGTCTGCGCCGGTGGGGCGGAAGACTTGCCGAGAGTGAGTTCTATGCGGTCACACCGAGGCGTGGACTTCCGCTTGCCGGAAGCACATTTGAGGCGTTTGAGCGACTACAGGTTCAGTACGCTGGACTGGCCGCACCACATCGCTATGGATGGTGGGGGCCGATGAACAAACCGGCTGCCTTGGCCCATGTAGAGGGTGTCTCCAAGGCGGATATCGTCGTGTGGATGGATTCCGACACATTGGTTTTGCGTGAGCCAACAGCTTTAAGTTTGGAGCGAGAATTCGATTACGCGGCATATCCGGCGAGCCGTCTCCTCGATATCGGAACGAACGGACACGATGGTCACGAGGCGTATTGGCGAGCGGTGTGCCTGGCCCACGGGATTGATCCTGAGCGCTATTCATGGATTCCTGCGCAAGAGCGTGAGGGGGGGCAAATCCGAATGTATTGGCAATCGGGGGTTTTTGCCTATCGGCGGGCAACCTCCCTGGGGCAGCGCATGCTGGAGCGATCGATTCGGCAAATGGAGGCGAGGATCGCCGCCCAGGCATCCGGAATCTATTTTCATGAACAGACCGCGCTGGGGGTTGCGGTGCATGCGGATGAGCTTCGCTACAAGGTTCTTGAGGAGTCTTACAACATGCCCCTCAACAAGCTGAACTTGGACGAGTCCGGCGCTGGCTTTGTGAAGGACGCGAGGATTCTGCACTACTTTGGATCTGCTTGGCCGGACTTCTTTTCCGAGATGGTAGGTATGATCCGGGTGGAGCGGCCCGACGTGGCTGGATGGCTTTGGGAGCGTGGCCCATTGGCGGATCATTCGCCGCTCTGGAAGCGGGCCGTCGGCAAGGTTTGGAAGAGGCAGAGGTCGTCAGCTGCGGCGAAGTTCGCGGCAACCTGCCAAGTCATCTAATCGGGCGAACCTTAGTGATGGAAGATTTTGACGTGATGACCACTGTGATGGAATATTTTGGATGGGTCGGGGCGGCGTTCGCCCTGCTTCCCGCTATTTATCTTGCGATCCTCACAATCGCTGCCCTGCTACGGAAGCCAAGGCCAGCGCAGGGGGCGGCGGATGTCCGTCCTCGGATCGCGGTGGTGATTCCGGCACACAACGAAGGAGTCCTAATTTGCTCAACGTTGGAGGCGGCTTATTCATCGCGCTATCCAGCGGATCGCTTCGAGGTCTTTGTGATCGCAGACAACTGTAGCGACGATACCGCAGCGTTGGCGGGGGAGTGTGGGGCCACGGTTGCTGTCCGCCAAGACGCTACGCTACTTGGGAAAGGGCACGCGATTGATTGGTTCCTCAGGGCCTGGAGGGGCGAACTGGAGCACTTCGACGTGATCACGCTGATCGATGCGGACACGGTGATCGAAGGGGGCTTCCTCGATGCGGCAGGATCTGCCATTTACGTTGGTGGCTGCAAGGTGATCCAAGGCTACTATGGTGTGGGAAACATCGGTTCTGGGTGGAGAGCCAACTTGAGCGAGGCCGCGTTTGCGGTGTCTCATCATCTTCGTCCCCTTGGGAGAAATCGGCTTGGTGCCACGGCTGGCCTCAAGGGGAATGGGATGGCCTTTGCGGCGGATCTCCTTCTGGAAAAGGGATGGCCGGCGCATTCGTTGGTGGAGGATCTTGAGTTTGCCCTGCTGCTGTTGGAGGAGGGGATTCGGGTGGAATATCTTCCGGAGGCCAAGGTATTCGCCGAGATGGTGACCGAAGGCAAGGCGGCCGGTCGCCAGCGAATTCGCTGGGAAGGTGGGCGTGTCAAAATGCTGTCCCAGATGGGGGGGCGTCTCTTGGGCCGGGCGCTACGCCGGCGGGATATCGCTCTCTTGGAGGCCTGGGTGGATCTCGCTTGTCCGCCGTTGGGATTGTATGCTGGGATTCTCGCTGTGGCAATTGCCGCCGGAGGTCTGCTAGGCTTCGTTCCCTTGGTGGCGGCGGGGGGGGCCGGAGTGGTCTTAACGGTAGCTCACGTGATCATTGCGATGTGGCATCGCCAGGTTCCTGGTGAGGTCTGGCGGGCGCTGCTTCTCGTGCCGCAGTTCTTGCTTGGAAAGGTGCCGGTCTACCTTCACCTTCTCTTCCGGGGGGCAGGTACCGCGTGGGTGCGGACTCAGCGAAACGGCGAAGGCAGGGAATCGCGATATCAGAGGTTTGCGAAGTCGGGGCAGGGTGATCCAAATGGCTGGCGCAGGCGTTCGATCTGGCGGAGTTGGGTTTGGGCGCGGTCGATGGAGGCGGCTGAGAGGTCCAAGCGGGCGCTCGATGTGTGCGGCGCGCTGGGGGCGCTGGCCTTGCTGAGTCCGATCATGTTGATAACGGCTCTTCTCATCAAACTGGAGGATGGTGGCCCAATTCTCTTTCGCCAGGTTCGAGTGGGCAAAGATGGGCGAAAGATTCGTGTTTATAAGTTCCGATCCATGGTGACCAATGCGGAGAAGGTTCGGTCGAATCTGGATGCCGGGAATCATCACGGCGCAGGAGTGACGTTCAAGATGCGCCGGGATCCGCGGGTGACTAAGGTTGGGCGTTGGATACGCAAGTTCTCCGTCGATGAGATGCCGCAGTTTCTTAATGTGCTTGAGGGGGATATGTCATTGGTGGGGCCGCGGCCAGCTTTGCCTCGCGAAGTCGCCTGCTATGACGCCTTTCAGCTCAGGCGGCTTACGGTGAAGCCAGGTATTTCCTGTCTTTGGCAAATTGAGGGGCGTGCCGATATTGACTTTGAGGGGCAGGTGAAGCTCGATCTGAAATACATTCATACGAGTTCGATATGGAGCGATATCGTTATTCTGCTGAAGACCGTTCCGGCAGTTGTTCTCGCCCGGGGAGCTTATTGATCACGAAGATAATCTATTTTTTATGATGAACGTGCTTAACGTCGCGGTGCCCAATTTCTCCAAGTTCGAGGAGCAGCTTGGCTTGATCACGCCATACTCACTTTGGAATACGGTGGACGGCCCCCTCTTTTACCGGTGGATGGACCTGGCTTACGAATCGGACTTTGATCAGATTCAATTTCATCTTCCGGCGGAGCTTCCGATCAGTGCGGAGGACCTAGCTCTGCAGGGACGGTGGCCTGTGGATGTCCAGTGGCAACGAGGTGGAGCGCTGGCGGTGGATCTGGAGCGATACGAGATCCTCTACGGTGATCCCGGGGCAGGGGAGGTGCAAGGCCCGTGGGAACTCGTGGATTGCCACTGGCTCGCCGTCACAAACCGGCTTGGGCTACTGTGGGATCAATTCGTTCCGGACTTCCCGGGGGTTCGTTTTGGAAGATTGTCTCGTGTGGATCCCACGGTCCGATTGCAGGAACCATATTGGATCGGCGATGAATGTTACGTGGGGCCCGGCGCGATCATTGGTCCGGGAACGGTGATTAGCAACGGATGCGTAATCGGAGCCGGAGCGAAATTGGAGGCGACTTACGTTGGACCTGAGCAATGGATTGCTGAGGAGGTGGTCTTCGATGGTTATCATCTCCAAGATGGGGTTGCTCTGAATCGCAAGCGGAGGCTCGATGGTCTTATTCTGGATCCTGCTTTGCTCCGGTCGCGAAGGAAGCGTCCGGTTGCTGGGTGGGGTGAATTGAGAAGTGCATAGGGAAAATTGGAAAATCGCCAAGGATTATGAAACTCGAAATCAATGATAGATTGTCTGGATCTGGGGAGCTCGAACTCACCCGGGGATCTCGTGCGAACGGTACGGTTGAAGACATTGTCCTCCGCGCCGACGAGGGGGATGAGCTGGAGTCTCTAGGGCGGGGTGAGGATTTGAGTTTGCTTCTGGGGCAACCGTTTCATCGACTGACGTTGGAACAGGCTCTTGAGGAGTGCGACAAGCTGGTCTCCCTCGGCGGCTTTTGGCATGTAGTCACCGCAAACACGGATTTCTTGGCCCAAAGCAGCCGGAATCAGGAGGCGAAGAGCGTTCTTCTGGGGGCGGACCGGATTTTCTGTGACGGCATGCCATTGGTTTGGCTATCCCGTCTATTTGCCAAAGGGCTTCCTGAGCGGGTGGCAGGTTCCGATCTGACCCCGAAGCTCTTGCAGCGCTGCGCGGAGCGGGGGTGGGGCGTCTTTCTTTTCGGTACCGATGAGGAGACGATGGCGGTGCTGAAGGTTCGGCTCGCCAAGTTGTATCCTGGCTTGCGTTTGGTTGGCGCGATCGCTCCGCCATATGGCCGGATTGAAGATTGGGATAACGAAGCGTATGTTGCTGAAATCCTTGCGGCGAAGCCCAGTGTTTTTCTCGCTGCTCTTGGCTTTCCCAAGCAGGACATCTGGATCAACCGCTATTTGAAGCCGTCGGTGTCCACCCTGGCGGTCGGAGTGGGGGCGAGCCTCGACTTTCTGGTGGGAGCGCAGATTCGCGCCCCTCGCTGGATGCAGCAATGCGGGATCGAATGGTTTTGGCGAATGGTGGGCGATCCGAAGCGTTTGGTGATGCGCTATGTTGATGACTTTGTCAGTCTGGCCGGGCTGGTTGCGACGCAACTCAATCTACAGTGTTTGTCGGCGCGCGAAGTCAGATCTGCGCCGGTGGGCAATGGAATCGCGGGGGCTGTGGAGCGGATTACGGTTTGTGATGGGTGCGACAGGGAGGAATTGCGAGCGCAAGTGCTTCGATCCAATCAGGCTGCCGTCGTATTGGACTGCGCGGAGCTGTATACGCCCTCACTAGGTCTCTGTTGCAATCTGGTTGAGTTGGCGCGGTCTGCGCAGCAGGTAGGAAAGAAGGTGGCTCTCTATGGCGCGGGGCGGCGCATCAATTCCTATCTGGCGAAGTTCGGCCTGGAGGATTCATTGCCCATCTTCGAGCATCCCTTGGCGTTGGAGGCTTGGGTCGACAAGCAAACGGCGATCATCTCAGACCGCATCTGGCGGCTTCGTGTCCCTGGCAATCTGACTGCGGATCGGGTCAAGGGGTTCCGGGCGTGTGTCCGCGAGGTGGTCCGCCGGGCGCGCGCTGAAGGAGAGACGATCCGGCTGTGCCTGAATGAAGTGAACCGCACGAGTGTCGCCGCCATGATCGAGTTGGCGCGCTGGTGTGAGGAGTTCGAAGGAAAGCGCGATTTGATCGCCTTGAGTGGCGGCTCGGCGCAGCTCAGGGAGACGTTCCGGATCATCGGGCTTGAAGAATATCTCGGAGAGCCAGAGTTTGAAACGAGCCGCTCTCCGCTCGGCGCAGACGCGAGGGGGGCATCGCGAGCTGTGACGGCCTCTACCGAGATCGATGACGAGGAGGATCTCGTCTTGGACGGTGACTCGCTGTGGGACTGAACTGGCAGGCAAACGGTATCGGGGGCCTTGCTACCCGCAGCGGGCGCGCTAAGATGGCGTGTGGTGCCCTGCTCATGCATACGGATCAGTTTTCTTCTGGCCCTGGTCGTTTTCCTTTCGAGCTCTTGCCGTCAGGAAAAGCCGGAGGGCGCTGCGGCCCCGTCGGGTGATGCGGAGTTGGTGGCGCAACTCTTCCGTCCTCCAGTTCGTAATCCACAGGAAGGATACGAGTTTGCCGGGGCGGAGTCGTGCCGGGTTTGCCATGAGGTCGCGTATCAGGACTGGAAGGTCTCCACTCACTACGCGGCGATGCAGCATGCCACGCCAGAAACCGTGCTGGGCGATTTCGGGGGCGTGGATTTCGAGCATTTTGGGCACAAATCCCGCTTTTTTGAGCGAGAGGGTGGATTTTGGGTAAACACCGAGAATGGTGACGGCGCGCGCCAGGATTTCCGGATTGCCTACACTTTCGGGATTGATCCCCTTCAGCAGTATTTGATCGAGTTTCCAGGAGGGAGGCTCCAGGCGTTGCAGATCTGCTGGGACACCCGGCCGGCGGAGCAGGGAGGGCAGCGATGGTTTCACTTGTATCCCAAGGAGGAAATTCCCCCCGGGGACGTTCTCCATTGGACCAGGCGGCATTTCAACTGGAATTTCATGTGTGCGGACTGTCATTCGACAAATCTGGCGAAGAACTATGATCCCGACGCCAATATCTATCGGACTAGTTGGTCCGATATGAATGTTTCCTGCGAGGCATGCCACGGACCCGGATCCCGCCATGTCGAATGGGCCCAAGCGGGGCGGTCACAGGATGGTGGCGATCTTGGTTTGCTGGTTACGTTGAAGGAGCCCGTTCCGGGCGCTTGGGAACTCGATCCAGTGAGTGGCCAACCAAAGCGAACGGCGCCGCTGGCCTCGCAGATTCAGCTGGATACCTGTGCGCCGTGTCATTCCCACCGGCAGCCTTTGCAAACGCAAAAGTTTGCGGGGCAGAGCTATTTAGATAGCTATCTGCCCAGTCTTCTCGATCGGGCTCATTATCATGGAGATGGGCAGATTAATGAGGAAGTCTATGAGTATGGATCGTTCGTTCAGAGTAAGATGCATCACAATAACGTGCGGTGCACGGATTGCCATCATCCCCACACGATGCGTCCCTTGGCGGAAGGGAATAATCTCTGCATTCGCTGCCATCAGCCGGCGAAGTATGATGCGACTGCCCACCACTTTCATACGGCGGGATCGACCGGCTCTTCCTGTGTGGAGTGCCACATGCCGCCGAAATATTACATGGTGGTCGACAAGCGCCACGATCACAGTATTCGCATTCCCAGGCCCGACCTGAGCCGAACTTACGCGACGCCCAATGCCTGCAACGGTTGTCACTCCGATCGTGATGTTGAGTGGGCGGCGGAAGCTTTTATCAGGTGGTGGGGCGACAAGCCACGTCCGAGCCACGGAGAGATTTTGGCCAAAGGACGTCGCGATGTGACGGTTTGGGAGAAGGAGTTGATTGCGCTGGCCCGCTCGCCGGAGACTCCTGCGATCGCCCGGGGTAGCGTCATCGAGTTGCTGGATGAGGCTCCCTCGGAGCGATCTCTCTCGCTGGCTGCGGAGAAGTTAGCCGATCTGGATCCGCGTGTACGCCGGGAGGCCGTGACCATGCTTGAGAATCTTCCCGTCACGGCGCGTTGGCAGGTGATCGCCAAGGCGCTTCGTGATCCTGTGCGGGCGGTTCGGGCGGAAGCCGGACGAGTGCTCGCCGGTGTGTCTCGCCGCGAGGTGGATGATGACGGGCGGAGGGCTTTGGATAGCGGAATTGCCGAGTATCTGGAGATGCAGGAGGCGGTAGCGGACGTTCCCGAATCCCGTCTTGCCCTGGCGGAACTGTATCTCAACACCGGCGAAGAGGCCAAGGCGGAGGAATGCTATCGCCGGGCCATCGCCTTGGATGCACTCTTTGTTCCGGCCCGGGTCAACCTGGCGGAGTTTCTCTACACTCATGGCCGGATGGAGGAGGCCGAGCCAATCCTCCGGGAAGGCGTGAAACTACGTCCGGATGATGGATACACGCATGAGGCCTGGGGGCGGTTCGAGGTTCGCAGGAAACACTACGAGGAGGGGGTGGCATCGCTGCGCAAGGCGGTCGAGTTGATGCCCACGCGCGCGGATCTGCATTATTTCATTGGCGTGGGATTCCACTCGTTGGGGCGGTTTGAAGACGCCCTTCCTTATCTGCAAAAGGCGGTTGAACTTGAACCCCGCAATCATGAGTACGGCGGTGGCGCAGCGGCAATTTGCCGGGAAGCGGGGAGGGAAGCGTTGGCTGAGGACTTCCTCAAGCGGTTAGGGGCGGCGGGCTGAGTGGGCGGATCACCGCCACCAAAGCGATCCCCACAGAAAAGCGGCCAACAGAAGGACGGCCGTGACCCACCAGATCCAGGAGATTCCTCGCGGCTTGACGGAGTGACCGAACTCGGCCTGGAGAAACGCCTCGTAGTCAAAGCGCTCCTCATCGGGATCGTCCCGCAGCTTTGCCTTGGTCGCATCATCCTTGCGTCGCGACCGGGGAGAACAGTGTCCGCAACCGGACGATCCGACGAGCACTTCCGCTCCGCAGCCCGGGCAGATATAGTAGTCTTGAGAGGAAGGGGGCATGATCAAAGGGCGGCTAATGTTGCTTGTCGGGTGGCCTGAACGCGTGACAGGCAGAGGCGCTCGGGCTGTCGTTTTTGCATTGCTATTTCAGGTTGGCCGGGATACCAAGATGGCGTCCTCCCCTCCTCATGTCTCCAGTTTTGCTTTTTCGTGTCCTGCTTGTGGCACTCGCTTCTGGATTGAGCTCCCCAGCGGCGTTTGCCCAAGAGGCTTCCAGTGACATCGTCGGCTTTGTCGAAGTTCAGGTTGCTGCTGGTAAGTTCGAGCCGATTGCACCGTTGTTGCTCCCGTCGGCTGTGGCCTCAGGCTTGGTCAACGGAGTTGTCGATGCCGGGCGGATCACTCCGGCGTGGTTTGGAACTTTGCCCGATCCGGTTGAGACCGGAACTTGGCTGCCGAGGACTGGTCTGGCTCTGGGGAGGCCGCTCTTCGGCTCGCAGGTGGCGTTTTCTGCGGAGTGGGATTATTCGGACAAGTTCCAGGGCGCTCCGTTTGCGGGGGCCGCAGAGAGCTCGGTGTTGCGAGCTGGGGACCGGTTTTCCGTGGTGCCGTTCTGGACGGTCGAAGCGTTTGCCGGGGCGGCCGGTGGCCCGGGAGTCTACTCGTCGGCAAACCGCGCCGACGCGGATACTTTTCGCTTCAATGGGGCGGCCGTATGGGCGGCTCTTCCTCAAGGAGAGGCGGCCCGCTGGGTGGACTCGACGAGCGAAGATCCCGGCTCCCCGGATGTTGGGGGTAGCGTGAACCCAGATGTGACGGGTCATTCCGGCTATCAACGGAGTGCAAACGCCACAGGAGGGCGAGCCTTGACTATGACTGGAACGGTGAGGGCCTCAACCGTGCCATTTCGCCTCGTGCCAACGCCGGTCGGGGCTGTCGATCCAATCTGGAACCCGGTTTTCCGGCCGGACGGCAAGGAGTTTACGCTGGCCAATCACCTTGGAATTGTTACGAGAAGCGCGACGACAGGACTGGTCGCCGGATCGAGCGCAGAAACCGCCGACAAGCTGGTGATCTGGTCGCCGGATATCCAAGAGTGGGAGCAGTTCTATTATCAGAGCGTGTCGCCCGTGGGTTGGAAGTCTCTGCGAGGCCGCGCGGTGAATCCGACCGCAGTGAAGGTTCCCTCAGCGGGTTCCTTTTATGTGATTCGGCCATCCACTTTGCCGGAGCTGGTAATTAAGCTGCCAGCGGTGTCGGCGACCGTCTTGACGAACACTACTCTGTTTTCGCAAATCGTCGATACGGACAAGGATCGCATGGCCGATGGTTGGGAACGGGCCAACGGAAGTTCGAACTTGGCTATGCTCCCGGGAGCGGACGATGATGGCGATTCCCTGACCAATTTGGCGGAGAGTCTGTTGGGAGGCAATCCACGGGTGTTCGACCACCCTGCGCGTCCAGGAATCACGGTCCGGAGCCTCCTGGGTGGGACCCGCGAAATCTGGGTCACGTTCTTGGCTGCGAACGGCTGTCGTTACCGGGTGGAGAAACGATTGTCGGGATCGACAAGCTGGGCTTCGCTCGGGGGGATTGTCGTGGGGAAGGGCGTGAACGTTGAGATCAAAGATCCGGTGGCAGTTGGCAACGTGGACCGTGTGCCGAGATTCTATCGGGTGGTCGGGCTGACCCCAGCCGACAGCGACGGCGATCTTCTATCCGACTGGGAAGAGGTCAATGTCTACGGGGCCGATCCGGCCAAGGCCGATACCGATCTTGATGGCACCAAAGATGGTTCGGAAGTCCGCACGGCGGGCCGCAATGCCCTCGATTACTATGATGGGCGGCTCGTTACCCTGACCGTGGATGCACTTACGAATGGTCAGGTGGCACCGCCGGGTCAGTGGCTGCGCCAGGCGATCGCGTTTCGCGTGACGACAAGCAAAACGCCGATGGTGAATGCGCCCGTCACATTTGCCGTAACCAACGGGTCGGGGCTCTTTGCGATTTCGCCGGGGGACGATGGGGCGGCGACCGAAGTGCTCACGGTGCGGACTGACTCCAAGGGGGTGGCCCGAGCGTTCTTTAAGGTGGGGGCAACGTCCGGAAGGGTTCAGGGGCGGTTGGCTGCTCGGGTGGCGACCCAGAGTGGCTTGATCCAACTCTATAGCGGCGCTTTCGTTTGCCACGTGTCCAATTACCTGAACGTGCCGGTCACGGGCTTGGTGCGTTGGTTTCGCCCTGACGTCGGCGTGAATTTGGTGCCCGGGACCACCGAGGTTGCCTCCTGGGGATCGGTCGGTGGTGCCGGGTCCGCCGGGGCCGTCAGCGGTGTGGGGCCGACGCGGAGTACGGATCCGGGGCGTCCGTGGCTCACTTTCACGGGAAAGGAGCGGCTCGACATGGGGCGGATCCTTCCAGACAATACCTTCAATGCGCTTTTCGTGGCCGTTCCGACAGCGGCCCGGAAGGCAAGATCGGCCAGTGTGTCCTCATCAGGAGCGAATGCAGGTGCATCCGGTCAGGCTTACCTCTTGGCGGCGGAGACTGCACCCGGATCCTCGATTACGGTTTACGACCCGCCCGCCAAGCCGTCATCGAAAACATTTTCAACCTGGGAGATCACGGACTTCCGGCTGCATCTCTATTATGTCAGTGGGCCGTCGGGTGAGCAATACTGGTACCGGACGCGGCCCTACAACTTCCCGGTGGCCCCGGCGCGCTATGATATCACCGAGGGCTACCGCTACGGCCCAGCACCGACGGGGCTTCATCACGATCCCGGGACTGACTCGATCCGGGATCAATTCGTGCGGAGCCTGGGAGCCTCCTATGCGAATTGGAATACGTCCTCCACCCGCACTTCCACGAAGTCGTTGATCGCTTTTGAGTGGACGATTGGTTACGAGCGCTTTTATCAAGTGTCCCCGACCACCTGGAAGGGAACCTCCACAAGCTCCGCATATGGTGGCATCGCCCGGCTCGACTACGCCCGTCTTGACGAGTCCGGATTCGGGTTCTCGGTTGGCGCAGCATCCTCGGGCGCCTTCGAATTGCGCGATTATTGGAAACCGGCAACGACCGGGTCGGGGACTCACATCGCCGCGTCGGGTGCTATGTCCAGCGGGGGCATCCTCGGGACGGTTCGTGTTATCAATCAGCTGCCCTACTTCGACGTGGGAGGCAATCGCCGGGCCTCCGGGGCGTCGGCTTACTCCAAGAGTGTCTCCCTGACGGGGCCGCGCTACATCGGGAGTTGGGACGGCAGTAGCAACGGCTTTCAGGGGCTGCTCGGTGATCTGCTACTCTATGATCGAGATCTGTCCAACAACGAACGTCGCGAAGTGGAAGATTATTTGGCGATCGCTTACCGCGGCGTTTATGCCCTGGATCGTGATGCGGATGGGCTGAGGGACTGGTGGGAGCGTGCGTTTGCTGGCAATTCCGTGGAGACTGCGAGGGGGGATCTGGATGGAGATTCCTCAAACAACCTCGAGGAGCAGACTTGGGGGACCGACCCGGCGTCGCCCGACACCGATTCAGATGGCGTGACCGACAAGGCGGAACTCACGGCGAAGACCAACGGGCTCACGTGGGACACGGATTTCGACCTTTTGCCGGATTCCATCGATCTTCTCCCAAAAGATCCCAAGGACGGCCATGCCGATGCCGCCGCGAACGGAATTCCCGATGGTGTGGATCAATTGCAGGCAAGCCGTAACTTAACGGACAGCGATGGCGATGGTCTGTGCGATTTGGTCGAGGCGGCTTGGCTACTCACCAACGCAAAGGCAGCCGATACGGATGGGGATGGAGTGGATGACGCTGCGGAAGTCGCCGCAGGTACCGATCCGAGAACTCCATAACCAAAGCGCGAGCTTTTGTGCGGGAGGACGCTTGATGGATCGACTTCGTACAAGGATTCGGCGAGGCGCTTCAATTCTGTTGTCTTCGGCGGTTTGTAACGAAGGTTGTGTTCGTCGCAGATACGGTGTCACGGGGACATTGGTAATGCAAGCGGTCTTCTTTTACAATAAAGCAGGTTGACAATAAGTAATCTCGGTGGCAGTGATCAGGCCGTGCCCGCTGAAGAACCCAGATTCCCTCGTTTCCAGCGCTATCGGCCCGGCGACTTCACTCCTTGGGCGGTCATGCATGTGGTGGATCGGGTCGTGGGCCGGCAGATGTTGCTTGGGGATGAGGAGAAGGAGTTTTTCCGGGTGCTCATGCGCAAGATCTCCCGTTTCTCGGGGGTCGAGGTCATTACTTGGGCTTGTCTGGGAAATCATTATCACTTGCTTCTGCGTGTCCCGAATGAGCTGGAGGCGGCGCATTTGCGGGCGGAGATCTCTGAGGAGGCTTTGTTGGAGCGGATGAAGATGGCCTTCAGCGCGGAGTTCATCGAGGAAACCCAGCGTCGGGTGGGGCAGTTTCGCCGGGAAGGGAAGCCGGAGATGGCGGAGTCGATCCTGCGTCGATTGCGGGAGCAGATGTTCGATGTCTCCGCTTTTATGCACATGCTCAAGCGCCGCTTCAGTGCCTCGTACAACAAAAAACACGGGCGCAAGGGCACCTTGTGGGAGAGCCG
>Ga0247844_1006088_pt1 | contig 14716 bp, 11 predicted proteins | sample LaCtaG_FD_192421 | JGI IMG/M metagenome (GOLD analysis project Ga0247844, IMG submission 192421) | Freshwater microbial communities from meromictic Lake La Cruz, Castile-La Mancha, Spain - LaCruzMarch201714.5m_1 | ecosystem: Environmental > Aquatic > Freshwater > Lake | place: Spain: Castile-La... | reverse complement strand
GGCCTGATTTAAAAATATCCAAAACCGAATTCAGAAACACTTCCCCACGAAGTCATGTTTCATTGGTTCGGGAAACTACAGAATGAATGTTGCACTACCCGCCAGAACTACTCCATCCACGACTCCATAGTTCCAAGGAGTTGCGTCGCTGCTCCTTCAGGGGGATTCCGCCGAAAGGCTCAAAACCCTAAAGTCATCCCACGTTAACAAAGGAGTCAACGGGATGACTAAGAAGGGGCAAGCACTCTCCGTGCTGATTGTCAGCACACTGGCATTTACCGTGTGCTTCATGGTGTGGATGATGTTCGGCGTCATTGGCATTCCGATCAAAAAGTCCCTCGACCTCAACGCTACCGAATTCGGCCTGCTGATGGCCACCCCGGTCCTTACGGGCTCATTGATTAGGGTACCTCTGGGAATCTGGACCGATAAATTCGGCGGACGCATCGTGATGACCATCCTAATGGCCCTGACCGTCCCAGCCATCTATTTGATGTCCTATGCGACCGCCTACTGGCACTTTCTGACGATTGGGCTCTTTGTGGGACTGGCTGGTGGCGCATTCTCTGTCGGCACCCCGTACGTCGCACGCTGGTTCCCACGAAACCAGCAAGGTTTTGCAATGGGCGTCTATGGCGCAGGCAACTCAGGGGCCGCAGTCAACAAATTTGTGGCACCCGCCTTGGTGGTCGCCTTTGGCTGGGCCATGGTGCCACAAGTTTACGCGGCCATCATGGCGGTGACCGTGGTGCTGTTCTGGACGTTCAGTCACAGCGACCCGGCCCATCTGGTGCCGAGCAATGTCAAGTTTTTGGACCAGCTCAAGGCACTGAAGGACCCGAAAGTGCTGAAGTACTGCCAGTACTACAGCATCGTGTTCGGTGGCTACGTGGCGCTGTCCCTGTGGATGGTGCAGTACTACGTGGGCGAATTCGGGTTGGAAATCCGCACGGCAGCCTTGCTGGCGGCGTGCTTCTCCCTGCCGGGCGGCGTGCTTCGCGCAGTCGGCGGCTGGATGTCTGACAAATGGGGTGCGCACAGCGTCACGTGGTGGGTGATGTGGGTGAGCTGGATTTGCCTGTTCTTGCTGAGCTACCCCCAGACCGACTTCACCGTCACCACTGTCACCGGACCCAAGACATTCCACGTCGGCCTGAACGTGTACGCCTTCACCGGTTTGATGTTCATCCTGGGTATCGCTTTCGCCTTCGGCAAGGCCAGCGTCTTCAAATACATCAGCGACGACTACACCGGCAACATCGGCGCCATCAGCGGCATCGTGGGACTGGCCGGCGGCTTGGGCGGTTTTGTGCTGCCCATCATGTTCGGAGCCTTGATGGACTTCACCGGCATTCGGTCCAGCGCCTTCATGCTGATGTATGGCGTGGTGTGGGTGTCGCTCATCTGGATGTACTGGACCGAAGTGCGCCGCAGCCACCTCATGGGCAAAGACGCCACCGCCTTCAGTCTGCAGAACTAGTTTTCATTTCCCGAAAGTAACCATGACCAACCCCCACCATTCGCACGCCGACATCGTCGACTGGCGCCCGGAAGACGAGAAATTCTGGGAATCCACCGGCAAGAAGATTGCCTACCGAAATTTGTGGCTCTCGGTGCCAGCACTGCTGTGCGGCTTTGCCGTCTGGGGCATGTGGGGCATTATTACGGTGCAGATGCTGAACCTGGGCTTTCCGTTCACGCAGGCCGAGTTGTTCACCCTTACCGCCATTGCCGGCATCTCCGGCGCCACCATGCGCATCCCGGCGTCGTTCCTGATTCGCCTGGCCGGTGGACGCAACACCATCTTCCTGACCACCGCCATGCTGCTGGCACCCGCCATCGGCACCGGCATGGCTTTGCAGCACCAAGACTGGCCGCTGTGGGCGTTTCAGCTGATGGCGCTGTGGTCGGGTGTGGGTGGCGGCAACTTTGCTTCCAGCATGTCCAACATCAGTACCTTCTTCCCGAAGCGCCTGCAAGGCACCGCCCTGGGGTTGAACGCGGGTCTGGGTAACTTTGGCGTCACCACCATGCAAATTCTCATCCCCTTGGTGATGACGATCAGCCTGTTTGGAGACTTCGGTGGGGAGTCCATGAAGCTGATCAAAGACAGTGGCTGGATTTTCGGCAAGATTGTGGCCGGCACCCCAACCTGGATTCAAAACGCGGGTTTTTCCTGGGTGATCTCACTGGTGCCGCTGTCCATTTTGTGCTGGTTCGGCATGAACAACCTCAAAACTGTTTCGCCGGACACTGGCGGCGTCCTGGCGGCATTCGCCAAGGTCACTTACCTCTATACGCTGGCGTTCATTCCAGCCATTCTCGGCCTGTACCTGTACCTGCCCGCCCCCACGGGCCTGGGCCTGATCAGCATGTGGGTGGCCATTCCACTGGACATCGCCAGTGCGCTCCTGATCATGCGTCTTGCCGCCTTTGGCACGATGAAGGAAAACGTCGCCAAACAATTTGAAATCTTCAAGAACAAGCACACATGGTCGATGACGGCGCTGTACATCGTGACCTTCGGCTCCTTTATCGGCTTCTCCATGGCTCTGCCGCTGGCCATCACGGTGATCTTCGGTTTTCAACATGTGATCGACCCCGCCACCGGCGTGGTGGCCCACGCGCTGAAGAACCCCAATGCCCCCTCTGCCCTGACGTACGCCTGGATTGGCCCCTTCGTTGGTGCAGCGGTGCGCCCTATTGGGGGCTGGATATCTGACAAGGTCGGTGGGTCTATCGTCACACAAATCATCTCGGGCGTGATGGTGCTGGCCTCGGCCGCCGTCGGCTACGTGATGCTGTTGGCCTACAACTCGCCCCAACCCGAACAGTATTTCCTGGCATTCATGTCCCTGTTCGTGGTGCTGTTCACCGCCAGCGGCATTGGCAATGGCTCCACCTTCCGCAGCATCGGCTTCATTTTTGACCGCCAGCAAGCCGGCCCAGTGCTGGGCTGGACCTCGGCCATCGCCGCCTACGGGGCCTTCATTGCCCCGGTCGTGATCGGGACCCAGATCAAAGCGGGAACACCCCAAAACGCGATGTATGGCTTTGCCATTTTCTACGCGGTGTGCCTGGTGCTGAACTGGTGGTTTTATCTGCGCGCAGATTCGGAAATCAAGAACCCATAACCCCCCACATTCCCAAGAAAATAGAACTATTTCGCTATATTTTTTATAGCTGCTTGCGCAATATCCACGTGGCTTGCAGGCTGTTTTTATATAAATTTATCGTATTTACAGAGGTATCACATGAGCCATTTTCTTGACCGACTCACTTACTTTTCACAGCCCAAAGAGCCCTTTTCAGGCGACCACGGCGTCACCAACGGTGAAGACCGTACCTGGGAGGATGCCTACCGCACCCGTTGGGCCCACGACAAAATCGTGCGTTCCACCCACGGTGTCAATTGCACGGGCTCCTGTTCGTGGAAGATTTACGTGAAAGGTGGCATCGTCACCTGGGAAACCCAGCAAACCGACTACCCCCGCACCCGCTGGGACATGCCCAACCACGAGCCACGGGGTTGCGCACGCGGCGCCAGCTACAGCTGGTATTTGTACAGTGCCAACCGGGTCAAATACCCCTTGGTGCGCGGTCGCCTGCTCAAACTCTGGCGCGAAGCCCGCCTGTCGCAAGACCCCGTTGATGCGTGGGCTTCGATCGCCCAGTCCGACACAAAGCGCAAGGAATACCAAAGCGTGCGCGGCTTGGGCGGTTTTGTGCGCTCCAGCTGGGACGAAGTCAACGAGATGATCGCTGCGGCAAACGTCTACACCATCAAGAAGCATGGCCCTGATCGCGTTGTTGGCTTTTCGCCCATCCCGGCCATGTCCATGGTCAGCTACGGTGCCGGCAGCCGCTACCTGAGCCTGATTGGCGGCGTTCCACTGAGTTTTTACGACTGGTACTGCGACTTGCCTCCCAGCAGCCCCCAAGTGTGGGGTGAACAAACCGACGTGCCGGAATCGGCCGACTGGTACAACTCCACTTTCATCATTGCGTGGGGCTCCAACGTGCCGCAGACCCGCACGCCAGACGCGCACTTTTTCACCGAAGTGCGTTACAAGGGAACCAAGACCGTTGCGGTCACGCCCGACTATTCCGAAGTCGCGAAGTTATCGGACATCTGGATGAAGCCCAAGCAGGGTACCGATGCGGCTGTGGCCATGGCCATGGGCCATGTGATCCTGAAAGAGTTCTACTTCCCCGACAACGGCCAGCGCAGCACCTACTTCGACGACTACGTGCGCCGCTACACCGACATGCCGATGCTGGTGATGTTGAAAGAGCACCAACTGCCTTCCGGCGAGACGGTCATGGTGCCAGACCGTTATGTGCGGGCCTCTGACTTCAATGGCAAGCTAGGTGCAGCGAACAACCCTGAGTGGAAAACCGTTGCGCTGGACGACAGCGGCAAGGTCGTGTTGCCCAACGGCGCGCTCGGCTTCCGTTGGGGTCCCGATGGCCGCGCAGACGAAGGCCAATGGAACCTCGAAGCCAAGGAAGCGCGCCACGGCAACGCGGTAAAACTCAAGTTGTCGGTCATGGAGGGTGAAAACCCCAGCAGCGAAACAGCCAAAGTGGGCTTCCCCTACTTCGGCGGCATTGTGAGCGAGCACTTCCCCAACAATGCCTCAGGCGCGGGCGCCGATAACGTTCTGGTGCGCACCGTCCCAGTCCAACGCATCTCGCTGGGCAAAGAAGGTGAACAGCGCGAAGCATTGATTGCCACCGTGTTCGATTTGCAAGTCGCCAACTACGGTGTAGCGCGCGGCCTGCCGGGCGAACTGGCTGCCAAGGACTTCAACGATGACACGCCCTACACACCGGCATGGCAAGAGCGCATCACCGGAACGCCACGTGAGCAACTCATCACCGTGGCACGTCAGTTTGCCGAAAACGCGGACAAGACCCACGGCAAATCCATGATCATCATCGGCGCGGCCATGAACCACTGGTACCACGCCGACATGAACTACCGCGGCGTCATCAACATGTTGATGATGTGCGGTTGTATCGGCCAAAGCGGTGGCGGTTGGGCGCACTATGTGGGCCAGGAAAAACTCCGACCCCAAACCGGCTGGACGGCCCTCGCATTTGCGCTGGACTGGGTCCGCCCACCCCGGCAAATGAATGGCACCAGCTTCTTCTACGCCCATACCGATCAGTGGCGCTACGAAAAACTGGGCATTGAGGAGATTCTCTCGCCACTGGCTGACAAAAAGCAGTTTGGCGGCAGCATGATCGACTACAACGTGCGCGCCGAGCGCATGGGTTGGTTGCCTTCCGCTCCGCAGTTGAAAACCAATCCATTCCAGGTGGTGCGCGATGCCGTGACCGCAGGCATGGACCCCGTGGACTACACGGTCAAGAGTTTGAAAGACGGCTCACTGAAAATGAGCTGTGAAGACCCGGACCACCCAGACAACTGGCCGCGCAACATGTTTGTCTGGCGCTCCAATATTCTGGGCTCCAGCGGCAAAGGCCACGAGTACTTCCTCAAGCATCTGCTGGGCACCAGCCACGGCGTGCAGGGCAAGGACTTGGGCAAAGACGACGCCAAACCCAACGAAGTGGTTTGGCATGACAAGGCGCCCGAAGGCAAGCTGGATCTGTTGATCACGCTCGACTTCCGTATGAGCACCACGTGTCTGTACTCCGACATCGTGTTGCCAACGGCCACCTGGTACGAGAAGAACGATCTGAACACCAGCGACATGCACCCCTTCATTCACCCGCTGTCCGCAGCGGTTGATCCTGCGTGGCAGTCACGCAGCGATTGGGACATCTACAAAGGATTTGCCAAGAAGTTCAGCGAAGTGTGCGTGGGTCATCTTGGAGTGGAGCGCGAAATGGTGCTTTCTCCATTGATGCACGACTCTCCTGCCGAGTTGGCTCAGCCATTCGGTGTGCAAGACTGGAAACGTGGCGAGATCGACTTGATCCCCGGAAAAACTGCGCCCAATATGCAGGTCATTGAACGCGACTACCCCAATGTGTACAAACGCTTCACCGCGCTTGGCCCATTGCTGAACAAGGCGGGCAATGGTGGCAAGGGAATCAGCTGGGATACCAAAATCGAGGTGACACAGCTCGGGCAATTGAATGGTTTGGTCACCGACGAAGGCGTGACCTGCGGAATGCCAAAGATCGAGACCGATATCGATGCATGCGAGGTCATTCTCCAACTCGCCCCAGAGACCAACGGCCACGTCGCCGTCAAAGCATGGAAGGCGTTGGGCAAACAGACCGGACTCGACCACACCCACCTGGCAATCTACCGCGAAGACGAAAAGATTCGCTACCGTGACGTGCAAGCACAGCCGCGCAAAATCATCAGCTCGCCCACCTGGAGCGGTATTGAGTCGGAAACTGTGTCGTACAACGCCGGTTACACCAACGTGCACGAGATGATCCCATGGCGCACCCTTACCGGTCGTCAGCAGTTCTACATGGATCACCCATGGATGACTGCGTTCGGAGAAGGCTTCTCCAGCTACCGTCCACCAGTGGATCTGAAGACCACGGCAGGTATTCAAAATATCAAGCCCAACGGTAACAAAGAGATCGCGCTGAACTTCATCACTCCACACCAAAAATGGGGTATCCACTCGACCTACAGTGACAACCTGCACATGCTGACCCTGAACCGGGGTGGTCCTGTGATTTGGCTGAGTGAAGACGACGCCAAGTCCATTGGTGTTGAGGACAACGATTGGGTCGAATTGTTCAACATCAACGGCGCAATTGCAGCCCGTGCGGTGGTGAGCCAGCGGGTGAACAACGGCATGACGCTGATGTACCACGCACAGGAAAAGATCGTCAACGTGCCTGGCTCGGAAATCACCGGTGCCCGCGGCGGAATTCACAATTCTGTCACCCGCATTGTGCTCAAGCCCACCCACATGATTGGTGGCTACGCCCAGTTCAGCTATGGCTTTAACTACTACGGAACCATTGGAACCAACCGCGACGAGTTTGTCGTGGTTCGCAAGATGAACAAAGTGGATTGGCTGGACGACGAACCCAGTGCGACCGACAACTCATCCACAGCCCACGCGTAAGGAGAAATAGACAATGAAAATTCGCGCACAAATCGGTATGGTGCTGAATCTGGACAAGTGCATTGGTTGCCACACTTGTTCGGTCACCTGCAAAAACGTCTGGACCAGCCGCCCCGGTATGGAATACGCTTGGTTCAACAACGTCGAGTCCAAGCCCGGCATCGGTTACCCCAAGGAGTGGGAAAACCAGGATAAATGGAATGGCGGCTGGCACCGCCTGCCTAGCGGCAAGATCGAACCTCGCCAAGGTCCGAAGTGGAAGCTGCTCATGCGCATCTTCGCCAATCCGAACCTGCCCGAAATCGACGACTACTACGAACCATTCACATTCGACTACGACCACCTGCACTCGGCACCCGAGATGAAGGCAGCACCGACGGCGCGTCCACGCAGCCTGATCACAGGCAAGCGCATGGAGAAGATCGTCTGGGGTCCGAACTGGGAAGAAATTTTGGGTGGCGAGTTCTCCAAACGCAGCAAGGACAAGAACTTCGACGACATCCAGAAGGACATCTACGGTCAGTTTGAAAACACCTTCATGATGTACCTGCCACGCCTATGCGAGCACTGCCTGAATCCGGCGTGTGTGGCCAGCTGCCCATCAGGCTCGATCTACAAGCGCGAAGAAGACGGTATTGTGCTGATCGACCAGGACAAGTGCCGCGGTTGGCGCATGTGCGTGAGCGGTTGCCCTTACAAAAAGATTTACTACAACTGGAAATCCGGCAAGGCCGAGAAGTGCATATTTTGCTATCCCCGCATTGAAGCTGGAATGCCGACCGTCTGCTCAGAAACCTGCGTCGGACGTATTCGTTACCTCGGCGTGCTGCTGTACGATGCGGACCGCATTCAGGAAGCGGCCAGCGTGGAACATGACCGCGATCTGTATCAGGCACAGTTGGACATTTTCCTGAACCCCAATGACCCCAAAGTCATTGCCCAGGCGCGTATTGATGGCATTCCAGACAAATGGATGGAAGCAGCCCGCAAGAGCCCGGTGTACAAAATGGCGGTGGACTGGAAAGTCGCGCTGCCACTGCACCCCGAGTACCGTACCCTGCCCATGGTTTGGTACGTACCGCCGCTGTCCCCCATCAGCGCGGCGGCCAACGCAGGCCACATTGGCATCAACGGTCAAATCCCCGATGTCAAACAGCTGCGCATCCCGGTCAAGTACCTGGCTAACTTGCTGACCGCAGGTGATACACAGCCAGTAGAACGAGCGCTGGAACGCATGCTGGCCATGCGTGCCTATCAGCGTGAAAAACATGTGGACGGACGCATCAACACCGCCGCCTTGGACCAGGTTCAGATGACCCAACTGGAAGTGGAAGAGATGTACCACGTGATGGCCATCGCCAACTACGAAGACCGTTTTGTCATTCCCAGTACCCACCGGGAATACGCTGAAAACACCTTTGATGTGCGTGGCGGCTGTGGCTTCTCGTTTGGCAATGGTTGCTCCGATGGCGCAGGTGAAACCAGCTTGTTTGGCGGCACCAAGCGCCGCACCATTCCTATCAAGGCTGAGGTCTGACCATGGCGCAACTTCCCAATGCGTCTATCAGCTTGCGGGTACTCGCCCGCTTGCTGTCTTACCCCGATGCAGCTTTGCGCGAGCATCTGCCGGACATGCGTCTGGCGATGCAATCGGAAAAGGCTGTTCCGACCAGTCGGTTGGCGGAACTCGATGCACTCATGACCACGCTGGAGAGCGGAAACGCGCTTGACAATGAGGCCGAATACGTTGCGATGTTTGATCGGGGTCGCGCCACGTCCTTGCACTTGTTTGAGCATGTGCACGGCGACTCTCGCGACCGCGGTCCGGCCATGATCGATTTGACTCAAACCTACGAAAAAGCGGGACTCTTCCTGGGACCTGGGGAACTGCCCGATTATTTGCCCGTGGTGTTGGAGTTTGTGTCAACCCAGCCCCCCAAGGAGGCGCGCGCATTCCTGGGTGAAATGGCCCATATCTTCAACGCCATTTTTAGCGGTTTGCAGCAACGCCATAGCGCCTATGCCAGCGTGATCGGTGCGCTGTTGGAGATTTCCGGCGAGAGCGCCCATGCCGTCAAGGTTGTTGTGGATGAACCCATTGATGCTGTTTGGGAAGAACCCACGGTATTTGATGGTTGCTCTACCAAAGGTCAAGCCAAACCCGGCCAGACCCAACCTATTCATTTCGTCAAGAACGAAGCAGCCCGCACCAATGCGAAGGCCGCTGCTCACCAAGGAGTATCACCATGAACGCACTCGACAATTTCCTGTTTGGTCTGTATCCCTACATTTGCCTGACCGTTTTTCTGTTGGGCAGCCTGATTCGGTTCGACCGAGACCAGTACACCTGGAAGAGCGACTCTTCGCAACTGCTCAAAGCCGGACAATTGCGCATTGGTAGCAACCTGTTTCACGTAGGCGTGTTGTTCCTGTTCTTTGGTCACCTTATGGGTATGCTCACGCCACACGTGGTGTATGAGCACTTCATCAGCGCAGGCTCCAAGCAGCTGATGGCGATGGTCAGCGGTGGCATTGCCGGCACCTTGGGGTTCATTGGTGTGACGATTCTGTTGCACCGTCGACTGACCGAGGAACGCATTCGCATCAACTCCAAGACCAGCGACATCGTGCTGCTGGTTCTGTTGTGGCTGCAACTGGCTTTGGGCTTGGCGACGATTCCTCTGTCTGGACAGCACTTGGACGGCAGCATGATGATGAAGCTGGCCGGTTGGGCACAGGCCATTGTGACCTTCCAACCTAACGCAACGGAGATGCTGGCGGAAGCGGGCTTTGTCTTCAAGATGCACATGTTCCTGGGGATGAGCATTTTCTTTATCTTTCCGTTTACCCGCCTTGTCCATGTCTGGAGCGGCTTCGGAGCGGCGGCCTACCTGGTTCGCCCTTATCAAGTGGTCCGTGCCCGTCGTCTGAACGTGCCTGCAGGACAGAATCAGCCACGTCGCCCAGGCGCGGGCGCTTGAGGAGCACATCATGCAAGTGACGACCATCGAAAAAACCACCATGGCCAGCATCAATGGCGTCGCGCTTCATGCGCCGGACGACGCCCTGTCTGCCGACGAATTGCGACAGCGCGCCTGCTCGGAACTGCTGCGTCAAGCGGCGGTAGCCAAGGGCTTGCTTGCCGCGACCGACAGCCCCCCCACCGACGGGGTTCTGAGTGAAGACGCGTCCAGTGCCATTGAAGCATTGCTGGAAGGAAATCTTGCAATTCCGGACCCGTCCGAAGAAGCGTGCCGCCGCCACCACGCGGCGCACCAAACCAATTACAGCACCGGCGAGCGTGTCAATGTGCGCCACATTTTGTTTGCGGTAACCGAAGGGGTGGACGTGGTTGCACTGCGCAACCGCGCCGAGACCACCCTGCTGGACGTGCGCTGCCACGACGGCAAGAGCGTGGACGATGCCTTTGCCAAGGCGGCCAGCACACTGTCCAACTGCCCCAGCGGCGCCCAGGGCGGCAGTCTGGATTGGCTGAGCGCAGCGGATTGCGCACCCGAGTTCGCCAAAGAGCTGTTCGGACACGCGGAGGTCGGGGTTCTTCCTCGTCTGGTGCACAGCCGTTTTGGACTACACGTGGTGGAAGTGCTGGCACGTCAGCCCGGCGTTGAACAACCTTTTGAAGCAGTCCGAGGCGCCGTGGCGATGGCGCTTCGGCAAAAGTCCTATGTGACTGCCTTACGGCAATACCTGAGCCTGTTGGCAGGAGAAGCAGCCGTTGTGGGTGTGGACCTCAACGCGGCCGATACGCCGCTGGTTCAGTAAAAGTAGTCACGCCCTGTGTTCAATGAATTCGACGTGCGTTATCTGCTGACATCCAACGCAGGAGGTGGAACATGAAAATGAACGTCAAGAAACCCAATACGCTGAGCCACCTTCAGACGCTGCCCACGTTCAAGGACTTGACGCGATTCGAGTGCAACACTGTGTCTCAGGACTGCCAGCTCCGGCAGCTGAGCCGCGGTGAAATTATTTTCCAAGTCGGCGAGGCATGCGATGCCTTCCATGTCGTCACCTCGGGGCAGGTCAAACTGTACCTTGCCACACCGTCGGGACAGGAAAAGGTGATTGAAATTGTGGGCCCTGGCCAGAGCTTTGCGGAATCCACGATGCTGCTCCAAGCACCGCACCCATTCAATGCGCAAGCCCTGACCGAAACGGACATTATGACGATTGGAAAACGGACCATATTGACAACCATGGAGAACAACCACCGGTTCTCGATGCACCTGACTTCGGGGATTTCACAGCGGCTACACCGACTCATCTCTGACGTTGGCGGCTATGCGCTACAAAGCGGCATGCACCGCCTAATCAACTACCTACTCCAGAGCGCGCAAGACGATGACACCAAAAATATGGAGAGTTTTACGGTGCATTTACCCGTCAGCAAGGCAACCATTGCCTCACGGCTGTCTTTAACCCCCGAGTATTTCTCACGCGTATTGCATGAACTGGCGAGCGAACGGTTGATCGAAATCAACAAACGTAAGATTCGAGTTCTTGACGCACACCGACTTGCCAACTACCGCACCACTTGATACAGCCAGTATTGCTGGACACAGCAATCATCTGGCAAAGTTCCCCGAGGCAGACCCCGTAAAAAGGGTGGGAAATGATGATTCCGATCAATTCTTAAACCGGCTTAAGGACGCCTTCCGCAGGACTCGATACCCTACGAAGTGACACAAACTTCAGGAGTTAAGAGAATGAATCAGGTTAAATCCAGCGGGTTCACCAAGCAAATGGCCCGCAATATGTTTTACGGAGGGTCCGTATTTTTCATATTCGTCTTTGCTGCCCTTATTTTCGACAGCGAGCGGAAGATTCCATTCCGCTCCAACGCCGAAGCCATCACACCTGCTGTGGTGCGCGGCAAGGGCCTATGGGAGACCCGAAACTGCATCGGTTGCCATACATTGCTGGGCGAAGGTGCGTACTTCGCACCCGAGTTGGGTAATGTGTACAAGCGCCGTGGCCCGGACTTCATCAAAGCATGGATTGCCTCACAACCTACGCACACGCCTGGACGCCGTCAAATGCCCCAGTTCAATTTCACTGAAGAGCAGTTGAATGACATCGTCGAGTTCTTGAAGTGGACGAACAACGTCAACACTGAGAAGTGGCCGCCAAATATTGAAGGCTAATCGTTGAAGCACGTCTAAACGAACAAGGAAACAAAAAAATGCAAGCGACAACTTTAAAATACAAATCTCAGGGGGTTGCGAAGTACTACTTCGTTGCCGCCTTGGTACTTTTCACGGCCCAAATCGTATTTGGTATCACACTGGGACTGCAGTACGTCATCGGCGATCTGCTGTTCCCCTACATCCCGTTCAATCAAGCGCGCATGGTTCACACCAACTTGCTGATTGTCTGGCTCCTGTTTGGCTTCATGGGCTCTGCCTACTACCTAATTCCCGAAGAATCAGAAACAGAGCTTTACAGCCCGAAACTGGCCATGGTGCTGTTCTGGGTCTTTTTGGCTGCAGGGGCACTCACCATCGTCGGCTACCTTGTAGTGCCGTACGCCAAACTGGCGGAACTGACCGGTAATGAGCTGCTAGCGACCATGGGGCGCGAGTTCCTGGAACAACCACTACCGACGAAACTCGGCATCGTGGTGGTTTGCCTGGCTTTCTTGTTCAATATCAGCATGACCGTGCTCAAAGGCCGCAAGACCAGCATCTCCTTGGTGCTGCTGATGGGCTTGTGGGGCTTGGCACTGATGTTCCTGTTCAGCTTTGTTAACCCATCCAATCTGGTGCGCGACAAGATGTACTGGTGGTTTGTGGTTCACTTGTGGGTTGAAGGCACATGGGAACTGATTCTCGGCTCTTTGCTTGCATTCGTACTGATCAAGACAACCGGTGTTGACCGCGAAGTGATCGACAAATGGTTATACGTGATCATTGCCATGGCCTTGATTACCGGCATTTTGGGAACCGGCCACCACTTCTTCTTCATTGGTATGCCTGGCTACTGGTTGTGGGTGGGAAGCATCTTCTCGGCCATGGAACCCATTCCATTCTTCATGATGACCGTGTTTGCCTTCAACATGGTGCAGCGTCGCCGTCGTGAGCACCCCAACCAAGCCGCTTTGCTGTGGGCTGTGGGTTGCTCCGTTGTTGGTTTCCTCGGCGCTGGTCTGTGGGGATTCATGCACACACTGAGCCCAATCAACTACTACACACACGGCACACAAATCACGGCTGCACACGGTCACTTGGCGTTCTATGGCGCCTATGTCATGGTGGTGTTGGCAATGATCAGCTACGCCATGCCTACACTGCGCGGCCGTGAGGCAAACAGCCGCCGTGCACAGAACTTTGAAATGTGGGCTTTCTGGATCATGACGCTCGGTATGGGTGTGATGGTGCTGGCATTGACCGGCGCAGGCATTCTGCAAGTTTGGCTGCAACGCATGCCAACAGAGAACGCCATGTCCTTTATGGCAACACAAGACCAGCTCAACTTCTTCTACTGGTTGCGTATGGTGGGCGGTGTTGCATTCCTGCTCGGCCTGATTACCTATCTGTTCAGCTTCTTCGCCAAGCCTGGCGCAGATGAAGACACTCCCATGGTATCCCTGATGCCAAAACGCGCTTAATAGGAAGAATATGCAGCAGATGGCAACTATCCCGTTCTACGCACAGCAAGGGGGCGAATGCGCGCTCTTCGAACATGCATGGAAGAAGCAGTTGCCGCTGCTCATCAAAGGTCCTACTGGATGCGGGAAGACCCGCTTTGTAGAACACATGGCCGCCCGCTTGCGGCGGCCCCTCATTACGGTATCGTGCCATGACGATCTGAGCGCATCAGATCTTGTGGGGCGATTTTTGATTGGTAACGGCAATACCGTTTGGTCAGATGGCCCACTGGCACGTGCAGTGCGCAGTGGTGCCATTTGCTATCTCGATGAAGTGGTTGAGGCACGCAAAGACACCACAGTTGTTTTGCATCCTCTGGCCGATGACCGGCGCATTTTGCCCATAGAACGTACCGGCGAGCAGCTACTAGCGCCGCCCGAGTTCATGTTGGTCATCTCCTACAACCCCGGTTACCAGAATTTACTCAAAGGCCTCAAACCCAGTACACGCCAACGCTTCGTGGCACTGAGTATGGGCTACCCCACGCCCGAAATTGAACTGGGCATTGTGCAGACCGAAACCGGCATATCTGCCGAAAATGCAATACAACTGGTGCAACTGGCAAAGGCCTTGCGTTGCCTGACCGAATACGACCTTGAAGAAACCGTCAGCACCCGGCTTCTGGTCTCTGCCGGCCGCCTGGTGGCTTCTGGTCTTTCCATGCAGATTGCGTGCCGTGCAGCCATTATTGATGCGCTGACCGACGACGCCCCTACCGCAGAGGCCCTGGGCGAGGTTGTACGCGCCCTGGTTGGCGATGCATCCTGAGCGCCCATCCAAGTCGAAGGTTGTGGCAACCTCCGACAAACGGAACAAGATAGATCCTGGGCGGCTCCAGCAGTATCGGCGCATGACGCAAGCAGGATTTTTCCTGCTTTTTCTTTTGGCACCTGCCTTGAATCTGTTGCGCTTTGACCTGACTGAAACCCAACTTTGGTTTTTAGGCATGCGCTGGTCCCTCGGCATAGATGCGTTTGT
>Ga0247844_1006086_pt1 | contig 14719 bp, 10 predicted proteins | sample LaCtaG_FD_192421 | JGI IMG/M metagenome (GOLD analysis project Ga0247844, IMG submission 192421) | Freshwater microbial communities from meromictic Lake La Cruz, Castile-La Mancha, Spain - LaCruzMarch201714.5m_1 | ecosystem: Environmental > Aquatic > Freshwater > Lake | place: Spain: Castile-La... | reverse complement strand
GCCGTCTGCGGCCCAGCACCCGCAATTTGCGAAGGACATCGCGTTCCGTGTGATCGCCGACCATATCCGGACGCTTTCGTTTGCGGTGGCCGACGGGATCCAGCCGGGGAACACCGACCGCAACTATGTTTTGCGGAGGATCCTGCGCCGGGCGGTCCGGTATGGGCGGACGCTCGGGTTCCACGAGCCGTTTTTTTACAAGCTGGTGGACGTGCTGGCGCGGACGATGGGCGACGTGTTCCCGGAGATCCGGAAGAAGCAGCGGCATGTGGAGGAGGTGCTGCGGCGGGAGGAGGAGGCGTTCAACCGGACGCTGGACAAGGGGATTGCGCTCTTTGAGAGCGAGGTGGAGAGCCATGCGCAGGTGATTTCCGGAGCCTTTGCCTTCCGCCTCTATGACGAGCAGGGTTTCCCGCTGGACCTGACCGAGCTGATGGCGCGCGAGCGCGGGCTGGGGGTGGACGCGGAGGAGTTTGAGAGGCTGATGGAGGCCCAGCGGGCGAGGGCGAGGGCCTCGCAGAAGAAGCAGGTCATCGAGCTCTCCGAGGTGGAGACGAAGGTGCCCACGCGCTTTGCGGGCTACGACTCCCATTCGCTGCGGGCCCGCGTTGTCGAGGTGGTGAGCTTGAAGGAGCGCACCGCCGTCGTTCTGGACCAGACCCCGTGCTATGCGGAAATGGGAGGGCAGGTGGGAGATGCCGGTGAGATCGAGCTGGGAGGGCGGCTCTGGGTTGTCGAAAGCACGCAGAAAACCGGCCACACATGGCTGCATTTTCTTGACTCGGCGGACGCACCCGAGCCCGGGGCCGAGGTCGCGATCTCTGTCGATGCGGTCCGGAGGGCGGCGATCCAGCGCCACCACTCGGTGACGCACCTTCTTCACTGGGCGCTTCACGAGGTGGTGTCGCACGAGGCGACACAGAAGGGGTCGTTTGTCGGGCCCGAGAAGCTGACCTTTGATTTCAACAGCGGGGCGCTGACGACCCGCCAGGTGAGGGATATCGAGCGGCTGGTCAACGAGCGGATCGTCGAGAACGCGCCCATCGCGTGGCAGGAACTCGCTTATGCCGACGTGCGGGGGCGCCCTGACATCATGCAATTCTTTGGGGACAAGTATGGTGAGCAGGTGCGGGTTGTCCAGATCGGGGGATCTCCAGGATTGCTCGACGGCTACTCGATGGAGCTTTGTGCCGGGACCCATGCGCGCGCAACCGGAGAGATCGGGCTGTTCCGGATTCTCGGGGAGGCGGCGATTGCGGCGGGGGTGCGGCGGATCGAGGCCGTGGCGGGGCTGGAGGCCAGCGCGCATGCGGTTCATGACGGCGAGCGGCTCATGGAGATCGCAGCCCTCCTGAACAGCCCGGTCGGCGAGATCGAAAAGAAGATTGACGGCCTTCTGGCGCACCACAGAGAGCTTGAGAAGTCGCTGAAGGCCGCGCGGGCGCGGGAGGCGACCTCGCGGGCCAAAGAGGTTCTCGGGGGCGTCGTGGACGTGGCGGGGGTCCCCCTCCTCACGGCCGATCTGGGGGCTGTCGGCGGCGACGAGGTCCAGGCCGTGGCGGATGCACTGAAGGGCGTGTTTGACGGGGTCTGCGTCTTGGCTGGATCCGGCGGAGGGGCCGTGAGCCTCGTCGCAACGGTCTCCCCCGGGCGGACCACCCGCGCGCAGGCCGGAAAAATCATTCAGGCAATCGCGCCGCTCGTGGGCGGCAAGGGCGGCGGCAAGCCGGATGCTGCGCGGGGGGGAGGGAAGGACACCACAAAAATCGGTGAGGCGCTGGCCAAGGTGCGGGAGGTCATCGCGGGATGAGCGCCGTGGGAACCAACCCCTACGAGACGCCTCGCATTGTCTCGGAATACCTTTTCTTCCACTACGCATCGCCCGACGATGTGGCAGGGGGGATGCCCGTGCCCCGCGAGGCGCTCGATTTTCCGGTGCGGCTGGTCGCCGAATTGCTTGATCCAGCGCGCCCCGCCGCGACGGCGCTGGACGTCGGGTGCGCGGTCGGCCGCTCATCCTTTGAGCTGGCCCGGATGATCCCGCGGGTCATCGGCATTGATTATTCGCAGGCCTTTATCGAGGCGGCGCGGGCCATGCAGGCGGGCGGTCACCTGGACGGGATGGTTGCCTCGGAGGGCGATCGCCTGCAGGCGTTCCGGGCGGAGATTCCGCCGGGCATCGATGCGGGACGGGTGGAGTTCGAAACCGGGGATGCGACGGACCTGCGCGCGGGGCTTGCGGGCTTTGACGTTGTCCTGGCCGCCAACCTGCTCTGCCGGCTTCCCGAGCCGGCCAAATTTCTCAGCCGCCTTCCGGAGCTTGTTGCACCGGGAGGGCAGCTCCTGCTGGCCACACCGTTCAGCTGGCTGCCCGAGTTTACCCCGCGCGCGCACTGGATCGGCGGCGCCGGCGAGGCCTCGTGGGAGGTTTTGAGAAGGACGCTTGAGCCGGACTTCGAGCTGGACATGGAAAAGGACCTCCCTTTCATGATCCGCGAACACCGCAGAAAATTTCAATATGGCATCTCGCATGGAACCCGCTGGATCCGGCGCGCCTGACTGGCAGTCCGCCTATGAGGCGGGCGAGACGCCATGGGACAAGGGGGCGGCGCACCCGGCGCTTGTGGCCTGGCTCTCCGGCAACCGGCTCACCGGGCGCATCCTCGTTCCGGGCTGCGGTTCCGGGCACGACGTGCGGGCCCTTTCGCGGGATCCGGACGCGCGGGTGACCGGGCTGGATGTGGCGCCCGGGGCGGTGGCCCTTGCCCGTTCGTTTCCCAAGGCGGGGTGCGAGGAGTATCTCGCGGGCGACTTTCTGGCTTCGCAGGAGGCCGGGGCGTTTGACGCGCTGTTCGAGCACACCTGCTTCTGCGCGATTGAGCGTGAGCGGCGGGGCGACTACGCGAGGGCCGCAGGGCGCAGCCTCAGGCCCGGAGCCCTGTTCCTCGCGATTTTTTATCTGAACCCTGGCCATGGCGGCGTCAACTCTCCTCCCTACGGGTGTTCAAAGGCTGAGCTGGACGAACTTTTCGGCGGGTCTTTTGACGTGGTCGGGGAGCTGCGAGATCTGCCGACGTTTGAGGGCCGCGAGGGCCGGGAAACCCTGCGCCTGATGCGCAGGCGCTGATCCCGCAGGGGATGGGCATTGTCGCCCCCGGGGATTCGTGCCATGGTTTGGGCCGGATCGCGCGCCGCCCCGGCACGGGACCGGCAAGTCCTCGCATTCAATTATGGAAACGATTCTGACGTATCAAGTGATCCCGAAGCTGCCCGCAACGCTGGAGCCGCTTCGGGAGATGGTCTTCAACCTTTGGTGGACATGGGAGCCCTCCGCGCGGCGCCTGTTCCGGTTTCTGGACATCCCGCTCTGGGAGGCCACCAACCACAATCCCCTGCGCATGCTCCAGATGTGCCGCCAGGCGCGCTTGACCGAGGTCTCGGAGGACGAGCACTTTTTAAAGGATCTTGCAGAGGTTTACGGGAGGTTCCGGGCGTATATGGAGCGCAAGGACACCTACGGGAAGATGCGGCGCGAGACAACGCCCCTGCAGCATCCGGCGGCGTATTTTTCCGCGGAATACGGGTTCCATGAGTCGTTTCCCAACTACAGCGGCGGGCTGGGGATCCTCTCCGGGGACCACTGCAAATCGGCGTCAGATCTGGATCTGAATTTTGTGGCCGTCGGCCTGCTCTACCGGGACGGGTATTTCCAGCAGCAGATCAACAAGGACGGTTGGCAGGAGGCGGTGAGCCTGAACCAGAATTTCCACCACCTGCCGGTGCAGGAGGTTCGGGTGGAAGGGGTGCCCCTGAAGGTTTCGGTGGATCTGGCCGGGCGCGAGGTGCACGCGAAGGTCTGGCGGCTTGCCGTGGGCCGCATCAACCTCTACCTGCTGGACACGCTGGTGCCGGAGAACCCGCCGGCCGACCAGGCGATCACGGCCCAGCTCTACGGCGGGGACAAGGACTTCCGGATGCGCCAGGAAATCGTTCTGGGCATGGGGGGCGTGCGCGCGCTGCGGGCAATGGGGATCGCTCCGCAGGTCTTCCACATGAACGAGGGTCACTCGGCATTTTTGGGGCTGGAGCGGATCCGGGAATACGTCGGCAGCGAGGGCCTGGACTTCAGCGCGGCGCTGCAGGTCGTGGCGGCATCGAGCATCTTCACAACCCACACGCCGGTGCCCGCCGGGAATGACGCGTTCTCGCGCGAGCTCATGCTGAAATACTTCAGCGGATATGCGTCGCAGGTCGGGCTTCCCTTCGACCAGTTCTTTGCCTTGGGGCAGGCCACCGTGGAGCCGGAGGAGGCTTTCAGCATGACGATTCTGGCGCTGAGGGCGAGCCGGTTTGCCAACGGGGTGAGCCGCCTGCACGGGGAGGTGAGCCGGGGGCTTTGGAAAAATGTTTGGACGAACGTGCCGGAGAACGAGGTGCCGATCACGAGCATCACGAACGGGGTGCACATCAAGACGTGGGCGGCCGGGGAGTTCCACGACCTCTACGCGAAATACCTCGGGGCCGACTGGGAGGACCAGCTCTCGAACCGGGAATTCTGGCGCGGGGTGATCGACATCCCGGACGACGTGCTTTGGAACCTCCACCAGCTTTTGAAGCAGCGCTCGATCGAATTTCTGAGGGAGCGCCTGCACCGGCAGCGCACGCGCAACGGCGAGCCGCCCGAGCAGGTCCGCCACGCCAACCGCCTGCTGAATGCCGAGGTGCTCACGGTGGGCTTCGCCCGCCGCTTCGCAACCTACAAGCGGGGGACCCTGCTCTTCCGGGATCCGGAGCGCCTGCTCCGGCTGGTGACCAACAAGGAGCGCCCCGTCCAGTTCGTGTTCGCGGGAAAATCGCACCCGGCCGACGAGGGCGGCAAGAAGCTGATCCAGGAGGTCTATCACATGTCCCGGGACCCGCAGTTTGAGGGGCGCATCGTCTTTGTTGAGGACTACGACACCAACGTCGGCCGCCGGCTCTACCAGGGCGTCGACCTCTGGCTCAACACGCCGCTGCGCCCGCTCGAGGCGAGCGGGACCAGCGGAATGAAGCTTCCGCCCAACGGCGGGCTCAACCTCAGCGTGCTCGACGGATGGTGGCCGGAGAGCTGGAACGGGAAGAACGGCTGGGCGATCGGGGCGGACATCACGGGCGGCCCGGAGGCGCTCCAGGATCAGGTCGATCTTCAGAGCCTCTTCCACGTTTTGGAAAACCAGATCATCCCGCTGTATTATGCCAAGCCGGACGGGGTGCTGCCGCTGGCCTGGATCCAGCTGATGCGCGAGTCGATCCGCACGGTGGTTCCGGTGTTCAACACGCACCGGATGGTCTCCGAATACAACGAGAGGCTTTACGAGCCGGCGGCGGCGGCCTTCACGGCGCTGAGCCTGAACCACTGCGCCAGCGCGGTGGCCCTGAGCGAGTGGAAGGCCACCATCCGGGCGCAGTGGCCGCGCATCCGGATCGAGGACTATGCCATCAACTATGAAATCCCCGACGGCAAGGTGGCCCGCGAGGTGTTCTTTGTTGGGGAGCAGATGAAGGTGACGGCCCGGGTCCACCTCGGGGGCGTGCCGCCCGGCCATGTCCGCGTGCAGGCCTACTACGGGCCGTATCTGAACAACGCCATCTCCTCGGCCGCGTTCACCGACCTGGCCATGGAGCGGAATGAGCCCGACGGCAGCACTATTTTTTCGGGCCGGATTCCTGCGGCGGAAAGCGGCAGCTACGGGCTGAACGTGCGGGTGATCCCGACCCATCCGCACCTGACGCAGGAGCATGAGCTCCGGCTGATCACATGGGCGAGATGACGGTCGTCGTCGGGGCCGGGCTCGCCGGGCTCGCGTGTGCGCGGGAGCTGGCGCGCCTCGGCAGGCCCTTTGTGGTTTTGGAGGCGGAGGGGGAGCCCGGAGGGCGCGTTCGCAGCGAGAAGCGGGACGGCTTCATTCTGGACCGGGGGTTCCAAGTTGTTCTGAGCTCGTATGATGCCGTGGATGCCCTCGTGGACCGCGAGGCCCTCTGCCCGCGGTATTTTGAGTCCGGCGCCCTCCTCTGGCATGAGGGGACGTTCTGCCACTTGGCCAACCCGCTCCGGCACCCGGTGCTTCTGCCTCAGACGCTGCTGGCATTTCCTCCGGGAGACAGCCTGCGGATTTCCGCGCTGGTGGCTGAGGTGCTGGTCCGGCAGGATGCGGACCTGCTGGCCGGCTGCGGGCGCCCGGGCGATCAGTCGACGCGGGCCTTCCTTGAGGAGAGGGGGTTCGGACAAAGCTTTCTCAGGAGGTTTGCTGTCCCGTTTTTTGGAGGGGTCCTTCTGGATGCGGACCTCGAGACGAGCGCAGCGCTTTTTCGCTACTACCTGAAGAAGTTTGCGACGGGGAGAGCCTGGCTTCCCGCCTGCGGGATCGGGAGGCTGCCTGCGGAGGTGGCGCGACCGCTCGGTGAGGGAGCGATCCGCTATGGCGCGCGTGTGGCCGCGCTGGAGGTGAGCGAAGGGCGCCTTGATGCGGTGGTTTTGGAGGGAGGCGGCCGCATCCCCTGCTGCGCTGCGGTTCTGGCGCTGGATGCCCCCTCGCTCGCGCGCCTCACCGGCCGGCCGATGGGGCGTCCGGGCCGGTCGGTTTCGGTCGCCTACTTTCGGACGCGGGAGTCGCTCTACCCCTCGCGGTGCCTGGTCCTTCCCTCGGCCCATCCGTCGCGAAGGATCCACCATTTTTGCCAGGTGAGCAACATTTCCCGGGAGCTGGCTCCCGATGGCTGGCACCTGGTCTCCGCAACCGTTCTTGGGGATGCCCCCGCCTCCGTCGATGGCCTCAGAGACGAGGTGGCTGCAGTCTTTCCGGGAGCACGCAGCATGGAGCACATCGCAACACTGGAGGTTCCCTTCGCGCTCCCGAGCCAGCCTGCGGGGTTCGCAGCCGGGCCTGCGGTCCCACCGCCGGCGTGCAATGTCTTTTTTGCGGGGGATGCGCTCGGGGCGAGCATCCAGAACGCATTGGAGACCGGCAGGGAGGCGGCGCGCCGGGCTGTGGCGGGGAAGGCATGATCGCGCTTTCGACGAGCTGGAATGCCTCCCGGCATACGAAGGGGGCCGACATGGTGGAGGAAATCCTCTCGCTGGGTTTCTCCCGCATCGAGCTCGGCCACGGGATCCGCTCCACACTCTTGGAGGGCGTCCTCGAGGCCCGCAAGCACCGCCCCTTCAAAATCTCGAGCATCCACAATTTCCTGCCATCCCCCGTCGAAGTTCAGGCGGACAATCCGGACTGCTACGAATTCACCAGCCACCGGAGCTCCGACCGCGACCGCGCGGTGCGGTTGACCCGGGCGACAATCGACTGGGCGTCGCGGCTGGAGGCTCCCATTGTTGTCGTCCACTGCGGGCGGATCCGCTCGCTCGACCTGACCGCGGGGTTGCGGGCGAGAGTGGAAGCGGGGGAGTCGCCGGGCCGCAGATACGGCCGGGCGAAGCTGGCATCCGTGCGGAAGCGCGAGAAGGTCGCCGAGGTCTATCTCCAGCGCGTCCTGGAGTGCCTGACCGAGGTGGTGGACTACGCGGGCTCCCAGGGGGTGAAGATCGGGATTGAGAACCGGGAGTATTACGAGGCGGTCCCGACCGAGCGGGAGCTTGCGGGGTTCCTCCGGCGGCTGGACTCCGCGCATGTCGGCTACTGGCACGACTTCGGGCATGCTCAGATCAAGCACAACCTCGGCCTCCTCGACCACAGGCAGTGGCTGGAGTCCGTGGCGCCGCTTGCGCTGGGCTGCCACGTGCATGACGTGCGGTGGCCGTTCCGGGACCACTGCGCCCCGCTGAGCGGAGAGATTGATTTTGCGTCGCTGCTTCCGCTCTTTCCAAAATCCTGCACGATGGTATTTGAGGTCTCCCCGCGCACCACGGCCGAGGCGCTGGTCCGGGCCGCCGGGCAGTGGCACAACCAATTTGAAATATGAAAAAATTCCTCCTTCCCATCCTGCAGGTGCTCATCACCGTCGGCCTGCTCTGGTGGATATTTCGCGATCCCGACCAGAATGCAAAAATGCTGGCGGCGATCCAGAAGGCCGGGAGGGATGGCGGGCTCTGGTGGTTTCTTCCGGGCGTGGCGGCGCTGGGGGTGGCGTGCCTGCTCCAGGCGTGGCGCTGGGTGATCCTTCTCCGCGTCCAGGAGATTTTCATCACGTTCCCGCGGGCGCTGCGGATCATGCTGTGCGGCCTGTTTTTCAACCTGTTCCTGCTGGGATCCACCGGCGGGGACGTGATCAAAATCTTCTTCATCATGCGGGAGGCTCCGGACAAAAAAGCGGGCGCCCTATTGAGCGTATTCATCGACCGCGTGGTGGGGGTGATCGCGCTTGCGGTTGTGTCCTCGGCCGTCATTCTGCTCCGATGGAAGGAGCTGATGGCGTCCGCCCCGATGGGGGTCCTTACGGTGGCGGTGATCCTTGGCGGCTCGCTGGGCTTCATCGCGGCGGCCTGGCTTGTCGACCGCCTGAACCTCACGGCCCGGATGCCCCACTGGCTGCCGATGCACGCGAAGATCGCGGAGGCGGCCGCCGCGTTTTCCGAGTATGCCCGGGCGCGCGGGGCCGTCGGCGCCGCGCTGATGCTGTCGTTTCCGGCCCACCTTCTGATCTTCTCGACATTTTATTTTGCGGCGCAAGCCTTCGGCAGCGGTCTGAGCCTGCTGGCGATCTTCAGCGTGATGCCGGTGGTCTCGGCGGTGACCGCGCTGCCGATCAGCCTCGGGGGTGCCGGGGTGCGCGAGGGGCTGTTCATCACCCTGCTCGGGGCCCTCTACCAGACCCCCAAAGAGATCGCGATGTCGATCTCGATCGCGGGCTTTCTGATGCTTGTTTTCTGGAGCCTGGTTGGCGGACTGGTCTACCTTTTCTACCGGTCGAGCGGGGAGCCCGCTCCCCGCATCGGGGAGATGGAAGCCGAGGTCGCGGCCGTCGAGCACCGGATCGAGGAGGACGCGGAAACACCGCGCTGAGAGGCCGGTTTCGGGAACCCCCAGCCAGCAGGCTGCCTGCGCGCGCGGCGTTGATTTTTTTGCTTCGCGGTTGCTTGAGTGCCGACGAGGTGCTTAGATGGACGATTACCCATGAATGTCGTCTGTGATCCGCAACCCAACTGTATCGTCAACCTTCAGGTCGAGCTGCCCCCGGACCTGGTCTCCCGGGAGTGGGAGTCCGTCGCCAAAGATTTTCAGCGCCACGCGCGCCTGCCGGGGTATCGTCCGGGCAAGGCCCCGCAGTCGCTGATCGACTCGCGCTTTGCGAAAGACATCCGCGAGGAGCTGGAGAAGAAGCTGCTGCGGGAGAGCCTGAGCGAGGCGATCAAGCAGAAGAACCTTCGCGTGCTTTCCGTCGCGAAGGTCGAGGAGGTCCAGATCGGCGACGACAAGACGATGCGCTTCCGCGCGAGCGTGGTGACCGCTCCGGAGTTTGAGCTGCCCGACTACTCGTCCATTGAGGTGGAGGCGGGCAAGCGCCCGGTGACCGATGAGGACGTGGCGAAATGGCTGGAGCAGTTCCGCGAGCCGCACGCCAGCTTTGATGCGGTCGAGGGGCGCCCTCTGGCGATGGGCGACTACGCGGTGCTCACCTACGAGGGGCGGATTGGCGATCAGCTGCTCTCCGATGTGCTTCCGAAGGCCCCGGCCCAGCTCCAGGGGCGCCGCAACGCCTGGGTCCTGATGGATGAGGGGACGCTGATCCCGGGGTTTGCCAAGGCGATTGAGGGGATGGCCGTCAACGACGAGCGGGCGTTTACGCTCGATGTGCCGTCCGATTTCCCGCTCGCCGACCTGCGGGGCACGTCGGTGAGCTACTCCGCCACGCTGCACGGCATCAACTGCAAGCAGCTGCCGCCGCTGGACGACGCGCTGGCCGACAAGCTTGAGCCCGGCAAGACGCTGGACGCGCTGCGCGCCCAGCTGCGCGAGCGGCTCGAGCAGATGTCGGCGCAGCAGTTTGAAAGCGCGAAGCGCAACGGGGCGATCAAAAACCTCTTGCAGCAGGTGCAGTGCGAGCTGCCGGCCCAGGCGGTCGAGAGGGAGGTCTCGGGGATCCTCCGCGACATCGTGGAGGAGAACCAGGGGCGCGGGGTCAGCGACGAGGAGCTGCGCGCGCACCAGGACGAGCTGGTCGGCGTCGCGCAGCAAAGCGCGCGCGACCGCGTGCGGGCGAACTTCATCCTCCTGCGCATCGCGGAGAAAGAGAAGCTCGAGGCCACCGAGGCCGACCTGCTCATGGCCGTCTCCGAGATGTCCCGCCGCTACGAGATTCCGGTGAAGAAGCTGATCAAGGACCTGCGGGCCCGCGAGGGCTTTGGCCCGCTGCGCGAGCAGATCCTCATGGGCAAGGCGCTTGATTTGGTCGCCTCCAATGTTAAGGTCGTCGAGCCCGCGCAGGCGGCCCCATCCATCACCCAATAAAAACTTTATGCTGGTTCCCATCGTTGTTGAACAGACCGGGCGCGGAGAGCGCAGTTATGACATCTACTCGCGGCTGCTGAAGGACCGCATCATCTTCATCGGCACGCCGATCGACGACCACGTCGCGAACCTGGTGATTGCGCAGCTGCTGTTTCTCCAGATGGAGGATGGCAAGAAGGACATCCACATCTACATCAATTCGCCGGGCGGGTCGGTGACGGCGGGCCTGGCCATCTACGACACGATGCAGTTTGTGACGTGCGACGTGAACACGTATTGCATGGGGATTGCTGCGAGCATGGGGGCCGTGCTCCTCTGTGCCGGGACCAAGGGGAAGCGCTATGCGCTGCCGAATTCCGACATCATGATCCACCAGGTCTCCGGCGGGGCGCAGGGCCAGGCGAGCGATGTCGAGCGCCAGGTCGAGTTCATGTTCAAGCTGAAGAAGCGGCTCAACGGGATCCTTTCCTTCCACACCGGCAAGCCGGTCGAGCAGGTGGAGAGGGACGCCGACCGCGACTACTACATGACGGCTGAGGAGGCGAAGACGTATGGAGTGGTGGACGAGGTGGTCGCCTCGCGCAAAGAGGTGAAGGAACTGCCGAAGGCGGCGGAGTAGGGGGACCGATGGCCCGCGCAAACAATCTCACCATGTGCTCTTTCTGCGGAAAGACGCACGCAGAGGTCCGCAAGCTGATCGCCGGCCCCGGCGTCTATATCTGCGACAGCTGCATCACGGTCTGCAAGGGCATCCTCGACAAGGAGTTCAAGGAGGACAACAAGAAGGCCAAGACGGCGATCCGGGTTCCGAAGCCTGCGGACATCAAGGCGAACCTGGACCAGCATGTCATCGGGCAGGACCATGCGAAGAAGGTGCTCGCGGTGGCGGTGCACAACCACTACAAGCGCCTGCTCCAGGAGAGCTCCACGACGGTCGGCATCGATGCGCTCGCCGAGGTGGAGATTGAGAAGAGCAACATCCTGCTCATCGGCCCGACCGGCTCGGGGAAGACCCTCCTCGCGCGGACGCTGGCCAGGATTCTGGACGTTCCGTTCTGCATCGCCGACGCCACCTCGATCACGGAGGCGGGATACGTGGGCGAGGACGTGGAGAACATCGTGCTCCGGCTGCTTCAGAATGCGGACTACGACGTGAAGCGCTGCGAGATGGGGATCGTTTACATCGACGAGATCGACAAGATCGGGCGCAAGACGGACAACGTGAGCATCACGCGCGACGTCTCGGGCGAGGGGGTCCAGCAGGCTTTGCTGAAGATCCTTGAGGGCACGGTGTGCAACGTGCCTCCGCAGGGCGGGCGCAAGCACCCGCACCAGGAGTATATCCAGGTCAACACGGAGAGGATTCTTTTCATCTGCGGCGGTGCCTTTGTGGGGCTGGACAAGATGATCCGGCGGCGCAAGGGCAGCCGGGCGATGGGATTCCACAACCAGGAGGAGCTGCCGGAGGATTTTTTGAAGCGGGACGCGCTGAAGAACGTCGAGCCGGAGGACCTGCTGAGCTTCGGGTTGATCCCGGAGTTCATCGGACGCCTGCCCGTGATTGCGTCCCTTGACGAGCTCACCGAGGACCAGCTGGTGACGATTCTGACCGAGCCCAAGAACGCCATGGTCAAGCAGTATCAGAAGCTGCTTGGCATGGAGGGGGTGAGCCTCAACCTGACGAAAGACGCCCTCAAGGCGCTTGCGGCCGAGGCCGTGAAAAAGGGGACCGGAGCCCGGGCGCTGCGGGCAATTTTGGAGCGGATCATGCTGGATCTCATGTATGACTCCCCGGGGCGCGACGACGTGGCGGAGGTCACGATCAACCGCGCGGTGGTTGAGGGAAAACGGGCGCCGCTGGTCCGCAAAAAGCAGGAAAAGGACGCTGCCTAGAGCCGGGGGCTGCCGGGGCCGGCGCTCATTTTTTTGCGGCCTGCATGATGTCCACCCAGATCGGCAGGGCGAGGGTGGCTCCGTAGCCGCCCGCCCGGATGGTGCGGGGCTGGTCAAATCCGACCCAGACTCCGCAGGTGAGCCGGGAGTCAAACCCCACAAACCAGGCATCGACAAAATTGTTTGTTGTTCCGGTCTTTCCCGCGCTGCGGCCGCGGAGGCCGAGGTCGCGGGCGCTGGCACCGCTGCCGCGCTCCAGGACCTCCTCCAGAAGGCCGGCCGTCAACTTGACGGCGGCGGGAGAGAAGAGCGGAATGCGGCCCCGAGTGGCTTTGTAGAGGAGGTGTCCGGAGGCGTCGGTGACCTTTTCGATGAGGTAGGGTTGAAGGCGGACGCCGCCGGTGGGAAAGACGGTGTAGGCGGAGGTGAGGTCCTTCAGGTTGGTTTCGAAGGCTCCGAGGCAGAGCGCCGGGTAGCGGGGAGGATCCTTCGAGAGCCCGGCCGCCTTGACGGTATCCGCCACGCGCGAGAGCCCAGCGCGCAGCCCGATGCGGACGGTCATGGTATTGCGCGAGTGGACGAGCCCCTCACCAGCGGGCAGCATGCCGCGGTAGGTTCCGTCCGAGTTGGAAGGGCTGTAAGGGCCATAGGCGGAGGGAATCTCCCCCGGGGCCAGGCGGTCGTCGCTGACTTTTTCCTGCGGCTGGAGCCCCTGTTCAAAGGCTGCGGCATAGACGAAAGGCTTCACGGTGGATCCGACCTGCCTGCGCCCGAAGAGGGCTCTGTGGAATTTGCTTTGGTCGTAGTCGCGGCCGCCGACGATCGCGCGGATTCCGCCCGAGGAATTGTCCATCGCCAGCGCGGCGGCCTGGAGGTAGGGGGCGGATTTTTCGGCATCGAGCAACTGGGACGAGAAGGCGGAGGCCGGCTGATGCGGGTATCCGGGCTGGGACTCGACCTCGGAGAGGCGCTTTTGAACCGCCTCCTCGGCGGCGCGCTGCAGCGGGCCGTCGATCGTGGTATAAATGCGAAGGCCGCCGCCGTCCATCTGGCCCGGCTCCAAAACCAGCTCCAGGTCGCGGAGGATGGCATCCATCGCCCAGTTGTCCTCCGGGGAGGTGCGGGACTTGGGGGCGGTGAGGAGGGGCTCGGAGGAGGACTCGCTTTTTTGGGCGAGGGTGATGAGTCCGATGTCGTGCATGCGTTTGAGCACGGTATTGCGTTCGCGGAGCGAGCCCGACGGGTTGTTGAGCGGGGAGTAGCGGTTGGGGCTGCGGATCAGTCCGGCGAGGGTGGCGGCCTCTGCGAGCGAGAGGCGTGAGGCGGGTTTGCCGAAATACGTCTGGCTGGCGGCCTCGACGCCGTAGGTTCCCGAGCCGAAGTAGATGCGGTTCATGTAGGCCTCGAGGATCTCCTCCTTTGTGAGCTCGGTTTCGATGCGGAAGGCCATGGCGGCTTCGATGAGCTTGCGGTGGAGGTTTTTTCCGCCCAGGGGAAAGCTGTTGCGGGCGAGCTGCTGGGTGATCGTGCTGGCGCCTTCGCGGAAGCCGCCGAGGAAGAGGTTGCGGAAGACCGCGCGGGTGATGCCCACCGGATCCACCCCGTGATGCCAGTAAAAGCGTGTGTCCTCCCGGCTGATGAGCGCGTTCACGAAGTGATTGGAGACCTTGTCGAAGGGGACGACCACGCGGTTTTCCCCGGCGAGGCGGCTGTAGAACTTTCCCTCGTGGTCGTAGACGACCGAGCGCTGATCCATGTCATGGATCTTCCGGAGATCAAACGTGAGCGCCCACGCGTAGTATCCCAGAGCCACGACGGCCCAGACCAGAGCGGTCATCAGCCCGATTTTGATCAGGGCAGCCGGGATGCGGTGCGGGCGTCTCCGGCGGGCAGGGGATTTTTTCCCGGTCCGGGCCGGCTTTTTATTTCTGGTCTTTCGCACGCTGACGAATTCTTTACCTTGAAAATGCGCGCTTCGAAAGGTTTTCGCGCGGTGGGGAGGTTCGCCCTGGCGTCGCCAAACCGTGCGCTACGGGGTGATGGCATCCAGGCATTCGCGGAATTTCTCCGGGTCATCGCCCTGCCAGACGATGTCACGTCCTTCGACGGTGCCGCCGCATCCGAGGTGTTTGCGGACGCTGCGGGCCAGGTCCTCGATGGCCTGGGCCGGGAGATCCGGGGGGAAGCCGGAGGCGATGATGACGGATTTTCCGCCCCGGCGGGCCTTTTCTTTTCTGAGGAGGATGCGGCCGAAGCGCGGTGGGGGGAGGGGGGCAGCGGGTGCGGGGGCGGGCCCTTCGGGGAGGCCCGGGAGATCAAGGGAGGCAAACGGGGACTGGAGGGCTTCCTGGGGGCCGGAAACCGGAATCCGGGGAGAGTGGCCCATC
>Ga0247844_1006081_pt1 | contig 14729 bp, 21 predicted proteins | sample LaCtaG_FD_192421 | JGI IMG/M metagenome (GOLD analysis project Ga0247844, IMG submission 192421) | Freshwater microbial communities from meromictic Lake La Cruz, Castile-La Mancha, Spain - LaCruzMarch201714.5m_1 | ecosystem: Environmental > Aquatic > Freshwater > Lake | place: Spain: Castile-La... | reverse complement strand
AAGACACGGGGAAAGGAATAGAAAAAAACAAATTCAAAATGGTATTTACACCAGGTTTCACCACTAAAAAAAGAGGTTGGGGCTTGGGATTGTCGCTCACTAAAAGAATAATTGAAGAGTACCACGGAGGTAAAATCTTTGTGAAACAATCGGAACTAAAAATTGGTACTATATTTAGGATTATACTTAAAACTACTACAAGTAATTAAATTGTAACAGCTACAACAAAATTCAGGGCTCATTTACAAAGAATTATATACTAAATATTATTAAAAGGACAAATATAAAAGGAAAGCATTCGAAAATAAAACAAATTTTCGTATCTTTGCACGATTTTAATTATCAATCTAATTATGTCAAAATTTGAAGCTTACAATATTAACCTAAAAGAGATAGCCGACGAAACAAAAATCATAGATTTTGTGTTAGATGAAGCATATTTCAAAAAAATTGACAGCCCTGAAGTTCAAAAAGGAGTTGTTAATGCAAAGGTTAGTGTAAAAAAGAAACAATCGCTATACGAGCTATCGTTTGTTGTAGAGGGCACAATAATAATACCATGCAACAGATGTTTGGATGATATGTCTCAACAAATCAATCACAAAGAGAAACTTCAGGTTAAATTTGGTGAAACTTTTTCGGAAGAGAACGAAATCGTAATTGTACCAGAAAGTGATGGTGGAATAAACGTAGCATGGTTCTTATACGAATTTATAGCATTGAGTATCCCAATTAAGCATGTACATGCACCAGGCGAATGCAATGTAACAATGGTTAGCAAACTCAAAAAGCACATTACACGTCAGAACAACGATGAGGAGGACGATGATCACTCTCATTTAGAGTTTGATGATGGGGCAGATGATGTTTCATTTAACGAAAAACCTTCGGACCCGCGATGGGACGCATTACAAAATATATCAGATAATAACTAAATAAATAAACAAAGAGATGGCACATCCTAAGAGAAAAATTTCTAAACAAAGAGCAAGAAAAAGAAGAACGCATTATAAAGCCGAAGCCCCAACATTAGCAAACTGCTCAAACTGTGGCGCTGCATTTATTTACCACACAGTTTGTGGAGAATGCGGATATTACAGAGGCAAATTGGCTATTGAAAAATTAGCTACTGTATAATTATTCATGCAGCTCAAAAAAGGAAAATAAAAAATTCTGGGCCCTAAGCACAAAAGCTTTGGGCTCTCTTTTTTAAGCACTTAACATTCAATATAAATTATGTCTAAAATTCATGCAGTTATTACAGGTGTTGGAGGATATGTTCCGGATTACATTTTAACTAACCAAGAACTTAGTACTATGATGGATACCACCGACGAATGGATAACTTCTCGGGTGGGTATTAAAGAACGTCGGATTCTAAAAGGCGAAAACCTAGGAACATCATATATGGCAGCAAAAGCCATAGAGGATTTGTTTGCAAAAACAGGCACTAAACCAGAGGAAATTGACCTTGTATTATGTGGAACAACTACCCCTGATCATATTTACCCGTCAACAGCATCGATGGCTGCCGACAAAGTAGGGATTAAAAATGCACTCGCATTTGACTTACAAGCGGCATGTTCTGGATTTATTGTGGCTCTTGAAACTGCTGCAAGCTTTATAGAATCAGGTAAATACAAAAAAGTATTGGTGATGGGTGCCGAAAAAATGTCGTCGATAACAGACTATACCGACAGAACCACTGCACCTTTATTTGGAGACGGGGCAGCAGTAGTACTAGTAGAACCAACTACCGAGAACTTTGGCGTGATGGACTCTATGATTTACACTGATGGTGTAGGCATGAAGCATTTACATATTAAAGCTGGTGGATCGGCAATACCTACAACTCAAGACACTCTTGACAAAAGAATGCAATATACTTACCAAGAAGGCACAAATGTATACAAATATGCTGTAACTAACATGGCTGAAGTATCTGCTAACCTAATGGAAAAGAACGGGTTGACAAACGAAAACGTATCATGGCTAGTACCACATCAAGCCAACTTAAGAATAATTGACGCTGTAGTTCAACGTACAGGTGTAGATTACGAAAAAGTGACTATAAATATTGAACGTTTTGGGAACACTTCGGCTGCAACTATTCCACTTTGTATTTGGGAATGGGAGAAGAAATTCAAGAAAGGCGACAACATAATCTTAACTGCCTTTGGTGCAGGATTTACATGGGGTTCACTTTATCTTAAATGGGGTTACTAAAACTCATGATATATCAAAAAAAGCTGGAAAGATAAATTTATCTTTCCAGCTTTTTTTGATTGAAAAAATCATTCCTTAAAAATTGTCGATTATAGCAAACCGAGCGCACTATTTGGTTTGAAAATAACTATCCAACATTTTTTTTGCGGCCACAAAAGAGCTCATTTCATTGGTGAGTACTTTGTTTTCCAACGCATGAAGCATGGTTTTAATGTTTTCATTTTGATAAAAATGGGCATTGAGTTGAGAATTAATTGACTCGTACATCCAATATTTAGATTGCTCATTTCTATTTATTGTAAAAAAGTCATTTCCTTTCACATGGTGAATGTATCTTTCCACCATGTTCCACACATCCTGAATGCCAATGTGTTCAATTGCAGAACAAGTGATGGCCTCTGATATCCATCCCGACGTATTTGGCGGAAAAAGGTGCAATGCGTTTTGATAGAGCGATTTTGCCACATTGGCTTTGTCTACATTACTCCCATCACATTTATTTATGGCAATTCCATCCGCCATTTCCATGATACCACGTTTCATCCCCTGCAGCTCATCACCAGCACCTGCCAACTGTATCAGCAAAAAGAAATCGACCATGGAATGAACAGCAGTTTCGGACTGCCCCACTCCTACTGTTTCTACAAAAATGGTATCAAAACCTGCTGCTTCGCAAAGCACAATACTTTCGCGCGTTTTACGGGCCACACCGCCCAATGAACCTGATGATGGGGATGGACGAATAAATGCATTTTTGGACACCGAAAGCTGCTCCATCCTTGTTTTATCGCCAAGAATGCTACCTTTGGAACGTTCGCTGCTAGGATCTATAGCAAGTACTGCCAACTTACGTCCCTGCCTAACAAGATACATACCCAACGACTCGATAAAGGTACTTTTACCAGCACCAGGTACACCAGTTATACCTAATCGGATTGAATCTACGGTATACGGCAAACACTTTTCGATGAGTTCCTGCGCAATAAGCTGATGTGCTGGCAACGAACTCTCTACCAATGTGACAGCTTGTGAAAGTATAGAGATATTACCAGCCAAAATTCCGTCCACATACTCATTTACCGTGAGTTGCTTTTTTCTATTTGGATAATTTCTATATGGATTAATGGTTAGCACATCGTCTACGCCTTTATTTACAGCAATCCCCTTGTACATAGGATCATTCTCATGATAATCACTCTTTTGATGATGCATATATATTCAAAATAAAATTCAATAACTTAGAGAACATTAACTATCGTAAATAAGACCGCGACATTTTTTCGAACGAAAAAAACGCAAATACCACAATTTTTCGCAAATCTGCTTTTCTTGAAATAACTAGATTTGCGCATTGTACCGACTAGAAGTGACCTTTACAATAATTTGGCATAAAGTTAGCACTTAATCAACAGCGACCTGGAGTGGCTACATCCAAAAACGCGATTTTTAAATTACGAGAACGCAAGTATAAATGGTTCATAATCAACAAACAGATATTGGAGGTCTGAACTTAACATTCATACTATCCTAAATAAAAAAATGAAAGAGCCAAGATTTATTGTTAGATATATCTTGGCTCAACAACAATATGTTAGAAAAAAATTATTTTTTTATTACCCAGCTCACTATAAAACCAATGTAGCTATTATCAGGGTCATTTGTTTGAATGGTAAAAGATTTGGTGTATTCGCCTTCTGCCATGTTTTTTGTATCTAAATCGACAATAATATCAGCAGTTTTACCCCCTTTTACACTGTTTTTTGAGGACTTTACTTTTAATTCAGGATTGTTATTAATTATTCTTCTAATTTCTAACTGATTTTGTCCTTTGTTACTGACATAAAATTTACCCACCTTACGTTGCCCTGATTTAATTACCCCAAACGACAGGCTTTTTACAGGCGCTTCGGAAATTGGTGCAACTCTTTTTTGTTCAAGGGTCATTTTACTGAAATCTTCAATAAGATTCCCAACGACAGTAAATTTATAATCATCGGAAAATACACGTTTTCCATCCAAAACCATATATACATCATCTGTCACCGGTCCCCACACATTACATTTCTTTGGGTTAAATGTAAAAGTGATTTTACCTTCGTCGTTAGGTTTTAAAATATCTGGTGTAACAGTAACATTCAAATAAGGCGGTAAACTTTCAAAACTAGGCTTAATGGCCACTTTGGCAGTATTTTGAACATCCAGAATACGGACTTGATTTTTGACCTTTTCCACATTATTCATTTGTACAAATTTGGATTTCAACCTCAAATCTCCTACAACTACAGAAAAATCGGAACCAGAAGCTGCTGCAGAAACCTGCACCTCACCCTGAATGGTAAGTCGCTCTTGATCTTCGGCAGAGTTACTATACACTGTAATGGTTTTATTGAATGCACCAGGCCGACCAGCAGGATTGTAAGTAACAGTGATTGAACCCTTTTTCCCAGGCTCAATGGGTTCCTTGGTCCAACTAGGCGATGTACAACCGCAAGATGCTTGCACTTTATTTACAACAAGTGGCGCATTACCATTGTTTGTAAATTCAAAAACATGTGTAGCTTTGCCATCATTTTCATTTATTTTTCCAAAATCATATGATTTCTTCTCGAAATGAATTTGAGGTTTCTGGGCCATGGCAACCAAAGAAAACACCAGACTTAGTAATAATACACTGAACTTATTCATTAAAAAATTTAATTTTGCCCCTAGCCCACTCTCATTCGCTACCTCCCACTGTGTGGAGAGGCCAGCAATAGAAAATGGGTACAGAGAGAGGTTGATAAAAAATAATCTTTCCCTTGTGTGTACTGGACAATTATTTGGAAGTAATCACTTCACCTTTAATAATTAAACGTTCTGGTTCTTCCCCTGCATTACTAAAAACTGTTACAGTTTTAGTAAATACACCTGGACGACCTGCGGGATTATAAGTTGCGGTAATTTTTCCTTTTTTACCCTCCTCAATTGGCTCCTTGGTCCAATTAGGTGTGGTACAACCGCAAGAAGCTTCAACTTTATTTATCACCAAAGGCGTTTTCCCTGTATTAACAAATTCAAACTCATAAGTCACCTTACCTGCATTTTCCATAATTTTACCAAAATCGTAAGATTTCTTTTCGAATGAGATAACTGGTTTTTGACACATGGCAACTACTGAAAAAACAAGGCCTAAAAACAAGATACTGTACTTTTTCATTTTGTTTTAATTTAAAATAAGTGGATGTAAAATATACGTTCATTAATTAAACGAGTATGCAAAAGTATAAAAAAATATGGTTTTACATCCATTTCGGGGGCAACATTAAGACTAATTTGAGAGAAAATCGAATTAAATAGTTTTTATTAACGCTACAAAACGACTGTTTAAGATTTGATTTGATTAAAATTTGATTCTTGGTTGGTTTATGATTTAAGTCAGAAAAGAATTATCTTTGTACAAAAGAATAAACACACAGAACTTTGACTATCGTAAACTAGACCGCAACATTTTTTATACGAACGCAAAAACCGCAAATACCACAAATTTTCAAAATCTGCTTTTTCTGAAACAACTAGATTTGAAATTAGCAGCCATTTTCAATGCAAATTCCCCAACTTTCTTTGTGAATTTAGCGTAAACTTTGAGGTCTTTGTGTGATAGCTATTGCACAAAATACGCAAAGTTTACACAAAAACCACAAAGAGAAAGCAGGCTAAAATGCGTAATTCGTTTAGAAATATGAATATTAAGAGAGAGCACAAAGAGAAAAACTTTCAGTTTTTCTTCAAAATGACTTATTGGAATAGACTCTGTGTTTAAATTATTTACCAACCTGCATCAGCTACACTATCCTTATAGAAAGAGCATGACAAGGCAAAATTGCAAACAATGAAAGAAACTATATTAAAACACGTGACAGAAAATTCCGACTATGTACGGCAGTGTTACAAACATTTGCACATGCACCCAGAGCTATCGTTTCAAGAATTCGAAACGGCAATATTCATCCAAAATGAACTAACAACAATGGGCGTTTCATTTAAAAGTGGTATTGGCGGTACAGGCATTTTGGGTAAAATAGAGGGTGAAAATCCAAGCAAAAAAGTGATTGCTTTGAGGGCAGATATGGATGCATTGCCTGTTTGCGAAGCCACCAGCGTTGAATATAAATCACTCAACAACAATGCAATGCACGCCTGTGGACATGACGCACACACGGCTTGTTTACTTGGTGCAGCCAAGATTCTCACCAGTCTAAAGGGTGAATTTGAAGGCACTGTACTGCTGATATTTCAACCAGGCGAGGAAAAAGCACCGGGTGGAGCAAGACTCATGTTGGAGGATGGTATTTTTGATGAAATTGAACCCGAATTGATACTGGCACAGCACGTTTCGGTAGATTATGAAACGGGTACAATGGGCTTTTTGGATGGAATGATAATGGCTTCTGCCGATGAGATTCATGTTAAAATTCATGGTAAGGGCGGACATGGTGCATTGCCTCATCTTTGCAACGACACTGTGTTGGCAGCTGCACAAACGCTTGTTTCGTTACAGCAAGTAAAAAGCAGATTGTGCCATCCACTTACGCCAATGGTACTGACTTTTGGGAAATTAATTGCCAATGGTGCACAAAACATTATACCTAGCGAGGTAACGTTTTCGGGCACTTTTAGAACCTACGACGAAAAATGGCGCAGCGTGGCAAAATCACACATTCGGCGAATTATTGAAGAAACAAGCGCTGCTTATGGATGTACTGCCGAAATAACCATGCCCGATGGCTATCCAAGTGTGACTAACGACAAAATAATTACCGACAAAGCAAGAGATTTTGCAACAGAATGGTTGGGTGCAGATAAAATTTGCACTTTAGAAAAAAGAATGACTTCGGAAGATTTTAGCTTTTTTACGCAAAAATACCCAAGCACATTCTACCGTTTTGGGGTAAAAAGCGATGTGAATGCAAATACTGGTGGACTGCACAGTCCCACTTTTGAAATAGATTTGGATGCGCTTGTTACAGGTACGGGTGGAATGACGTGGCTGGCGTGGAAGTTTTTGAAGGAATAAAATGAATGTACGAAATAAAAAAAGCTCATAAAACAGGATTGCATTCTGTTTTATGAGCCTTTTATTTGTGAATTATCAAGAAATTAAAGTGAAAGAGCCAACAATTCTGCTCCCAAGTTATGCAAACCATTTTCGATTTTTTCAATTTGTGCTTTGCGGGGTTTGGATTTTCCATGCAGGTAGTTCCACAACTGCTTTTGATGTATGCCTGTTATTTTCTCCAAACCAGATAAGGATAGTATGCCCGAATAGTATTCCAATAAACTTTCGGTGTCAAATTTATATACAATTTCAAAATCCGAATCTAAAAATGCGGGGTATGTTAATCCTTCCTCAACACATACTTCTTTGTGAAATTTCATGGATTCCAACATATTCACTTTAGCAGCTTCAGCATTGTTTCCCATTCCTGTAAATGGCTGATTAGCGCAATACACTCCATATCCACCATCTTTAGCTCTTTCGATGATTGCTTCAATTATTTTCATATTTAATTGTCTTTTAATGAAAAAGATTATTTAAGTCCCATATCTTTCTTAATGGCTTTTTCTGTTCCTGTTGGAACTTCTTTGCTTCCATGAAAAGGTGCTGTGTATGATTTTCCTTCTTTTTCGTAAATAATGTGACTTGTTCCAGATTGTCTTAAAACTCTCCATCCATTTCGGCGAATGAGCCTATGCAGTTCGCTTGATTTCATTTTTTGGTTTTACTTTTGAACTTCACAAAGATAGATAATTTTCTTTTGTTTTGCAAGCAACAATAGAATTATTTCTATTACCTGCAAAAAGAATTCTTTAACTTCTTGAAACGAATATGATTTATCAACGTTTCTCAAATTCAGCTTTTCCTGCATTTGAAAATGCAATGAAACTTTCTACATCTTTGTCGTATGATTTGGCATCCACTAAATTTTCGCCATTTGGGTCCAACAACACAGAACGGGGGTGTTTTATTTTATAGATATGTTAAATAACTGCAAGCAACAGAAATGAAATGGCATACCGCTTGTAAAATGATAGCAGAAACACTATCTTTACGCTGTCAAGCAATAACAAAACAATCAATGAAAAAATACAAAGTTAAAGATGTTCTTAAATTATTATCTGATGATGGTTGGATTTTACACTCCCACAATGGAACAAGTCACAAGCAGTTTAAACACTCGACAAAAAAAAGGGAAAGTAACTGTAAGAGGAAAACCAAGTGAGACTATTGAGCAAGAGATTTTAAACAGTATTTGGAAACAAGCAGGGTGGAAATGACCACACTGCACAAAAATATAAAACGATGGAAAAAATAAATGTAAAAGTAGGTTGGAGTGGAAATAATTATAGTGCAGTAGTAGAAAACATTGGAGGTGTAGTATTAGTAACTCATAAAACTTTAGATGGTATTAAAAAAGATTTTTCCGAATCATTCAAATTTCATATTGATGGTTGTATTAAAGATGGTGACGAATTACCTGAATATATCGTAAAAGGTGAATATGAATTAAATTTCAACTTAGAAATATCAGCCTTACTACATAAATTGGACGGAATTATTACTCGTGCTGCACTTGCTAGAATTAGTGGCATAAATGAAAAACAGCTGGGGCATTACATGACAGGACATAGAAGCCCACGTCCTGCACAGCAACAAAAAATTATAACTGCAATTCACAATATCGGAAACGAATTTATCTCTGTATAGTTATTGTTTGACGACTTATAATACAGACAAATCCCCACTAATATGATTAGTGGGGATTTTTTTACGTCTAAATGATAAGCAAATGACTGTCAGTACATTTTGAAGGAATGAGCCTTTTTGTTGTGAATTATCAAAAAAATAAAGTGAAAGAGCAAACTGAGGTGCATTCTGTTATTTCTTATTTCGATACTTGATTTTTTCATAAATATAGAAAGCGATTCCAATAATAATAATTGGAATCCAAAGTATTTGCTCTTCAAGCCAAGGACCATACGAGTCATTTGGTTTTGCATAATCTGAATAATCAGCAAAACAAATCATTGAAGTCAAAATTAATACTATTAAACTAAATACTTTTTTATAATCCATGGAGATTTTCAATAATGTATTAATAATTACTGTGAAAAAATAATTTACGTGCAACTTATTTTCCGGTACCATTACATTTTGTACAAGTTTCAGTTTTCTTACCACCACAACTAGGACATTTTACATATCCTGTATTGGAGCAATTTCGACATGAAACTCTATTATTAGCATATCTACTGTATTCATTATAAACGACTCCTGACTCCCCTTTACATTGGGGACATAAAATTTCACCTTTACCGAAACAATCTATACAGTTCATTTTACCGGTTCCGCCACACATTGTGCAATTATTTTCACTGGTGGATATTTGTATATTAACTTCATCAGCAGGTTTGAAATTATCGTTTGATGAATTTTCAGTTGACTTCTTGTAATTGCATGAAAAAAAGATTGAGGTATAAATAATAATCCCAATTGCAATTAATAAATTTTTCATAGACTTTTGTTTAACTGTTTTCAAATTCGTTTTTTTGTGTTACAGTTTCTTCCTGATTACACCATTTTTTTAACTCAAGTAGAATATGGTTAGGTTCAACCCAAATTTTTACGTCAGTTATTTTAGTTGCTCCATCTGAAATGTTGTTTTTATTTAACCAAATTTTGATAGTACTATTTACCATTAGTTTATACCGTGAAATGTCATTTGCTTCACACTTATGACCTTCAATGACCTCAGTAAATGTTTGTTTGTTAATTACAAAACTAACTTTAAATATTTCCATATTCAATAATTCTCATATTGTTGTTTTATTGCTGTTTGATTACTCAATAGTTATAGGTCAAAATACACATAACCTCCATTTATAGATGCATAATACTTTGACTGGCACTCGTTTCGACATAGTTCTGCCCAACAATTTACATTCTGCCAACTATCATTATTATCTTGTATTTTAACAACTTTAAGACTTTCATTATTTTCTCCAGGATTTGTAATCTCTACAATAATTGACATTCGACTGTATGAATTTGAATAAGAGCTTTTATAATATCCACTCACTCTAACATTTTGAGAGTTTTTAGTAGGTTGTTGTTGCCCTTTTGGATAAATATTCAAATCAGGAGAACGATAAACAGAAAATCCGTATTGTCCTTGAACTTTTACCACCGTGAATAACATCACAATAATAAGTAAACTTATATTTTTTTTGTTTTGCATATTTTTTTTTATTAGTGATTTAGAGTTTACTCATTAAGTTTAATGTAAAATAAAACCGACCCTCCGAATAAATTAATGTTCCCACTCAACCTCAGTGACATATTGACCATTTTTTATTCCTTCATTATTACCACTTTTCGGATATTTTATATATTTTATATAAAATTTATCAGGAGACACCGCTTTGAAATAATTGCTTGTTGAAAACATCTTTTCCTGCCCACAATTTTTATCCTTTTCGGCAGTCATGATTTCTGTTTCTGGAAGATTGCTTATTTCCGATATGTAAAATTTATTCTCAATTTTAACTGGAGCACCCGTTTGCCCAAGCTTGTATTCAATTCTATTACTGCAAACAATTGGGCTATTATCTGCCGTAAAGGTTACGGATTTCAACTGCTTTTTGTTTGGGTATATAAACAAGTCACAATCCCTATACAAAGACTGGCTGATGCAGTATTCCGAAATCCTTTTAGCACTATAGGCGGGAATGCAGATAATTTTATCCTCATTTATAGACACCGAACTGCCAGAAGTTGAGACACTTGCCACTGATTTATTCAATGATAGATTGTTTGATTGAAGCAAGTCAAAATAATTCACGCCTGTGATTGTTCTTGAGGCACTTGCACCCAATGCAGTTGAAGAACCAAAAGATGAGGTTGTGGTGTAAACTCTATTCTTGAAGTAATTGTTTGCAATTCCATTTCTCACAAAAAAGCACTCCTCCAAATTAATGTAGATATTTGTTTCTGTCTTATTTGCAAACAAAAATCCGATGTTTCCACCATCACTCCACAAATCATAAGTTACTTTACATGAGGCATCTTCATAAAGTAAGGCGTTGTTTTTTAACGCAATATTGCTTGCAGGCACTACTTTGTAAACTTGATAGAAATTTGTGGGAACTGACGCACAAGAAGTGAGAATCACTGCAATAATTGCAATGAAAACTGTTTTTTTTGTTTTCATTTTTTTCATTTTATTTGAAATGCTAATGTTATTTCAATTTATTTTTTCACAATTTTACGCTCCACTACCCCTTCGCTCGTTTCAATTCTCAAAAGATACAAGCCATTTGTTAATGATTTGACAGAAATGTTTTCGTTACTTGATAATTGTCTTTCAATTAATACTTTGCCATTTAAATCGAATAGGGTTGCTTTACATGTTTCATCTAAACCACTAATTTGAAAACTTTCTTTTACTGGATTTGGGAAGACATTTACATTCTGTACTTGATTTTCAAGCGAGGCATTATTGATGTTTGTTGCTACATCATTTTGTGTTGTAAAAGTAATATCAGAGCCATAAACGGTTGCTACGGAAGTTGTAGCATATGAACGTAAGTGATAGGTTGTAAATCCACTTAATCCTGTAATTGAACTTACAAACGTTCCAAGCCCACTTCCATCTATTGTTTTGTTGTTTGCTACAGTAGGATTTACTGTAGTGCTCCAACAAACTCCACGAGCAGTAGCTGGAGCACTTCCAGAGGTTGATATGTAGCCACCCGAAGTTGCAGATGTAGCAGTAATAGCAGATATGGCAGTTGTGCTAATTACTGCTATTGAAGGAGGTGTCCCACTTGTACAAGCCTCCATGTTGATAGTGGAAATGCTGTTGCACCCTGTAAAGGCAGTTGGGTCAGCAGTTGTGACAGCAGGTAATGATACAGTCGTTAGTGCGGTGCAACCATTAAATGTGTATGCCGCAATTGTTGTAATGTGAGGAATGGATACAGTTTCAAGAGCCGAACATCCTTCAAATGCATTTGGACTAATGATAGATTGTAGTGGTATTATCACCTCCTTCAAAGAGGTACATCCTTGAAAAGCTGAAGTCTGTATGGTTACTGGACCATAAGACATCCATGAATATGAATAAATATCTGAAAATTTCACATATTTGAGTGAAGTGCAGTTTTGAAAGCAACCAAGAGGAATTATGTCTAATGGTGGAAAAAAGATTGAGTCAATTCCATTGAAACAATTGGATGGTAAAGTTTTCCTGTTGTCAGAATAAGGATAAATATTCAAATTTTCAATGTGAAGCACCTTTGTGCCATTTTGAATTAGTGTGTCTATTTTTAACTTTAAATCATTCGTCTTCGCTGTTCCTGTAATTGTCACTGATAAAGAATATGTGTTTTTTGCAAACCTCGAAAATGTGGTGGTTACTTCTTGTGGAGTTGTTGAGCAGTCAATAGTAACAGCTAATGCATTACTGTTAATGGTAATAGATAAAGTAAGTATGCATATTATTTTGAAAAAAAATGGTTTCATTTAATTTGGATTTTTATGTATTTATATACTCGTCTTTTCAATATTTCGAAAATCATGTAGGCTGGCAAAACCTTGTTTAAGCCAATTAATTGTGTATTTCTATAATTTGGGGCACAAAAAAAGCGTGAACAATAACTGTATCACACTATTGAGGCCTTCGACTGCCCGTAAAAAGTAATAAGTTAAAGCCCACGCCGTTTGGCGCAGGCGTTTACTAACTTATTCCGTTTTTACTCATGAAAGTGTCGAAGTTTCAATAGTGGAATAAAAGCTAACGCTTTTCTAATATGTAATGCAATTGTCTCTACAATTGACGAGTTGTATTCATTGGGATGCAGAAGCGTTTAACTTATACTTCTGCAGGAGTTTATCATTTTTTATTTGTATTAAACAGTTTAATAGGAACTTACAAAACATTAGGAATTTAGTCGTTGTTACCTACTGTCATTTTTACACTGTCAGTATAGAGGACCTCGGGGTCCAAATCGGCCTCGTTTTCCCATTCAATGGTGTCGAAACTAAGTCTTACCGTGTTGAATTTATCAACATCTTTGAGCTCTCTAAATATGCCCAACTCTAAATAGGGATTCATGTCAAATTTACGCTTTTCTTCATTCTCGATAGTAAGCATCAGTTGGTAGTTTGGTAGAGCTTGTACATGCTTAATGGCTAAAAACATGTTCGATTTATTTTAAAGGGTCAATAGAAAATGGCTTATGTTCTTTGGGAGCATAATACATCCGAATAATAATTCCAAAAAACAAGAATATCTTTATGGTCTATGTGTTAGGATTTTAGATTTTAAACCTCCGAATTCGAGAGGTATAAAATGATATCGAGTGATTGATTTATATTAACTCATCTTGACGTCACAGCTTTTGATATCAAGTTTCAAGTAAAGTTGATGTTCCATTTTGGAATATCAAGAAAAATCTCTAACCGAGAAGTGTAAATCAGTCACTCGTGCAAGAGTTTTAGTTGTTTTAGTTGTGAAACAATGTAATTCCAGAATCTAGAATGGAGGATAAAAAACCACTTCGGTCATCCCCTTGCTGAAGAAGCACAGGCTCAATTCTGTTGTCAATGGAACGTGTTAAGCGATTCAGTTTCTTGGAAATATCCAAAAAGTCATCGTTAATTTTGTCAACAATTACAGCAATATCAATATCGCTATACTCAGTCCATCCACCCTTGGCGTAAGAACCAAAGAGCATTATTGTGCAGGGGTAAAATTCCTTTCCTACCAATTGTGCATAAGCATAAGCGTGCTCTAAAGCTGTTGTTTTATCCAAAAGCATAATTCCTCCGTTTTTAGTATCAGTTGATTGCACCTTTCTGTATTTAGTGCTTTGAGCAAAAGCTCTTTGTGAGTAGGATAACGAGCCTCGATATTCATCGGGAGCAGTTCCTCAATCAAATCTAATTGTTCTTCTGAAAATTGGTTCATTAACTCACACTCTTCCGCCAGTCGTTTCAAATTATGAACAAAAGGTGGCGTAAGTTCCTTTTTTGATGTAAAATAGGCTTTTAAAATCTTTTCCACAGCTTGGTGGCACATGAATCCCACATACAAAAAACGTTTACCGGTAAGCATTGCTTTTGCGGTTTCAATATCGTATTCAGAAATATCAAGCCAATAGCTAACTTTCTCGGAATTATTCATTGATTGTTTTACTTGAATACATACTTTGTCAATTATATGGCAATCCACATTTTGCAAAAATAGCAATAATTTTGTAAATAAAGGCAAAAACAAAGTGAGTAATTATTTTTTATGTGTATCCGCTTGCATACCTAAAAATTTGTCATCATTTATTAGGTTTATTTCTTTTGTTTTTGAGGCGTTAGAGTGAAAAACAAAATGACTACCAGCTCCTTAACTAATATAGCATTTTACAATGCATTGCTTGCGAATGTCAAAGTCGGCAAGAAAAACTGTAAG
>Ga0247844_1006075_pt1 | contig 14743 bp, 16 predicted proteins | sample LaCtaG_FD_192421 | JGI IMG/M metagenome (GOLD analysis project Ga0247844, IMG submission 192421) | Freshwater microbial communities from meromictic Lake La Cruz, Castile-La Mancha, Spain - LaCruzMarch201714.5m_1 | ecosystem: Environmental > Aquatic > Freshwater > Lake | place: Spain: Castile-La... | reverse complement strand
AGGCCCGAGTAGCATATAAGTGGATCAGGTTCCGGTGAATATTCGCTATAAAACCACAATACAGCAACTTTATGGTGGGTCAACCTAAATTCAAAAAACGGGTCAACACATTACCGGTGGTGACACGTCTTGTTAAAGAGGCAATACATGAACTGGGGCACAATTTTGGCCTCATCCACTGCAATAATCAGAGTTGCGTTATGAAATCATCGACATATGTGGAAGAAGTTGATCAGAAATCAGTGGAAATGTGCAGCAGGTGTCAGGAAACGCTGAGAGGATTGTGTAACTATTAGCTCGATAACTCGTCCAGAACCATACCGAACTGCTCTGATGTGAGCAGTTCGGAAATGTTCAGCACCAGCTCCCCCCCGTCGTGCATTGTTGCTCCAAGTTGTTCCCTGTTGGTATTGCAGGCGGTATGTATTGCTTCGTTCAGACTTCTCTCTTTAGCCCGATACCATTCCATGGCCTTACTACCGAAAGAGAGAGTTCTCAGCTCTTTTTCGAGATTGTCGGCTTTAATTGTGACAAGCCATCCCTTGTCACAAAATTCTGACCTAAGCAGTTCAGGTTGTTTCTCAAGAGTTTCATTTACCGCAGTTACTTGGCCATTCACCGGCATTATTAGCGGGACGATCTGTTTTTCCAGCATTATATGGGCAAATACCTGGTTTTTCAGAACCGGATCTCCGATTCTGGGAAGCACAACGGTTCGTATCCCACAGATCAGCTTTGACAAAATTCCATTTATACCGATTACCACTTCGCGCGGGTTTACCACTTTTATCCAACAGTGATTCTTGTGGTAAAACAGAGAGCCGTCCAGACGGTTTTTTGATAGGCCAACTGACGAGACATCTTGTGTCAGTGGCCTATTCGTGGTTTTAAACTGCGTATCAGTGACTGTACCGTCATGCATTACCCGATCAAAGGCGCACTCTTCACACTTGAAATCAAGAGAGCAGAGTTTATAGGAGATTATTCCAGAAGTCATCCAGACGCACTTCATGTCATCAATGTCCTGCATCATATTGTAATCATCTCTAAACATTTTCCTGCCCACCCTGCTTACTCTGAGAGAACGTTGATTGTCCTGGCGGTTTAAAGCTATTTTTTCACATCTTCAGGATTGATCTTCTCGCCGCCGTCAGCCATGGTTAAACCGAGACCGGGATGAAAAAATGCTCCATCGAATGATTCTTCTTTCTCTTTCACTTTTTTGCCGCCTAACGACAGAGTAAGCATCCCGCTTGTGCTGAGGAGTATTGCTGCAATTACAAACGAGGAGGTCATGCTCCCGGTTGTCGCATTCAGCATCTGTGAAACTTTGCTGAGTACAAACCCGCCGACACCCCAGGCGGTAAACAGAATTCCATAGTTGACGCCATACGCTTTAATGCCCCAAAGATCCTTGGTAATTGCGGGAAACAGAGCGAGGTTGGCACCGTAGTTAAAGCCGATCATCGTGGCAAGGAGCACAATTGTTATCGCGCTGGTATGCTGAGAGCCAAGCAGGGGGATACAAAAAAGCATCAGTACCGCCTGAAACAGATGTACCGACATAATTGTCTGATATCGTCCAATTTTATCTGACAGGATACCAGCTATAACCCTACCGCCAGCATTTCCTATCGCCATGATTGCAACAGCGAGGAAGGCGTATTCGCCCATACTTTTCTTTGCCAGACCGGCAACACTCGAAATAATCATCAAGCCTGCTCCAGCCCCTACGAAATAGATCGCCCACAATTTCCAGAAGTCAGCGGTTTTTATGGCATCTTTCCAGTGGACATCATTAATAACAGCTTTTTTCTTCAGCGCAACGTTGCCTGTTTCTTGCGGGACATACCCTGCCGGAGGGTTTTCCAAAAACATCGACAAGCCGCAGACAATAACAATAAAGGAAATTGCGTATACAAGCATGGCCTGACTGATACCCATTGTATTAATCAGATAACCTGAAAGCGGGGCGATGTACACCGGTGCCACACCAAAACCCGCAACGATGAGCCCTGCGATAACCCCCGTTTTTGAAGCGGGAAACCACTTGAGGCCGGGAGGGGTTGAAGCTGAATAGCCAAAGCCCATACCCGCTCCCACCAACACGCCAAAGCCCAGTACCCACGCCGTATAGCTTGTTGACTGTGAAATCCAGGTAAGTCCGAGGCCAACGAGAAGTCCGCCGGTACATGCGGTCGCACGTGGCCCGAATTTATCCTGGCATTTGCCTGCAAGGATCATTGCAAAGGCGAAAACCAGGCAACATACGGAATAGGGGTCATTTACCTTTGCGAGATCCCAGGTGAATGCTTCCGGCCCGCCCGCCTTAATGGAGGACTCTATGGCAGATTTAAACATACTCCACGCATACAGAATACCGAGCGCCAGATTGATGCCCAATCCGGCAAATGTCATTGTCCACCCTCTGTTTTTAACTGTCTCTGTCATGGCACTCTCCTCAAATGTAAATTTTATGTACACTAAATATAAACAATCAAGTTTATTTACGCGTACTGTACCTGAGAGTGGAATAAAAGTAAACACTTTTTTTGCATTTATTTTTTAGTGTAAAAAAAATATACATCTATGAGGGAGGTGAGCATGATCTTGCAGATATAAAAATGCTCTGTTCTCTATAAGAACATTTTTATCAGAGGGATAGTTCCTGTTGGCCGATAACTTCCGACAGCCGTCTTGGTGCTTTTATGCGCTGAGTGAATTCATCAGGGTGTAGAGATTTTTGAACCGCGCGGAGTTGATGATAAGGAGTCAGTATCAGGCCGCCAACAGCGGCAACAGCGCCTGTTTTGTTTTTCTCAGAGCCCCGTCTTCGATCTGCCGCACCCGCTCCCGTGAAATGGAAAAGTGGCTGGCGATCTCCTGAAGCGTCATAGGCTCATCTGCCGTAATTCTTTGCGCAATTATATACTGCTCTTTTTCGTTCAGTTGACTGACTACACTGGCAACTTTTTGCTGCAGACTCTGGCTCTCTTGTAAATTTGCCAACAGCTCTTCCTGATTTAGTCTGTCGTCGGCAAGAGACTCCAGAGCAGTTGCACCATCGCTTCCCGGTATTTCGGCATTGAGCGAACAGTCTCCCTGCATTCGCTGCTCCATCTCAGAAAACTCTTGCTCGGAAACCATCAGCGACTCTGCTGCCGTCATTGCATCTTCAGCTTCGTAATCTGTGCCGACTAGCGCATTTCTAACCTGACGAAGTTTGAAAAAAAGCTTCCTCTGTGCCTGGGTTGTACCTATCTTGAGCAGGCTCCAAGACGATATGATATGATTCTGTATGTATGCCTTTATCCACCAGACCGCATACGAAATCAGCCGCACACCTTTGTGCGGATTAAATTTTCTGACCGCTATCATCAACCCGATATTGCCTTCTTGTATAAGGTCAAGCATTTTAAGGCCGTAGTGTCGAAACTCGTATGCCACTTTCACAACAAATCTCAGGTTGGAAGTAATCAGAGTATGGGCAGCCGCCAACTGTTTGTCCTCGAAAAATGAGACCGCATAGCGATGTTCATCTTCTTCGCTCAAAAGTGGAAACTTCCTGATTTCATTCATATAAAGTCGGAGACTGTCAGTTACTACCGGAAATTGCGTTACCATTTAAATCCACCTCTTTAGCTTGATGCGTTAGCACTCTCAACAGGAGACTGCTAAAACCTAGCAGATGATTCTAAAAAAATCAAGCAGTTGTTTAGGAGTCCTTTTTGGCTGGTTGCAGTGTTGTATCAATTTCAGATCAAAGATGATTTCCAGGGGTGAGGAGTTAAGCGACGGGGAGTTCGTGCATTTGCCTCCCCGCACTCCCCTCTATTGATGAAGATGTTCCCGGCCAAAAGGCGACATCTGGCGCAAACGGGCGATAATAGGCGGCAATTCCCGGATAACAGTATCGATCTCCACGTCAGTTGTATAACGCGACAGAGAAAAACGAATCGAACCATGAGCACAGGTGAACGGCACGCCCATAGCGCGGAGAACGTGTGATGGTTCCAGCGAACCTGAGGTGCAGGCACTTCCTGATGAAGCGCAGATACCGAACTCTGACAGCAGCAGCAAAATGGCTTCCCCCTCAACGAACTCAAAAGCGACTGAAGTCGTGTTTGGCAATCGTTCTGCACCGCCGCCATTAATGCGGGCGTGCGGTATTGCCGCCATCAAGGCATCCTGCAGACGATCACGCATCCCTTTGACGACACTGTTTTCAGCCTCCATGAACTGACCGGCCAACTGGCAAGCTTTCCCCAAAGCGATTATGGCGGCGGCGTTTTCGGTGCCTGCCCGGCGGCTCTTCTCCTGATGGCCACCAACAAGTAACGGCCTGAACGGCGTCCCCTTACGGAGATAGAGTACGCCGATCCCCTTGGGAGCGTGCAGTTTGTGGCCGGAAAGCGAGAGCATATCGATGCTTGAAGTGGCCATATTAATCGGAATCTTGCCGATAGCCTGAACGGCATCGCTGTGGAAAATAGCCCCCTTCGACCTGGCGATTCTTGCCGCCTCCTCTACCGGAAAAATAACGCCGGTCTCATTGTTGGCCCACATGAGCGACACGATTGCCGTATCGTCATCGATGACGGACTTCAACTCTTCCAGGTCGAGACGACCGGCTCCATCAACGCCAATCTCGGTAACCCGGTACCCTTTCTGTCGAAGATTGCGGCACTGGGTAAGGACTGCGGGGTGTTCAACCCGACTGGTTATGATATGACGCCGGTCAGGAAAAACCTCCAGCGCCGAGCGGATTGCCGCGTTATCACTTTCGGTACCACAAGCGGTGAAAATAATTTCGTCAGGGGATGCTCCCAAAAGCTCTGCTACTCTCACTCTGGCTTCATTCACCTTGCTCTGCACCTGGCCGCCGAAAAAATGCATCGAACTGGGGTTGCCGTACAGTTCGCAGAAATAAGGGCGCATCTCTTCAAAGACCGCTTCATCAACCTTGGTCGTTGCATTGTTGTCGAGATAGATTTCTTTCATGCGGATACCTCCTCCACAACAATATCCTCCGCAACCAGGTCGCGCAGTTTGGCCTCAACCATGCGGGCAGTGTTGCCGGATGACGCACATCCGGCGCAAGCCTTACGGAAAGCCACCTGCACTTTGGCACCATCGATGTCAATCAGTTCCAGATCACCACCATCAGCCCAGAGCAGAGGGCGAATGTCCCTCTCCAGAACTTCCTGAATCAATTGCATTTTTTTCATATTGGAGAGTTTTCCAGGGCGCACCCGTGTCTGAGCCGCTGTCTCCCCCAGCACTTGGGCAATAAGATCCTTGATTTTGGGAATACAACCGCCGCAGGCACCCCCCGCTTTGGTAAAATTTGTCACCTGCTCTGCAGTAGTGAGGCTGTTGGTCTCAATGACTTTTTTAAGAAAGGCATCAGTTATACCAAAACATTTGCAGACAATTTCCCCTTCATAATCAGGGTACGCCGGACCATGGTCATGTTCGCTGTCGTGCTGCGGCATTTCCATGCCTCGATATTTGAATATAGCAACCTCCAGAGCTTCCTGCCCCATAACCGAGCAGTGCATCTTCTCTTCCGGCAGGCCACCCAGAAAATCAGCAATTTCCTGATTGCTGACTGCCAGCGCCTCATCAAGTGTTTTTCCCTTAACCATCTCTGTTAAAGCTGACGAAGAGGCGATGGCACTGGCACAGCCAAAGGTTTGAAACTTGGCGTCAACAATCCTCTCTTTATTGTCATCCAGTTTGAGATACAGCTTAAGCGCATCTCCGCAAGCCAGACTGCCGACTTCGCCTATTGCATCGGCATCCGGTATATCTCCGACGTTGCGAGGGTTCAAAAAATGATCCTTAACGATTGGCGTGTAATCCCACATGGAGTAACTCCTTGTATTTAAATTAGTCCTACTCTCCGAACACTTCCTCAACATTCAACTCAAAACCCTCCAAAACCGTGCTTGTCGCCACATCCCCACGGCCAAACCCCTGGGGCCTACCGTACATACCATCACCACCGAGACTAAATGTCATGAGCGACTCTTCTGCGGGATGAATAACCCAGTATTCACGAACACCATGACGTTCATAGAGGCGAAACTTGACGCCAACATCTTTTCGGGAAGTCGATGGAGAAAGTATTTCGACAACCAGATCAGGAGCACCGCGACAACCACGATCATCAAGTTTTTTTTCATCGCAGATAACGACTATATCCGGCTGCACCACTGTCAACACATCTGAATCGTCCTGCTCATCAAAGTCGGCAAGTCGGACGTCAAAAGGAGCATGATATACTTTGCACGGTTTACCACGGAGAAAGTTGGCAAGACTGGACAATATTATTGTTGAAATTCCCTGATGTCGACGTAACGGCGCAGGGGTCATGTTATAAGGCACGCCGTCAATCAACTCCCATCGTTCGCCATCATCCCACTCGCAGTACTGGCCGTAGGTAAACCGTTCGTCAGTTTTTTCGGCTAGATTTGTCCGCGACATAAAAAGTCTCCTACCCCAGAATAAATTGCCGACCGGCAGCCATAACCTCTGCCAGACGACCATCCGACGATGCCTCACCATACAGCCGGACAACCGGCTCTGTGCCAGATTTACGGAACAGCATCCAACTGCCGTCATCGAGCAGCAATTTGGTGCCATCAATCCTGACGATTTCTTTGACCTTCGTCCCGGCAATTTCGACCGGAACGGCAGTGATCTTGCTTTTATAGGCGATTTCCAGCTCCGGAGACAATCTGAGGTTGTCGCGACGGGTGACAAATTTTCCCACTTCACCATACAGGCGGTCTAACAGCTCACGAATGCTCTTTCCTTCACGAGCCACCATTTCAGCTACCAGAAAACAGGCGAGGATACCATCCTTTTCCGGAACGTGACCCTTGATCGTCAAACCGGCGCTCTCCTCCCCGCCGATAACCAGTTTGTCCTGGCTGATCAATTCGCCGATATATTTGAAGCCGACCGGCGTTTCATAGACCGGCACACCATGCTTTTTCGCCACGGCATCAATCAGGTGCGAGGTCGCGACACTGCGTGCCACGCCACCTTCGAGCTTGCGCACTCGAATGAGGTAATCCAGCAGCAGGGCGATTATATAGTTAGGCTCGATATAGCTGCCGTCGGCATCAAGAATACCGAAACGATCGGCATCACCATCAGTAGAAAGGCCAAGCCGGATATTCGGATCGTTATTGACGAGAGCAATAAAATCAGGAATGTGAGCTTCTGATGGCTCAGGAGGATGGCCGCCGAAGTATGGATCGGGGCGGTTATTGATGATCGTGTAGGGAATATTGCGGGTGCGGAGCGGATCGTCCAGATAGCCACGCCCGGTTCCATACAGCGGGTTAAGTGCAACCAGGCCCAGTTTACCGATAGCATCAAAGTCAACCTTTTGCTCAATTGACTTCAGGTAGTCGTCGTGAGGGTTGATTGTTTCCGCCAGGCCCTGTTTTTTGGCGTCTTCAAGAGACAGTTCCTTGTAACATGGGGTACCAACTGAAGCATTGGCACGGCGCTCGATCTCGTTAGTTGTTTCCGGAAGGGCCGGGCCACCAGAAGAGGGTGAAAATTTGACGCCGTTGTATTCCGGTGGATTGTGGCTGGCAGTAAAGTTGATGCCGCCGGCAGCGCCACGACGCAATATTTCATACGAGATAACCGGTGTAGGCGTATCCCGTTCACAGATATAGGCCTTGATACCGGCACCGGCGAGAACACGGGCTGATGCCTCAACAAAGCGTTGCCCCATGAAACGGGTATCGCAGCCGATGACGACCCCTTTTCCACCCTCACCCGATGCTTTAATGGTATCGGCTATGGCCTGAACAACAACCTTTACATTTTCAAAGGTGAAATCCTCACACAGGATTCCACGCCAGCCGGAAGTTCCAAAGGTAATTTGTGTCATTTTTCTACTCCTTATGATAACAGGACTTTTTTGTCGTGTGAAAGTAATACACATATTATTCCCCGTCAAGAGAAACAGATTATAGGGGGGGCTGTCATGAGTAAACTTGCTGAGATGGAACTGAAGAGAGAGCGTCTATACAAACAACTTCAAAAAACTGGTGACTTCAGAAGAGGTATGATTTCCTCGACATACCGCAAGTGCAGTAAAATGAATTGTGCTTGTGCTCAAGAGGGACATCCGGGACACGGTCCTCAGCATTTATGGAGTACAACAATTAAAGGGAAAAGCTACGCAAAGAGCCTTAAGTTTGGCCCTGAGATGGAAAAATATTTGGAGGAGATAGATAACCATAAACAATTTCAGAAACTGTGCGAAGAGCTTGTCGAGATAAATGAGCAGATCTGCAATTAGCGGCCTGTTCGAGTAATCGAAGATGAGAATGAACAGGCAGTGCTTAAAAAAAATTGCAGCAGATTTTCATGGCGAAGTTGAAAAAGAAACTTGATCATTGAATGGTTGTTTGAGAATAAAAAATATGGCACAAGTAGTTAACCAAGGAGTAACCAACTGAAGAAACTTCTCACATGGGGCACTGTCGGTCTGTTGACCACAGCCATACTAGACCCGATCATCTATTCCATGCTTGATCTGCCTATTCCGTGGACGCGCGATCTGCTCATGGCAGCGGGCGGTGTCGGCGGCTTTTACTTGTTGATCAAGTATCGGAACGATCTATAGATTGCGACTATGAAAACAGATAGCATAATAATAAACAGCGATATTGCAGCAATCGGTATCGATCTGGGTGGTACCAAAACAGAAGTCATACTTCTTGCTTCAAATGGCCACGTCCTGTGGCGGCAGCGCCGTCCAACGAATCGGTCTGATGGGTACGATGCTATCCTGTCCATAGTAGCGGAAATGATCAATGAGGCTGCTGCCCTACTTTCGCACAGAACTAACTTCACCGTAGGTATCGGCATTCCGGGTTCCATTGACTCTTCCACCAACCTCGTACGTAACGCCAACTCGACCTGCCTGATCGGACATCCACTTCAGAGCGACATTGAACGACTCATTGGCCGCCCTGTACGTATTCGCAACGACGCCGACTGTTTTACTCTTGCAGAGTGCCACTTGGGAGCAGGCCGGGGCTACGGATTGGTATTCGGTGTCATTATGGGAACGGGATGTGGTGGTGGAATCTGCATCAACGGCGAAGTACGTGAAGGACCACACCGGATCGCCGGAGAGTGGGGACATCAGTCAATGGTTCCTGACGGTGCAGAATGCTACTGTGGCAACCGGGGTTGCGTTGAGACACTGATTAGCGGATCAGGAGTCGAAAATGCCTTTTTCAACGAATACGGACATCACTTGACTATGGATGAAATCGTGACGCAGGCAAGAACTGGTGACGAGCAGTGCAAGAAAACATTTGACCATTTTCTGGATGATTTTGGCCGCTGTCTTGGAGGCCTGATCTCCATCCTTGATCCGGATGCAATTGTGCTGGGTGGTGGCCTCTCCAATATCGACGAACTGTACTCCAAAGGCATCGAGAAGGTGAAAAACTATGCTTTTCATGACAAACTGTGCACGCCCATCCTGAAGAACCAGTTAGGAGACTCCGCCGGAGTATTCGGTGCTGCGTGGATCGGGCAGACCGCATCAGGATGACAAAAACAAACAGGGAGTGGAAATGATAGCGTACAGCGACTATTTACAAGAGGCCGTAACTGCAGCCAGAATTGCCGGGCAGTATCAAAAGTCCCGTTTCGCTTCAACTCTGAATATAGAGATGAAAGGCGAAAAGGATTTGGTGACCGATGTAGACAAGCAATCGGAGCGGTTGATTGTCGAACACCTTCTCTCTCGCTTTCCTGACCATGACATTATTGCAGAGGAAGGCGACTATCTGCAGGCGGGTTCTCCCTGCCGCTGGATTATAGACCCGGTTGACGGTACAACCAACTATGCTCACGGTTTTCCCTGGTTCTGCTCCTCTATTGCACTTGAAGTAGAAAGAGAGTTGGTTGCCGGAGTAGTCTATAATCCGATTTATGATGAACTCTTTACGGCATCGAAAGGTAATGGTGCATACCTGAATGGCAACCGACTGTCAGTATCCAACCGTGCTCCCTTGAGTAATTCACTGCTTGCAACTGGTTTTCCGTATGATTGCGCCACAGATCCAGCCAATAATTTTGCTAATTTCATCGCCTTCCAGAAGAGTTCCAGAGGAATTCGCAGGGCTGGTGCCGCTGCACTTGACCTTGCTTATGTAGCTGCAGGAAGGCTTGATGGTTATTGGGAACTCAAGCTGAAAGCATGGGATGTGGCTGCAGGAGTTCTTATGGTACGTGAAGCGGGCGGCATGGTAACGACCTTCGATGGTTCAGTTTACGACGTTTTTAACGACAAGATAGTTGCCAGTAACGGTTTGATCCACGATAGTATGGTAAACATGCTAACATATTGACCTGACGAGCGAGACGTGCAACATAGTTCCGGCTGAAAACATGATAAAAAAACAGAAAAGGAGTAATTCAATGAAAATTCTTGCAATTATTGGCAGCCCGCGTGGCATGCAAGGAAACACCGGACGTCTGCTGGAAGAAGTCCTTGCCGGGGTAGAAGCTTCTGGAGCTGAAACCGAAATCGTCTCTTTGAAAAACCTTGACGTCCAACCTTGTGTCGCCTGTGACGTTTGCCACAAGACCGGAATCTGCAACATCAACGATGATTACGAGGCCATCAAAGACAAACTCCTCGCTTGTGACGGTTTCATCCTTGCCAGCCCAAATTACATCTTCAGCGTTTCAGCCCAGATGAAAGCGCTTTTTGATCGCTGCAACGGCCTGATCCATTGTATGGCGCTGGAGGGTAAATATGCCGCCGTGGTCGAAACATCAGGCGGCGGCGAGGACGTGGAAGTGTTGACCTATATGAGCCGCTTCGTAAAAACCCTCGGAGCGACCTCGGTAGGCGGCGTTGGTTCCGCTATCGCCGGTATCAGAACCTTTCCCGATGAAGAAATCCTGTATGAAAATGCCCGTGACCTCGGACAAAAACTTTGTCTGAGCATCTCAGGCAAGCTGGTCTACCCGGAGCAGGAAGGTTTTCGTGATGAGTTCAAATTACGCATGTCTGGCCTTGTGGAGATGATGAAGGAATTCTGGACATTCGAGCGGGAATACTGGCAGAAGAAACTTTCGAGGTAGATCATGTTTGAATCGGTACAATGACGAGATGGAAGCAGAGGTAAAACGCCTGGAGGCGCAGATGCGCGCCATCAACGCTGGCCACCCAGAATGGGTCAATGCCTTGCCGCCTGCGGGTGTGAGCTTAATGAGACGGACAACAGCCGCTGTAAAGAATGCGACGGCAACCAGCGGCTGTAATATCACAAAGGAGTAGCGCAGTATGAAAGTCATGATCGATTTGTGTATCGTGCCGATTGGGGTCGGCGTCTCCCTTTCCCCATACATCGCCGCCTGCGAAAAGGTGCTGACCTCTGCCGGCCTGAAGACCGCACTGCACTCCTACGGCACCAACGTAGAGGGGGAGTGGGAGGAGGTGTTTGTGGCAGTGAAACTCTGCCATGAAGTTGTTCACGAGATGGGGGCACCGCGCATCACCACGACCATCAAGCTCGGTACCCGGACGGATCGGGAGCAGAGCTTGGAAGACAAGGTGCAAAGCGTGCGAGAGAAACTGTGAGAGGAACCTCCTTGCACCGCTTTGTATACAGTTACGCCGACCATATCTCAACGAGACATGGTCGGCGATTTTGCAATAAACTTGTTGTTAAAACCTCTTCATCGCCTGGAAATAAACCGTTGGATCAGTAATCTCGCTCTTTCCAGTGGCGTAGCCTGCGGTTCTCCAGGCGACGCTGCTGCGGATACTGAAGCTGTCGGCGTCAAACCAGTTGATGCCAAAACCGGCTCCGGCAAGTGAGCGGGTATTGTCGGGGGCAATCGGATCTACGTGCAGCCTGGCATAGCCGTAGTCGAAAAAACCTGAAAGCTGGAGGCTGCCGGGCAGTGCCCCAAGCGTGCTGAAAAGATAGCGTAATTCCGTGATAGATATTACACCCACATCACAGCTCGCCTCGCTGACCGGAAAGGCACGAACGCCACTCGGCCCCCCCAGGGAGAACTGTTCCGAGCTGTCGAGGTTGCCGCCGGCCCATTGACCGTTAACTCCAGCATAGAAGGAGAGGGTTTTGTAGAGGTTCTGGTTGCGTGACAGGTTAATGGCCAATTTGTTGTAGCCCCCATTAGTATGCAGACCTGTTGTCGATTGGTCGTTGCTAAGAGTTGTACCATCGTCTATCACCAGTTTGCCACCAGTATAGTTAAGCGAGAACGATGTTGCCCCTCCTCCCATCCAACTGTCCATTTCCACGCCGTTTATTCCAGCCTGACCGTTGGTGCTGTGACGCTTGTTATTCAGGTTGGCACTTCCTGTGCGATCTTCAAGCAGTTTAATTTCACCCCCAACCGATACGTTTAAAATAATCTCTCGAGAACGAATCAACGGTTGGGTAACCGCGAGGTTAATGTTATGTGCATCACCGGTAGCATCCTATATTTCGCACTTTTTAAACGAGAATATTGGTTATTTTTTGGAGGGCAGTTTTTTCAAGGGTCAATCCGAGTTCCTATCATGTTAGCTTAATTTTTGTGTATGTCAATATTTTATTGACATACAGACTCCAGAGTGCTATATGGATATCTGGAGGTGGTTATGGAAACCAATGATTGGGCAAAGCTTCAAGAGGAGCTGCTTAAGGCGCAGCTCGGTGTTATTCGCAACTATCTGAGAAATACTGAACCGGGTGAACATGAGAGGAAGTCATCACAATCAAAAAGTCTGTCACACATCAGAGTCATAACAGACGTACTCTCTGCCGCTGGTTCACCGCTGCATGTATCCGAAATTATCCGACTGGTTGGTGAACGACACGGGATTACCTTGGATCGCGAATCGGTGGTTTCGGCTCTGACCAAAAAAGTAAAAAAGGGTGTGATGTTTATCCGGACAGGCCCGAATATATTCGGACTGAAAGAGACATAGAGTATGTCGATCCAGGACGACATTGCCAGTTATTCCGTAGCGCACTTGCCGATCGTGAAAGAATACGCACGGCGTATGGGACTTGTGGAAAATATCGACGGTGCCCTTATCTGCGGGATGCACACGAGTCCCGGCAAGATAATACTGGGCCTTATCATGAACATTCTGTGTGGAAGATCGCCGATTTACCGGGTAGAGGAGTTTTTCAAGATGCGGGATGTGCCACTCCTTCTCGGAGAAGGCATGACTGCAGAGAAGTTTAACGATGATGCCATCGGGCGTGTTTTGGATCGCATCTACGACTACGGCACATGGAAACTGTTTTCAGAAGTTTGCATTCAGGCTTTTCGCAACTTCAATGTAGATTGTTCGATCATTCATCAGGACACAACCTCCGTAAGCGTTTGGGGTGAATATATGCCCGGGGCTAACGATCCCATGAAAATCAATCATGGCTATAGCAAGGATAAGCGTCCAGATCTCAAGCAGTTCGTCTTGTCTCTTCTCTGTGTGGAGGGCAATCTTCCGTTCCATGCCGGAATACTTGATGGCAACTCATCCGACAAAAAGATCAACGGTACTATTATCACGGAGCTTCCCCGGGTCATGGCGCGGCATGGAGCAGGGAAACATGAATTCATCTATGTTGCCGATTCCGCCTTGGCAACAAGAGACAATCTTTTGCTGATGAAAGACGACATCCAGTTTATCACCCGGCTGCCGGAGAACTTTGGTGCCTGCGCAGAATTAATCGGCAAAGCCGTTACTGACACTGGCTCCTGGCAGGATGTCGGGCAACTCTCCTGCCGGGTAGTAAAGGGTAGGAATATTTGTGCCAGCTATCGCATTCAGGAAACGACTATTGATCTTTGCGAGAAAAATTACCGTGCTGTGATCGTGCACTCCGACGCTCATGACAGACGTCGGCGCAAGCGCATTGAAAAAGCCGTTCAGAAAGACAAGATCACACTTGGCAAAGCGGTTGATGAGTTACGGCGTAAAAAGTTCTTTTGTCTTCTGGATGCACAGGCGGCAGTAAAGGATTTCAAGCCAGGCGACTTTCATCACGTGACCTTCATCTTTGAAGAGCATCCCGTATACGGTCGTGGCCGACCGTGCAAAAATGGAATACGCACTGCAAAGAATATGTGCTACATGGTGGCGGTAAAGGTCACTGAAAACAAAGAGGCCATTGAAGAACTGCAGGAAGAAGCCGGATGTTTTGTCCTTCTCACCAATGTACCGACAGAGAAGAAGAGTGCACTGGAGGTTTTGAAAACCTACAAGGAGCAAGATGGTATTGAAAAGAACTTTGGCTTCCTGAAAGACCCGCTCGTGGTCAACGATCTGTTTCTCAAAACACCGAGTCGTATTGAAGCCTTGGGACTTATACTGGTGCTGTCGCTTCTTCTGTGGCGACTTATGGAAAGGGCCATCAGAAGAAAGATAAAGGAAGAAAATTCAACGCTCACGGGATGGAATAACGGTAAAACTACAAAACCAACTTCTTTCATGATGGTCTCAAAATTTATATCCGTTGTCGTTGCGATAAAAAATGGCGAACGTTCCTTGTTTACACCCCTTAATAAAGTACAGCTTGCCTATCTCAACGCCTTGGAGGTTAATCCAGGTATTTTTACCGAAATTGACTTAATGCCAGAGGCTATCCGTTCCGGATAAGTTTTGAAGTCGGTCGAAAAATGTCAATTTAGTCCCCAATATTGTGCGAAATATAGG
>Ga0247844_1006069_pt1 | contig 14764 bp, 35 predicted proteins | sample LaCtaG_FD_192421 | JGI IMG/M metagenome (GOLD analysis project Ga0247844, IMG submission 192421) | Freshwater microbial communities from meromictic Lake La Cruz, Castile-La Mancha, Spain - LaCruzMarch201714.5m_1 | ecosystem: Environmental > Aquatic > Freshwater > Lake | place: Spain: Castile-La... | reverse complement strand
AACGAGGAACTGCCACGACTCTGATGAACCCTATGAACTTGTGCTTTGTGGGCCCGAAACGAAATGGGTTCACTACACCGACAACGGGATAGAGAATGCCATGAACAGGAAATTCGTCCCCCTTGTTCAGAAGATGTACCCGAACCATGTTGTGAAGCGCATCACCTGGAGCGAACAGGGAATGCAGCCTGAAAACGGTTGGAGTTTTGACATCCATGCAACCCCCAAGTGAGAAACCCATGAACTTCCAAGGCGAATACGAGATCATCCCCGAGAACACTCGTGGTAGCATCATGCGGTACGTGGAACACGGCATTCAGCCGGGCAGCTTCCTCACCGCGGTTCTGTCGAACGACCTCTACAATGCGACCGGGCGTGCCGACCGGGGCAACCTCGCCGCACTCCCCGCAATCGTGCGGTGGTTTGCCAACAAATGTCCCGGACTGTACGGTGCGGAGAATATGCGTGAGCACATCGCATCCAAGAGAAAGGAATCTTGATGGATCGAAATGCAGTCGAAGTAATGAGCCGGATCGCCCAGATCCTCGTGACCATCAAGGGAATGGCCGCCTCGTGCGACAAGACACTCTACAGGATGATCAACGAGCAACTCGGCGATTGCCACGAAATCATGGCAATTTACTGTGATGCAGCGCCGGTCAAGCTAATGAGCGGCCGGGTCGAAGAGATCATGGAAAACCACGAGTATATGAACTACCCACCCGCTAAAGACGGGTGGGTTTCCGCTCCAACCAATAGCCCACTAATAGCGGGTCTTACATCAGGACAAGCGGCTAACTCGGTAGTTCCTCGTTCGCTATCGCTCACGATCCTGCAATAGGCAAACTTTCTACGAAAGTAGGGGCGTTCTCGCCTCAAGATAGGTAAAAAATCTCCAGGAAATGGTTTGAGTGGAGGCCGGGGGACGGCCGATGAAAGGAGTGCAGATGGAACTGCCAAATAGGTTCGCAAGGAGGGGAATCATGTTGTATCTTCAGATCGCAGCGGCTGTCGTCAGCCTTCTTCTGGGACTCGCCCAGATGACCAAGGAATCACAGCCATTAGTCCAGAAAATGCAGGAGAAGCGTCAGCAGGCCGAAATCAAACGACAGCAGTGCGAGGCTCAAAGACATGCCCAGGAGATCGCCGGCATGGGCATCAACTGGCAGTACCGTGGAAACGACGGAGCCTGGAGGTATTACAGCGACCCCACGGGACGGTACTGGTCAAGGGTCAATATTCAGGGCGTTTATGAATATTGCGAGAACCGCCCAGTCCAAATGGCATCAAATCCCACGACTGTTCGATAAATCAAGATCCAAACGGCCTAGTCTTTATGAAAACAATCAACATAATTGCTGTTGTCAAAGGGGAGACTCATCAGAGCGACCCTAAGTTCGTACCCTTAAAACTCACATTCCCCGATTTCAAGTACGATATGGAGTCTCTCGAAAAGATTATCCAGCGCATCGACTCCGAGGCGGTGGCATATGATTACGGCTACCCGATCATTCACAGGTTCGAGGACGAACACTCTAAGATGCTCCGGGACTCGATGGACTGGAGCAAGGCCGCTGATCTCAAGTACGAAATCGAGGAGGATTTCTCGTTCTGGGAATGGGAGACCGTTTTCGCCCAGCGCCGTGTCAGGGAGTTGGAACCCAAGATCGCGGAATTTGAAGACAACGCGGAGAAGTACGTCAAGAAGTGCAGGAACATCAACTGGATCGAGTGGACAGAAGAAGAACTCGTGCTCAGCCCCGTTTTCATGTTCAACTACGCCCTCAAGGTGTGCAAGGGACGCCTGCCCGAATGCCTTGACAACGCCATGAACATGGAAAGCTTCAAGAACCCAGACAGCAAGTATGTGAGGCGGTATTTCAAGACCAAACGGTACAGAATCAGAAGCGGAAAGTCACTGCTGCTACAAAAGAGCTGAAATGTGGACCAACAAGCACAGGAAGAAACTCTACAAGTTGATCGAGTCCAAGTGGTCCGTCTTCGAGATCGATGACTTCGAGGATTGGCTCGCCTCACTCGGTATCAAGTGGGCCGAGCTTGAGTACGAGAGCGACGCTCCCAAAGGCACGGTTGCCGTCCACGAGGGTCCGGGGTTCGAGAACAAAGACCTCAGGATGTGTTGGGTAATACCCGATGAAATCGCCACTAAACTTCTCGTCCTGGGAACTTGACCGGCAAAAAGCAACGAAATCAGCAGGGGAAAAGCAATGGAGGAATACGAGCTGCTGGAACGGTTCTTTGAGATCTTCAATGCCTACTCGTCTAGCGTGACCGGATGGCCGGGTCGCAGAATCCTCAAGAACGGGAGGAGATGGCGGACGAGCAGGGAAAACCACGACAAATGGTTCAATAAGAACTTCGTGGAGAACGGATTGCTGCGTCCGAACCCGATTGGATCACCCGAGCCAGAAGGCTACTTTCATAAAAGCCACTGGACTCATGCGGTCAGGAAGGACTTCGCAATCAAGGTTCTGACCCTGGGATATGTCAGTGCGAATGTCAATAATATTTGATGGCCTCGCCTATGGTGATTCCAACAACACCACAGAGGAAAACGATCAGAAAAGTCAGAAAAGTGATCATTCCATTGATTCTCTTGATTTATTCCGAACTCCAATCCACAATGTTATAGCAAAATAACCCCGTGTCAAATGGAATTGACGTTATGATCAAAGTCATCAAACAGATTCTCTCCAAAGACCGCCATTACCACCTGGCAGTCTCCATGGGCGTAGACAGCGTGGCCGCCTTGTTCTGGCTGAGATGGAAGGGCTACAGCTTCACACCCCTCCACTTCGACCATAACCTGCGGCCCCAGAACGGAACCATGCGCGAAAGGTTCCTCGACCTCTGCGACAAGCTTGGAATCAAAGGCAAGAGCGAAATCTGGGCCAGGGGGGCCGGAACAGAGGCGGAGTGCAGAGAAGCCCGATTAGACTTCTATTCGAGGGCCGCAAAAGACGGAACCATCATCACCGCCCACCACCTAGACGATTGGATCGAAAGCTACCTACTCAACTGCCTCCGTGGACATCCAAACAAAAATCCATTCGAACTAGAAAGCAAGTTCCCGGACTTCACCGTGATCCATCCATTCCTCCCCTCAAGGAAAAAAGACCTCAAACAGTTCATCGAGAGAAACAAGTGGACGGATTGGATCGTAGAAGATCAGTCCAATGCCGTCATCAAGGGAAGCAGAAGGAACTGGATCAGATGCAATATAATTCCAGAGATGACGCGACAGCGCCTCTCGCTGGAAAAATATGCAAAAAGACGGATCGGTAAACTTGCAGTGTCCGAAGAAATTTCGTAGAATCGGGACATGTTCCCATTCAGAGAATTAGAAATTTCAGACGCCTTCATGCTCGACGGCAGAGAGTGCGACAAAGTCGGATCCGACAAATACCTCGTCTATGACGAATTGTTCGAGCCAGTAAGCCTCGAAACCGCCGACCCAAATTTGATGGTGGAACTGGTGGAGGAAGAAGAGACAGAAGAGGATGCAATAAAAGAGGAGCGCGAATTCTTCCACAAACTGTTGAATTTCTTCGAAATAATGAAGCAAATGGGCGAGGAGATGTCAATAAGAAATTTCAGGCAATTCGCTAGAGATTTCCTCAAAATGGAAGACAGCCCTTGACATCAGATAAAAATTCAGTATGATCAGTAGGCTTCCCAACCCCCAACTAGAATGAAAAAATGAAAAGCAAGTGGTTCTTCATCGTTGCGGCCTTCCTCAGCTTCCTTCTCAGCGTCGGAATCTGGTTCCTTTCAGGAAATGAAAGCCAAGCCATCTTCGTCGGAATATGGGTTCCCAGCATCCTTTCACTAGGAAGATACTTCAGTGAATAATTTCGCCCTCTTCATTTGTGGAACCATAGTGGCGCTGATTTCCGGCCTGGGAATCCTCGTCTATATGGTTTCTGTCGGATATGAGGATAAAAAAAAGACGCTCGAGCGAAAAAAGACAAACGAAGTCAGAATGAAAGAGAAAATAGACGCCGACCTCGGGGCCATCCCGACACCCAGCGTCGTAAAGGTTGAAGAACCAGAATCTATCGTCATCGGAATCCCCTCAGTGGCTTCGCGATCAGTCCGACCGGAGGCGGGGCGAACGTACTGCTGCGGGGCAGGGGGCTTGCGGCCGGCAGCGGCCGGGCGGCGCCCAGCGTCGTAAAGGTTGAAGAACCAGAATCTATCGTCATCGGAATCCCCTCAGTATCGTGAACATCAAATGAATGAAAAAACAATCGGAACCATCTGCTTCTACGCCGGATTCGTCAGCATCGCGGCAAGCATCGCAATCTGGTTCCTCAGCAAAGAACCCGACGCCGCCCACGGCGAACGCTTCGGCATCTTCGTCGGACTCTGGGCTCCCACCTTTTTTGCGCTTGCAAATAGATGGAAGTGAAGTGAGGAGAAACAAAAGCAACTGAAAAATGGGACATTAGCACAGCGGTGAGTGCAAGGAACTGAGCTACTGTCAAACAGTGAAAATGGGTCGGCCATTTGGAAACGAATGGTCAGTCAGGTTGAAATTCGGTGAACGGCCTGCCCGCAAGGGCGACCCAACGCCGAGCGAAGCCCGCAAGGGAACGTGTAGAGGCCATAATAACCCACCTAAAGTTGGCGACGACAAAGGTGAAGGCATGGTCCGGACCACGAACAGAGAAATCTGGCGGCGAAAGTCGAAGTGGTGAGCATAATTCCGAGGTCCCAGGTTCGAATCCTGGATGTCCCATTTTTCAGTTGCTTTTGTTTTTCAACCACTTTCTTTTAGAAAGGTTTTTATGACAATCAATCAGTTTAAATCTGTTCTTGAGTCGCATCCTGGCGAGTTTATGCACTGGATGCTGCCGGACAGGTCATTTGTATCTAATCACTACCACATCACCGAGGTGGGTCGGGTTCAGAAGGACTTCATTGACTGTGGTGGGACTGTGCGATCCAAGGTCTCCTGTGTGCTTCAGGCATGGGTTGCTGACGATTTGGATCATCGTCTGGATACGACCAAGTTGTTGGGGATTATGAAGGCGGCAAGCGTGATCCTCAACTCCGAAGATCTTCCTATGGAGGTCGAGTACGAGGATGCCGCTGTGTCGCAGTATCCCATTGGGGGTGTTGAATCCACTCCCTCCGGCCTTCTTTTTTATCTCGGAACGAAGCATACAGAATGTCTTGCACCGGAAAAATGCGGTGTCGGGTGCTGTCGCAAATGAAATGCCGGTGTGGAGGTCAGAATCCTGCCAAGTGCAGGGACGAGAAGGGCGAGGAGGTTTTTGCGTGCGAGTCATGCAAGCCCGATCTTCTGTTCCGCATATTCGAAGAGAAGCACCTGGACATCTTCCAGGGATGGGCTGAAACCATACTGCTCGATCCTCCTCCTCTCGGGTATGAGTGGCAGTGGGAGGATTTTCTGAAGGAGCGGGGTTGTGAGCAGGTGGTTGGTGTTGCAGCTGTGAGGGCCGGTGATCATTTTATAATCGATGATCCGAATGGTCTTTCTCTTGCACCCGAGCATGTGAATTCCCAGGACAGGTCGGTAAGAATTCTTGTTCCGAGGGAATATGGGGAGAGTGTTCTGATGGAAGGCAGGATGATTTGAAAAGCAACATCGCAAAAGGCGAGCATTACGACCGGCTTCTGAAGGACTTTCTTGACAGGGGTGGAGATCTATCCCGTTGTCCGTTCGATACCGCCGACTACAAGTGGGAGGAGCCTCCCTATGAGAAGATCGGGTCGGATTGCGATTATGACCCCGTAATCGACGAGTTCTGGAAGGACATCGAGGAGGGGAAGAGAGAGCTAACCGGCACAACTCCCACCGATGAAGAATGGGCGGAATGGGAGAAGGAGTACCAGGATATAATTAAAAGGAAGCCGGCACGCTAGACTATGTTGTATTTTCTATAACCAAAGGTTCCCATGTTTATTTCCCAGGAAGATCTGGCCGAGCTGAAGAGGCTTGCGGCCAATACGTACGAGCAGGATAAGAGCGAGCAGATCCACAGGATCATCAGGGGGATCAACAGGCTAGAGAGCGCGGTTGCAAGTTTGTCCTCCGAGAACGAGAGGCTGAAGAAGGCCGCCGCCGGGTGATGGAAGATTTCGAGAGCATATCATTTCCCTTTGACAGGTATCTGACGGTGCGTGGCGTTCTGTGTACGCATTACGGCCTCGAGCATGGAGCCGAGATATACGATCTTCTTCTTCGATCGGCCAAGGAAGCCGCCGAGGAGGCCGAAATCGCCATAGGTCAGCCTGCCGTGCCCGGAATACTGTTCGACGATGAAGGCGGGGAGTTCGTGGGAATAGAATCCCCCAAATAGTCATAGGGTCACAAGGAGACATCTGATGACCAAGAGTGCCTACTATTCCGAAGAACTGAAGTCCTGGGTTCGTCTTGAGCGCCAGGTTGACGGTGAATACTGCCACACCAGCGGGTTCGGCAGCGAGCGTGCGGCCCTGGGATTCGACATGGGCAGGTTCGAGGACAGGTCCAAGAGGCTGAAGCCCCTGTTTGGCCAGAGCGGACTGCCGAGTTTCCTCGAACACCAATGCGGGTCGGAGGGTAAGCCATGAATATCGAGAAGCTCGAGGTCATTTTCAAGGACAGATACCAGAACCTTCTGGAGAAGTGTGCCGACGACACGCAGGATTTCTGGGTAGACTATTGCGACAAGCATGAAATCAAGATAATGCACCCGGAATGGGTGAAGGAGTGCTTCAACGAGGAAGCCAAGGGCATGATTTGCATATACAGTCCCGAGAACTCGTGGTGGTTGCTCGTTCCAAAAAAGCTGGCCGAAAAGGCTCTTGTTTTGGGCTATCTTCCCTGAAGGTTTGAATGATATGAAGATTCAAGAAAAAACAGAATGTGCGGCCGATCACGGAGAAATCTTCGTGAAGGACATGAACCTGCCCAGGTTCGTGTCAAACTTCCCGGAGTTCTCGGATCTGGCCGGGGATATGAGAAAATGCCTGCCTGGCGGGTACAAGTTCTACCTTGTTGATTTCATAGTGAAGGAATGTGTGCCTGGCGATCGAACCTGCCGGGATGTCCGATGGCACGTCGACGGGGACTTCGACAAGGACAACCATTATGTCCTTTGGGCGAAGGGGCCAAACAGAACCCAGTTCCCCGCACAAATCCCCCAGATTGACGAACTTCCTTCAGACCGCGAGCAGCAGAACAGATTTCTCGAGAAGCTCATGGAGGGAAGGGAAGCCTTTGAGGTTCCGGAACAGACGATGGTTTCCTATGATTCGAGGATTCCTCACCGGGGGGTCATCTGCAAAACGGAAGGCAAACGGCTTTTCATCAGGATGATGGCGACGAACTACATCAAGCCCAAGAACATTATCAGGGAGAGTGCAAATGCTTCATTTCAATAAGATGTACGACATCCGGCGGACTCTCGAGAACTTCGTGAGCAACGACGACCTGATCCGTGCCGTGTTCGATGATGTTCCTGAACTTCAGGAAATCTCGTTCAGCGTCACGAACGAGTACGACGACAACAACTACTCCGATTACGTGCGTCTCACCGCTCTCAACGGATGGCGTCTGGACTACGACGACACGTATGAGGAAGAACAGGACTCCGATCTTCCGAAGATCGAAGACATGAACGTCGTGGGAAACATCCGCGACCTAATCGAGATTGTGGGCAAGGACTTCGGATACAACGAGGATCAAACGATTGACCGGGCATACGCCATGCGCCACAAGCGCGGCCCCAAGAAGCGGTCGGACAAGGCTGAGGCGAAATACATTATGAGTCACCTCATGGGCAAGAAACTGCCTGAGAACTTCTTTGTGCGTACAACGCCGAAGTGGGCTCTCTACCACGCCCTCGAGCACGGCAGGTTCAAGCCGGAGACGGAGTTCAAAATCTTCGCCCGGGAAGGTTATATGCTAGACGCTCTGAGTTATGCCCGGGAAATCGTGAAGGGACCCTTGGACGAGAAGATCGAAAACTTCTTCATCCTCAACTCGCAGCCCGATTCCGAGGACTACGAGCAGCTGAAGAACTACCTGGAGTTCAAGAAAAACATCACCCAAACGGTGTGACGGAGACAAGGAGAACCCATATGTTTGATTTGCTCTACGGTGCAAGGGACAAGATTCTCAGTCTGGGCAAGGCATACAAGCCCCCCAAGACCTTCCAGCATGGAAAATGGGAGATCATCGCAAAACTGAAGAAGAAGCACGAGGACGGCCTGGACGTAGAAGTCTACGAGTGTCGCCTTCCTGCACGCTCCTTCAAGGTAGTGGTGAAGGACGGCACAAACAGTGTCGGAAAGGCGAACAAGGGTTTCACCCTCTCCACCGGAAGCGGAGAGGACATGGGAGAGCTGTGCGGGATGATCGCCAAGGCCGCGAGCGAAGGTATGATCGGAGCCGAAGTAAAATCCCTCCCCAAACGGTTCTGACTTCAGAAAGGAACCCCAGACATGACCAAGAACGAAATTGATCTTGTGGCCAAGTTGGCAAGCAGGGAGGGATGGGTGGACTATGCCGTTACCCGGAAGAGCGACCGGGAATACGACCTACACATTGAGGGAAAGTCCAAGAGGATGGGTTGCAGTTTCTCCGCATGGCTTGTGCTTGCGGCGATCCGGGAACTCACAATGTGGACGAGTTGGAATGTTACGGAGATGACCGACTATCCCGATATGGCGATGGAAGGTGATTGGTCGGGAGTCCGGGATACCAACGAGGAATCCCTATGGGCGATCTTCAACAAGTTTGTAGTGAACTGAAAAGCATCCTCCCAAACGGCCATAGTCCTACCCAAGGAGATCAAATCATGCGAGCCACCAAGAACAAGACCGAGTACGCAAATCTGACCAGCGTCATCCCCTCCGCCGACGACAAGCGGGTTGTCTTCACCTTTGAGAACGGAACCAACTTCTCATGGTGCGTCTTTGACTTTAAGTTCTACCACGGCGATACCGGCAAGGAGTTCGGTGAGAGCCACTTCAAGAACATCGTGTGGGGCGTGGAGGAAGACCGCTTCAACCAGCCCCTCCCCATCAAGCCCGGCCACGAGCGGTTCTTCAACTTCCTTGATTCCAAGTCCAAGGAGGGATGGGTCAGGAACTTCTTCAAAATCCTCTCCAAATGGATCAATGACCGTGTGGAGAACCAGCGCCGCAACGGATCCTTCAAGCTCTACCAGCGGAAGATGAACAAGTTGGAGACTCTGTGCCGTGCCGATGTCATCGCTCCGGTGGAGAGCCTCGCCAAGAACAACTTCGTCAATCAGATGAATCTTGACCGAGTGTGCAAGAGCGTCTTCCGCGGGGACAAGATCGTTTCCTTCAAGGAGATGCGAGAAGACAACCTTGACGCATGGTTCTTCCAGCATGTGGGCGAGCGTGCCCATCCGCAGTATCTGCGTGAGGACAACCCCTACAACCAGAACGCGGATGTCTACGCGGGCGACGAGAACCGCGAGTTCATCCTTGGCAACTACATGGAGAACTACCGCACCTTCAACCGGGGCGGGATGGGCGATCTGTTCCGTCATGTGTGGGAGAGCCACAAGTACGCCTTCACCATGCCCGAATACTACTTCGTCCGCTTCAAGGAGACGATGGGACGCCTTGCGACCTACGGCTACGACCAGAAGAGGCTCATGGACTACCTTTTCCGAGACCTGCCCAACCAAGGTCTGTCCCAGCACATGGGCAAGCAACACTTGGAGGGCATGGAAATCCTCAACGACTACGCCCGCATGAGCCTTGAAATGGATCGGGACTTTGACAAGTACCCCCGATACCTGAAGACCGCCCATGACATCGCGGTGAAGAACTACAAGGTCAACAAGAGCAAGGTTCTCTCCGGCAAGTACGAGAAGGTCCGGGAAAACCTGAAGCAAATGGAATACAAGGGAGAGAAGTTGAGCATCCTTGTCCCCGAGAGTCTGGAGAGCATCGTGAAGGAGGGAAGCAGCCTCAACCACTGTGTCGCGTCCTACATTGAGGGAGTCGTGAACGGCGAGTTCGCAATCCTCTTCCTCCGCTCCAATGAGGAGTTGGAAAAGAGCCTCGTGACCGTGCAGGTCAAGGACGGACGGGTTCTTCAGTCTCGTGGTCAGAGCAACCGACCCACAACGGAGGAGGAAGCCAAGTTCCTCGAGAAGTTTGCGGAAAGCCTGAATAAGCAGAAGGAAATGGCATTAGAGGAGGCCGCATGATTGAATATAAGTCGCTTACCGACAGACAGCTTATTTTGGTTGTGCTTCACGAGCTAGGACATGTCAAAAGCATGCTCGAGAACGAGAGGAAGGGCGACCTGAAGGAAGTTTGGAACCTTGCGGAAGATCTGGTGCGGAGTCCCTTCCTGGAAAACAAGACGTGAAAAAGAATGAAGTATGTGGATATGAGTGAAACCTAGGAGAAATGAAATGAACTTGAATATCATCGTCGGCGTCTGTTCCTTCCTCGCGGGAATGATCGTCATGGACGCCCTCTGGGCTTGGAAGACCGGCGTCATGCGAGCCGTGTGGTATCGGATCACCGGAAAGTGATCCCCCAAACGGTTCCATGTAAGTCAACCAACCAAAGGAGCAAAGCAATGACTCGTCGCGAAGACTGCCGTATCGGAATGATCGTTGAGTTCGGCCGTGAGAACGGAGAGCGGACGAAGGGCGTCATCGTCAAGATGAACCCCAAGAATGCCAAGGTTCGCATTCTTGATAGCCGTGGTGAGGGACGGGGAAGTCAGTCGGGTTCTGTGTGGGGTGTCCCCTACAGCATGATGATCGCCGTGCAAGACGCCATCACGGAAACGGAAATCGCCATGCAGTCGTTTGCCCAACCCGACAACCCCGCCTTCAAGGCCTTCGCCCAAGCGAAGTCCATGGCAGATCAGCCCGTCCCCTACAACCGCTTCACCTATGTTGACAACCTCATCCTTGAGGCGATCCATGCCACCCACATGGACTTGTCCCCCGAGAATCTGACATGCGACGGAGAACTCCCCGTCCATGCCGTCAACGCAAAGCGGAGCAAACTCAACGCCCGACTGACCCACCTTTACAAGGCATTCGGCCGTGAGGTCGGAGAGAGTGCGTCATGCGATTGGATGGATGAGAAGCGGAAGGAAATGGCGACCTCAAACGGTTAACCCTACAGAAGGAGACGACTCAATATGACGTAAATCCGAGGCTATGCCACCACGAGCCTCACATAAAGGTGGCTCCCGGCGATCCTAGGTCGTTAGGGATTTAAATCAAAAGACTACATAGATTCCATGAAGGAAACTGGCCTAGACTTCAACAAATACTTGATGATGGCGTGCAAATACGCCTACCTTGAGTATGAATTAGGAATAGATTCGCCAGCTGCCCTTTTCTATCTCAATCAAAAAGCAATTGATCACCTCAAAGCATGCTGGCTGAGCTGCGTTTCAATACCAGACGCCGCGCATTCCATAGCCAAAATGGTAAAGAAAGAAGAGTGAGATGTTCGGCTTTGACGATTCCTGGGTGGACGACATGTCCGATCTGTGCTGGGTAGACGACCTGGCCGACCCAGGTCACGACTACTTCGATGCAGAAGACGAAGAAAACTACAGCTCTGTGGAGAAGAAACATGAAGACCCAGAGAATACTGCTCGAGATCACCTACGACGAGAACGAGACTCAGGAGCCGTCGCGCTGGGACTGGAACAGCCTTCTCGAACTCGGCCCCGACGAGGAAGTCCAGATCGTCGAGGTGGACGCCGCCACTCTGCTCTTTGTAAAAAAGTAGCATCAAATAGTTCTAACTGAAACAAGGAGAAACGCCGTGGGATATACGCACTACTACTACCAGAGCAAGAACCTGACCCAGAAGCAGTGGGAGAAGGTGTGCCTCGAGACCTTCCAGATTCTAGACTACTGCAAGGCCAAGAAGATCAAACTCGCCTTCGAGTGCGACATTCCAAAACCGCCAGAGGTCAGCGACGAAATGATCCGCTTCAACGGGGTCAACGACGAAGGCCACGAAACCTTCATCTTCTTCAAGAAGAAGCCCGAGGAGCAGATCCACTCCGACAAGAGCCGGTATTTCTACTTCTGCAAGACCGCACGCAAGCCATACGATCTTGCAGTCTGTCTTGTGCTTCTTTCCCTTGCAAACCACTCTCCCAAGTCCGTGGAACTAGGATCGGACGGAGAGTGGGATGGGGAGTGGACGGATGCACGCAGGGTCTACAAGGAACTTTTCGGGGTCGAATCCGAAAGTTTCCAAAAGGCCGCCTGAAAGAACGCCCCGGGATGGTTAAGTGAATGTAGAAGAAACTTCCCCAAGGAGAGTCAGATGGGTGCCAATTTCGAAGTCGTCGAATTCGACGGGAACCTCACCAGGGATCAACTCACCAATAAATACCAAGAACTGGTTCAGGATCAGGAGTACGAGTACGGCCACGGAGGGTACAGCGGAACTTTTGCCACCCTCCATGGCATCGCCGCCACCCTGCGCGGCCTGCTGGAGAAACACAAAGGAGGTGAGTGATGGCATTCGGATTTGAAAACGAATTGAGAGCCGAGAACGACCGCTTGCGCAACCAACTAGAAGCGGCGGTCGGAAAGGCTGCGTGGCACTACGAGAATTTGACCCTCTTGGAAGAAAAAATGGTTGAGCGTAACGCCGAGATCGAACGCCTGCGTCTCACCGACGCGGAGCGGGAGGCGGTGGAGCGGGCGGCTCAATGGATGGTGCAACTCGCCAAGGATCGCGGAGAGATTCATTCGGCGGGGTATTTCGTTGACGACGCCGCCACCCTTCGCGGCCTGCTGGAGAAACACAAAGGAGGTGAGCAGCGGCGAACCTATGACTGACCACACCGCAGGACAACGCGAGCCGTCTGCTCCATCGAGGCAAGGTCTTTTCAAGCCGGAAAGAGGCAGAAGACTATATCGAGCAAAACCACCAGAAGCGGGATCCAGCCATGGCTGTCCTGTTTCGGAATGTAGAGAAGACTTTCGAGAAGCGTCCGACATTCAACGGCAAGCCGATGGCAGTGAATGGCTGTTGGAGTCCATCCAAGGACGCACAGCCCGTGGAGGTGCGATACTACTACCCGGAAAGTGCCAGCCAAGATGCTCCCTATTCCTATCGCACCAAGGCCCTGGCCGAGGTTTTGAACGGGGAAATTAAGAACGTCGTTGCTGACCAACTGAATGCCGGAGACAAGGAGAAACTGAAGGCGACCTGGAATTCCTTCTTCGAAGCCTCTTCTGATTGGAAGAGCCTCCACGACAAGATGGAGGTCCTGGTCAGTAAGTTGAAGAAAACGGAGGCTGTCTTCACAACCGAGGATTGGAGGGATTTGAAGACGGTCAGAAAGTCTCTGAAAAAGGCGTTGTGTCTCCGTGAGAAAACCAAGGCGAAGTTCATTGCCTTGGATAAGAAGTTGGGGGAGAGGCTGTACAAGTACGGCGAAAATGACAAGGGCAACAAGTGGCTCGTCGGCGGCTGGTGTGCAAGTTGAAATCCATGACTGAAATGGCAATGATACCATGACTGAACTTGCCAGAATCCTAGTCGCGGTAGTCACCACAGTTGAAATCTTCATCAAATGGAGGAAGTGATGCAAAAGTACCTCGAGCCGACCGACCCTGACGCATTTGTCGACCACGAACGACTGTCCCCCGCACCCTCGATGGGATACACCGTGGAATGCCCCCAGTGCAAGGGACACGGGGGATGGAACCTCCAGCTCAATGCCTATGCCCTCCACGGAAAGGAGAACACCCCTGAGAACAGGAAGTTGTTCAGCCACTTCCGGGCCTCATGCAGCCAGTGTCAGGGATACGGATACGTCACCCCCGACAACGCAGATCACGTGCATGTGTGGGTCTTCGCGAAGAACACGGGAAACTGCCTCAACCTCCACGAGTGCAAGATCTGCGGACGCAAATGGGAGATAGACTCGTCAGACTGAAAGGGAAATCATGCGTTGCAGTCGAATGCGCGGTTACGGCTCGTGGTGCATGGGCTGGAGAGAGGGAGAAAGACTTCCTCCAGGTCCTCCTGGCAAACCCGGTATCTTCTTCTGGGGATTCATGGCGCTGCTCGTCTTCTCATTTGTGAAGGTGGGCATCGAAACGGGCAACTCAATGGGATTCCTCCTCGGACTTGCGGTCGTAGCAGGACTGATGAAGGGAATGAAGTCCTGAAACAGTGGTCATTACATGAAGATCAAAACAAAAAAGCCCGACTCGAAGTGGCTGAAGCTGGCCAGGGAACGAGGCTTCACCCTGAAGACCGGCCCCAGGAACATGTCCGCCCTGAAGGAAATGCTCCTTGAGATCGGAGGCTGGGCTGTCTGCATCCCCCATGTCGAAAGCGACCTGAAGAAGCTCCTCAAGAGGGGTGGCAGGTTCACCGGCAAACTGAAGATGATGAAGGGAGAGCCCTGCCAGTGCCATTCCAACAGCGCTTTCTGCTGGGATGAAAACAGGGAACACTGCAGGATCTGCACAGGATACGCCCTCACCCGTGACGGAATGTGGCGGCAACACTCATGGATCTACACCCATGACGGTGTGATTGTGGAAACCACAGTCAGAAGGGTAGCCTACTGGGGCTTCTCCATGTCAGAGGACGAGTGCGAGCAGTTCCTATTCGAAAACATGTGACCCAAACGGCAGTCAGATCAAGGAGAAAACAATGAGCCTAATCACAAAACCGTCCGGAAGCGTCGCCCTCCCCGACAACGCCCTCTGGACAAACCGATTTGAGATCC
>Ga0247844_1006067_pt1 | contig 14770 bp, 13 predicted proteins | sample LaCtaG_FD_192421 | JGI IMG/M metagenome (GOLD analysis project Ga0247844, IMG submission 192421) | Freshwater microbial communities from meromictic Lake La Cruz, Castile-La Mancha, Spain - LaCruzMarch201714.5m_1 | ecosystem: Environmental > Aquatic > Freshwater > Lake | place: Spain: Castile-La... | reverse complement strand
AGGACGGATGCAAACAAGCCATTGAGTACACTTATCCACAGTTGCTGATTCAAAAACCAGCAACCCGCCCTGGGTCAATATTGGATCGGCAGGGTGGGTCAATATTCAATCGGCGCTGACACACCCTGGCCAGCCTTGAAAAATACCGGCGTGAACGTGGCTTGCCTGCATGGTTTGCCAATAGCGAATTGCACGAGCTGGCCTACCGTCATACCAGTCGGGGTTCGCACGCCTTCTCCACGGCGAGCGAAATCCATCAACCACCCGTTCAAATCGGGCAGCGTGTGCGATGGACTTGCAACCCACCCGACGCCTGTGTTGTCGAGGGGCAAGTCACCCATTGCGAGAAAGGGCAGACCGGAGCATGGCGCTTGACCATCCGGCATGGCAAGAGCCCTACCGATGGACAGCCGCTCAATACCCGCGTGTGGAGCAACCTCGGAAGCATTGAAGATGCCGGTTGGACCCTGACTCAAAACGAGCATGGTCGCACCTATCTGGTGGAGCCGACAGGGCAGCAGTGGGATGTCCGTTCTGTCGTTGAATTGGGCGAGTTGAACGAATCCATTGCGCGACGCGACCCGGCCATGTTCTCGTACATGCAGGGTTTGGAGCGGCAATGGTGGCAGACCCGCTCCATGGCGGAGTACACGGAGTCACTGAATCAGGTCCTGCAAAGCCAATATGGCATCGGGGTGGAAGACAGCCAGGAGGACGCTATTCGATTGGAACAAGAACGCAATCTGGGCAATGCCCCGTCCCTGCTGGCCACCGTCATTGCAGACAAGCTGAATCTGGTACCCATGGAGGCGTTGATGCAGCCGATAGTGATCCTGCCAACGGTCTCACCCGATAGGGTTCAGCCTGGGTTCTCTGAGGTGTACGGCAGAGGTTATGGGTGGATGGGAGAGGATGCGCCGGGGATGCGTTGAATATGCAAAAGGCCTACAATAGAAATTGACAAATGCCGTATTGACATATACAATAGAGGCATAAACAAGGAGCAAATAATGAGCGCAATCACCACTGTGGAGGCCGAGGCAGTTCAAACCCAAGTTGGCAGTTTGGCAGCGAATCCGAAAGTCGCTACCGTCCAGGACCGTGGGGAAGAGGACGAGTACTACTGGAAGTGGCTCGAGAATACAGAGTATTACTGGCAGCCTGGCTTTTAAGGGTCAGTGAACTTGCTTCCATTTACGAGGATCTTGTCCATGGGCAAGCCTTTCGCAGCCGATGGATGCCCAATTCACGATGCGCTCAGCATCCCAACCCATAGGCGTTACAGAGATCTTGGATTTCACCAAGGTATTTGTGGATTTTTGAAACTACACTTGCATCATGAAAAGTAAAGATTCAAAGCCCGTCAAGGTGAAGGCCGACAAGCCCAGGGATAGGCATCCTCTGGTGGAGCGACCTCGTGTGTTCAAGGCAAGCGACCAGGCCCTTGAAGCCTTGCGAAAGCAGGTTCGTGCAAATTTGACCAAGGCCCCGATTCAGGGTGCGTTGGACACGGTGGAGCCCATAACCCCGTCCAATTGGAAAATTCAGGCGACTGCGCGGATGCCAGGGGATACCCACAGGACGACCACATTCAAGTTGGATAAACGGCTAGCCAAAGTGTTGGACTTGGTCTCGCGCAAGCAGAACATCGCGGCGCTGGTCTCTTATCTGATTACGAGGGGACTGACCGAGGTTTTACGGGAGATGGAGGCATCGAATAAGCAGACCGTGTTTCACACAGCCTATGAAACCAGCGACCGGAATGCCTTTTGTGGGGTCAACGACAAGACTTTGTTGGCTATGGTGCGGTGGGTTGAGGAGGATATGGCGAAGGGGGATGAGCCCATGGGTGACATTGAAGTGGTCACGGATTTTTTGCCGCCGCCTGCCGAGCTTGCCTATAAGAAAGACGGTGTGGCGTGAAGCTCACGCTGGACTCTATGCAAATTCAGCGTTGAGTTTTGCAAATCCAAGGCGTCCAAACATCAGACTCGGTATCAACGCATGATTCGTCCAGAGATGTAGTTGTCATGCACGGGTAGGGCAGTCTGGCCTACGCCATGATCTGATAGCGCTCAGCATTTGCGATTGGGCGCACAGAGCGGTCATTCTTCTCCATCGTTACCAAACCATAACGTGACATGGTCTTCAGGGTACGGGACAGGTTGCCTTGTTTGCGTCCGGTGATGTCTGCTAGCTCGCTGATTGAGGCCGGTCGAGAGGTGCGAATGACGTCTAAGAGAGAGCGATTTTCATCACTCAATACCTGCGACAAGGATCGCATTGAAGTGAACCATATTTTTGGGTCTGATGCCTTGGGCTTCATCTCACCCTTGGCAATCGCCAAAATACGCTCGCGAATTTTCTCTTGTGGGGCAATACCAATTTTGATGATTTTCATTTTGACCTCACCTCTTTCAAAACAGAATCGACTTCAGTGAAGAAATCTGACAACAATTGATGCGCGTCCTTGAACTCGTAGGGGACGCCCTTGTCGGCAACATGCCGGTGCTTGTGATCAAACGGCAGGCGTTGACCAGAATATTTCTTGCCCTTGACTTTGACTGCATGGGCGTTGTCATACCCCAAAATCCTCTTGCCGCTGGGCGCATGCAAAGTCAGTGCGTACCGAATACCGTGCGGAATGTCCTTACTTGGCGTAACTTCCCATGCCTCAATCTTCAGCCAATACCCGTCCTCCTGATCGATGATCTGGTCATGCAGGTCTAGAAGAGTACGGATTTGGTGGTCTTCCATTCGAATAGTATATCAGCGGATGATATTCATCGTACTCTGGGTCTCAGTAAGAATGACCCCGAATGCCCGCTACTTAAACGCCTCAGCGGCGGTTTTCATGGCCCGAATTTCATTGATGAACTTCTTGCAGTCTGCCAGTCCCAAGACTTTCGTAAGAGCGGAAATGCCACGATGCCGTAACGTGCCGGACGACTGTGCTAGTAGCGCGACCAAATCCTCGACTTGAACGTCGTAATAACGGCTGTTGAGGACCTCAATGTTCTTGTGACCTGATAGCCGGCTCAATTCCATTGCGTTGTTGACCCTGCGCGACAAGTTCTTCGTCGAAATCTTGCGCATCGTGTGAAAGGTCAGCCCCTTGATTGGCGGCTCTGCATGCTTGCACGCATTACTAAATGAGGTGGTCACTGAATTGGTGGTGGCTTGAAACACCAACCCGGACTTGGTGGGGCTTGCGTCGTAAAGCGGTTGCAATATCGCCTGCATGTCGGAGGTCAGTGGTACCCGGCGACCCAAGTAGTCGGTGACCTTTTTCGTTTTGTCGTTTTTCTCTTTGGGCAAGCTCAGGATGTTGTTCTCCCAGTCTATGTGCTCCCACATCAGGCCGCCCGACTGGGCACCGGTCTTCTTGTCCTTGCCGGTTTGAACCAGTTCACCGCGTCGGAATGCCATGGCAAGGGAAAGCTCTACGATGGGGATGAGCCATGGTGACCGCTTTTCTAGCGATGCCATCAATCGCTCCTGTTCGTTCCCAACCCATGAGCGCTGAATTGCGTTATTCGGTTTGGGGAGCTTGATTCCGGCGGCGGGATTTTCTACTGGATAGTTCCATTCATTCGCCGCATGCTTGTACAGGGAAGTCAGAATTGTGAAGTAATTTCGAACTGAGGACCCCGCGTATTTTTCGTTGAGGAGGTTGTCGCGCAGCTTCTGAAAGTCCCGTTTATTGAGTTCTCGAAACAGCTTGTTGGCTCCAACTTTTTCGACAATGTGTGGGACCCGGTAGCCAATTTCCTTGAACGACGCTTTTCCGGCGTAGTGTTCCTTGTGGAATTTTTCCAGTGCCTCTTTGAAGGTGATGGTCTCGAAGCTGACCTCAAAACCCCCTTGTTGCTGCCGAATTTTGACGAGGAGGGATTCTTGTTGTTTTGCCCACTTTTGTGCCTGTTCGTACGTGTCATGGGTCTCAGACCGTTTAACAACGTTGCCGTGTTTGTCTTTGTACTTGATCTGGACCTCAAAGGCTGTTTCAAGCTGCTTCAATGCGCCTTTCGGAAATTTGGCGGGATCGGTGTAGCCGAGTTCCGCCAGGTGCGCCAAGCCTTGGGATTTCAGCCGAAACTTGATTGGTTCCTTTCCAGGAAGTTTGACCTGCCATGGGGAGCGGTTTGTCGGGGTCGCCATAGTCTGGGCTCTCTTTTCCTGAAAGTGTCTACGTTAGAATCTCGGGTTGCCCCAAGCAGTACGGGAATGAGTTTAGATTTTCGCGCAGTTTGGGAAATAGTTTGGGAAACCCGAAAAAATCGACTGAAATTTTCGAGTTTTCATTGGAGAAATAACCCGGGGCGGGATCAGGAAATTATTGTTTAGGTCCTGACGGTAGCAATACTGTGGGGGTTCGAGTCCCCCCCCGCGCACCACGTATTTGGTATTTTTTTGTTGGGCCGCTGGAAGTCGCAAGGCGACATTCCCTGTCCACATCCATTTAGTTTAGGAGACTGATCATGGCCGTTACTGTTGAAACTCTGGACAAGCTGGAGCGAAAGATTACCTTGACTCTGCCTGTGGGTGTCATTCAGTCCGAAGTCGACACGCGTCTGCGCAAGCTGGCACGCACCGTCAAGATGGACGGTTTTCGTCCCGGCAAGGTGCCCATGAATGTCGTGGCCCAGCGCTATGGCTACTCGGTCCATTACGAAGTGATGAACGACAAGGTTGGACAGGCATTTGCCACGGCTGCCAACGAAGCCGAACTGCGTGTTGCCGGTCAGCCCCGCATTACCGAGAGCGAGACTTCCCCCGAAGGTCAGATGGCGTTTGATGCTGTCTTCGAGGTGTACCCTGAAGTCAAGATTGCCGATTTGTCTACAGCCGAAGTGGAGAAAGTCAGCGCCGAAGTGACCGACGCCGCTATCGACAAGACCGTCGAAATTCTGCGCAAGCAACGTCGCACTTTTGCATTGCGCGCCAAAGATGCAGGCACGCAGGATACGGATCGTGTTTCCGTTGATTTCGAAGGAAAAATTGACGGTGAGCCGTTCGCCGGTGGCAAGGCTGAAGAATACCAGTTCATCGTTGGCGACGGCCAGATGCTCAAGGAATTTGAAGAAGCCGTCCGCGGCATGAAGCTGGGCGAAAGCAAGACTTTTCAGCTGGCCTTCCCTGCGGACTACCACGGCCAGGACGTGGCTGGCAAGACGGCCGACTTTATGGTTACCGTGAAGAAAATCGAAGCTGCACACCTGCCTGAAGTGGATGGAGCCTTGGCCAAGTCGCTGGGTATTGCCGACGCATCCGTCGAGGGATTGCGCGCCGACATCCGCAAGAATCTTGAGCGCGAAGTGAAGCATCGTTTGCTGGCACGCAACAAGCAAGGCGCCATGGATGCGCTGCTGTCCAAAGCGGAGCTCGATTTGCCCAAGTCCAGTGTGCAAGCGGAACTCGACCGCATGATTGCCAGTGCGCGTGCTGACCTGAAGCAGCGCGGCATCAAGGATGCGGACAAGGCTCCGATTCCTGACGATATTTTCCGCCCGCAAGCCGAGCGCCGCGTGCGTCTGGGCCTGGTGGTGGGTGAGTTGGTTCGCGCCAATACCCTGCATGCCAAACCTGAGCAGATCAAGGCACACATCGACGAGCTGGCTGCCAGTTACGAGAAGCCAGCTGAAGTGGTTCGCTGGTACTACGGCGACAACCGACGCATGGCTGAAGTGGAAGGTGTCGTAATTGAAAATAACGTGACAGAGTTTGTATTGTCGAACACCAAGGTTGTTGAGAAAACGATCACTTTTGACGAGTTGATGGGGCAAAGCTGAGGGTTGGTTCGCTGAGTAGCGGTTGATTTCGCTGGATATGGGGCTTGGGCAGGGCTTGCAGTTCTGCAGGCAAGCCCCATTTGCATTCAGGGTTGGAAGTTTTCGGTACAGTCACCACAGTTCTTTGGAGATGCTATGAATGTGAAATTCGGATTGTCAGGCGGCATGGAAACGCAGGGCCTGGGCATGGTTCCCATGGTCATTGAGCAGTCGGGACGGGGCGAGCGCTCGTACGATATCTATTCGCGTTTGCTCAAAGAGCGTGTCATTTTCTTGGTCGGCCCTGTGAACGACCAGACCGCAAACCTGGTTGTTGCGCAATTGCTGTTTCTTGAAAGCGAAAATCCTGACAAGGACGTTTCTTTCTACATCAATTCTCCGGGCGGCTCGGTGAGCGCGGGCATGGCTATTTTTGACACCATGAATTTCATCAAACCCGATGTTTCGACACTGTGCATTGGCATGGCTGCAAGCATGGGCGCATTCTTGTTGGCTGCTGGTGCAAAGGGCAAACGTTTTTCTCTGCCCAATTCAAAGGTCATGATCCACCAGCCTTCGGGTGGCAGCCAGGGGCAGGCGACTGAAATTGAAATTCAGGCGCGCGAGATTCTCAAGACACGCGAACAATTGAACAAGATTCTTGCCGAGCGCACGGGTCAGCCGCTGGAGCGCATCGCGCGTGATACGGAACGCGACTATTACATGTCGGCAGACGAGTCCAAAGAGTATGGCTTGATTGACCAGGTGATATCCAAGCGCGCCTGAGCGGCCTTCGCACTTCCACTGGCGGTGTTTTGCGGCGGCGCAAGCACCGTTTTTATTTGAGTATCATTCGGGCATCAACCGAAAAGGCAAGCGACACATGGCCGAAAAAAAAGGCTCTTCTAGCGAAAAAACACTGTATTGCTCTTTTTGCGGCAAGAGTCAGCACGAGGTCAAGAAACTGATTGCAGGACCGTCCGTTTTTGTGTGCGATGAGTGCATTGAGTTGTGCAATGAAATCATCCGTGACGAATTGCCGGCGACAACAGAAGGTAAGGACACCAAGGGTGACTTGCCGACCCCCTCTGAAATCAAAGCCAATCTGGACAACTATGTGATTGGACAGGAGCCTGCCAAGCGAACCTTGGCGGTCGCGGTGTACAACCACTATAAGCGACTTCGCCACAAGGAAAAGGCGAAGAAGGACGAAGTGGAGTTGGCCAAGAGCAACATTTTGCTGATCGGACCCACTGGTTCCGGCAAGACGCTTTTGGCGCAAACTTTGGCGCGTATGCTGGACGTCCCCTTTGTGATGGCCGATGCAACCACGCTGACCGAGGCAGGCTACGTTGGTGAGGACGTTGAAAACATTGTCTTGAAATTGCTACAGAGCTGCAACTACGAAGTGGAACGGGCACAGCGCGGCATCGTGTATATCGACGAAATCGACAAAATTTCCCGCAAGTCGGACAACCCATCAATCACCCGCGACGTGTCAGGTGAGGGTGTGCAGCAGGCATTGCTCAAGCTCATTGAAGGCACCATGGCCAGCGTGCCGCCACAGGGGGGCCGCAAGCATCCGAACCAGGATTTTGTGCAGATTGACACGACCAATATCCTGTTTATCTGTGGCGGTGCTTTTGCAGGGCTGGAGAAAGTCATTGAAAACCGCACGCAATCGTCCGGCATGGGTTTTGGTGCTACGGTCAAGAGCAAGCAGCAACGCAGCCTGACCGATGTGTTCAAGGAAGTAGAGCCCGAGGATCTGATCAAGTTTGGCTTGATCCCTGAGCTGGTTGGCCGGATGCCAGTGGTTGCTGCGCTGGCGGAGTTGACTGAAGACGCTCTGGTGCAAATTCTGACGGAACCCAAGAATGCATTGGTCAAGCAGTACACAAAGCTGTTGGCCATGGAAGGCGCAGAACTGGAAATCCGTCCGTCAGCCCTGAAGGCCATTGCCAAAAAGGCGTTGGCCCGGAAAACCGGTGCACGCGGATTGCGCTCGATCCTGGAACTGTCGCTAATCGACACCATGTACGAATTGCCCAATACATCCAATGTAGAAAAAGTCGTCGTGGATGAGTCGACGATTGATGAGAACAAGCCACCTTTGCTGGTGTATCGCGAAATTGCCAAGAAGGCTTGAGTCGACTTCTCATAAAAATCCGATATGACGGGTTTTAGTACAGGTTTAGTCGGATATTTATGCGAACACTGCTTTCATAATGGCAGTTAGCTTGAATTTTAGGTTTAACGGTCCATATTCATCAGGTAACCAAGAGGATCTCCCCATGTCTGGCCATTCCCCATTGCCTGCTACCCCCATCGATTTGCCACTGCTCCCGTTGCGTGACGTCGTCGTTTTTCCGCATATGGTCATTCCCTTGTTCGTGGGACGCCCCAAGAGCATCAAGGCACTGGAAGCCGCAATGGAAACGGACCGGCGCATCATGTTGGTTGCACAGAAAACTGCGGCCAAGGATGACCCGCTGGTGTCCGATATGTTTGACGTCGGATGCGTATCGACCATCTTGCAGATGCTCAAATTGCCAGATGGCACTGTTAAGGTCTTGGTGGAAGGACACCAGCGTGCTTCAGTCAACAAGATTGAAGAGGGCGAGTTGTATTTCTCGGCCAACATTACGCCCATTGCGGTCGTAGTGGATGCGGGCGAGAAGGGCCGCGGCAAAGGCAGTGAAGTTGAGGCATTGCGCCGCGCCGTGATGCAGCAGTTTGATCAGTACGTCAAATTGAACAAGAAGATTCCTCCGGAAATTCTGACATCCATTTCAAGCATTGATGATGCCGGGCGCCTGGCCGATACCATCGCGGCGCATTTACCGCTCAAACTCGACAGCAAGCAGGCGGTGCTGGGGTTGTCCAGCGTAAAGGCGCGACTCGAGAATTTGTTTGAACAAATTGAGCGCGAAGTCGACATCCTGAATGTGGACAAGAAGATTCGTGGACGCGTTAAACGTCAGATGGAAAAGAACCAGCGCGACTTTTACCTGAATGAGCAAGTCAAGGCGATTCAGAAAGAATTGGGCGAGGGCGAAGAAGGTGCGGATATCGAGGAGATCGAGAAGAAGATCAAAGCCGCCAAGATGCCAAAGGAAGCGCTCAAGAAAGCGGAAGGCGAGTTGAAGAAGCTCAAACTCATGTCGCCCATGTCGGCTGAGGCAACCGTGGTTCGCAACTACATTGATGTTCTGGTGGGACTGCCATGGGCTGCCAAGACCAAGATCAAACACAATCTTGCCAATGCCGAGGCGGTGCTCAATGAAGACCACTATGGCCTCGACAAGGTCAAGGACCGCATACTGGAATACCTTGCGGTCCAGCAACGCGTAGACAAGCTCAAAGCCCCCATTCTTTGTCTGGTTGGACCTCCCGGTGTTGGGAAGACGTCGCTGGGACAATCCATTGCGAAGGCCACGGGACGCAAATATGTTCGCATGGCCTTGGGTGGCATGCGCGACGAAGCAGAGATCCGTGGTCATCGTAGAACCTACATCGGGGCTATGCCGGGCAAGGTTTTGCAGAGTTTGTCGAAGGTTGGTACGCGCAACCCTCTGTTCCTTTTGGACGAGATCGATAAACTGGGAACGGATTTCCGGGGCGACCCCAGCAGCGCGTTGCTGGAAGTGCTGGACCCCGAGCAAAACCACAAATTCGGCGACCACTATGTAGAGGTCGACTACGACTTGAGTGACGTGATGTTTGTGGCCACGTCCAACTCCATGAATATTCCGTCGGCTCTGTTGGACCGGATGGAAGTCATTCGCTTGTCGGGCTATACGGAAGACGAAAAGACGAACATCGCAATTACGTATTTGCTACCCAAGCAGATGAAAAATAACGGTGTCAAGGATACCGAATTGTCGATTGCGGAAGACGCCGTTCGGGACATCGTTCGCTACTACACGCGGGAGGCGGGTGTTCGTTCCCTGGAGCGCGAGTTGTCTAAGATTTGCCGCAAGGTCGTCAAAGGCTTGTTGTTGAAAAAACTCAAGCCGCAAGTCATTGTGAATGCGGACAATCTGAACGACTACCTGGGTGTTCGCAAGTACACCTATGGCCGCGCTGAGCAGCAAAACCAGGTTGGGCAAGTAGTTGGGCTGGCTTGGACTGAAGTAGGGGGCGATTTGCTGACTATTGAGGCCGCATTAACACCAGGGAAGGGTGTCATCACCCGCACCGGATCTCTGGGTGACGTAATGAAGGAGTCTGTCGAAGCTGCGCGTACCGTGGTGCGCAGTCGTTCGCGCAGGTTGGGAATCAAGGACGAAATATTTGAGAAGAAAGACATTCACATCCATGTGCCGGACGGTGCAACGCCCAAGGACGGCCCTAGTGCGGGTGCAGCCATGACGACGGCGTTTGTTTCCGCATTGACTGGTATTCCAGTGCGCGGGGATGTTGCCATGACTGGTGAAATCACGCTGCGCGGTGAGGTGACCGAGATCGGCGGATTGAAAGAAAAATTGCTGGCTGCTTTGCGCGGTGGAATCAAGACGGTACTGATTCCCGAGGCAAACGCCAAAGATTTGCAGGATATTCCGGCCAATGTGAAGAATGGCCTGGAAATCATCCCGGTGCGATGGATAGACAAAGTGCTCGAACTTGCGCTGGAGTCAAAGCCTGTGCCCCTGCCCGATGATGAAGTTGCGCCGGCTACTGTAGTTGTCAATTCCAGCGTTCCCGCCTCCGACTTGCAGGGTTCCATCAAGCACTGACGGCTGTTGCATTCAAACTTTTTCAGAATTTTTCGAAATTCAAAAGAAACCACGCTATAATTTGAGGCTTGAAACGCGGGAATAGCTCAGTTGGTAGAGCGCAACCTTGCCAAGGTTGAGGTCGAGAGTTCGAGACTCTTTTCCCGCTCCAAATTCCAAGGAAAAGGGAAGCTGATTGCTTCCCTTTTTTGTTCATTGGATGGGGGTCGGATTGATCCTCGTTAAAAATGAATTTGGCGCGATAGCAAAGCGGTTATGCCCCGGATTGCAAATCCGGTTAGTCCAGTTCGACTCTGGATCGCGCCTCCAGTTTTTTGGATATATAGCCCTGTCAATCGATGGTGACGGGGCTTTTTTGTTTCACAATAGGTTGACTGTGCCCGAGTGGTGAAATAGGTAGACACATCGGACTTAAAAGTGCGCCCGTAGAGGGCCTTGGAACGAAGGTGCCGTAGCAGGTACCCTCTTTGACGAAGAAGGAGTAAATCAGCACCTTACCTAAGGGGGAAATCCCCGAGGGGACTGTAGCATGGTGTGAAAAGTTGTCGAAAGCATGAATCAACAGATTGCTGAGACAGCAGATAGAGTAGTTATGGCAAAAGTTGGATTACTTGAACTCAAGTTGGGAATGGAGTACTGTTCCGAAGGGGAAGAGTTGATGAGAACCCTTCCATGTTCATATTCGTTAAGATTTTAAGAGCGAATATTTTGTCGAACATGGTTCGCCCCTAATGAAGGGGTTAACTGACGAAATGAGTGCCTAAGATTACTGCTACGTTCTAGGGTTAACGCGGGGATGACCTAAGTTGCGCAAGCAATATGGTTACGGAGTGGTCATAGTAGAGTATTGTCTGGATGGCGTAATTGGTAGCCGCAAGGGACTTAAAATCCCTCGACGCAAGTCGTACGGGTTCGAGTCCCGTTCCAGACACCACTAATTCCCTTAATAGGGATGAACGATCTTATTGGTAACAATAAGATGGTTATAAGGACCACAGGTAGTGAGGACAGTCGGAAATGATTATGTTGGAGAACATTTGAAAATCACGGAAAGACTGGAATCTCTGAGAAAGTTGAATCGGAATCCTGCATGGGTTAACGACCAGCTATTCAGATTGGTAAGATCTCCGCAGCTCGCGGTGCTTGCTTACGAAAGATTGAAATCCAACGCTGGGAACATGACTAAAGGATCGGATGGATCGACCTTGGATGAAACATCACTTGAGTCTCTGAAGGAATTATGCAATTCAATAGGAGATGAAAGTTATACGCCGGTAGCTGTAAGGCGAAAGTATATACCAAAGACCAATGGAAAGCTCAGACCTCTGGGAATACCTGCTCCGAGGGATAAATTAGTCCAAGAGATGGTTCGACTGATTTTGGAAAGCATTTATGATGCTGATACCCCTTTATTTGAGGATTCAAGTCACGGATTTAGATCGGATCGTGGTTGTCACACAGCACTGTATGAGTATTCAAAATGGCAATCTCTAAAATGGGTTGTAGAAGGCGATATTGTCGGATTCTTTGATAATATTGACCACCACATCTTGATATCAATTCTTCGGAAGAAGATTAATGATGAGAGATTTCTACGGCTTATTTGGAAATTCCTGAGAACGCCCATACGACTGGATGATGGACGCACGGAAAACTGTGAAAAAGGAACTCCGCAAGGAGGGGTCATTAGCCCTTTTCTAGCGAACATCTACCTTCATGAATTTGATGTGTGGGTGAAAGCGCAACAATCCATTTTGAATAAAGGCGGGTTGAGGCGTGCTCCTAATTCACAGTGGCGTAAGCTCACTCGACGGCGGTTATACGTACTAGAGAAGAATGGTGGTGTCGAAACAATAGAGACTAAGCGACTCAGGAGTGAGGCAGATAAGCTTCCCTCTGTGAATCCACGTGATCCAAACTTTTGCCGAGTGTACTATGTACGTTATGCAGATGATTGGCTCATAGGTGTTTCTGGAGATAAGAAAATGGCTCTGGATTTAAAGTCAAGGGCCGAAGACTTTCTTCAAAATACGCTGAAGCTTGAATTGTCCGAAGAGAAAACGCTGATAACACACGCTACTACAGAAGAGGCAAAATTTTTGGGGTTTAGACTGCATGTCAGTGACGGTAGTCTTTTATCCACAAGAAAACGGTCAATTCATAACGGCTTTAGAGTTTCATTGAAACGAACAGTCAGTAGTAAGCCTTATGTTATTGCTCCGATTGAAGAATTGCTGAGTCGGCTTAAAACTGGAGGCTTCTGCAGAACGAGTGGGGAAAACAGTTTCTTCCCTTGTTCGAAGAAAAACCTCGTGGCATTGGAGGATCATGACATAGTGATGAGGTTCAACTCCGTATGGAGGGGGATCTATAATTATTATGCTGTGGCCAATAATGCTGCACACCTCAACAGAGTTAAGTACGTTCTGCAATATTCTTGCTTGATGACAATAGCTCACAAGCATCGGTTGCGACTGCCTAAGGTGATCTCAAAATACGGCACTTATCCACGAGTTAAATATCTGGGTGGGAAGGGTGAACAGAAAGAAGTTGCTTTTTGGCGCCCCTATGGAGAATGGAAAATTCCATTGGAAGGATCTACTTCTCCAGACCCACAGGATATTATCTCCGCGATGGGGCGTCGTCTCACAAGGACCAGCCTGGTGAGAGATTGTGTTGTCTGCGGCACTTCGGGAGTACAAATGCATCATGTCCGACACCTGAGGAAAGGCAATAAGTCGATAACTCAGGGGTTCAATAAAATCATGAGTGCCATCAACCGAAAGCAAGTACCTTTATGCCGATCTTGTCACCACAAGGTCCATAAAGGAGAATATAATAGTATTGGTTTAAAGGACTTGTCTTATATTCCGCAGTAACCTGCTTTGATGGTAAAACTACTGGAAAGCCGGATGCTATGAAAGTTGCACGTCCGGTTTGGTGGGAGCCTGTTTGCACCTCGTAAGAGGACTGGCAGGCGACCCAACTCCGCCGCTTCGTGAATAACGGGCGTACCGGTTCGATTCCGGTCTCGGGCACCATATCTAGTAGCTACACTTCATTTATGCCACGCTACAACGCTCCTTTTGAAATCCATGTCCATGGACAGGTGAATTTGCGCAAGGACGTGCGCTTTGAACACCTTCAGGACGCCCTTAAACCATTGTGGAAATACGCCGGTGCGAGGTCGCTCTCAGATGGCGCCAGCAGCGCTTATGAGGATGAACCGGGGATCAAACTGGACGCTCAGGAACATTTGCTTCAGATGTGCTGGACGGTGGCGGGTGATCATGATTTTCGGCAGACTCTCGATGAACTCTGCATGAACTTGAACGAGATTGCAGATTCTGGGGCGGCGATTGAAGTGACGTTCTATGACGCGGACTTTGACGAGGAGGATGGCCCCGCAGGAAGTGAGTCAAGAGATGACTTTGTGATGCTGTTTGTAGGCCCCAATCCAGCGGCGATCATGCAGGTGCAGCGCGATTTATTGGTGCAGGATGTGATCGGTTTGATGGAACGCCATTTCGATGGTGCCGAGTTAAGTGGGGTGGTCGCTGAAGTGGATAAGTTGTTTGCTCAACGATTTGATGCATTGGTCAGTTCGTTGGCACTGGGAAAGCCTCCCAACGGATCTGGTGGCAACCACGGTGGTGGGCACGGAGGCGGTCGCAAGCCACGCCACCTGCATTGACGAGAACACTTCTGAATGAATCAACTGCAACGTCACGTGCTCAGCATCCAGGGCTCAAAACATTTTGAAATTCCGGTGAAGTCTAAATGTTAAAGAAAATTGCAGTCGAGCAACTCTCGGTAGGAATGCATCTCAAGGAGTTTTGCGGCTCATGGATGGAGCATCCTTTTTGGCGGACGGGCTTCGTGCTGATTGATCCGAAGGATATAGCAACTATCCTTGCGAGCAGCATCAAGGAAGTCTGGATTGACGCCAGCAAAGGACTGGATGTTCCGCCGGGCCAAGCAGCTATTTCAGAAGCCGAGTCCGAGGCTCAGGTTGAAGCGCAACTGCAACAAGCTGTTGAAGAAAAACGGGAGTTGGCCCCAGTGGCGATGGGCGTTGAGATTGAGCGCGCGGCAAAAATTTGCTTTCAATCCAAGCAGGCCGTCATCTCTATGTTCCAGGAAGCCCGAATGGGAAAGGCAGTTGATACGGGCGGTGCCCGACAACTGGTTGAGGAAATTTCAGATTCAGTTGCCCGTAACCCTGGAGCGCTGATTAGTCTTGCCCGTCTCAAGACCGTA
>Ga0247844_1006052_pt1 | contig 14808 bp, 14 predicted proteins | sample LaCtaG_FD_192421 | JGI IMG/M metagenome (GOLD analysis project Ga0247844, IMG submission 192421) | Freshwater microbial communities from meromictic Lake La Cruz, Castile-La Mancha, Spain - LaCruzMarch201714.5m_1 | ecosystem: Environmental > Aquatic > Freshwater > Lake | place: Spain: Castile-La... | reverse complement strand
ATATTTGAACCATGGCAAAGAAAGCGGTTGCATCTCTCCAAAGCGGAGAAGGTCGTGCGTATGCAAAGGTTATTAAAATGGTGAAATCACCTAAAACCGGAGCATATATTTTTCAAGAAGAAATTGTACACAATGATAAAGTAAAAGATTATTTCGCTAAATAATTGTATACTTTAAGATTATAGTATAAAAAAACCTCTCATTTGGATTCAAATGAGAGGTTTTTTTGTGGTTAACTCAGAAAAATGAATTAACTTTGTAAACTAATCCTCAATTTTACAATAGTAAATTGTAAATGAGTAAATTGTAAATAAAAATATGGGATTTTTTAATTTTTTCAATAAAGAAAAGAAAGAAACACTCGATCAGGGTTTATCGAAAACCAAAGAGAGTGTTTTTTCCAAAATATCACGCGCCGTAGCCGGCAAATCGAAGGTCGACGATGAAGTTTTAGACAATCTGGAAGAGGTGCTAATCACATCGGATGTAGGAGTTGAAACTACTTTACGCATCATTAAACGCATCGAGGAACGCGTTTCGCGCGACAAATTTGTAAATACTACCGAACTTAACGTTATACTAAAAGAAGAAATAGCAGCTTTGCTTGCCGAGAACAACTCGGACATGCCAATAGACTTCGACAGTGAATTGCCACACACGCCTTACGTAATTATGGTAGTGGGCGTTAACGGCGTGGGAAAAACGACAACTATTGGTAAATTGGCACATCAATTTACAAAAGCCGGCAAAAAAGTATATCTTGGTGCTGCCGACACTTTTAGGGCTGCAGCTGTGGAACAATTAGTAATTTGGGGCGAACGCGTAGGCGTGCCTGTTATTAAACAAAAAATGGGCGCTGACCCTGCTTCGGTTGCATACGATACATTAGCTTCGGCCAAAGCAAACAATGCCGATGTGGTAATAATTGATACTGCGGGAAGACTTCACAACAAAGTAAACTTGATGAACGAACTTACAAAAATTAAAAATGTAATGCAAAAAATCATTCCCGATGCACCACACGAAGTTTTATTGGTGCTCGATGGTTCAACCGGACAAAACGCATTTGAACAGGCAAAACAATTTACATTAGCAACCGACGTAAACGCTTTAGCAATCACTAAATTAGACGGAACAGCCAAGGGAGGCGTAGTGATAGGCATTTCCGACCAATTTAAAATACCTGTAAAATACATTGGTTTGGGCGAAGGAATGGAACACTTGCAAGTGTTTGATAGAAAAGAATTTGTGGAATCGTTGTTTAGTTGAAATTGGAAAATTCAGATAAAATATCGTATTCGGATGTGTTTCTTGATGTTAAAAATCTAATTAATCAATCTAAACACAAAATAGCCATAGAGGTAAATATCACTATGAGTGCACTTTATTGGAATATTGGCAATCGGGTGAATATTGAAATTCTAAATAATCAACGCGCTGAATATGGAAAACAAATTGTTAACACATTAGCAAAACAACTAGAAACGGAATATGGAACAGGATGGAGCGAAAAACAACTACGTCACTGTATGCGTTTTGCGGAAGTTTTTCCTGAAATTGAAATTGTCTCTACACTGTGGAGACAATTCACGTGGTCACATATTAAAGAATTAATCTATATTGATAATGAATTAAAACGTGAGTTTTACGTTGAGATGTGCAAAATTGAAAAATGGAGCGTCAGAACATTTCGTGAACGTATAAATTCAATGCTTTACGAACGAACAGCTATTAGTAAAAAGCCAGAAGATACCATAAAAAATGAATTAAGACTTTTGAAAGAAAGCGGTCAAATTACACCAGATTTAGTATTTCGCGACCCTTACTTTTTAAATTTCTTAGGACTTAAAGATACGTATTCAGAAAAAGACATAGAAACAGCCATAATAGTTGAACTTCAACGGTTTATTTCGGAGTTAGGAAGTGATTTTGCATTTCTATCCCGTCAAAAAAGAATCACAATCGACAAAAGAGATTATTATATTGATTTGTTGTTTTATCATCGGAGGTTAAAATCTTTGGTTGCTATTGACTTGAAAATTGGTGAATTTGATGCAGCATATAAAGGTGAAATGGAGCTCTATTTAGGTTATTTAAATAAGTACGAAACTCTTGAAGGAGAGAATCCTCCGATTGGATTGATTTTATGTGCAGGGAAAAATCCGGAACATTTGGAACTTTTGCATTTAGAAAAAACCAATATAAAAGTCTCCGATTATTTTACAATTCTACCGAATAAAGAAGTTTTATTTGATAAACTACATCGAGCTATTGAAATTGCAAGAATGCAGTTAGATGAAAAAAATATTTGAATGTCGAAAACAAAAAATACAAAAGGAACCGTTGATGTGGTAACGTTGGGCTGCTCGAAGAATCTGGTTGATTCGGAGCAACTCATGCGTCAATTTGATGCGTTGGGTTACAAGGTGCGTCATGATGCCGAAAAGCCCGATGGCGATATTGTAATTATCAATACCTGCGGCTTTATTGGCGATGCTAAGGAAGAGAGTATAAACACCATTCTTCAGTTTGCCGACCGAAAAAAGAAGAAAAAGTTGGATAAGCTCTTTGTAATGGGTTGTTTATCCGAACGTTATTTGAAAGAATTGCAAGCCGAAATTCCCGAAGTGGATAAATATTACGGCAAATTTAATTATACCAATATCCTAACCGATTTGGGGCAAGAATATCGTGCCGATTTGCGCCTCGAACGTTCGCTAACAACACCAAGTCATTATGCATACCTCAAAATTTCGGAAGGTTGCAATCGTATGTGTTCGTATTGTGCTATCCCGCTAATTACAGGCAAGCATCGCTCCCGCCCTATCGAAGATATTGAAACGGAAGTAAAAAATTTAGTAGCGCAAGGCGTAAAGGAATTTCATTTAATTGCACAGGATTTATCATCGTACGGATTAGATAAGTATAAAGCATTGAAGCTTCCTGAGTTAGTGGAGCGGCTGTCGGACATTCCGGGTGTGGAATGGTTACGTTTGCATTATGCATATCCAGCTCAATTTCCGTATGATATTTTACGCGTGATGCGCGAGCGCGACAATGTTTGTAAATACCTCGATATTGCCTTGCAACATATAAGCGATAATATGCTGACTATAATGCGCCGAAAAATTACAAAAGAGCAAACCTACGAGCTTATAAAACGAATTCGCGATGAAGTTCCCTGCATACATTTACGCACAACAATGATAGTTGGACATCCGGGTGAAACAGAAAAAGACATTGAGGAATTAAAAGAATTTCTTACATTTGCAAAGTTTGAGCGACTTGGAGCTTTTACATATTCACACGAAGAAGGTACATACGCTTATAAAGCATACAAAGATACAATTCCAGAAGACTTAAAACAAGAGCGTTTAAATGAAATAATGGCCTTACAGCAAGGCATTTTGGGCTCTATCAATCAGGCAAAAATTGGTAAAAAGCTAAAAGTTATAGTTGACCGTGTGGAAGGTGAAAACTTCGTTGGCCGAACTGAGTATGACTCACCAGAAGTTGACCCGGAGGTTCTTATTCCATTAACAACTAAAGGAATAAAAATTGGCGAATTTTATTTAGCAGAAATAATTGATGCTACCGATTTTGATTTATATGCAAAGTAAATGAAGAAGTTACGAGTTACAAGTTACGAATTATGAACCACAAAGAATTAATAGCAAAATTAGCCGAACGGAATAATATACCAAAACCAGAAGCTGAAAAAATACTTGAAACAACTGTAGCTATAATAAAAGAGCAGTTGTTGCATGGTACTATTATTGGCATTCAAAGCTTTGGAAATTTTGAAGTGCGAAAAAAAGAAGAGCGACTTTGCGTTCATCCGGCAACACAAATTCGTACACTTGTTCCACCAAAGTTAGTAGTTAATTTTAAACAAAGTATAATTCTGAAAGAAAAACTAAATGATGTAAAGCTATGAGCAAGGACAAAATTTCATCGCAGGAAATGGTTGAACAAATTGCAGCCAAACTATCGGTTAGTAAACGCGTTGCTGAGGAATTTCTGAAATCGCTGTTTGCCGAAATTGAAGAAACATTATTAAAAGGAGAGCCCGTAAAAATTAAATACCTGGGAACTTTTAAAATGCAATGGAACGAACCTCGTAAAAGCGTAAATGTACAAACCGGCGAAGTCTTTACTATTGATGGTTATAACAAAGTAACCTTCACGCCCGATTCCGAATTAAAAGAGGCTGTAAATGAGCCATATTCACATTTAGAACCAGTAGAACTCGACGGTCAGGAAATACCATCGTTCGAAGTTGAAAAACCAGCAATAACGACACCCGAAACATTGCGTAACTTGACCGAACAAGCATCCGAGATCAGAGATATTTTGTCGGCAATTAATGCGCTGTCAACTCCAAAAGAAGAAAAGCAATTACCTATTGCTGAAACCATTGAGAAAAATAAATTAGATATTCCTGATTACGATATTATACTTATTGACGAGGAAGAGGATGACGAAAAGGAGGCAGATGATGTGCTTCCAACAATAGAAGAAATCGATGAACCGCAACAAACTGAAATTGAATCAATTACTGAACCTATCACTGAATCGGTAATTGAAATACCCGAGCCCGCAGATATCGAAATTATTGAGCAATCCATACCCGAAAATAAAATTGAACATGAAGAGTTGATACGAAGCGAAGAGCTGAAAAAGGAAGTAGAAAAAGAGGAGACTGAAGAAGAAGAAGAAATACTACCTGCAAAACCATCAAAAAAAGCTAATCGAAAACCGTCGAAAGCAATACAGAATTTGGATGAAGACATTGAAAACGAAACTGTAGATCCGTTTATACTTGGGCCAAAGAAAAAGCGCAAAGGATTACGATTCATGATTAGTTTTACTATTGTTATACTGATTATTGGAGGTGGAATTTATGCAGCCTATTTCTCATCATCATGCATACGATGCTGGGTACAGTACGACCTGCTATCGGAAGCTAACCGTCAGAAAATGAACGATTTTAAAGGCACATTCAAAGGTTGGTTTAGTAGCGACAAAAAAACTCCCGAACAAGAAGCTTTTAAAAATGATACGATTAATAAAATCACCTTGCCCGATTCGGTTTTTGAGCCGGAGCAAACAGTAGAGCAACAACCATCAACCCCGGTAGAAGTAGATAGTTTGCAGCAGCTATTCGATAGCCGACGTGAATACAACGAGTTTTTGGGTGAAGAAGCAATATCAGAAGGTACTCGCTTAACAAATATTGCACAGCATTATTACGGCAAAAAAGAGTTTTGGGTATATATCTACGAAGCTAACCGCGACAATATTGTTCATCCCGACCGCATTACGCCGGGAACAATTGTCAAAATTCCTAAAGTTGATTCACGTTTAATCGACAAAAAAAATCCACGTTGTTTGCAAAAAGCGAAAGAACTGCACGATTTGTATGTCGGAAAAAAATAAATTAGTGATATTGAGAGACTAACATGACAATTATAAATTGCACGGAAGTGCACGCATCGCAAATACTCGAAATTTTCAACGATGCCATTTTAAACACTACAGCTCTTTACGACTACAAACCGTGGACAAATGAAACCATACGTGTTTGGTTTGAAACAAAACGTTTACACAACTTTCCCGTTATTGGATTGATTGACGATGGTGGTCAATTAATGGGTTTTGGATCTTACGGACAATTCCGTATTCGTCCGGCTTATAAATACACCATCGAAAATTCGCTCTACGTTCATCGTGATTATCGCGGACGTGGATTAGGAAAAATACTTTTGTCGAAAATAATTGAACATGCCAAGCGTCAGCAATATCATTGTATTATAGGTGTAATTGATGCCGAAAATGCTGTAAGCATTGGTTTACACGAATCGTTCGGTTTTAAAAACGTGGGTACAATAAAGGAGGTTGGCTACAAATTTGGCAACTGGTTAACCGCCGAATTTATGCAACTAACACTCCCAACGCCCGAAAATCCAGTAGAAGATTAATTTTTTCGGTCAGGTTGTGATTCAGTTTTTTTTCAAAAATAATTTAGCAAATTTAAAACATATACATACAATGAAACGAATAATAAACACAAAAAATGCACCCGCAGCTATAGGACCCTATAGTCAGGCAGTGGAAGCAAATGGAACGCTTTACATATCGGGGCAATTGCCTATTAACCACATAGTTGGAAGTATTGACACAACAGATATTTCGGCACAAGCCGAACAGGTTTTTAGAAACATACATGCGATATTAAGCGAAGCTGGCTACTGCTTTGCCGATGTGGTAAAATCAACAGTTTTCTTGTCGGACATCAGTAATTTTGCAGGAATGAATGAGGTTTATAAAAAATACTATCAATCGGAATGCCCTGCACGATCTGCTTTTGCAGTGAAGGATTTACCTCTTGGTGCTTTGATAGAAATTGAAACAATTGCCGTTAAATAATCCGTTTTTACTTGTGTTTTGTGCAATAATATACAGCTAAAGTCGTTTAGATAAAGATAAAAACGGCTCAAAATTTATGTTGAAATTAAAAAAATCATTTCTAACGTTACTGATTGTTTTGGAGTATTTTGGTTCATTAAACGCTCAAAACAGTTATCATGGGGACGACAAATTGTTGCATTTTGGTTTTTCGTTAGGTATAAATACCTTGGATTTTGGAATTACACCAAGTTCAGTAGTTATTAATGGCGAAGTGTATCAGGCCGATGTTTCGGATTTAAAACCAGGCTTTTCGGTAGGTATTGTAAGCGATCTTATGATTACTCGCCATTGGAATCTACGTTTTACGCCTACTATGCACATTGGCGATAGAGAATTGAGTTATACAAATAATTTAGCAAAACCAGATATCATCTCATCGGTATTAATAAGTACGCCTATTTATTTCAAATACAGCTCTGAACGATATGGCAATTTACGACCATATCTTATTGGAGGTGGTGGAGCGTATATCGATTTAGGAAGGGATAATAATCTGTCAATCTTACTTCGCCCGTTCGACCCTTTTGTAGAAGTGGGTGTTGGTTGTGATATTTATTTCAGTTTTTTTAAATTAGCCCCCGAACTAAAATTTGCCTTAGGATTTAACAATATGCTCACGCCTTTGGAAGATCGTGATACCGGTTCGATGCAGGAAAGTCAAAAGGTTTATACACAGGCTCTTTCAAAATTGACGTCAAGGTTGATAACCCTGACGTTTAACTTTGAATAATTTGATAGTAATTTTAAATTTGTTCGATAGCTTTTATAATCTCGACTAATTTTTCGTCCCAGGCCTTGTATAGGCTTCGATAATAAGCTTTTACCAAAGCCGGATTTCCGTTGCCAGCCGGTTTATTGGCACGTAAAATAAATTCGCGAGTAGTGTCAACAATTTTTATAACCAATGTTTCAGCAACTTTCTCATCCATGTTTTTGTTTAATAAACAACGAAAATAAACATCGGTAATGAGTTCGGAACTAACGAACTGAATGGTTTTTTTGAGTTTTTTGCGGCTTGCCATAATGCATTTGTTTTTTAATTTTTTACAAAGTTAATCTATTATTTTGGAATTAATGAATTTGAAATTAGTTACGAGCAAATAGTTACGAGTTACAAGTCGGTTTAACCAAATTGTTGACATTTTAAATTTAATTTATTAGAAAATTTTATATGTGCTTATTGCGTTTAACGATTAAATAACAACAATATTTTAATAAAAAAATGACGATTAAAAATTTATTGACAGCTGTTCTTTGCATATTATTGATGCTAAGTTTTGCTTCATGTCAGGACGAATTATTTACTACTGATCCCGAAAAGAAATTAGAATTCTCTACCGACACACTCACTTTCGATACTATTTTTACTTCTTTAGGAAGCACTACCGAGAAATTTTTAATTTATAACAATAATAATCGTGCTTTGCGTATCAATCGCATTAGCTTGGCAAAAGGAGCAAGCTCCAAATTCAGATTAAATGTGGATGGTACAGTTTCCACAACAAATGTTTTTAACGATTTGGAAATAGGTGCGCGCGACAGTATGTATGTATTTGTAGAAACAACCATCAACACTTCGGACGAAAATAATCCTGTATTAATTGAAGACTCGGTTATTTTTGAGTTCAATGGCAACAAGCAGCAAGTGTTGCTCGAAGCTTTTGGGCAGAATATGTATCTACTAAAAAATGAAGTATTAAGTAGTAACAGCCTTTTTAAAAACGATAAGCCTTACCTTATTTATGGCGACTTGGTTGTTGACTCGGCACAAACATTAACCCTGCCTGCTGGTTGTAAATTGTATTTTCACAATAATTCAAATCTGATTGTTTATGGAAATTTACGAACCGAAGGCACTTATAATCAGCCGGTAGAATTACGTGGTGATAGATTGGATAAGGTTAAATTTTTAGACCCTGTGCCTTACAATTATGTTGCCGGGCAATGGGGAGGCGTATATTTATTATCGCCGAATGGAATTCACAGTCTGAAAAACACAAATATTGCAAGCGCTTATGTTGGGCTTTATTCTCCAAACTCCGACAGGGAAAATTTACCGGAGATTACTTTGTTGAATTGTCGAATTCACAACTTTGTATATTATGGTATTGTAGCCCAAAACACAAATCTGACAGTAAAAAATAGCGAAATTTCGAATACAGGCAGTTACACAGTGTTTTTAAGTGGTGGTAAACATATTTTTATTCAAAGTACTATTGCAAATTACTATGCCAATAATAGTTTCGAGCCAAGTTCACGCGATAAGAATCCTGCAGTTATGATTATGGGCCTTCAACGCACAGCACCCATGCAAACCGAATTCACCAACTGTATTATTTCTGGAACTATCGAAAATGAATTTGCAATTGCCAGCCGATATTTAAAAGATTACAAAGGAACCTTTAAAAATTCGTATATAAAACGCAAACTGAAATATGAGCAGTCTCAGTTTCAGGATATTCGTTGGTATCAGTTTGGCGATACCATTTTTAAACATAGCCGCTTCGATTACGAAAAGAAAAAGTATTTTGATTTTACACCCGATTCAATTTCACCTGCTCGAAATATTGCTGATATTTCTGTAGCATCTGAACCGGAATATATACTTGACTTAAATGGGAAATCACGCTTTATTGATGGACAGCCGGATGCTGGTTGCTACGAATGGAGGCCTTATAATCAGTAAAAAAACGTACACCAATCTTCTTCCTTAAAGCCAACAAGCACTTTGTCGCCAATCAGTAAGATAGGGCGTTTTACCATCATAACTTTACACCCTGATAGCTATGGGGGCTTATAACCTATTTAAAAATAGCTTTAAAAATATCGTTTCCATTTGCAAAAAGCAATAATCCCATTAAAATAAAGAAACCTGCTGATTGTGCATATTCCATAAATTGTTCGCTTGGTTTGCGGCGAGTTATCATTTCGTAAAGTAAGAAAATGACGTGTCCACCATCGAGAGCCGGAATTGGTAGAAAGTTCATAAAGGCCAGAATAACAGAGAGTAAGGCTGTCATCGACCAAAATATTTGCCAATCCCAAGTTTTTGGGAACATTTTTCCAATACTTCCAAAACCGCCCAATTGTTTGGCTCCTTCTTTTGAGAAAATAAGTTTAAGCTGCTTAGTATAGCTCGTTAGCGTTTCCCAGCCCATGTTTATACCTGCCGGAATGGATGCAAAAAAACCATATTCTGTCTTTTTTGTATTGAAAAAAGAATTGACCATATTTACTCCAACACCCAATTTTCCGTTTTCTGAAACAAACACTTTTGTGCTATCAGCTTTTCCGTTACGAAAATAACCTATCTTGATTTCTTTATTTTTTGTATTAGAAAGTTCAGATGCTACATCCTGAAAAATAAACAGCGGTTTACCATTTACAGAAACGATACTATCGCCAGCCATTAACTTTGCAGCCTCAGCTGCACTACCTGCACTAACTTCGGCAATTACAAAAGGATAGCGTACCGAAATAAGATCTAACTCCTCGGCAGCCAAAATTTGTTGCGATAAATCAGCCGGAAGTATTACCTTTGTCTCAACTCCATTGCGATTTAACAAAATATTTTGTTTACCCTCTATAAGCACCATTTCGATAAAATCGGCTCGCTTTTCAATCAAAACACCGTCTACCGAAATTACCTTATCGCCATTTTTCAAACCAAATTCATTCAATGTTTTTGAGAAATGCAAACCATACTTTGCTTCGCTAAATGGTAGATACTCTTCGCCCCATGTAAATAAAACGGCAGCATAAATAACCATTGCCAGAATAAAATTCACAAATACACCACCAACAATAATGGGTAGTCGTTGCCAAACTGGACGTGCTCGATATTCCCAGTCTTGCGGTGGCAGGGCCATTTGAGCTTTGTCCATCGACTCGTCAATCATTCCGGCAATTTTGCAATAGCCTCCTAATGGTAACCATCCAATTCCCCATTCTGTGGTTTCGGGATATTTGCGCCAGTCACCGTCAGCTAATTCATTCTGTGGAATTGGCTCCAAAAGTGGTTTGCTTTTCGCATCAAGCATTATATCGCCATCAGCATCTTTGCGTGGTCGTTCGTTGGCAGGAACATTCTTAGCTAAAAATCTAATTTTCCATTTTCCGTTTATCTTTTTAGCTCTTACAAGCGAAAATTGTGGATTGAAAAACATATAAAACTTATCAACACGAACACCAAAAAGACGGGCAAAGAAAAAGTGCCCGAATTCGTGTAGAACTACTAAAATAGATAAACTAAGAATGAGCTGTAAGGCTCTTATTAAGAATGTTTCCATCGATTATTACAACATTTGTTTTTAGCTCCAATCCATAATCAGATTGGGACTCTTTAGATTTTTTAATATTAAACAAAGTAATTAACTTATAGTTTAAACAAGAAAGCGAAAATACTATTAGCGTACAATTTTCTTAAACAGGTTTTTCATGTTTACCGCATCGCCAATAATTTTTTGTAAATCGGCAATGGCAACACGTTCCTGCAGCATGCTGTCGCGATGACGAATGGTAACGCAATTATCTTCAGGCGTTTGGTGGTCTACAGTGATACAGAATGGCGTTCCAACTGCATCTTGGCGGCGGTAACGTTTTCCGATAGAGTCTTTTTCGTCGTACGCACATTTGAAATCAAATTTCAAACTGTTGATTATTTCGCGGGCAATTTCGGGTAATCCATCTTTTTTAACCAATGGCATAACGCAGGCTTTCACGGGCGCTAATACAGGAGGTAATGTTAATACAACGCGTGTTTCACCACCTTCGAGTGCTTCTTCTTTGTACGAAGCTGCCATAATGGAAAGGAAGGTGCGGTCAACTCCAATTGACGTTTCGATAACATAAGGCACGTACGATTGATTAATTTCAGGGTCGAAATATTTAATGTTTTTACCTGAGAATTTCTCATGACTGCTCAAATCGAAATCGGTACGCGAGTGAATTCCTTCTACTTCTTTAAACCCAAAAGGCATTTCAAATTCAATGTCGGTAGCAGCGTTGGCATAATGCGCCAATTTATCGTGGTCGTGAAAACGGTATTTCTGGTCGCCAAGTCCAAGAGCTTTGTGCCATTTGAGGCGGAATTCTTTCCAATGCTCAAACCATTTCATTTCCTCACCCGGACGAACAAAAAACTGCATTTCCATCTGTTCGAACTCGCGCATACGGAAAATAAACTGACGGGCAACAATTTCGTTTCGGAAGGCTTTACCAATTTGGCAAATACCAAAAGGAATTTTCATACGTCCTGTTTTCTGCACATTCAGAAAGTTAACAAAAATACCTTGAGCCGTTTCCGGACGAAGGTAAATTTTGAGTGCTCCATCGGCTGTAGAGCCCATTTCGGTAGAGAACATCAGGTTAAACTGACGAACATCGGTCCAATTGCGGGTTCCGCTTACAGGGCAAACCACTTCATAATCTTCGATAATAGCTTTTAATTCAGCCAAATCCGAATCGTTTAGGGCTTTTACAAAGCGTGCATGAATTTCGTCGCGCTTTGCTTTATTTTCGAGCACACGTTCGTTTGTTGAGCGAAAAACTGCTTCGTCGAAGCTTTCGCCAAAACGTTTAGCGGCTTTTTCAACCTCTTTATTCATTTTATCGTCGTATTTAGAAAGCAAATCTTCGATAAGGACATCGGCTCGGTAACGTTTTTTGCTGTCTTTATTGTCAATCAACGGATCGTTGAATGCATCGACATGTCCCGAAGCCTTCCAAGTGGTAGGGTGCATAAATATAGCAGCATCAAGTCCAACCACATTTTCGTTAAGGAGCACCATGCTATCCCACCAGTATTTTTTGATGTTGTTTTTCAGTTCAACACCATTCTGACCGTAGTCGTACACGGCACCCAGACCGTCGTAAATTTCGCTCGAAGGAAACACAAAACCGTATTCCTTACAGTGCGCAATCAGTTTTTTAAAAACATCTTCTTGTGAAGCCATAATATTTATGTACAATTTGTTAATTTACAATTTACGATTTCTTTTTTTCAGCTTGCAAAGTTACTGTTTTTTTGCTAAAAATAATAATTTCGTTTCTCTTATAAATGCTTAAAACGAATGAATTGGAAATAAAAAACCCAAAACCAAGAAATTTGGCTTTGGGTTTGAATGAAGGTTGCTTATAAAAGATGAGCTATTGGTTACGCTTGTGCGTACATTTCATCAATAAGCGATTTGTACTTTTGCATAATCACGGCTCGGCGCATTTTGAGCGTATTTGTTAATTCGCCTGTTTCGATAGTAAATCCTTTGCGTATCAGTTTAAAACGTTTAACTTGCTCGTAATTAGCCATATCAGCTTGTACCTTTTGGATTCTTTCTTCAATAAGTTTCAAAATCTCAGGTTTTTGAAGTAAGTCGTCGTGGTCGGAAAATGAAATTTTGTTTTTCTGAGCAAAATCCTCCAATGCCGGAAGCGAAGGAGCAATAATAGCAGTTACATAATTCCGCTCGTCGCCAATAGCAGCCGCCTGTTCGATGTAAATATCCAGCGCCAAACGTGTTTCGATAGCCTGTGGAGCAATATATTTACCGTTCGAAGTTTTAAATAAATCTTTAATACGTTCGGTAAGTGTAATAATTCCATTGTTCAGATGACCAGCATCGCCAGTTCTGAACCAACCATCTTCGGTAAATGCTTCAGCTGTAGCTTTTTCGTTTTTATAATAACCACGGAAGACAGTCTTTCCTTTAATTAAAATCTCATTATCCTGTCCGATTTTCACTTCCAAATCAGGCATAACCTTTCCTACTGTCCCGATTTCGTAGCCCACATAATCGAAGCAAGAAACAGTGGCTGTAGTCTCGGTAAGTCCGTATCCATAAACAATCGGAACGCCAATGCAACGCAAAAAGATGTTGATGTCGTCGGATAACTTTGCTCCGGCCGTTGGTAGCATATTTGCATTTTCAATGCCAATGGTTTTCTTCACTTTCGAGAATATTAGCTTATCCGCGATGGCATATTTTAGTTTTAACAAAACGCCGGGTGTTTTACCAACTCGCAGAAAATCAAGATTATGTTGTTTGCCTACAGCTACAGCCCATGTAACCAATCCTTGTTTGAACGGTGGCATTTTCGTTATATTTTCCTGTACACCGGAATATACTTTTTCCCAAAAACGAGGTACCGAACACATCAATGTTGGGCGTACATCTTTAATGGTTTGCTGAATTTCGATAGGACGGAAATTGATATAAACCTGTATGCCCATGTAAATGCAAAAGTAAGTCCAGGTACGTTCGAATACGTGCGAAAGTGGAAGAAATGCAATCGAAATATCTTTGTCGCTTGTGCTGGTAAGGCGCATTTTGTGTGTACTCATGGCTTCCATAAAACCCGAATGCGGCATCATAACGCCTTTTGGATTGCCGGTTGTGCCCGATGTGTAAAGTATGCAGGCCAAATCATTCTCGGATGCTTCGTTCATGCGATTTTGTACTTCGAAATGCTGAGTTGATTTTTCGCCTAATGCCACTAATTCGTGGTAATACATTGATTTACCATCGTTTATAATCTTCACTTCCGAGTCGAAAACAATAATTTTTTTCAGTATTTCGGAAGTTGCAATCACTTCATAAGCTTCATCGTACTGCTTTTGTTCACCTACAAAAATAACTTTAATTCCAGCATCGTTCACAATATATTCTACTTGAGCGGCAGTTGAAGTTGCATATATCGGCACTAAAACCGACCGATTTCCGTAAAGTGCAAAGTCGACAATCAGGTTCTCGGTCATATTTTGGGAGTACTGACCTACACATTCCTGTTCGGCAACACCAAGTTCTACAAGCGCTTTTGCTATTGTAAATACCTGTTTATCAAAATCGTTCCAATTGAGTGATATCCATTTGTCAGTTAGATTTTTTCGAAAATGGAAAATGGGTCTTTCGCCATATTTTTGTGCCTGTGCACGCACAATTTGTGAAAAATGTAGTTCCTGCATGGTGTGTTATTTAGCTTGTTTTCAATTGTATGAACAAAGATAAATTATTTTTTTGAAATAATTACACAAAATTGAAAAAAATGTGCAGGAAACAAAATGGTCAAAATAATAGCTATTGATAAAAACTAAATTTTATTGTCGATAATTATATCGTATTTTTCTAAAAGTCCGGCAACACGATAAATAGAAAATTTTGCTTTTTTTATTCGGTTCATTTCTGGGTTTATAGAATAATTGACGGAGGTACGTAAATCTGACTTTTCAAGAATGGTGTTGTCAAAGGTGGCTCTCAAAAAATCACAGTTATCAAATAATGAGCTGGTTAAATCACACTCTGTGAAGTCAACTTCTTGCAATTGCGAGTTTTTGAAAATTGT
>Ga0247844_1006050_pt1 | contig 14810 bp, 15 predicted proteins | sample LaCtaG_FD_192421 | JGI IMG/M metagenome (GOLD analysis project Ga0247844, IMG submission 192421) | Freshwater microbial communities from meromictic Lake La Cruz, Castile-La Mancha, Spain - LaCruzMarch201714.5m_1 | ecosystem: Environmental > Aquatic > Freshwater > Lake | place: Spain: Castile-La... | reverse complement strand
AGGGCATCGCAGGGCTCCAGACCGGAATCGGAACCCTGTTGTCGCGTCTTGAGACCCGCCTATGTAGTTGCGCGGACCCGCCTACCTAATCGTCGCCGAACAGCGGGCGAGACGGATACAGCGGCAGTCGTGATCAACGGCTGGCGGGTGTATGCTCACGCGCTGATCCTCGATCAGCGGAAGGCACTGATCACGGAAGTGGAGGCCCTCCGCCGCAAGGATTTCCAGGGGTATGGAAGCAAAGCCGCCAGCAAGAACCTGGCGGCGATCACCAGGTTGATGCTCCACGACATCCCCCTGGACCCCAGCCGCAAGGAGTTTCAGCAGGGATCAACCCTGGGCAACGAGTATCGGCACTGGTGCAGGGCGAAGTTCTTCCAGCGATACCGGCTGTTCTTTCGCTTTCACAGCCGCTCAAAGGTGATCGTGCTCGGTTGGGTTAACGACCAGCAGAGCAAGCGCGCCTACGGCAGCAAGAGCGATGCCTATCGGGTTTTTCAGGCCATGCTGGCCAGTGGACATCCGCCAGATGACTGGGAAGAGCTGCTTCTGGAAGCCATGCAAGGCAGCGGCCGGATCAAGCGGATTTTCAACCAGTTTTGCTGAGCGTGTGGCCGTGCCACTCCCAGGGGGTGTGGGCCTGCTGGTAGAGATCGTGCAGGTTCTGGCCGGCCCAGAGGGAATCGGGATCGCTGATCTCGAAACTGCCTTCATCAGCTGCGCGTCATGCCAAGGGCAAGGGTGATGAAGTCGACCTGCTCCTCGCGTGGGGCGGCTTGGAGACTTGCCAGACCGCATTCAGCGTCATCAGCAGCGCTCAAGGCTTCTCCTTGCTTGAAACGAACCGCTGGGTCGTAATCCGCCTGATGCCTGAGCTCCTGCAGGCGTGGGAAGGCCATAAGAAATTGCGCCAGCTCCTGTGAACACCCCTGGAGCTCCGGGCGGCTGCAGGCTTTCTTGGCCGTCAGGTGGTTGAGGTCTCGATACACCCGAGACCAAGCAGGGGATTTTGGGGTGGTACTCATGCTGCCCACCAACCTGCCTGCCGCCAGTTCGGCCAGCCCATGGAACAGGGAGTAGCACGCCGTGCTGATGGATCGCCGTAGATCAGCCTGCCGGGGCCGGCGCTGATGCACGTGGGCCAGCTGGCGGGCGGTTGTGATCAGATCACTGGAAAGGGCCACTCACCAGTTCTCCGTGCCCAGGATCCGCTGGTCGTCGTGGAAGTCGTAACGGAGGTGCGGAAAGCGGCGCTCCCCCATCGCCCAAAGCGCGCGGCGCAGGGAGATGGCGCTATCGCTGAGCAGACGTGGGTTGATGCCGGACTCCACGAGGCGGAACTTGAGATGCACGAACAGCACCGGGTCACCGTCGTGGTCCAGGCCCGGATTCACCAGCACGCCTTCCAAGCCCTGGTTGGTCAGGAGCGCCTCCAGCAGACTGCGGATGGTCTGCTCTACCTCGGCCGTAACCGGATGGTCGAGATCGCGCTCATAGGTGAAGGCCGTCATGACGTTTTGCCTGCCAAGGGCTAAGTCGATTATAGGCGCTGTAGCTAAGCCTCATGCCTGATACTCCAGGGCAGCCAGGTAATCGGCGCCATCTCTGGTCTGCCACTTGCCGCAAAGGCAAACGATGGCAGGCACAGGCCACTTAAAAAATCCCTCAGTGGTCTTCCTACTGTTCGAAATGGACGAAGCCTTGAACAGTAAGAACCACTTTCTCAATCAAGGCTTTCAGAGCAACTGATCCAGGCTCAGCGGTGTGCCGCAGCTGTAATCCTGGCGGGCCTGGCGCCCCAGAAGCTGTTCGAAGAGATGAGGAGGCGCCCCATCACCCGGGCGAACGATCCTGATATTGGCCTCGGTGAACAGCACACCTGCCGCGATTTCGGCAGCGGCATAGGTGGTGATGCCCTGCATCTGGCCATCGCCAAGCGCCAAAGCCTCACGATGGCCAGCTCCGATCAAGGGTTGGTCCAGGCTGCCGAGGCCCTGGGCCTTCCCTGCCAATTGATCGCGGAGGGAAGATCTTTTGCTCCGAGCCTGTAAGGCGGAATTCCAATCCATCGACCCAGGCAGCAACCTCCCTCGGCAGACCGCTCACCGTGACTCGCAAGCGCCAGGTGACGCTGAGCGGAAGGAGGCAGCGGCTGCCGGCTTGGCCGAATTGCCCGGAGCCACCCCAAACCCATGAAGATCACGGCAGACATGAATGTGCTGGTGCGTGCCCTTGTGCAAGATGATCCAGACCAGGGGAGCCCCGTCTCTGGGAATCCTCGAGGGATTGGTTTGGTGAAAGACCCCCAAGCTCTCACGGCTCCCTGCCCACCCAATGGACTGAGACCCGTTCTGTTGCAAGGGGTCTAGGGCTTGTGTCGGTCATATCCGGCAGGTAGCGGTTGCGGGCGGCACGCTTGGCTTGGCCGCCGGCCCTGGTGGGGGTCGGCCAGGGCGGCAGTTTCAGACCGCCCAGATCTCCTCGAGGCGCAACTGCAGATCCGGGAATTCGGGACCAGCCTCCAGCAGAGTGATTCCTTCAAAGCGCTGGGGCTCGCCGCTGGCGGGCCAGACCTCCACAGCCTGCTGGTGGGGGATGAGCAGCCAGCCAAGCCGGGCACCGTTGGCCTGGTAGGAAGCCATCTTGCTGCGCAGGGCCGTGAGAGCGCGGGGGCCTTCGTCGCTGGGGGTAGCCAGTTCAACTACCAGATCGGGGCAGAGGGGGGCAAAGCCGCGGCGCTGCTCGGGGGTGAGAGCCTGCCAACGATCGAGACGCACCAAGGAGGCGTCGGGGCTGAGCACGGAGTCGTCGGGCAGACGGAAACCCGTGGAACTGCCGAACACCTTCCAGCCACCCTGCTGGTCTGCCCAGAGGAGCAAACGCATCTCAAGGCGGGAATTGCGGGCGCCAGTTTCACCGCCTGTCGGCGTCATCACGATCAGGCTGCCATCGGCAGCCAACTCAAGTACCGCCTCACGATGTTCAGCGCAGAGCTGGGCGAACTGCTCTGGGCTGAGCCGCAGGTCGGGCGGAACCCGTAGCGGTGCCAGGGCATGAAAGGGAGTGGTTGGCTCGGATGCGACTCGGCCAGCAGAGATGGTCATCGCTCCGAGCCGGGTGTCGTTTCAGGGTAGGGCGGATCCAGGCGCACGGTTCAGCCTGGCTACGGGGCCCCTTTTGGCTCATCCAGAGCCATAGCCGCTTGTGCAGCCGCGCCGGTGCTGCGGATGACTTCCGCCAAGGGAACGGTGACGCTGAGTGCCCGGTGTCAACTACGTAGGCGGCTGCCTTTATAGTTGACACCGGGCACTTGTCCAGAAAAACCGGACCACCTCACTCGCTGTCTAGATCGATCTGTTCAGCCGCCGCATCGTCGGCTGGAAGCTGGATGCGCGCATGGACGCTCCCCTGGTGATCGAGGCCCTCAGTCGTGCCCTCGGTCATCGCCAGGTGGAACCCGATCAGCTGCTGATCCACACGGACCAGGGCACCCAGTACCGGGCCTACGTCTACCAGGAGCTGCTTCAGATGGAGAAGATCACCTGCAGCATGTCTGCCAAGGGCTGCTGCTGGGACAACGCGGTGGTGGAGAGTTTTTTTCTCTACCTTGAAGCTGGAACTGGACCTCGACGACGGTCGAGAAGCGTTGATTTCACCCCAGCAACTGCAGCGTGATCTGGCCTTCTGGATCGAGGGCTACTACAATCGCGAGCGGCGGCATTCAACGATCGGTTACCTCAGCCCGATCGAGTACGAGCAGGTGTTCATCGCTGCTCGTACACTCACCCCTGTGAACCCTTGATCAGTGTCAACGAAATCGGGGGAACCCACCCTTTTGCCTCACGGCTTACAAGTCTTCCTATGCCCGCTGGTTGGCTGAGAAGAGCAAGCAGCGTGAAAAACCAGAACCGGGCGCCATGAGCAAGCCGGCACAGCGATCTGCCTCACGCATGGGGGCCTACCGCGAAGTTGAAGACCGTTGGAACAGACTTACACCAGCACAGGCTGCAATACATGAACGCATGCGGCTACCCCGGGGTCAGACATAGTTGGGCTGATAGTAGTCCCAAGGCCAGTCTGGCCTTGGGCGCAATCTCACTCTGACTTACAAAAGTTGGAATGTGGTTAATCCACCTCGGGGCTCTGGGGGAGGCTTGGGCTCATTGATGGGCGCCCCCTCAGGGGCGGAACCCCGCATCAGAGGTACCCGATGAGGCTGTGTAGAAAAAAAAGCGCCCTTGGCAACTGTATGCCAATCCGCTACTGTCTTAATTCCTGGGCAGTCGCAGTGAGCAAAGAGCTTCTAGTTTATCCACAATTGGTGGAAAATTAGCACTTTGCTTCTGATGCGTATAAACTTTCTCGCTTCTCGATGAAGCGGGGCTATCCGGGAGGGCATTATGCTTGTAAATTGGCTGCAATCTTTTCAACAATGATTTGGTTTCCAATTTGATTGTAATAGATGACGTCTTTGTACTCTTCTACGAAGCGATCAACTGCAAGCTTTGGAGACTTCTTGCCAATGTTCCAATCATAGTCATCAAAGATCATAATTCCTCCAGAATGTAAAAGCCTAAAGGACATGATAGCATCCAGCCAGACAGCCTCTTCTGAGTGATCTCCATCAATTAATATAAAATGAAAGAATCCATTCAGGCTTGGCAAGATATTCTTGCTAAGCCCCCTACGAATTGTAATCTTTGCAGAATTTTGATCAGTGTTGCGCCTGAATACATTAAATGTTTCTTGATTGATAACATCATCCCACTCACTCATGCCAGTAACCGTAGATTCACTATATTTAATCCATGGATCGACACAGGTAATTGTAGAATTAGTTCCGCCCAAGAAATTGTCGATAAAATAATTTGTTCCATACCCCTCAAAGCATCCAATTTCAAGAAAATTAATGTTGCTTTTGTTCGCAAACTTTTCAAGACAAGAGAAAGCTTGCGGGTTAAACCACACATGGCTGTAACTTGGTTGCTCAGGCGCCACTGCTTCGTAAATAAATGACCTTGTCATCTTGCCGTGGTTGCATGCCCCGAGTCAAGTCATTGACCTACGCTTCGCATCAAGCAAGTGGCCCGGCACTCATGCGATATGAGGATCATCCTCATAACCAACTGCGGTACCATCCTTGGGCCCTACAGGGCGGAATCAGTTCTGGTTCAGCGACTTTGCGTACTTGCCTGAAGTTTTCCCTGAATCTTACTGCGGATCTGCGTTGGAATCAGGAACTGAGGTGAACGGCCAGGCAGCTGCTCCAGAGCTGAGGATCATGTCGACGGCGAGTCTGATAATTGTAGCGCCCCTTCGAGTGGTGTAACTCAGGAGGTCCTGTGACTCTCTCCGGAGGGTGAACAGGAGCAGTCAGGGGATGACTGCTTGGAAGCTGACTGTGCAGCTCCCTTTATCCACTATGCACCCTGATCGCTGAATGCGCAACTCAGCGATCAGGGATTCTTGGTGATCAACGACTGGCGTGGGCGCGATCAGCTGATGGCTGGATCGCTCTCAGAGAACTCCAGTATCTCCTCCCGCTCGGGGATTTTGGCCATCGTGGCCTCAGAGAAGAAGCGGCGGCGTTCCAGCTGCCATTCCTCCTGCTGCTCCAGCAGCTGACTTCCCACCAGCCGGGTGATCGCGGCGTCATTGGGGAAGATGCCGACCACGTTGGTGCGGCGTTTGATGGGCAGCTCCGCTGAGCGCCCCTCTCGGTGCGACGTTGAGCCGCTCCAGCGGGTTGGTGCTCCAGATCTTGCGCCAGTGCTCCTGCGGGAAATGCAGAAACGCCAGCACGTCGTCACGGGCGGCCTCCATGACAGGCACGGCGGCGGGGAACTGTTTGCGCAGCATCGCGGTGACCCGCTGCCAGTGGGCCCGCACTTGATCGGGCGCCTGGATCACGAACACCGCTTTCATGGCCGCCGCCACCATGTCCTGGCCGGCCTTGGGCACGTGGCTCAGCAGGTTGCGCAGGAAGTGCACCCGGCACCTCTGCCAGGAGCAGCCTTGGAACATCCGCTTGATCGCTGCCGTCAGCCCCAGGTGGGCATCGGAGATCACCAGCCGAGTGCCAGTCAGGCCACGCTCTTTGAGCGAGCTCAGGAACTGACGCCAGAAGGCCTCGGCCTCGCTGTCGACCACGGCGATGCCGAGAACCTCCCTGTAGCCGAGGGCATTGATGCCGATTGCCACCACCACGGCCCGGGAGACCACCTGCAGGTTGCGGCCCAGGCGGCCGTGGAGGTAGGTCGCGTCGAGGTAGACATAGGGGAAATGGGCATGATCCAAAGGCCGGCCCAGAAAGGCTTTGACCTGCTCATCAAGGCCCTGGCAGATGCGGCTCACTTCCGATTTGGAGATGCCGCGGTCGCCGCCCAGCGCCTCCACCAGGGCGTCGACTTTGCGGGTGGAGATGCCGCCGGTGTAGGCCTCCATCACCACGGCATAGAGAGCCTTGTCGACCCGGCGGCGGGGCTCGAGCCAGTCGGGGAAGAAGCTGCCTTGCCTCAGTTACCGCAAGCGGAAGACCTTCGGTCTAGGGGGATGGCCAGGGTCAGGTCCCCCACCTGGGTGGTGAGCAGACGCCTGCGGTAGCCGTTGCGATGGGTGGAGCGCTGATCGGGGCAACGCTCGTGGAGTTGGGCGCCGGTGAGCGCAGAAACCTCGGCCTCCAGCAGGTCCTGAAAGCCGCGGCGCACGATCTCCGGTATCAGGGCGCCAGCGGTCGTGCCATCCATGAGCTGAGCCAGCTCGGAGGCGCCACTATGGGAGAGGGTCATGGTCTGTGTTCGGTTTGGTGGTAGTGCTCCGAACAGGGTCACAGACCGGCCCACCCATTGCCACGACAGAGAACTGAGGGAGGCGAGCCATCAGCCCCGGCTACGCCGGGGCTGCTCCTCCTGAGTTACACCACTCCACGGGACGCGGCCGTGGCAACGCCCAGATCGAGGATGTTGCGCGTGCCATCCGCGATCTGGTCGTAGCGCTCCAACGGGCTGAGAGTGGGGCCGATGGTGGAATCCGCGGCGATGCATCACATGGGTGAAGCTGCTGGCGTCTACCATGGGACAACCGGTACTCCTTGGACTCACAGCGGGGGCAACGGGAACCATCAGGCCAGCGTGCCTACTCCAGGGCGGCCTCGCAATTCTTTTCGGCCGTAGAGCTCGATGAACTTTGGCAGCGAGAGGCCTGCCTGAAACTGGATTCAGTTCATGGCCATGGTGGGCATTGTTGGTACATGCGTACCAGGTCAGTCAGGAAAGGCCTGCTGAGGGTGCTTGCTACCTACTCAAGACGTTCTATTACCTACTGCGCCCCCTTGGGACGCTAAGGTCAAGACTTTACAAGCAATAGTATGACCGAAGAACTAAGACTAACTATTCAAAAAATTCAACAGTTGTTATCCAATTCGGAGCTTAGCCTGCATGATGCACAAGTTATGGGGAGCTGGTTATTGCAGATAGGGGCTAAAATAAAGGGTTATAATAATTTTGAGAATAGCAAGATATCGGGTGAAAACTTTTTTATAAACACTGTACTTTCACGCTTGAAACCATCTTTGTGTGTTGATGTTGGAGCAAATGTCGGATCTTATTCTGAAGAGCTTCTTGCCGCATTAGACGCAAATGTGATTGCCTTCGAGCCTTTGCTCGCTCCATATGCTGAATTAGAGCTTCTAAAAGGTAAGTATCCAGATCGCTTTACAACTGAAAACCTAGCTGTTGGCGATAAGAGCGGTACATCAACCATTAGTTTTAATCCTGCGGCTACTGAGCATGCCTCACTGATTATTTCCCATGAAAATATTTCATATATAAATAATAGTTGTACTCAAGAAATAAAGACAGTTTCTTTAGATAAATATTTTGTATCCAGGACTGACAGCCCCGACTTTATCAAGATAGACGTAGAAGGCTTCGAGAGCGAGGTGTTGCTTGGGGCGCAGCAACTGCTGTTAAATTCACCTCCAAAATGCTTGCAAATTGAAATAAATTGGCATCAGCTATTCCGTCGTCATTCGCTGTGGTCACTATCTCAGCAATTGCCAGGCTATCATGTTTATCAATTGCTGCCTAATGCTATTTGTCTAAAAGATCCAAGAGATCCACTTTCAAACTTGTTTATGTTTTCAAATTTTATCTTTATCCGTGCTGACTTAGTTCACCTCGTTCCAGAGTCGTTAGGGCACCTCGGGAATTGAGGGTATCGCCAGCCTCAGGCCTGAATAGAAAATAAATTACGCAATCATTGCGGTAGATCAATACTGTAACAGTTGTGCATTTTTTTGGCATATTAGTCGTATAAAATTTTTTGCTAATCAGGCAATTGTCCGGACATTACTTGAAAGCTAACTTTGAAGATGGCGGGGAAGCTTGGGCACCAAGTGAAGTCCATCAGCCTCCAGGCTCGTCGATACACCATCCACACCATCAGCAGCGTCAGCGGGTTGAGCTAAATGAGCCTGCCTGCCCGCCCTGGAATCAGGATTCACCCTTCACACACTGCAGCTTCCAGCACAGGTGGGTGCCGGCCCACCACTGGTTGACCAGCAGAAACTCACCGCGAAAACCGTATTGATGGCCCAGATCCAGACCCCAGGGGTCCACGGCGGTGCCATCGAGGCCCTGGCGGCGGGCGAAGTAGCTCACCGTGCCTTCGGTGATCACATTCACATGGGTGGGATCCACAAAGGCCGCCATCGAGGGGTAGGCGGGCGTCTGCGCGAAGAACAGCCCGCCTGGTTTCAACACCCGCCAGATTTCGCTCATCGTGTCGATGAACGGATTGATCAGTTGGCCGTTCACCACCGCGGTGCGGGGGAGATGTTCGATGAAATCAAAGGCACTGATGAAGTCCACGCTGCTGTCGTGCAACGGCAGCGGCTCGTAGCCGATCACGCAGGGATACACCCCCTCTTGGTTTGTCATCACATCCAGGCCGATCAAGCGTTCCGCGTTGAACGGGTTGCGCGGTTTGCCCCCGCAGCCGACGTCCACCGCCAGGCGCTCGCCCTCGTTTACTGCCACCTGCAGGCGCGGCCGCGGGCTGGTGGGATCGGGCAGGGGGATCGCAGAACTCATCGCAGGGGCTGGTGGAGCCAGGTGTTGATGTACGAAATAATCATCGGCCTCGCTGTGGCGCAGCACATGGGCTGGATGCAACAGCTCGCCCAAAGCGGCCGTGGGCAAGTGGGCAATCCTGGCCTCCGGGTTGAAGGTGTGGGTGCTGTCGGCATCAAAGCCGATGTTGGTGGCCAGATTCACGTTTGGCAGGGCCGCCAGGCCGCCATTGGCCATCACCGTGTAGATCCACTGGTAATCCCAGGTGTCCGGCTGGTTGTGGCGGTGCAGCCGCTCCCAGATGCTCGCCCAGAAGCGCCGCTCCGCTCCATTCGAGAATAGGTGGCTGAGGGCGCCGGAATCGCGGAAGGCCGGCCAGCTGCTCAGTTCCGCGTCGTAGTGGCGCCAGGCCCGCCGCCAGCTCGCCCAGCCCCAGCAATGCGGCAGATGGCTGAAGTAATAGCTGCCGCTGCCCCGCCACTGGCCATCTTGAAAGTTGTCGCCGCTGATCGCCCACACCCGCGTGTCGTGTCGGTAGCGGTCCAGCAAATCGGCGCAGTAGGGGAAGAAATCGGGATGCACCACGATGTCGTCCTCCAGGATGATCCCTTCCTCCTCCTGTTCGAAAAACCAGCTGATCGCTCCGCTCACCCCCAGCCGGCAACCCTGGTTCACGTCGCTGTAACGCTGCTCCAGCTGGCAGGGCCAGTCCACCGCCGCCTCGATCACAGCCTGGGTGGCAGCCACCTTCTCGGCCTCCTCCGGCCGGGCGGGATTCGGGCCATCGCAGGCCACATAGAGCCGCTGCGGTGCCGCTGGCCGGATGGCGTCGATCACCTGGCGGGTGGTGTGCGGCCGTCGCCAGGCCAGCAGCAGCACCGCTGGGGTGGCCGTGGAGGTGAGGGGCATCGGTGGGGGGCGGTCGGGTCGGGTCTTGGCAGCAGGGTGAGACAAGCGTTCGCCCGTGGGCACCGCAACGCTGCAATGCAGCCCCGGCGGACGCGAGCGGTGCTCAAGCGTCTGCACCCGCCAGGGGCCGCCGTGCCCTCAGCGGCGACACTACTAGCAAGGCCAGCACCGCTTGTCAGCACCGCATGTCAAACGCAAATCTGGAAGGGGCGACAGGCCTGTGGCTGCTGCATGGCGCCATGCAAGACCGGCGCCAGTTCCTGCCGCTGCTGGCCCAGCTGCCCGAACGCTTGCCCGTGCTGCTCAGCGACCTGGCCGGCCACGGCCAGCGCCGTGAACACTGGCGCCATCTGGAGCTTCTCGATCCCGCCGCCCTGGCGGCCGACCTGCTGGAGCGCCAGCCCCAGGCCGGCCGCAGCGGGCCGCTCTGGCTGGTGGGTCACTCCCTCGGCGCCCTCGTGGCCCTCGCCCTGGCGCAGGGCCTTGCGGGGCAGGGGGTTGTGGCCGGCCTGATCCTGGGCGATCCACCACTGCTGCCGCGCGACATCCCGGCCGCCCTCCAGGCCGGTGCCCTGGCCAGCACCGACCCGCTCGAACAGCGCCTGGTGGCCGACAGCTTCTTCCACTTCCAGCACGACGGGCCCTACCTCGAGCAGCTGGCAACCCTGGCCGCAGGTTGGCCGGTGCACCTGCTGGTGGGGATGCAGGGCGCCTTCCGCCGCGCCGATGGTTTCAGCGATTGCGGCACGCTGGTGGGGCCGGCCAGCCGCGAGCGCCTGCTGGCGCTGGCCCGTGAGCGGCCGCTGCTCGGGTTGCACGGCATCGCCGACGCCGGCCATTTCGTGTTTCATGCCCCCAGCGGCCAGGCCCTGGTGGCCCGGCTGCTGGCCGAGGTCTGAGGCGCTCAGGCCCGGCTCAGGCCAGCGGCAGGGCACCCCACTTGCCGCGATACGCCGCCGCCGCCGCCTGCCAGTCGGCATCGAGATTGCCGGTTTGCCCGTGGGTGCAGCTGATCGGCCAGGTGCCTGGCACCAGCCCCAGGGCCAGGGCGCTGCGGCAGAAGTCGCTGTCGTAGCCGTGGAAGCGAAACTGCGGATCGAAGCGCAGGCCGGTGCGTTTGAGGGTGTCCAGCCGGGTGGCCAGAAACACGCCATCCAGCAACTCGCACACCGCCGGGGTGGGGCCGAATTCCAGCAACTGGGGCTGGAGCGGATCGAGGGTGTTGATCATCCCCGACAACCCCTCGCTCTGGCGCAGCGGGAGGCCCTCGGCATCGAGGCGATGCAGCCAGCCGGGCTGATCGGCGCTGACGCCTCTGGCGCCCGCCAGGCCCACCACATCAAACCGCAACATCGCCTCCCACAGCCGCTCGCCCACGAACCAGTCGTGGAGGAACAGGTCGTCGTGCACGAACAGCACGATTCCTTCCGCCGGCAGCGCGTCGATCGCCGCGTTGTAGGCCTCACCCAGGCCCATCGCCGCCGGGCCGCGGTTTTCAGTGCGCAGGTGCAGCTGGGGCCGCAGCGCCTGGGGCATCTGGTTGAGGCTGCGGCCCAGCAGGGTGCCCCGGTCAAACTCGCCCGCCTGAGACCGGGTGACGCTCACCGCGTACCAGGGGGTAGGCATCGTGGTTATGCGGCATCTGCTTTTACCCTATCGTTGCGATCAGCAATAATGACACTTATTGGCTGCGAAGCTGTGGCACGTCATAAGGGGTTCAGCCAGCGGGTCAAAGCCCCCTGCAAGGTGGCCCGCTCCGCCGCAAAGCCCCGGGCCACGGCTCCAGCCGCCGTGCCGCGCGACGGGGAGGAGCCTCTGCCCGCCGCCCTGCAGGCCGCGGTGAACCAGCACCTGGCCGGCGATCTCGAGGCCGCGGAGGCCGGTTACCACACCTGGATCACAAGCCAGGGCGATCACGCGGTGGCCTGGTGCAACCTCGGGGCCATCTCCCTGCGGCGCCAGCACTTCGCTGAGGCGCTGGCCCACCTGGAGCGCTCCCTCGCGCTCAACCCCACCTACGCCGTTTCCCTGTTCAACCGCGGCAATGCCCTGCGCCTTTCCGGCGCCCTCGGCCAGGCGGCGCAGGTGTACCGGCAGCTGCTGACGCACCACCCCAGCCACGTGGAGGGCGCCATCAACCTGGCCCTCTGCTGCTACCTGCAGGGCCTCAAGGCTGAGGCGGTGGCGGTGTATCAGCCGCTGTTGCAGCGCCTGCTGGCCGAGGGCGAGGCCGCCCGCCAGCCGGCCCAGCTCGCTTCGATTGCTTCCAGCCTGGGCGTGGCCCTGGCTGATCTGGGCCAGAGCGAGCCGGCGATCGTCGCCCATCACCAGGCGGTGGCCCTCAACCCCACCGCCGCCGTGCACTTCAACCTGGCGGTAGCCCTGGCCGCTGCCGGCCGGGCACCGGAGGCGATCGCCTCCTGCCGCCGTGCCGTGGCGCTTGATCCGGGGCACGTTGGTGCCTGGCTCAATCTCAGCGCCTGGTGGCGGATGGCCGGGGAGCCCAAACTGGCGGCGGCAGCGGCGGAGCGGGGTCTGGCGCTCCAGCCCGCCTCCGTCGATCTGCTGCGCAACCTGAGCGTGCTCTGGGCCGAGCTGGGCGAGCCGCGCCTGGCCCTGAAATTCCACGCCCGCCTGGCCGCCGCCCTGCCAGAGGATCTCCAGGTGGCCTTCGACCTGGCCATTCGCCGCGCCGCCTGCGGCGATGGCGCCGGTGCCGAACTTGCCTACCGCCAGCTGCTCGACCAGCAGCCCCAACACGCCGCCGCGCTCTCCAACCTGGCGGTGCTGCGCCTGGCCGCCGGCGACCCCGCAGAGGCGGAGGCCCTGCTGCGCCGAGCTCTGGCGGAGGCCCCCGCCTTCCTCGATGCCCGTTACAACCTTGGCGTGGCCCTCGCGGCTCAGGGGCGGCAGGAGGAAGCGGAGGAGGTTTACCGGGCCGTGCTGGCGGTGGATGCCGACCATCCCAAGAGCCTCGTCAACCTGGGCGCCCTACTCAACCAGCGCGGCGACTACAGCGCGTCTGTGCAACCGCTGCGCCGCGCCGTGGCCGTGGCGCCGGCCTTCCCCGAGGCGCTGCTCAACCTGGCCACCGCGGAGGGTGAACTCGGCGCAATTGTCGAGGCCGAAGCCCTGCTGCGGCGGGCGCTGGCGGAGCGTCCCACCTATGCCGAGGCCTGGTTCATCCTGGGCAACGTGCTCCATCACAGCGGCCAGGCCGCGGAGGCGGTGGAGGCCTACGCCTCCTGCCTGCGGCTGGCTCCCCGGCACGCCATGGCCTACACCAATCGTGGCGTGAAGCTGGGGGATCTCGGCCGCCACGTGGAAGCGGTGGAGAGCCACCGGGCCAGCCTGGATCTCGACTCCAGCAATGTCACCGCCTGGTACAACCTCGGAAATTCGCTGCACAAATTGCAGCGCAACGAAGAGGCGCTACAGGCCTTCGCCAAGACCCTGGAGCTGGATCCGCACTTTTACAGGGCCGAAGCCAACCAGGCCGTTGCCCTGCAAGACCTCGGCCGGCTCGACGAGGCGGAAGCCGCCTACCGGCGCTCGATCGCCCTGCATGAACCCTTCGCCGATCACCACTACAACCTCGGCGTGCTGCTCAAGGAGCGGGGCGTATTTGAAGAGGCGGCCCGCTGCTACCGGCGGGCGATTGAGCTGAAGCCCGATTTCGCCACGGCCCTCTCAAATTTGGTGTATCTGCTTTCGTTCAGCCAGATCGAAACGCCCGAATCCACCTTGGCCGCCACCCGCGACTGGGTGCGGGTGTTCTGTGAACCCACCCTGCCAGCGTTCCAGCAGCGGTCGATTCCTCTGGATCGGCCCCTGCGGCTGGGCGTGATCTCAGCTGAGCTGGGCTCCCACGCGGTGGCCTACTTCCTGCGTTCCTATCTGGCCCACCACGATCCCGCCCGCACCCGCGTGCATCTCTACAGCACGGTGGAGCGGCCCGAACCGCAGCATGCGGAGGTGCTGGCCCTGGCCGAGGCGCACACCTCTCTGGTGGGTCTCGATGACGCCAGCGCCCGTGAGCAGATTCTGGCCGATGAGATCGACATCCTGATCGACACCACCTCCCACATGCGCGGCAACCGCCTGCCGCTGCTGGCCCAGCGCTGCGCGCCGGTGCAGTGCCACTGGATCGGCTTCCACGGCAGCACCGGCGTGCCAGCGATCGATTGGTTCATCGGTGACGACGAGGTGACCCCCCCCGCCCAGGCCCACCATTTCTCCGAGGGCATCTGGCGGCTGCCGCGGCTGTGGGTGTGTTATCAGCCCCCCGAGGGCGCGCCAGCCCCAGCGCCCCGGCCCCTCGATGGCCAGATCCGCTTTGGCTCCTTTAACAACCTGCTCAAGGTGGGCCCGGCCAGCGTGGCGCTGTTCGCCCGGGTGCTGCAGGCGGTGCCTAATAGTGTGCTGGTGCTCAAGGACGTGCGCTGCGCTGATGCCTTCATGCGCGGCCGGATCGAGCGGCAGCTGCAGGAGGCCGGCATCGCCGCCGAGCGGCTGCAGCTGGTGGAGCGGGTGGCCGATTGGAACGCCCATATGAATCTTTACAACGAAATCGATGTCGCCCTTGATACCACCCCGCTCAACAGTGGTACTACCGGCTTCGATGCTTTGTTTATGGGCACACCGCTGGTGGCCCTGCGCGGCAACTGGATCGGCGGCCGGCTCACCTCCGCCATGCTCACCGCGCTGGGCCGATCTGAATGGATCGCCGAAGACCAGGAGAGCTTTGTGGCGATTGCCCGACACTTAGCCGCCGATCCTTTTTCTCTGCGCGAGCTGCGCACAACGCTGAGGGCCGAGGTGCTGGCCAGC
>Ga0247844_1006047_pt1 | contig 14819 bp, 10 predicted proteins | sample LaCtaG_FD_192421 | JGI IMG/M metagenome (GOLD analysis project Ga0247844, IMG submission 192421) | Freshwater microbial communities from meromictic Lake La Cruz, Castile-La Mancha, Spain - LaCruzMarch201714.5m_1 | ecosystem: Environmental > Aquatic > Freshwater > Lake | place: Spain: Castile-La... | reverse complement strand
AGCTAACTTTTTTCCTTTTACCATTTGGCTTACTCTAAAATCGGGTAACAAGATTATATCATAGTTTTCTACTAAAAAAGAAATAGTCTTCCAGTGTAATTCTGACACTAGATTCTTTGCTTTCCTCACTCATATTAGAAAACCCTTGTTTTTTCAACTCGCTCAATTTAAAAGATGATTCAAATATCATTTAATTTTATAAAATGATATTTTTAATAAAAATCAAAATTTTATTTTCTCCTCAAAAAGCATCCCCAAGGGAGCAAAATTTGGAATAGGTTTTGTATTTCCATGACATTCATAATCTATTTTATTAAATCCATCCCTGAATTTTATAATGTTCAAGTGACCACCATACTGTTCTAAAACACGCCAGTGAGGTGCTGGACCAATAACAATTGTTTTAGTTCCCATAATAGAATTATACATTTTTACTAACAGAGTACTTGATAAATCGTAAAGTCTATCGTGTTTATTATTATTAATCCAAGACTGACAGCAGTTGAACGAACAAAAAACTCCATCTGTCTCATAATATTCTCCAATTTTTACTGAAATTTGATCACTCTTATCAATTAAAGATCTACGTTTTACAGTAATACTTTCCTTAATAGTATAAGTATCCCGACTAATATGAGAATGATATTTTTTTTCTGCTTTACTTGGTATATATTTAATAGGACATCCGATTGGACGTGTATCAAAAGGATGATTACACCAAAAACAATTATAACGTAATAGATTCACATCCATTCTGGACTGAAAGTCTATCATAGATACATGACACGTGTGTGGCTTTTTAGACTCGTCCAAAAATGATATTACTTCTGGTGTTCCCTTATCAGTATTTAATTCAGTAAGTTTTGTAGTTTTAGCTAAAGGCTTATCATCTTTTATATCTGTAGATGAACTCTCAATACCGTATGTAATATTTATACGAGAAATATTAAGGTCTTTAAGAGTAAATACATATTTACTTTTTTTGGTCAAGCGTTTACTACTCATTTTTTTAATAATAATAATTTTATATATTGTTTTCATTTTCATTTTTACTTCTAATAAGTAAATGTTATTGAAGTGTATGAAAAATAAATTTTGGATTGAAAATATAGCAAATCTTTTTTGTAGGTTTACTCTTGTTCCACTACACGGAATGAGTTTAGCAGAACAAATGAATGCTTTATCTAGATTAGTTATTATTATTTTTTTGGTGTTACTTTTGATTGGAGTTCGTTTTAGTATTCTTTTTTTACTTCTTTCACTGTTATTTATAATTATTCTTTACTATATACAAAGAAATAACATGGAAAGATTCAACGCAGAACATTATACACCTATTCGTCGTAATCAGGTGAATTCATTATCTTCAGATAAAGGTGCTAAAATTACATATGGATGTAGCAATTCTCGAAAATTTTGCAACGATGAAATACTTTTAGACGGATATAAAGGTGATCCTAAATGGATGTCAGAGAACCAAAAACTTGTAGGACAACCAAATCCAAAAACTAAAATTCAACCGGTTATTGTACCTGGAATTTTAGATCTAGATTACTGGAGAGGTACTAATTTAGTTACTTATCCTCAAATTAATCAACAAACTAATATTGATGTATATAGGTCTGGATATAATGTTTCGTCTAATTGTGAGAATCCTAACAACCAAAGATCAAGATCTTTTATACACGAATATAAGAACCCTAATTTTCCTTATCTTATTCTACCAGAAGAATCAGGTGATGTAAATACTTCATGTGGATATAACCCTGAACAATTATTAATTTCAGGATTGCCGACAAACCTATCAGGATCTAATTATTCGCATGAACATTCAATGAAACAGTATAATGAAAATTTATATACACAAACTATACAACCTGGAGTATATACACGAAATCAAATTAATGAACCTATAAACTCTAATATTGGTATTTCTTTTACTCAACAATTTCCTCCAAAAACAAAAAATACTAATTTTTTGAACGGAGATATAAATTATATACAGCATGATCCTCGTATTATAGAACCAGTTTTTGATGAAATTCATGCAGTTCCAAGAGTGACAGAAAACAATATATATGACCCTCGATTTACTGGATATGGTACATCTTATCGTTCATACACCGATGATAATATAGGACAAACTCGTTTTTATTATAACGATGTCGATGCTATTAGAATGCCAAATTACATTATTCGTAGCCATATTGATAATCAACCTTTTGCAGATCATTATGGACCTATTCCAGAAAATGCAGCAAATGGAAATCCTAATACTCAAAATATTCACGCTCTTGCAAATGATGCATTTCTTCAGGAATCTATTAAACATCGAACTGATATGTCAGAGCGCTTAATGCGTAAAGTTAACTCTGAACAATGGCAGAAACGTTCTGCTCCTATGAGAGGTAATCTGCGTATGTTAGGTGGTCCAGGAAATATTTAAAATAATTTATACATATCTAGATTCAAATCTTTGTTCATTGATTTTATTCATTTGTTTTGAAAGAAGATCTTCTCTATGTTCTTGACTATCCTGTAACCATGACAATCCTCCTTTGTAATATTTTTTGTGTGAGTTTATTGGATCATCATAACAAGATTGACGATCATATTGTGCTTTAAAAGTACCCATAGGATCTTTATAAAATGTACGAGTTGAACGAGCAGGAATAGAAAATATAGGTTTAAATAATGGATATTTTATAGAATTATCAATATAATATGTAATATTTCCTGCATTTATATCGGAATATGTATTATAATTTTTACCATAATTACCAAGAGTAAATTCGTCTAAATAATTTTTATCGTCAATTGGTGGATTGCCAAAAGTAAGACGTTGTCCTCCATGTGATGCAGAAATCAAGCGAGGATCAGCACTAGAATATTGTAATTTTGGACAAAAACTATCCTGTTTATTAATTAAAGGCTTGAAGTCAAGCGCAGATTTACTTTGCATAGCTGATGGATTTAAATATATGTAACCATCATTTTTTTTAGGTTGAACTTCTTGATGAAACATAGTAGGATTTTTCATATCACAGTTACATGAAGTGCTAAACATTTATTTCATTAAAGATTTATTTTTAATTGTTTTTACGATTAAAAATTATTTACAAATACCTGCTGAATTACGTTTTTGTCCAGGTTTGCACTTCTTTCTGCAACGTTTTGTCGATCTATTTAGAGTCTGACCCGACTTGCACTTCTTACCCGAACGGCTTTTCTTCGACGGCGACTTACGGCAACGACCAGTCGACTTATTTAGAATCTGACCCGACTTGCACTTCTTAGAACTCTTCTTCTTAGAACTCTTCTTCTTAGAACTCTTTGACGAAGAAGTAGACTTCTTACCCGAACGGCTCTTCTTCGACGGCGACTTACGGCAACGGCCAGTCGACTTATTTAGAATCTGACCCGACTTGCACTTCTTAGAACTCTTCTTCTTAGATTTCTTCGACGAAGAAGTAGACTTCTTACCCGAACGGCTCTTCTTCGACGGAGACTTACGGCAACGGCCAGTAGACTTGTTTAGAATTTGTCCAGCCTTGCATTTCTTTGCAGAAGACTTTACCGACTTACGCCTTGGAATAGCAATACCATGAGACCTTAGTTTTGCTTTTACAGTAGACTTTTTCATACCAGTAACCTTAATATTATTCGCCTTTGCCAACTTTTGCAACTGCAATAAAGTTGCCCCCTTTTTAGATCGCGACTTTCGTGACGAACTTTTGCGTTTGTTTGCCATTTCTTTTATTATACACTAAGAAAATTAAAATATCCAAAAAAATTAATTTCAAATCTAAACATTTGAAAAATTCATTTTACATTATTTTTATCTCTAATGTAAATATATTCGAGATAAAAATATTAATTATTCTTTAAAAACATAAATCTGACCAGATGTTACAGTGTTATTTGGTTCTACATATTTTAACAGATTGTCGATCAATTCCACATGACCTAAAAGCATCCTTCTACAGCATATTCTCTTTAATCCTAAATTATCAAGAGCATTTTTTGATTCTATTCCATCATTTAGCATATTCTGATATGAATCCCATTTTCCACCTATAACTTTGTTACATGTGTAACAACGAATTGGCAAGATGCACATTTGTTTTTAATAATAAAATTTGATTAAAAATTCAAATGTATTTTTACATTTAAATTTACTAAATTAATCTATGCTATATAACTTTTTTGTTTAATCCAAGTATCACCAAGAGTCACATAACCTCCAGAACGTTTACTGCACATTTCAGGTTCTTGATGATGAGGATGATGAGGATGTTTATGAGGATGATGAGGTTGATGATGAGGATGAGGTGGATGATGTGGATGTTGAGGTGGATGATGAGGTGGTTTATGAGGATGTTGAGGTGGATGATGAGGTGGTTTATGAGGATGTTTATTATATCCTTCTTTAATATTTTCTCCTAATTTTTCTAACAATTGATCTTTTGGCAAATAACCAGTATGTGTAGCTCCAGAGCTAGACGTAAAATGAGGAAAACCGGTAACTCCAGCAGGTGCTTCTTTAGCACTTTTGAGATTAACCTTACCTAAAGCTATTTCGTCTTTTAGTTCTGCTTGTGCTTTTTTGCAATATCCACAACCTTCCATAGAATAAAAGGTAATCATTTATAATAAGATAAGAAAAACTTATTTTTTTTTATTTAGCAGTAATTTTTGTTTTTATCATCATTGCATTTAATTCTTGAAGTACCAACTTTCCAACATATGGTAATTTAACAGATACAACTTGGTCAGTATCACATGATTTGCATTCTGTCTTGCTTGTTGCAAAATTACCACATTTGTTGCAGATAGATACTTGATACTTGTCAGAAACTATAAATAAACGTTCCTGAAGGAACTTTGACACTCCATGTCCAATCATACAATTGTGCGCGACAATTCCATTTGCCAAGAAAGTATGTGTATCATCAACTTGAATATCATATACCGGATGAACTCCTGCTGGTCGAATATCAATTACCCTTAAATTCATTGTTGGTAAACCTTCGCATTTGCGATTCACTCCATATGATACATTCAGATTACTTAAATCTTCTACAAGAGTATCGTCACACAGTGGTAATTCACAAGTTGCTTTTACAGGTTCATCTTGTAAAAACCAATCTAACGCTCCTATATCTTTCAAATATTCTTCTGCATTCGGAAAGCCTTTTCCTCTGAACTTTCCAAAACTTGTTCCCTTTACTAAATGATCATTAATATCATGTGTACTAGGAATAGCATATTCATGTAGAAGCGCCTCTGTTTTATTCAGTTCTTTTACTGCATCTTGAATCGCTTTTTTCGTATGCACTATCTTATTCGGAAATTCCTTCTTAATTTTACTAAATTGTGTGAGTTCATCAACCCTTTGAACCAACCAATTGTGCTGACGAGTTACTCCATCCCTTAGACGTTTATAAGATGCTCCAGCTTCCAGTCGTTGAGATTTGTGACAGCAATACCGAAACCCAATTTTTTCGTGGAACATAGGCAAATCATCTATACATATATGGAGAGTGAGTTGATAACTTTTATTTTCTTCTAGAGAATCTACTTTTTTCTTTGACGATGTTGTTTCTTTTGCTTTTTGTATAGTGACATTATGAATTTCAAATCGAGCTAACAAAGTCTGAAGTTGTTCCATCATTTTTTCTAAAGAATCCATATGTGTTTTTATTTTAGATTTTGAAAAACTAATAGACGTCAATAAATCACGCTTTCCTCTATGAAGAGCAAGAACACATGTATGACCATCTGCTCCAAATAATCCAGCCAAAAATTCGCGAACTATCGGCAATGGACAAGAAGAATCCGTAATAAAGGTTGGTAAAGTTGCTGCTTGATTAACTTTTTTACCAATAATCATACCTTTTACAGTCATAAGATCTTCTACAAAATTTTGCGCAATCCTTATAGAATAATAATTTTTACTGGTAAATACTTGTTGTTTTATTATACAAAATTTTTCTAAATCTTCAAGCGCACAAGTCACATCTATTTCGTGACCAAGATTTATTACACCTGTATAAGTTTTAGTTCGGCTAATATAGTAAATTCCACCATCAGCGCAAATATATCCAACTAAACGAGCAAATGAAAGAGAACGGAAATATGATTCGTCATCTGTAATTTCGATCTTTGTATTTCCAGCTTGAAACTTCCAATTTCTATACTTTTCTATTTCTTCTTTTACATCAATTAAAGGATTTGTAATACATGTTTTAATTTGAGTGACACCTATCACAGATTCATGAATAGGTATCCATTTATTATCGCTTGTAAGTATTTTGTGATTGTCTGTACCACGAATTATACGTCCATCTTGAAAAACAACATCTACACATTCACGCTCACCTTTATACAAGAAATTGCTTTGCCTAGAAGGTACAACTTGTTGTTTTCCTTCATCATAACTTAGAACCGAATAGTCCTTATTTTCCATAGTTTCAATTTTAACGCTCAATCCGCAATTTAAGGGAATTGGAACGGAACAAAAACAATCACGTTCCATCTCCCCAAACCTCTGTCCTCCATCTCTTGAGCGACCTTCCAGAGGCTGTCGAGTAAGAGTTGTAACAGGTCCGGTCGCTCTTGCATGCATTTTATCAGAGACAAGATGTTTCAGGCGTTGATAGTAAACGGGTCCGATAAAAAACATTCCCATTGGTTCACCAGTCATTCCATTCATCAATATTTCTTTTCCAGTACTTTCATATCCATTCATACCAAGCAACTTGCATGCATTTTCTGTGACATTTTTACTTTCCTCAGTGAATGGTGTAGCATCCCCATATTTTCCATCAATAGCACAAGACTTACCCATTACGCTCTCTATCAGTTGATTAATAGTCATACGGGAGGGTATACATTGTCCTGTGATAATCGGTCTGGATGCTTCTACAACCATATTTTCTTGATTACGAATTGCACGACGAGTAATAATAAATCCATGTGGCATTGTTACGCACCAAGTTAAACCAGTATATTCTATTTTCTTTACATTATTAGGACATAAAATATGATCACTTGTAGTTGTATAAGATACTTTCCAACAATCATTCTCAAATTCAAAATGACAAGAATACCCACAGTTGATAGCTAGACGCATTATTTTATCTCTAAATAGAGTACACTTTGTTAGAATTACATTAGAATCTTCTTTTTTGTATATTCCAGATAGAATCAAACGTGATAGAGAAGAAGGAAGGTTCCACACCCACTCAGAAATTAACTTTATATATTTTTTATCCTTTTTTGTTGATAATGTATTTATCCAATTTTTATTGATAATAGACCAACGAGATGTCCAATATTTATTTGTAGTAGAGAAACGAGAAACATCATAGATATAATCAGTAGATAAAATAAGACCAAGTGTATTAAATTTATCTCTTAACCAATCGTAGTGCAATAATTTTTCGGTAGATATTTCTAGCGAGTTTCCTAAAAAACCAACACTACCTCCTTCACCTAACCAATAACCATATAACTCGCAGAATGCCATAAGTTTTTCATATGTATTAATAGATAGTAATTCAATAAAAGGTATACTTTTTATACAACCTTCAATACCCAAAGGAGCTTTTCCAGTGAATTTAATTATATCTGAAGATAATAGTTCATGTGCTTTAACCTTTTTATAATCAGATTCAAGTTGTTTAACAAACATATCATGATCAGTTGTTACAAGCAATGATACTTTTTCATCTTTTTGTGTAAATTCAATCATTTCTTGTGTTTTTGTTTCATTTAATATGAAAGCGGTTGGATACTCATATACAAGATGACCTGTTTGATGATCATAACCAGCCATTCGAAGAGTTCCTTTATCATATTCTTGTTTCGCTTCTTTCCAATTCATAAATCCATGCTCAGTAAGAATCTCATGATCATCGGCGAGGCAGTGCGGATTAATTATAATATCTGGAACAATTCCTTCTTGTGTAAATGGCATATCCTCTTGCCTATATACCATACCAACTGTGCCTTTTTGCGCAGCTCTTGATGCAAATTTGTCTCCTACTTCTGGAATACGTAGACTTCTAATTACTACCTTGATAAGTTTATAACCATTTGGTGTAATCGAAGTAAATATACGGTCGATATATCCATCTTCTCCCTTTCCAATAATCATTGAACAATCAGTTAAAATTTCGTTACCACACTTGTCAGATTGGATAGAAACTTTTCCAATTATAACATCACCCTTTTGTACATATACTGCTCCCCCTCCTCGTACTACATCATTCTTGTCTGTCCACTTTGGTTGTCGTACACGTACAACTCCATTTTCGTCCAATAGACCGTAATTTGCATCATGCTTGCGTTTATCTAGAGGAGGAACTCCAATTTTCTCGGCATTATATCCTTGCTTCTTTTCTTCATCGCTATGAGTCTTATAGGTAGTTGCCCAAAATAATCCACGCTGTACAGCACTGTGATTTAATATAACAGAATCTTCTTGATTAAATCCTGTATAACAAGCAATCGCAACTATACAATTTACACCAGATGGCATGTCATTGAATCCCATCATCTCAGCAGCCTTCGTTCCAACAAGAGGTCGATGTGGTGTATTCATCACGTGAACGACGGTGTCAGCTCTAATTAGATGCGAAAGAGCAAACATACTCATAGCTTGCTTACCCATAGATGAATTATGTACACAAAAAGAATCTCCAGCTATAAAACTATGATTTTCAGATTCTGTTGTGATATCAGCAATCATATTTCCATTTACACATCTTGTCTTGCTTACTATTTTAACAAATATTGCTCTATCTCTTACTTGTCTTTTCCAATCGGTATAAGATTCAAAAGAATTGGGTATTCTTGGATCTCTATTTTCTTTAATACATCTTACTGAATCACTAACATATGAGTATGTTTTAATTAATTTATCGCTAATTTGTCTTGTTGTCATACCATCTTCTAGATATTTTTTAATAATCTGCCTTTCTAGTATTATATCATCTATCGCTTTTTGACACGTTTTTTGATACTCATACACAGGAAGGCTTTCTACATACTTAAATACATCATATCTCCAACCTATTTTTTCAAAATAGTTTATATGATTATCACGTGTATTTTTGAAATAAAGATGCACAGTCTTTGATTCATCAGAGTGTTGTGCTTTTCGAATTAAAGGACCAGAACACTCAATATCAAATTCTTCAAATAACATTTTAATTTCTTTCATAAATTCAACTAAACTATTTACATATTCAAGTCGTGATGTTAGACTTGTAGAATTTAATATAAAATTTGTAGATTTTCTACCTGCTAATTTATTAGCTCTTAATCTACATCCATCACCCCCTTGAAATCCAGATAAAAATTCTCTTTTAACTAACATAGAACCATTTTTAATCCAATTCATCAATGGAGGATGAGATTGTGTTGTTCTTTTTCCTACATATCCATCTATAAGTCCAATAAGAAGACTTGCCAATGCATTGTGATAAATTAACAGTTTACATTTACCATATCTTTCATTATTGACATCTATAACTTTATTACCAGAAAATCCTAAACCAATTACATCTTTTACAAAGTCTTCGCAACCTTCTGGAGAACCAAAACAGAATTGAACACGAGGTTGAATCCGAGGTTGATCTAGAGAACCTTTATTATATAAACCAGCACTACCATCTGTAATTAAATAACCAACTATTCTAGCTAACACAGGCAATAATGTACTTTTAATAGGATATAGACCAAGACTTTTCAAATCATTAATATGTTTTTCTTTCACAGATGTTTCAGGTAAAGTAATATATAAATCTTCATCGCCACCACTATATACAACTTGTTGAGGAATTACACATATATTTTCAGCGTCTATCGCGTGTTTCCATCCATCCGTTGTTAGAACAGGATGATCTACGGTGCAAGTTATTTTTCTACCAGATTCTGTTTCTACAGTTATTATTTCTTTGTCTGTTTCTCTAACATATTGGTTTATTACCTTTGTTGTTGTTTGTACACAAGTGATAGGGTCTACAGATACAACATAGTCACCAATTTTTATGTCTTTTATGGCTTTTTTAGTATTGTCAGCCATTACAACTAACGTTTCCTTGTGCAAGCATTGGTAGCAATTTCTTGGAGAATTATGTACACAAAATGTATCACCGCATAAAAAGCTTTGATTTGTTGATTCAGTTGTAATATCAGATATTATTGTTTCTAAACTTTCTATTTTACTTTCAAGTGGTATGAAAAGAGTAGTACTCTTCCATTTTACAAGATTTTGCCATTCTAATAATCCAAATTTATCATCTTCTAATTTATTCTCTAAATATTTAAGATACTCGACATAAATACCACTCACAATATTTTTATTTACGTTGTATCGATATCCAACTATATTGAAATACTTGATCAAATTATTCGACAAATCACAAATCTGATAAGAAACAGTCATTTTATCCTTGTCATATTTAGCATTACTTGTCTCAATTTTAAAATATCGTAAAAGTTCAACTATATCATTTATAAACTCCATTACACTATCTGTATCCTGAATAACGTTACTTATAACAGACATATCAATATGTACTGTATTTTCTGAATTGCACCGAATTTTTGAACCACATCCACCGTGAAATCCAGACAAAAATTCTCTTTTAACCAAATCTGAACCATTTTTAATCCAATATGGTTTTTTGCAATATGATAAACGTTTACATTCTCCCTCTTGAATAATATTGTTACATCCAAGTGCAATAAACAATGCAGAAAATGCTCCGAAATATTCGATGCAATGAAAACCAGTCACTTCTTTTTTTGAATACTTAAAGCCTAACCTTTCAACATCTTCGTTAAATAAATTAGCACTATGTTTATCTGTAAAGAATACATTTAGTCTTACATTATCTTTACTTAAAAAGGAAAGATGACAGCTTTCTGTACATATAAACCCAAAAAGACGACTTACAATATATAAATTAGTATCAGTACTTTTTATCGGAAAAGATAATTCAGACGCGTATTTTATTGCGTAATACTCTTCTATTTGAGAATCCAAACATCTTTCAATAAATTGACGTTTGGTAAGAATTACATAATCATCAACAACTACGTTAGATACTGGTTTGGGTTCTGTTGATACACCTACCAATGTTTTTCCAACTTCAATTTCTTCTACACGTTTCCATCCATCAAAAGTCATAAAACGATGATCAAAAGTTGCTGTGATTTTTCGACCGCTTATTGTGGTGATTTCAAATAATTGCTTGTCTGTTTTATTTGTATATGTATGTGAAACTTTTGTAATACTTTGTTGTTGTGTTTCGGGGTGGAATGTGATTACTTCATCTCCAACTTGGACGTCACATATTTTCTTAATAGTTCCATTTGCCATGTATACCGGTTCATCTTTAAAGATACATTGTGAGTGATCTGGGAAAGGAATAATTGAAGCCATTACTCCAAGCATCATTGCTGGCGAAATTTCACAATAGTCATTCTTATATTTTCCTAATTCTTTTTCATTAAAAGCTATAACTGAACCATTTGCTTCCATATTATCAATATAAACTATTTTATCGTTCTCTACCAAGTAGTCCCAATCAGTTCCATCTTTTTCTTCAGCTACTAATTTATCGTTTAATACTTTAAAAACGGGTCTTAAAAGTCTTCCTTCATCAGAACAAATATTAATTTCATCGTCTATCTCATCATACGATATTGATACGTCCCAAGGAATCATCTTTATCCTGCGTAATTCTTTTAGTTCATCTACTAGACTATCTGGTTCAGATGAAACTCCTAAAAGGATTCCATTTAAAAATACTTTAGTTTGTTCGTTGAATCCATCAAAATCTCCGATGTGAGACATATGTTCGCATAATTCAACTACTTCCTTTACTAAAACGGTAGGAGTTCGATCAGAGATACAGGTCAACAAAGATAAATTTAAGACGATACCAACAGGTGCTCCTTCTGGAGTCTCAACAGGGCATATGTACATAATCTGAGATGGATTAATTTGCCTGATTGCGGCATTCTTAGACTCCTTACCTACTGGAATAGAAACACGGCGCAAATTAGATAAAGTAGCACCATAAGATAATCGAGAAAGGATTTGAGCTACTCCTGGTCGAACATAACTATTCTTTGGAACACCCCAATTACCAGTACCAAAACAATGATTGAAACCTTTTGTAATATCAGTAAGGCGAGGTATGATGCTCATTACGTCTGGAAGCTGTTTTTTCTTTTCAATGATAGATATTATCGTTCCAATATATTTTTTGAACAATTGCCTAAAAAGCTCGTGACACAAAACACCAGGAGATTCTATGCGTTTGTTGATATAATTATCTCTATCGTCTGGTTTGCGAAAACCCAAATATGTTGCTAATAACTTATGAACCATATGCCCCAGCAAATAAGCCTTTTCTTTAGTTGTACAAGTTACTCCCATATGTGGGAAAATTTCACTATCAATTACTTGTTCCGCATAATCTTTGCGTTCGGAGTCTTTAATAGGGTGATTTGTGTGTTGTCCTATATATTTAAGAGCGTTAATTCTAGCTGCTTTTATATTCCATACCGAATGATCCTCTGTTTTCCAGATCTCTTTTAATTTTTCATTTATTCTTTTTCTTCCATCTGTTGTAATTTTTAATTCATCTATTCCCATACTTTTTGCTACGGTTGTTTGTGTTTCTTCTACAAATAAACCAAAACAATCTGATTGTTCATCTACAAAAAAAGAATCATTAATTATTAAACGAATATACTTATTCATCTTATCACATGATAATCCGATCAAGTCAGAAAATTGTTCAGATTTATATCCCATCGCCTTAAACACTACGCCAATTGGTATAGGATCTTTAATATAAGGTAAATAAAAAGATAATGTACGATCATCTGTGCCAATCGCAGCACTGATAAGAACTGAATGACCAGTTTCTTCTGACATACTACGCATATCACAAGAAAACGCATATTTTTCACCTGACTTTTGTTCTAAAACCAATGGTGTATTATAAACACCGCGCAATTGCGAAATTAGAACTCGTTCTTTTCCCTTTACTATAAAGTATCCACCTTGATCATATTTACACTCTCCTGCTGAGATTCTTTCTTCTGGAGTCATTTTCGAAAGATAGCACTTGCTGCTTCTCAACATTATAGGAATCCTCCCTAACACAACTCTCAAATGTTCATTAATTTCTGGTTCTTTCCCTTCAATTTTTAATGTTTCTGTTACTGTAGCATAAATCGGAGAATCATAAGTCAAATCTCTCTGGCGCGCCTCAGATGGATAAAAATCTCTGAGTACTCGAGTATCTTCTGTTACTGTTGGAGAAGGTATATGTACATTGCTAAAAGATACTTTATAAGAAGTATATGATCCCGGATTTTTTCCGTTTTTTGAATTCAATAAAATTTCAGGTTCCTCTGTAATAATAGTGTGAATCCCGACATTTATAAAATGATCAAAAGATCCAGTTTGATGATGAACAAAACCTTTCTTTTTAAAATGATCTCCCAAAATATTCCATGTATGTTGTTCCGAAAACATGCTTCTTAATAAAAATATTTTGATGTTTTCTAAAATTTTCAAATTGATTTTACAAATTTTATTTTATTCATTTTTTAAATTAATAGAATGAGTTTACCTGAAATATATACTGATGGCTCTTGTTTAAAAAATCCAGGAGGAAGTGGAGGTTGGGCTTTCACTTTGTTAGAAAACGGAGAACAATGGTCTATGGTTGGAAATGAAAACTCAACTACTAATAATAGAATGGAACTTAAAGCAATTATTGAAGCTCTTAATTTTGTTCAGGGTCCTGAATATATCATTTATACAGACAGCGAATTAACGATGAAATGCGCTGTCGGAATATATTCTCGTAAGGCTAATAAAGATTTATGGGAAGAATATAATAGCGCTCTAGATGGCCGCAAACTACATTGGGTTTGGGTTAAAGCGCATAACGGAAATTTATACAACGATTATGTTGATATGTTAGCCAGACTAGAAGCGAAAAGTATTAAAAAATAAAATCTTGAACAATTAATAAAATGTCGAATCGATACGATAATCACGAAAATTCTTCCGGATGCTCATACGTTGATTTATCTCATTATAACAATGGTTTAAAGGGAATGCATCTTCCAAAACACACTGTAAAAGGTCATTATGTTGTCCCAGCATATGATTCTGCTGGTTATGATACTCTGACTCATAAGAAATACAACGATTCTTGCTGTGGAAGTCCGTATACTAACATTCGGGCTGCTTACAAGACTCATGATGGAAACTGTCATCAGAAATACGTACATATGAACTGCAATAAGTAAAAATACTTATTTTCTAATACTAAATATTAGTATTAGAAAAATTAAATGATACCTGGATTGGAAATCTATCAAATAATAAATGATCCTGTATTGCAAAATGAATTGTTCAAATTAGTTGACGTTTTTGATGAAAAACAGCCTCTAAAGCGAAAGACTAGACAATATGGTTACGAATATGATTACAAAGCAAGAGAATCACATAAAGATAAAAACATTTCATCCTACTCCTCCTCAACTTTCGTGTATATCAGATCTCTTATATACAAATGGTTTAATAAGACAAAAGGCTGCAACTGTTACCATTATTCTTACTAATTAGTAAGAATAACGAGAATAATTTTTAAACTTAAACTATTTAAAAACAAAATTCTTGTTAATAAGTAAATTAAATGACTGATGAATACATCACCAGTACAAAAGCAAGAGAAATGCTTAAAATTACATCTGAAACACTTCGTACCTGG
>Ga0247844_1006044_pt1 | contig 14823 bp, 5 predicted proteins | sample LaCtaG_FD_192421 | JGI IMG/M metagenome (GOLD analysis project Ga0247844, IMG submission 192421) | Freshwater microbial communities from meromictic Lake La Cruz, Castile-La Mancha, Spain - LaCruzMarch201714.5m_1 | ecosystem: Environmental > Aquatic > Freshwater > Lake | place: Spain: Castile-La... | reverse complement strand
TTATCTCAACGAATTTACTTACAAACTCAACAGAAGGTATTTTGATGACTTATTTGGAAGACTTTTGATGATATCAACTCAATATCGTTGGAATTGGCTTGGGGAAACTCACGGATAAGCATATTATTTTTTTATTAAGATTTTTGAAATAGTTAACTGAAATCATATAATTTTTATATTTTTGAGTGCATTTTCTTTCTAAACCGAATTTGTGATTTTCTAAAATAAATAGTATGAAAAAAAATTACTTTCTAATAATTGTATTTTTATTAATAACAACTCCTTACTCATTTTCACAATGTTCATGTACAGCTACAAGTTTTGGAACAATAGATGTCGCTGGTTGGGGAATTGGAGCTTCTGCTAGCCAAGGGAATGTTTATGCTGGTGAGCGGGTAACAATAAATAATACTCTTCCTTATGGGTGGTATAGGATTTCTTCTTGTGGGGCAAGTTATGACTCTCAGCTTACAATATATTCTACTTCTTGTGGACCAGTTATAGGTTATAATGATGATAATGGACCTGCCTGTGGAGGTACTACTGCATCTGTTGATATTATGTCTCCAGGTGGTAATTTGTTTGCCGTTTTAAATCAATATAATTGTGCTACTAACTCAACTAACACAACAATAACTGTTACATATTTAGGTGCTGGTGAGTCAGAAGGGGCTTCTTTGCCTTCTCCAATAGCTGCCTCAAATTGCTCTAACGGAGAAACAAGAGTTGGTTCTGGTGCATATAGAGATATTTCTGTAACTGCAGGGAAATATTACGATTTCACTTGGACTAATGGAGGTGCAAATATGAATGGTTTCGCTGTCGTACCACAAAATGGAGATAGATCTACTTTTACCTCTAATCAGACAGCCTGGTATTCAGGGACTACCACAACATTAAGGCTTTACGGTGTTAGAACTGCTTCAACATCTGCTTGGGTTGCCACTTCCGGAATCATGACTTATCGAAACACCCAACCTTCAGCAGTATCAATGTCAGCTGCGACAGTTATCTGTTCAGGTGGTTCAACTAATGTTACAGCCTCTGGTGGTACATATGGAACTATGTATTGGCAAGGAACAACAGCAAGTGGTAGGAGTACAGCAACTGCCTCATCTTCGCAGTCAGTTTCAACTTCAGGAACATATTATTTCGCTTCAAATAACAACGGTTGTTGGACGGATCCAAGCAGTGGGTCAACAATTACAGTTCGTGGCGCTTTTAACGGAGGCACTTTAGCTTCTAGTGCACAAACAATTTGTTATAATACTTCACCAGGAAACATTACCTATTCTTCAGCACCATCAGGAGGTTCATCCCTTCAATATCAATGGTATAGACAAACAGGTACAATTGCCGCTCCATCAGGCGCTTTTTCAATAGGTTCATGGACAGCAGTTGGTACACAAACAGCTTCTTCAACTTTAAGTGGGGCAACGATTGGTAATTTAACAGCAACGACTTCTTTTGCTTGTAGAGTTATTGATGTGGGATCACCTGCATGTTTTGATAATTGGGCTGGGAATGTTCATGTTGTGACCGTACGTGCCCTGTTCAATCCAGGTTCTATTCTAACCACCGGTGAAACAATTTGTAACGGAGGCACTTCAACAGTGATAGGCAACAATGCTTTAGCAACAGGAGGAGATGCTTCATATACCTACTCTTGGCGTTCATCTGCAGATGGTTATACTGCTGCAATAAGTGGAGCAACTTCTTCAACTTATACTCCACCAACTGGTTTAACAACAACAACTTCTTATAGAAGATATGCAAGAGATGGAACTTGTAACACAACCCCTGTAGTATCTACAGGAACATGGACAGTTACCGTTCAAGGTGCTTTTGGTGGTGGTACACTTTCAAGTTCATCTCAAACAATCTGCTACAATACCCAACCAACAAATATTACTTATTCTTCATCACCATCAGGTGGTTCTTCTTTACAGTATCAATGGTATAGACAAACGGGTTCAATAGCTGCACCATCTGGAAGTTTCTCCATAGGTTCATGGACTGCAGTTGGTTCTCAAACCGCTTCTTCAACCTTAAATGGAGCAACTATTGGAAATTTAACTGCAACAACTTCCTTTGCTTGTAGAGTGGTCGATGTCGGTTCTCCAGCTTGTTTTGATAGATGGGCAGGAAATGTTCATGTTGTCACCGTTCGTTCACAATTCACACCAGGTTCAATATTAACCACAGGTCAAACAATTTGTAATGGAGGAACGCCAACTGTGATTGGTAATAATGTTTCTGCAAGTGGTGGCGATGAAACGATTACTTATTCATGGCGTTCATCAGCTGATAGTTACGCAGCTGCTATTGGTGGAGCTACATCTTCAACTTATACACCACCAACAGGTTTAACCACAACAACTTCTTACAGACGTTATGCTAAAGATGGCACATGTAACACGACACCAGAGGTTTCTACAGGAACTTGGACAGTAACCGTTCAATCCGTTCCAACAGCTGGTTCAATAGGTACAGCACAAACAATTTGTAATGGATCAACTCCATCAGGATTAACAAGTGTTTCAGCTGGTTCAGGTGATGGAGCAATTTCCTACCAATGGCAAAGTGCAGTAAGTCCTTTTTCAAGCTACGGTAATATAAGTGGTCAAACAAGTGATACTTATAGTCCTGGTAGTTTAACTGCAACTAATCGTTATCAACGCTATACTGTTTCAACTTTAAATGGTGTTGCTTGTAACAGCAGTCCAACAAGTGCAATAGAAATTACTGTTCAAAGTGCTGTTACAGCAGGAAGTATTTCTGCTAACCAGACAATTTGTTATAACACTACACCAACAAGTATTGCATCAGTTGCAGGAACAGGTTCTGGAACAATTACTTATCGTTGGGATGTGAGTACAACAAGTGCAGTTGCCGGATTTTCTGATTTAGGAAATTCAGCTGCAACGTATGCTCCAGGTGCATTGACTCAAGATACTTGGTATCGTCGATATACAATATCTACACAAAATTCAGTAGCTTGTGAAAGTGCAGCAACAGCAGTTATTCTTAAAAAAGTACAAACTGTACCAACAGCTGGAACAATAGCAGCTGACAGAACGATTTGTAATAATACTACAACCACAATATCGAGTTCAACAGCTGGAAATGGTCGTTCAGGTTCAACAATAACCTATCGTTGGGAATCAAGTACAACAAGTGCTGTTTCAGGGTTTACCTCTACTGGAGTCACAACGGCATCAATCACAACAGGAGCTTTAACTGTTGATACTTGGTATCGTCGTGTTACGATTGCAAACTTAGATGGAACATTATGTGAAAGTTCACCGACAACTGCTACAAAAGTTACTGTTCAATCTGTCCCAACAGCAGGTGTAATTGAAGCAAATCAAACAATTTGTAATGGAACTTCTCCAGCTACAATTACTAGCAATACAGATGGAACAGGTAATGGTTCAATCACATACAGATGGGAGAAAAGCACTACAAGTGCAGTTGCTGGTTATAGTGCAGAGTCTGGTTCTTCTGCAAGTTTATCACCTGGTAATTTAAGTGCCACAACTTGGTATAGAAGATACACTATTTCTACATTAAATAGTAATGCTTGTGAAAGCTCAGTTGCAACAACTGCAATACAAATTACAGTTCAAAGTGTTCCTACAGCAGGAACAATCGCTGCTGATCAAACAATTTGTTACAATACAACACCAGCAACTATTTCAAGTGGAAGTGCTGGTACCGGTGATGGAACGATTTCATACAGATGGCAGTCAAGTACAACAAGTGCTGTTGCAGGATTTTCTGATAATGGTACAGTAACAGCAAGTTTCTCACCAGGAGCATTAACCCAAGATACATGGTACAAGCGTTATACAGTTTCAACCTTAAATGGAGTAGCTTGTGAGAGTGCTGAAACTTCGGTAATTAAAATAACAGTTCAAGCAACACCAGGTGCAGGTTCTATCGGTTCTGACCAAACAATTTGTTACAACACAGCTCCAAGCGGGTTGACTAGTTCTTCTAATGGTACTGGTACAGGAACAATAAGTTATGTTTGGGAGATAAGTACGACAAATGCATCTTCTGGTTTTTCAACAATTGGTGGTGCGACGACGTCAACTTACTCTCCAAGTGCTTTAACAACAACATCTTGGTACAGAAGATCAACATTATCAACATTAAATGGAAATGCTTGTACTTCAACGACAACATCAGCTGTTCAAATTACGGTTAGACCAAACTTTACTCCAGGGTCTATTTTGACAACAGGAGAGACAATTTGTTCAAATAATAATCCTGTTCAAATCGATAACAATGTCGCAGCAAGCGGTGGTGATAATTCAATCACTTATGAATGGAGATCAAATGGAACTCCAATTGGAAGTACTAATGCAAGTTCTTATGATCCACCAGCAACTTCAACAACTACAACATTTACTCGTTGGGCAAAAGATGCAACCTGTAATACTACATTTGAACAATCAACAGGAAGTTGGGTGGTAACAGTAAATAATCCATCTGTTACAACATCATTATCAAATAATGATTTCGTATGGACAGGTTTGACAAGTTCAGGTTGGGCAACAACAAGTAATTGGCTACAATGGAATTCAGGAACAAGTTCGTATTCAGTTCCAAGTTCTTATCCAAATGCAAGCACAGTAAACGTTATTTTACCAGCAACAAGTGCTTGTGTATTGAATAATGCAGTCACTAATGGAAATACAATCGCTGTTAACAACCTAACTATTGAAGCTTCGCATACCTTTGGCTTGAATAGTGGGTCAGCAAGTCTATCAATTGCAGGAACATTGACTGTAAATGGAACTTGGTCAACACCAAGCTCAGGTTCAACTGTTGTATTTAATGGTTCAGGAGCTCAAACGATTCCAGTTTTAGCGTATTCCAACCTAAGCACTGCAACAGGAGGAACCAAAACATTGGCTGGTAACTTAACCGTAAGCAGAGTGTTAACAATTGGAGCATCAAGTACATTGGATTTATCTACCTACACGTTGACCTTACCATCAAATGTTGGAACACCTTTAGTGAACAGTGGAACATTTACAGCCTCCACAGGGAAAGTTGTTTTCAGTGGTTCAGGAACTCAGTCTTTGGCAGGTTTAGCTTACTATGACTTAACGATTTCAGGTACTGGAACTAAAACTTTATTAGGAACTACTTCCGTTGGAAATACCTTAGCCTTAAATGCAGGAACGCTTACAATTGGAGCTAACACATTTACAATGAATGGTTCTACATTAACTAGAACAAGTGGTTCAATCGACGCAAGTAACTCAAGTGCAACTTTGGTATTTAACAATGCAAGTGCTTTAATTTTACCATCAAGTATTTTCAGTGCTGATGTTAATAATTTGACATTATCAAATGCAAAAGTGAAAGCATCATCAGACTTCACTGTGAATGGAACATTGTACTTAAACCATGCAAATCCAAGTGCAACAGATGGATTACTCGATCTAGTTCAGAGTTATGGGAGCTATGCAAATACAAGTTCATCGAACAGTACGGATGCTAACAATGATCTAAATTCAGTTATTTTAACTTTAGGTGCGAATGCAACAACAGACGGAGTTGGGGATGTAACCGGAAAAATCAAACGCACTTCCTTATCGGATGGTTTAACATACACATTTGGTAATAAAAATATGCGTATAACGCTGGATCAAAATGGTGGTACTTTGCCGAGTTCATTAATGGTCGTTGCAACTAAAGGAACTGAAGGATTACATGTTGATAAGGATGGAACAAGTGACTTTACACCAGGAAGCCCTGATACATTGATAGGAGGAGCTACTGTTACAAGATTACACCAAATCTTAAGAACTGGTGGTTCTGATGAAGTTAAATTCACCGTTCGTTTCCCTTATGAAGACAGTGAGTTAAATGGAAACACAGAAGCTAATCTTGTTGCATGGGATCATCACCTTCCTTTTGATGCAATCACACCGCAAGAACATGGTAAATCAGCAAATAACACCTCTGAAAATTGGGTAGAGTTAGCAGATCATGACTTACACAATTTACCGGTTGAAGCTGATGCTTCCTTTACGAAATATTGGATGCTATCACAAAAAGTTGCAAACGATACTTTATGGTTAGGTTCAAGTATTAGTTCAGCTGCTACTGATTGGTCAAATAAATCAAATTGGTCAGCAGGTGCTCTTCCTTCGAACTGGACAAATGTAGTTGTAGACCCTAATGTTTACACAAGTGAACTAACAATTACAGGAACACAACAAGTTAAGTCTTTTGAAATTCGTGAAAACGGTATCGTTAATGGAGGCACAGGAATTTTGACATTGAATGGCTCAGGACAATCTTGGATAAACAATGGTACGTTCAATCCGGGTACAAGTCAGGTAATTTTCAATGGTTCAGATGCTGATTTAATTGGTACAACTGAATTTTACGATGTTACTGTGAATAATGGCAAGTCGTTGACTATCCTTGAAAATTCAACAACTTCAATTGCTGGTACACTGACAAATTTAGGAACTTTGGATGCAACGACAAATGAAAACACAATCATTTATACAGGTGATTATCAATATGTTTCTCAACCAAATGGAACAACACCAGGTTATTATCACTTAACAATAGATGTGAATTCTGACGAGGTTTACGCACAAGAACCGTTAACAACGAAAGGCGATTTGACAATCTTAAATGGAGCTTTCCTTATGGAGGGAAATGCACTTGAAATCAAAGGAGATTTGATCAATAATGCGAATTTAAATGGTGCTCCAACCGTAACTATGAGTGGAACTTCAAATCAGTTAATTGGAGGTTCATCAGTAACAAGTTTCAATGACTTAATTTTATCCGGTACCGACACAGTTACAGTTCAGAATGATATGGTAATAAATGGCATACTAACAGTTGAGTCTACTAAAGTTTTAGCAGGAGGAAATTCTAATTTTGAATTTTATGGTTCTGGAACACCATTTATTTTAGATGGAACGTTTGTGCCACAAACATCAACTGTTAAGTATTTAGCTACCGGTCCAACTAATTTAACAGCAACGACTTATTATGATTTAAGTTTAGCTGGTGGAACAACCAAAACTTTAGTAGGAAACGTCAACGTGACAAATAATTTAGAGATTGATAGTGATGTGTTAGACATTGATACTTATTCACTTTCAATTGCTGTAACACCAACTGTTCCTAGTGGAGGAAAAGTTGATGCAGCAAATGGTGAAATCATTTTCGCAAATGATAATGCAACGATTAATTTACCAAATGTTTTCTTTGCTGGAAATGTGAAAGATATGACTCTGTCAGGAACAGAAAATGTTGCATTAAACGACAACCTTACAATTACAGGAACACTCGACTTAGCAGAAGGAGATTTATTGCTTGGTTCGAATACGTTAGTGATGGAATCCAATTCAACTTGGACAAATACAAATGGTTTATTAAATGCTCAAACAGGTTCTGTATTATTTAAATCAGCAAGTTTAGATCCATCTGTTTTGACAACTGCAACACTTGCTAATCTTGAGTTTAGTCGAGCTGGAGTGATTGAAGTTACTGGTGATGTAGAAGTGTCTGGACAATTAAAACTTACAGAAGGAACAATTGATGTAAATAATCACACTTTGAAATTAAGTGGAGATATGATTTATGTTGCTGGAGGAATAGACGCTGACAATGGTAAAGTTGACTTTAATAATACTACTGAGTGGAACCTTCCTTCTACATTCTTTGATGGAGATATTAAAGATTTACAAGTGAGCGGAGCTGGTGGAATAGAATTAGCAGCAAATGCTAAAGTGACCAACGAATTAAATATGAATGGCGGAAATATTACCCTTGCGCCAACTAAAACATTAGAAGTCGGTTCTAGCGCAACTACAGTCGGTTCAATCGTTTGGAATACTGGAACAGTTGTTGGCCCATTAAAAAGATGGTTTGCAGCAGCAACAAATAGTTCGCAAGCAAGTGGTATTTTCCCTGTAGGAACTGCTGCATTTAATCGATATGCTCAAGTTAACTTTACACAAGCACCAGATGGGGGTTACTTAGTTATTGAGTTCAAAGATGGAATGCCTACAGGTGCTAATTATGACACAGATTTGCCTATTGCATACACCAATGATCAAGGAACAACAAGTTATATTCAAAATGCAGATCAGTCTGGTTATTGGGAAATGACTCCTTATAATGCAGCTGGTAATTCTTATCAAGCACTTGATAATTTCAATTACAATCTAGCATTAAGAATTAACAACCCAACAAGCGTGCAAAACAATTTTGTTTTAAACAATCCTCCAGGAGTAAAATTAATTCGCGCGAAAGGATATGCTGATGGTTCACACGGTGATTGGGAATTGGCAGGAACCTATAACACCTTCGTTGAGTTAAATGCGGGAACAGATTATGTAATCAAAAGTATAAATGTTCAAGGATTTAGCTGGTTTAATGGTGGTGGTAATAATCAAAATCCGTTACCAGTTGAGTTGCTTTCTTTTAATGGATTGTGTGAAGAAAATCAAACTAAATTAACTTGGCAAACTGCTTCTGAATTCAATAGTTCATATTATCTAATCGAAAAATCAACGGATGGAAATAATTGGAGAATAATAAACAACCAACCAGCAGCAGGAAATAGCACGGAATTGTTATCGTATGAATTCATAGAGCAAAATGCAAATGAAGAAAATGCATACTATCGTCTGACACAAGTAGATGAAAATGGTGATGAAAATGTGTATGATCCTATCTTGATTAGTTGTTCTGAAAATGAAGAATTCATTAAAACATTCCCTAATCCAAGTGATAATTCATTCCAAGTACTCGTTAGTGATAAAAACTTAGTTGGAAAAGCTACAATGGAAATAGTTGATACGAAGGGAACAATAGTTATTTCTAAAGATTTAAACATATCTGAAGGGGTTAACATGTTATTATTAAATCAAAACTTAGATGCTGGAATTTATTATCTCAAAATTTCTAATAACGTGAATTCATCAAAAGTTGTCAAACACGTAGTTAGATAGAGATTGGTTTTAAAATAAAGAGGCTTTCTCAAAAAAATGAGTAGCCTCTTTTTGTTTATTATTATCTAAAACAAAATCTGAATCTTTAATTGTGATTTCTACTGTTCCATCATAGACATAAATACATGACATTATTTAAATTACTTGTTTATGTTTTTTTACTACCTTATTTTTTTAATATTATTTGAAAAAGTTTGTGATTTTGGATTTTTGATTTTGCGTAATAAATAGCGATTTTATTGCTAAATACAAAAAAGAAGTATTAAAACTTAGGAGGATTTTTTTAAATTTTATAAAAAGTTACTCTTTAAAATCTATTAAAAGTTTAATTGTCATTAATGTGAATTTTTTTCAATATTTGTTTTTTATATTAAAATAGTTTCTTTTCTATAAATACAATTAGAGATCTATTATTTCTATGTTGTAAAGAGAAATAGTTGAATTTTAAAGCAAGCTTTTTGCTCTTTTTGTTGTCAATATAAAGCTAATTTTCCATTCAATTATTGGATAAAATCGTTGAAAAAACTCTAAACCTTCAGTTCTCAGTTTTCAACTTTCAACTTACTCACTTCTCTTCTTTCCTATGCATCGCATCCAACAAATCCAAAACCATATCTTCCAAAGTTCCAGAGCCAGAAAGTTCGCCCATTAAACCGTAAAGTGGGGCAGTTTTCGTACTTGCTTTCGGATCATTTATTTTATCGATTGAACTTTTAAACATAGCTTTTAACCACGATTCTGGTAAAATACCCGCTGCTTTTGAAACTACTTTTTGTTGAATCGAAGCGCCAACATTTGAAAGCGAAAAAGCACTTAATTTTTCAACGGATTCTTTTAAGTCTTTGATGAATTCATCCGCGAAAGCTACGTTGCCGTGTGAAACAGTTAAATGCAAACTCGGTGGTTCCATTTGACGGTCTAAATGCCATCCTCGATCTGTCAATTCATCGCCTAATTGATAAATGTCTAATTTCCCTTTAGAGCGAAACGAAAAGATGGGTCCAAAAGGTTGACCATTCACTGCTAATCCTTCGATGGAGTTAATCGCAACTTGAATTTTCTTAGCTGCGTCTTGTGTTTCTCTTGCCATTTTTTGATAACCTGGTAAACCCAAATGCTTCATAATCGACCAAGCAGCAGCAATTACACCACCCGAACGCGAACCTGAAAACGAAGGCGAAGCATATAATCCTCCTGGCCATTCAGTGTAAACGTAATATTGTTTTTTTCTAAATTCTCTATCGCGGTAAACGATTGCAGATGAGCCTTTTGCGCCATAGCCGTATTTGTGAATATCCAAAGAAATAGAGCGCACACCTGCTAAACGAAAATCGAAAACAGGGATATTTTCTCCAATTTGCTCTAAAAAAGGTAAGATGTAACCACCAACACACGCATCAACGTGCATCCAAACGTTTTTTTCTAAAGCTAAATCACTGATTTCTTTTAATGGATCAATGTAACCGTGTGGGTAAGCAGGGGAGGAACCCACAATCATAATTGTATTTTCATCTATTTTAGAACGAAAATCAGCCATATCTGGTACCAAGTCAAAACCAGAACATGTTACCAAACGCACTTCTATTTCAAAATAGTAAGCCGCCTTCAAAAACGCTGGATGGGCTGTTGCTGGAATGACAACATTTGGTTTTTTGAGGTCTTTATTTGTGTCTTTAGCATATTTTTTTGCTGCTTTCATTGCACACATAATACTTTCCGTTCCGCCAGAAGTCATACTTCCAGCTGCATTTTCAGGAGCATTTAAAAGTGAACAAGTCATTGAAATCACTTCACTTTCCATGCGTTTCAAACTTTGAAAAACGGAAGGATTTAGGGCGTTTTCAAAGAAAAAAGTTTCATAGGCTTGAAACAATAATTGAGCAACTTCCTCGCCCGGATAAAAGACCAAACTAAAAGTTCGTCCGCGTTTCCAATTGGCATCCTTATCTGAAAATTGAGCTAATTGCTTTTTGATTTCTTCTTGAGAAGTACCTTGGGCTGGAAATGGAATATGCATTTTTTGAAGATTTTTAGTTAAAATTCGCTGTTTTAAAATTAATGATTAATAGGATTCAATGGAGATTTTGAGTTGGAGATTTTATTCAAGTAAAGTAATCCAATTAAACCGATTACGAAAAAAATAGTCAATCCAAGCACACTATTGCGCATTGTTCCAGAAAGTTGAAGCAGAAAACCATAGGATGCTGTTCCCAAAACGATTGCCACTTTTTCCGTTAATTCATAAAAACTAAAGAACGAAGAATTGTTTTCCGTTTCTGGAATTAATTTGGAAAAAGTAGAGCGCGAAAGACTTTGAATGCCACCCATAATTACACCAACGACTGTAGCCATCAGGTAAAACTGTAGATGCGTGGTGACAAAAAAGGCACTGATACACACCAAAAGACAAATAATTACTGCACTCACTAGCACTTTTACATTTCCATATTTCGCCGACATTTTTGAAAATAAATTTGCACCTGGAATGGCAATTAATTGAAGCAACAACATGGAAATGATTAATCCTTCTAAAGGTAGTTTCAATTCGATTTCTCCAAACAAACTTGCGAAGTACATAATCGTTTGAAAGCCCATTGCATAAAAGAAAAACGAAAGTAAAAACCAACGCATCAAAGGTAAATTTTGAACGATTTTAAAAACACTAGCCACTTCTTTGTAACCTTTCGTCAATAAGCTTGAATTAACAGAAAATTCTTTTTTGTCGCTTGGCAAGTATTTAAAGGAATACTGAGCAAATCCAGCCCACCAAATTCCTACTGAAAGAAAGGCAATTTGTGAAGGAAGTTTTCCATCTGTAATTCCAAATGTTTTAGGTGAAAGCACTACTATTAAGTTTAAAATCAATAAAATAACACTTCCAATATAACCAAAAGAATAACCTTTGGCACTTACTTTATCCATTTGATCAGCGGTAACAATTTCAGGTAAAAATGCATTGTAAAAAACCAAACTTCCAGCGTAACCAATAGTTGCCAAACCGAAACAAATGACACCAAAAACCAAATTTTCACCATCGAAGAAAAACAAGGCAGAACAAGCCAATGAACCCAAATAGGTAAAGAATTTCATAAACAGTTTTTTCTTCGAAGAATAATCGGCAATTCCAGATAAAAGCGGGTTGATAAATGCGATGATTAAAAAAGCAGTCGATAAAGTATAAGAGTATAAAACCGTGTTTTTCAATTCAAATCCGAAGAAATTAACGATATCGCTTTTTGTTTCTGTTGTTGTTACTTCAGTGAAGAATATTGGAAATATAACAGTCGTAATCGTTAATGTAAAAACAGAATTTGCCCAATCATACATGCACCAAGCCCGGATTTCTTTTGAATTGTTCTTCTCTGAAGTCATAATAGGTTGTAAAATTGTTGCTTAAATATAGTTAGAATTCACTTTCTGAACTCAAAAAAAAACAGCTTGCCATTGTTTATTGATTTCTAACTATTGCTAAATCAAAAAAATAGTTTATCTTCAAGGTCAAGAAAAAAAGTACAGTTTCAAGGCTCACTAAACCCAAAAGTATGCAGTTGAATTCAACAATGAATACCAAAAAATGGACAGCTATTTTCATTTTTTGTTTCAGTTTTGTAATGCAAACTTTTGCTCAATTTCCAAATCCTGTAACACTTGCAACAGGTCAAGGTCCGGTTGGTGCTTTAGATCCGCTTTGGACAGTTTCACCTTGGTACACTTCTATTCCTCCTAATCCAATGGGCTTGACTTACACGCCTGCTTTAATTAACAACAACTGTGCTCCGGGAGCTTGGGTGAATCCTGCGTCTTTACCGCCACCAACAAATAATGGAAAGTGGATTACAGGAAACGATGCTTCTTGCGCTGAAAATACGAGTTCTGGTTATCGTTATTTTCGTTTAACCTTGAATTTGCCATCTACTTGTAACGGAAACAGTATAGCAGGCATGGGGAATTATACATTGAATTTGACAGGATATGTGGACAACTCGATTTCAGATGTGTTTGTTAACGGAACAAGCACCGGAATAAGTGGTGGGAATTTTGCAGCTGGTGGTCAGTTAAATATCAATCTCACTGGACCTTGGCTAGCTGGGGTAAATTACGTGGACATTATGGTTTACAATTTCCCAAGTACAGGTGCAAATCCTTACGGTTTATTAATGGTTGCCGATGGAAGTGCAAGTGCTTCTTTGGATTCAGATGGCGATGGAGTTACGGATTTAAACGATGCTTGTGTCTGTGAAGTAGGAACGTTAACAAGTGGTTGTTTGTCAACTTTAGCGGGAAATTCAACGATTTGTCAAGGTCAAAGTACGACTTTAACAGTTACTACGAATGGCACAATTCTTTGGAGTACGGGCGAAACAACTTCTTCCATAACAGTTTCTCCAACTCAAAATACAACTTACACTGTTACCACCACAAACCCAAATGGGTCAACAAATGTGCTCACTGTGAATATGACTGTCAATCCAATTTATGCGGAAGTTGTTAATCAATTAATTTGTCAAGGTGAAACTTATTCGTTTTATGGAATGAACTACTCGCAATCAGGAACCTATGTTCACAATGGACAAACGCTTGCAGGTTGTGATTCGATTGTGACATTAAATCTAGTGGTTGCAACAATTTATAGTCAAACAATTCCAATTGATTTATGCAGTGGAGGAGTTTATGAATACGGCGATACAGCTTTAACGACAGCTGGAAATTATGTATTTGAATTTCAAAGTATTTCCGGTTGTGATAGCATTGTAACGATTGCTCTAAACATTCTGCCTGCTTATCAAGTAAATCAAGTGATTTCAGCGTGTGACTCTTATTTTTGGAATATTTCCAATCAAAATTACACACAAAGTGGAGTGTATCAATTCTTATATACAACTGCGGGAGGTTGCGATAGTTTGTTTATTTTGAATTTGTCGGTTTATCCAACTCCAAGTGCTCCAGTTTTAACAGGGAATTTCCCAAAATGTCCTGGTGATTCTTTCGTATTTTCAGCTGAGAGTTCCACATTTGGAATCAATTGGACTGGACCAAGCAATTACTCATCGAATCAATTTTCTAATTCTATTCCATTGTTTACTGCGCAAACCGGAATTTATTCGGCAATACTTTCAGCAAATGGTTGTTCGTCTTCTCCTGATTCAATCATTGCAGCAATCGAATACAATAATCCACTTGATTTTGCGGCTTTCCCTAATGTTTTGACCCCAAATGAAGATGGTGTAAATGATGTTTTGAATTTGCCTGAATACGCCAAAAGCTGTGCGAAATTTGACATCAGTATTTACAATCGTTGGGGAGTTGTTGTTTACACAGGTAACGAATCTTCCTTGCCTTTCGATGGAACCACAAATGGAACGAAATTAACTTCAGGAGTTTATTTCTATAAATTACTTTTCGAGGACAATGAGAAGTCTGGATTCATTCATTTGTTTGATTAATTTTTGTTTTAAATCCTTATTGAATATCCGCAATAGAACAAGTATAATACTTTATTATTGAAAAACAATACTTTAATCGAGGTGAGAGCTATTTGGTGAATATTAGCGAACCATTATCGGCCTTGAATTTCTAGGTTTTAGCTACTGAACTGAAACTGTTAATTTTTAAAATTTCTGTAAGAACATTTTAAAAAATTTCAGTTTCAGAAAGGAGTTAAAATTGTTCGCAACGAGTTGTAAATAATTATAGAACAAATGTTTGCGAACAAAAAGAAATTTAGAGCCTTGACTTTTTTGTTTCTTTTTTTGTTAAGAAAAAAAGAAAGGCAAATTAATGATAGCTCAAATTGAGATCTTTTTTCAAGTTATGAATT
>Ga0247844_1006043_pt1 | contig 14826 bp, 17 predicted proteins | sample LaCtaG_FD_192421 | JGI IMG/M metagenome (GOLD analysis project Ga0247844, IMG submission 192421) | Freshwater microbial communities from meromictic Lake La Cruz, Castile-La Mancha, Spain - LaCruzMarch201714.5m_1 | ecosystem: Environmental > Aquatic > Freshwater > Lake | place: Spain: Castile-La... | reverse complement strand
CCACCGCCCCAATTCCTCGGGCATCACCTACAACTGATCCCGCTACAATATACTCCGCCCACAAGTTTCCATTTCCACCTTGCACGGGGGGAAGTTCATCTGATGAAACTAACAAGTCTCCCCCTCCCCCGTTCACGACATCGGCGACATCAAAAATAGTTTGAATCCACGACAAAAAGTTGTTGTCAGACCTAAACTTATAGGTTTGTCCGTTAACCGACCAAACGACTTCCGCCGTGGCAACCGTACCTTGACCGCCCGTTGCGAGCGTGTAGCTCATGAAAGACTAACCCATTCGCCCGAAGATTTTGTAACCGCGAAGGGCGAACGTGATATCGAGTGAGGTTGCGCCTGTCGGAAATGCCGTGTACAGATTGGTAAAATCAAACTGCAATTGATTCTGACGCGGGAAACGAATCTTGTAACCTTCTGGCACAAACAGGTTGGAGGAGTTGCCACAAACCAAGGAACGCGTCAATGAGTTAGTAAACAAGTCACGACCCGTAGAGATGTCCTTGATCAGAATCTTAAAATTATCAGGCGCTTGCACAGCGTTGGAGCCGATGGTCACACCTGCAACTGCACCAGTGCTTCCAGCATTGTCGCAATTAGTCCGCGCTTCAAAACCGTACAATTCAAATTCAGAATCAGAACCTAAAACGAGTGTCTTGGTTCCCGTTCCGCTCAAAGCTGTTATACTGATGTCGACCGTGTAGATAAACGGTAAAATTTCACGAGATGAAACTGATTCTGCCATAAAAATTACTCCTTGTTAGTCATGCCCCTGCTGAAGTCAAACCTCAAAAGAAAGGCTTCAGCAGGGGATGACATGTCTATTACTGAGTCGGGATGATTGCGAATCCGTCCCAGATCAAGCCGACGTTAATCGCAGGTTTCGAACTGCCAATGCTGGGCAGTGTGTAGCCTGTGGGGTAGTCAGTATCCAAGAACTGGATGGACGCGTCAATAATGCTGTCACGCTCCACAAAAAGCGGAGGTGTGCAAAGATACCGATCACGGGGATCGGATGACTGCGAGTACCAATATCCAATTTGAGGAGTTGCACTGGCAACTGCACCAACGCCACCACCATACTGCTTTACATTAACACCCGCGCCAATCGGGCAGGTCTTAAACGGTTCGTCAATTTCAAAGTACCTCTTTTGACCAAAGCTAACTAACAAACTTCCGCGACCTGACAACTGTTCAAGGAACTGCATGGTTCCTGTAGGAGCACCAAAGGTAGCGCCAGTATGGCCGACCAATAGGGCTGTTTCAGCAGTCAAATCAGTCGGTGATGCCGTTTGCCTAGACTTTGGCAGAGGATACAAATGGGTACGAATGCCAGTGATAACGTAATCATACGTCAATTGACCATTTCGATCCAGATTGGTTTCTTCCAAAGTTTTAGCGATACCGCTGTTTGGATCTTGCGATCCTTGAGGGATCGAAAAGAAGTTTAGTTTTTGTGGGATCACGCCAGAAGATGGAGTCATACGAACATAATCGTAGTACTGGTACTTAATGACCTGTAAATTTCCATAGTTTGCCGTACCGTAACGGTCAGCCAACATCTGCGTAATTTGTTGTGATTCAGTTGCCATAGTATTTTTTCTCCTTTGTTTTATTACTGAACAGGTCGGAATTCAACACCGTCCAGAATAACACCAATATACAGCTTTCCAGCAGTAGAAGGCAGTGAAGTGGTTCCGATACGAGGTACCGCACCTGCTGGATAACTGATCTGTACACGGAAATTCTCTTGGAAATCGATGTAGAGTTCAGGATCCACCATGTACTTGTTTTCCGATGCACGATGCAATTCCGCGCGAGGCGCGTCTGCACTTAACGTCTGGGTGGTGGCATTTAACAGACGGCTGATGGTAAGTTCAGACCGTCCGTCCGCAGGAGGCGCGTACAAGAAGGGCTTCGGAATTGTGATGAAGTCTTTCGCTCCAACCGTCAATTTAAAGATGCCCGCTTGCGCAAATCCGCTGACCAAATCACCCCAGAGGCCAGAATTGGCGTCGAGAGTGTATTGAGTCACCGTTGGAGTATAATCTACTCCATAAGTTGCATTCGACGGAATGTAGAGATTGGTGTGAACTGCTTTGACTAAAAATGCAGACGTACCAAATGAACCCTGAACGGGCATATTGGTTCGCGCAAGATTAGGAGTCTGCTGATCACCCAAGGCGCTTCCGAAGAAGGTATATTGAGTGCCACCATTGGCATAGTCAATAAATGACCAAAACTGTTTGCGTTGTGATTGTAGCTGACCACGGGCATACGTCCCGTAGCGAGATTGTAATTTACTTACAATCGCCTGTGAATTTGTTTCAGCCATGATTAATTTCTCCTTTTAATTAAGTTTTATTTCGCCCAAGCGTTGAAGGCCGAGGGGATACCGCTAGGTGCTGAGTTATTGGCAAAATTGCCCATCCGACCCATTCCGCGAGGAGCGATATAAGCGCCCGTGGAACGAGTGGGATCTAGGTATTCACCCAGATAACGTGTGGCCGATGCCGTGCCTGTGCCTGCAGGAATAAATTCCTTGATGGCACTGGCCAGACCGCTGATCACCATACCCTTGGCAATGGCAGGACTGAATCGATTGGTCAGCATTGCCCCAACTCCTGCAATACCAACTGACAATAGCGCGGTGTTGAGTTTGCTACCTGCGCCACCGATATCGCGAATGCCTGTGGGCAATACGCCCTTAACAAATGCGGTTACGATAGGGGCAAGAATTACGCCACCTGCCAGTGAAAGATTTTCGCGAGAGGTGAATTGACTGACAAAACCCTTTAGGCTTCGTCCGCCCATCCGCCGACGATTGACTCTGATTTTCATAGTATATGTTCTCCGTTTATTTTTTGCTCGAGGAATAGTTATAGTGCGGATAGCCGAACGACGTGTCCGACGCCCACCGCGCCTGCGCCTGCGCATTCCCCGTGATGCACTGGCTTTTCTCCTCCGACGACGTGTCGGTTTGGAGGAAGATGTTTTACGACGACGGCGACGAGTTGTTCCAGACTTGGAACGCTTTGCCCGACGCATTTTTGCTAGATACCTACGCAAGCCTGCATTCAGCTTGCCTTTTTTGCGCCCCTTTGAACCTTTACGCCTGCGACGTCTTTTCATTGCCATTTTCTTTTTTCCCTTCTTAGTTGTTTTTTTCTTTCTAAAGATTTCGTCAAAGTTACTCTTATATTCCTCGTCCACCATTCCCGTGGTGATCGGCTTGTTGCGATACAACGGACTCAACGGAGTGCGACGACCGTAAGTGTTTCGGCGAATTCGTTTCCGTCGACGAGGATTTTCTAAAAGAAGCTGTTTCATTCACTGACGCGATGAATTGCGTGCAGTTCGTTTTCTGTCAAGTGTTTTTTTTTAAAACCATGCATAAAGAATGTTTTGCCGTCCACCCAGCCGTTTTGTTTGGCAAAGTATAAACTCAACTTTCGGGACATGGCGCGCATATCTTCATAAGAAGGAATGTAATCAGGTGTTTGAATGCATCGCACAGACATAGGTTCTTTTTGGCTATATACTGTCTGGTCTAGCGCTTTCACAGTCCAAGTTCGTCCAATTCCCACAATTTTTTTGAGGCAATTTCGAGGCGTTCTCCGTATATTAAATCACCATTCTCATAGGCATCTTTTGCTTTGTGATGCAAAACAAGCGAAAGTTCGTGGCTTAATTCGGTCAAAGAATACCCTTCCACTAGGCGGGTAAGTTCATCCCGCAGTGCCATTTAATCAATATGCAGGCCGACAGTTTTCAGAAAATCGACAATTTTTTTAAGAATTGTGTCGTCTACAGGTGTCGGTGTCAGTTTGACAATGATACGCGCTCCTAACACAACCGCACCCGCTAACGCCACAATATCCTGCCAATGCGTGGTAATATAATTCATAATGTCTCCTTTATTTCATTAATTTTGCGATGTCTTTACGAAATAAAACATAACCAACCAGCAAAAGGCCAACCGTAGTGGCAATATTGCTGGTTGTTTGCACAATAGGCTGACCTAAAGATGAGGCAACGCCCGCGTCCGTAGTTATATTATCCACTCCGCTGTTCGCCACATAGGTTGCACCAGCAACAGCACCCAGACCGACAATGGCGGTTACCAACGGCCAAAGAAAGCCGACAGGTCGAACTCCCCCAATCCGCTCTAATCCAGAACCCATTTTCGGGGTCATACTTCCTCCGTTCATGCCCCCAAAATATGCTCCAACGGAATACATTGGATCGGGGTTTCCTGAACCACGATTATATCGCCCCAAGGTTGCAGTTTGATAATTACACGGGCGCGCCACAGGCTGACCCATGCATTCGCCTGCCATTCCTACGGGAGTGACTCCTGTGGGGCGAGTGGCACTAGGATACGCGCCAACACTGACGGTTTTTCGGGGCGATCCCGCAGGAAAGCTATAAGTTTGACCATAGCCCACACGATAGGGTTCATAATTTCCAACTGAAAAAAGATTGGAAGCAGATTGTCCATCGCAACAATTAAGAGATTTCATTATGTTTTAAATATTCAGTGTACTTCGCTGAAGTCAAGCACATCCAAGAGCCTATTATCTAAAATTGCCTTGGTCATCTTTGCCCGTTCCCGCAATATAGGAGCCTACAATAGGTTGACCTTGTTCATTTTTTTGGATTGTAAATCTTCTTCCGCTAGGCGCATGAATAAGTTCTCCCTTCTTCGGATCAAGAATAAATACACCACCTGCAGGTATATTGGGGTCTCGAGAAGCATTGCTAGGTTTCCCAACCGTCACGCCTGTATTGCCGTTAGTGATATCGTAATCATATCCAGATATAGAACCCTTACCAAATCCTCCTCCAATTCCAATGTTCTTCCAAGCCCCCACAGGCGGTGGAGGCTGTGGAGGGACAGGAAGCTGTGGAGGCATAGGAGGGATAGGGGGGATAGGTACGCAATTTGCGGGTATGGTTGCTGGAGGGACAATCTGGGGAGAAATGGGCTTGCAATTTGCAGGCACACCCAATTGCTGTCCAATTAAAGTTTGTTCTTCCTGTAACTGCTTCATGCGCGCGGTAGGTTTTTTGAGTGTTGAAGGCAACACGGTTTCCACTACGGGCTGATTAATTTTGCCGATACGATTCCTATATTGCTCGTAAGTTTCAACGTCTTCGGGTTCGAGCCATCCTGCCGAAGGATATCCCTTGGTGGGGGATACGATTGAACCAAGTGAAATATCACGTAAAAGAAAATAGTTATAATACTCCTGATATGCCTTCGCTTGTTGGCGATGCTCTTCTGTAATCGTACCTTCTCGCGTATAACCGCCGACTGACGTTTTTGTCATCGTCATTTCATTAAGTTTATCGGCAATTCTTGCCCACTGTGCATACCATTTCCTGTAACCTTCTTTTTGAGCATCTATCGTCTGTGCGTCCTGCTTGATCGGGATTTGTTTTGTAATGCTTGTTCCATCTTTATACGTGAATGTTGCATAACCTACTTGTAAAGGCTCTCTGGGTGGTAAGTTAAAATTTGGATTATCCGAAGAAACAAAAACCGCTTCATTTTTTATGATTGCGTTATTTAATTCTTGATCGGTTAAAGGGCGTGGAAGTTCTTCCAGAGTATAACCTTCACCTATCATGCCATCATTAAAATTATTCTCTAAGTTAATAATTTCTTGGGTTATTGCTTTATAGACTTCCTGCACCTGTTCAGGAGATGAATATTGAGACAGATCGGTCAATGGCACATTCACGGCTTGTTGCGCCCAATCAGGTTTATACAATTTTAAAAAATAACCTACGTTAAAATTATTATCATACAGTTGAGTAACAAAATCCCAAATCTTATCTTCTTCAGCTTGATTATTAACCAATACATCGAGTCTTATGCCTTGCCCAGAATCATCGTCCACATAGCCCGAAATTTTAAAATTTTTGGCTTTCAATTGATCTTCAAGAAATGATTTGGCGCTAATTTGTTGCAGAGGCTTGGATACGATGAAATCATTCTCAAATTCATTAAAATAAATTACAGGGACTTTTGGATAAACACTGGGAGTTATGGCAGTAGGCAGTGCCACGGGAGTATTGTAAGCATCTTGTATTCTTTTTTCTAAAGGAACGATAATGCCAGAGTTATGACGCGCATTGGCGTATGCTTCAAAAATAATCTGACCCATAATATATGCTGAAACTGCTAACGGGAAACCTTCGTCAAAAGCCTGATTGATTAATTGAGTTTCTGTTGGAATTGGATTTGCCAACATATCTTCGATGACTGCATCCGCAGTGTCGCTATCAAATGACCCGATAAAATACATGCCTTCTTGAATGAATTGTGCCGTTTCTTGAGGATTTGCTTTCACCACCATCCTGTTGACATTATCAATTAAGACGCCGTAAGCGTCCGCAGGAAGAGTATCGGGTATAACCAAATCAGCAGAGTATTGCGAATTGGGAGGATTGGCAGGGGGCAGATTGATAATCGGCCGAGGGGTTGGAGGACGAGTGCCATCCAGAGGCAAGGCGGGCTGTGTGATATCGGGTTTTGAAATTCGGCTCGAACCAGTATCGATGACAACATTGCGTAAAACCAGATCGCCACTCACCACGTTACCTAGATCAATTTCAGGAAGCATAACTAAAGGCGAAGGCATAATTATAATCCTTCCGTCAACCAATTGACCATGGTTTCAGAAAGTTTCCCATCTGTGGCTCGATCAAACTCAGAAAACATGGGAGCGGAATTGATTTCAAGAAAATGCAAATTGCCCGCTTCATCCATTTTTAAATCGGACGCGGAGTAGTTGAGTTGCATTTCATCCGATAGTGTTTTTATCTTTTGGCAAACTTCAACTCCGTCCTTGCAGATTTCGCTGGGTTCAATTGGAGTGCAGGTGACATCTTGTTTAATACGGTAATCCAAAGATTGCGTATCCATGCGGAAAGCGAATATCTTTTCCCCTACCACATAAACTCGGTACTCCTGCCCCTTGAGGTGTTGTTGGGCAAAACCGACTCCACCCGCAAATTGTGTTTTATCTTCCAGAACGACAGTATGCTCGCCACCCATAATCGGTTTAAAAATGCAATTATCTATCACGCTATGATCGGTGATTAGCGTTTGGGGTAAACGCAAACCTAGTTTTTGCGCGGTCAGCATCTCTAAAGGCTTGCAATATGCGGTCATACCGTAACCCAAGTCGAAGCACCGTAACTTTCGGGCGAGTGTATAAGCGCGAAACGCATGGTACCAGCTATGATAATACTGATAATGTTTTTTATTATTAATATCGAAACCAAAAGTATTGAACCGCTGAAAGATTGATTTCGGATAGATCCATCGTTTATTGAGTTGGAGTTCGTTTTCCATGTCCCAATCAAATTGACACATTCCTGCGTAGGCAACTTGAAACCTGACGCCAAGGCGCGATGCGGTTGAAACGATGCAGGCGATGTTGGGGTCATGATATCCGCCTGTGATTAGGAGCATGTTAAATTAGCGGGCGCCACCTGTTGGTATCCAAGTATTACCCGCTTGATTCACATTAAATGGTTTTCCAGTTGAGGCGCCAGTAATATATTGCCCAGCAGTAAGTCCGTAGGGGTTGGTTTGATTAAACGCCCCGCCTTCGACGCGTGCAGGGATTGGAGACGATCCTGCGGAGCTATACCCCGCTGGACATCCCCCGCTAGGAGGAGTGGGAATGACTCCGCTTTCAGGCATTGCCAAAGTAATTGGAGTGATTGGAGGCGCCTCGCTACCAAGGAATCCGTCAGTAATAACACCAGATTCCCCAACTGCGACGGTAAAAGGATTACCAGTTTCTCCATATGCAAGGGTGGTTGGATTCCAAGATGGAACATTTTCTGGAATAGCCATTGTCACATTTTGAGGAGGGTTTTCTGGAATTGCCCTTGTAACTATTGAAGTATTTGACGGAATCTCTTGTGGCACTTTTTGACCAATAGGGTCATTGGTAGAGTCGTACCTTGGCGAAAGTCCCATAGGCTCAATAACATTTTCGTAATCAAATAATCCGAATGGCATATATTTATCCTTTAAACCAACCTGTAATTACAATTTCCGCTCCTCATGGTTGGAGCGCATGATGGAGGACACTTAAAGGATCCATTGATACCTTTCCCAAAACCAATATCTCTGTTCTTTAGTGAAGGATCTTTAAATGTAGTCAAAATCGCTTTCGCGCCGTTTGGGCATCGAATGGGTGATGCCCCCATCGGGGTTATAATATCATGATAATCAAATAATCCGAATGGCATATATTTATTTCCTTGTGTAGTTTAAAAGTAAAATTACTGCAACCACGCCCGCCACCACTCCTGTCAGCATTCCAAGGCCAAAGGCAGTACCTCTAGTCCCAAGGTTCAGGGTGATTTCACGGCTGGGGTCATCTACAGGATCGGCCATAAATAGTTTATAAAATTAGAATAATGGGGCGTCAAGATCAAACGCATTGGTGGCAACATCGTGATATTGAATAAAATTTTCCCATTCGGGTAGAGCCTCGCCTGTTTGTCGAATCAGATGAGTTACGGCCACTCTATCCGTTAGCACCAAAGATTTCGGAGAAATGCGACAGGCATAAAAACCTCTTTCTTTCCCACATTTAGAATAAAAAGGATCACCCCCCATCGCCTTCAGTTCATCGAACATGGAATTAAGATCTGGATTAAAACGATTTATGAAAAATACTCTATAACCATTTTTTGTTTTATATATTCTTAAAGGTTCGGAAGGCAACTTTGCGTCTTCAGAATCAAAATCTCCAACAGGATGAAATTTAGATCCAAGTAACATAAAACCATCAGGATATAATTTAGAGGGGCGTCTCCTAATGAGCTTCATGTAGGTTTGATCACCACTTGGCCATATGTAATATAAAGTACTCATGGAAAGGAAATATTCGAAATAACTTCATCGCCGTCAAAGTAATCCCAGTTAGGATTGTAGGGATTTGTCGGAGGACATTTTCCTCCACCCCCTCCACCGCCTCCACCGCCTCCACCCCCTGCATCCGCTAACGGATCTTGTAAAGCATCAGCAGAATCAGGAGAATTTGGGTCAAAGAAAGGGGTATTTTGATCTGGAGTTGACGTAGGAATGTTAATATTAGGCACATATTGCGTAAGATCCACGCCCGTGAAAGTTTCTAAAGCCTCTTGTCGCAATTCCTGCACACCTTGTTTTAATCCAAGATCCTGCCCAAACATTTCACCCACCGAATCAAATATTTCGGCAAATCCTGAAGCAAGGGCATTGAGAGGTGCGGTAGCGTAAGCAGTTGACGTTCCCGCAAAATTTTCAAAGGTCTGGTTGGCAACTTTTTGAATTTCTTGAAGGGAAATCAGATCGCCTCCCAGCGAATTCATAAATTCCCCCGCTCCTCTGGCCAGATGTTGCGCAAAAGGCGAAATGGGTTGAAGAGTTGGAGCAAAAAGACTCCCTGTTTGTGTCATTTTCCCGAGCGCATCGGTAAAAGGTATAATAGCATTATTCGCCTCCACGGCAGACATAAAATTATCACCCGCCCGAGCGTACTCGAAAGCGTTTGATATGGAGTTAAAGCCTTGCTGAACATCCGACAGACCCATGGTGGCATTTAGAAAAGATTGGCCAAAATCCTGCACATTTCCGCCATTTTGAAGTGTTTGTCCTGCACTGGTAAGAGCCTGTTGAAAAAACGGGGAAACCATGCCTCCCAATGCCGTTCCACTAAAACCACTATAGTCTGTTAATGTGCGGTAGGTTTGATTTAAAGATGAAGCTGTCCCTTTCCAATACTCCCCATTGCCAAAATCCCTAACCGCATCTGACCAACCGCTGGTTTGACTGCCCGCAGTTTTAACCATTTGCCAATCCTTCATATCATTCATGAAGTCTTTGCCATTTTGCCTCATCTGAGATGCGTTCCTGCTCATTTCATTAATGGCATTGTTTTGTTCAGCTTGAGTCATTCCCGTCCAATCGTTCAACTGTTTCATCTCACCCACTTTATCGCCCAACGCACTGGCATTAGCTTGAGCATTTGAATTCGCACTATTATAGTCCGACGTAGCTTTATTATAATCCTGTTCAATTTGCCCCAAATCCGAACTGGCATTGTTCATGGCTTTTTCGGATTCCCTAGCGTTATTGAGAGCATCTTTTTGATCTGCTCTTCGTTGGGCAGGTGGCAAAGAACGATTGTTGCTCGCGTTTTTGAAATCTTGTTGCGCCCTGTTAAAATTACTTTTTGCGTTATTATAATCGGTATTTGCTTTGTTTGCCTGTTGAGTAAGATCATCCAACTTATCTTGGGCATTTTCTAAAGCATCCGCATATTCGCAACCTGCCTTGGTCAAAGCATCCACGATCCCCTGTGCGGTTGCTTTTTGATTTTTAAGATCAGTCAGCTTGGCCTGCGCGCTCTGCATTTTACCCGCGCTTTGATTAAATTTACCGATGGCTGTATTTTGATTTTTAGTAAATTTTGACGTATCTATTTGCATGCCCAAGTTGGCAAATGTTTGCATCATGGCGCCAGCCCCCTTCATCGCCTGCGAAGCTATGCCCAGTTCTCGCGAGTAATTACCGCTATGATTCTGCGCGTTGGGTCTTTGATTGGCAACTTGTTGAGCGCGCGTTGCCTCTTGCGAACCGCGCAAACCCACGTCCTGAAAAGGAGTGCCTCTAGTTGAAACGGTGTTAGTTAGTGGCGTAGCTTTGGCCATACATCACTCGCTAATCAGCACTATTTTTTCTTCAATATAAGAATCAGACCGAGACCCAAAGCGCCTGCAATCAAAAGTGTCGTGGTGTTTTTTGAGGATGTTTGCGCCTGTTGAATTTGCTGGGCGTACTGCGGATAGAGAGTAAGCGGATCAAGATAAGTCACGGATCCACCCTGTGTTCTTTCAACACGCACACCTATGGGAGTATTGACAATTCTATCGGTGGGATTTTGCGCATTAATTAATTGCTGAACCTGCGCGTAGGCTTGCAAGCCAGCTGGAACAATATTGGTAATACCTGTAAGAAAAGAATTAAACCCACTGGCAAGATCAGTAAAAAAATCGCCTGAAGATGCGGTGTCTGTGTTGCCTGTGGCTAAAACTCCGCCAGAATTGGTGTAATTATTAATAGCGGTGACGTTATAACCTTGAAACTTCTGTGATTCTCCCAGAATTTGATCCCAGCTTGAACCACCAAAAAAAGCGGAGTCAACATCCGTCGCGGGAAGAGAGGAGGGGGTAGAGCTTCCTCCTGTGAAAAAATCACCAATATCTTCTAACCATCCACCTAAAGGCTGTACATTGTTCATGCTTTGACAGGTAACCTGCGTTTACGTTTTGGCAAGGTCTTTTTTTTACGTTTTGGCAAGGTCTTTTTTTCGCCCGAAGTTTCCTTAAAGGTGTAGACGGCCAACAAGAAAAGAGCGAGCAATCCCAAGCCATAAGCCAGTTGGTTACCCTCGCCATCTAGCCCAGCGATTGGAGGAAAACCTGAATATATGATATTGGTCGGTGGCTTGCCAAGATTAGGGTTAGGAGGTGTAGTGGGTCGAATATAAGGCGACTGTCCTCCAAAGATTTTTGCAAATGCACCTAACCCCAGCAACAATGCTTTGAGCAGAGCAAGTAAGGCGCCCAGTGACCATTTTAACGCGTCAGTCGCATTTTTGACGTCATTCACACTATCGTTATAGGAAGTAACCAAACCTTCACCCGCGCCACCCGATCCAGTGGAACCGCCTGCTTGCGCGGACAATGTAGCCAACTGACCGAGAGCGGTTTGATATTGTGAGGTGACATCCGCCAGATTTTGACGGCTGGCAGTCAACTCGGAATTAATTTGAGCTACCTGACTTGATAAATTTGCATACTCATTTCCTGCAAGTCCTAGATCCGCCCGAAGTTGTTCATACGACAAAAAGTCGGTATTGAAGGAATTTTGTAAGGCCGAAAGAGAGCTTTGGATTGTGCCAATTTCAGATTGGGCAAGATTCAAATCTTCTTCTGCGCGACTCAAGGTTGCAGTTTGAAGATCAATAGAGGATTCAAGGGTTGTTTTTTGTTGATTTAAATTAGAAATAATTGCGTTGATTTCTTCAGCAGTTTGACGCGAAGAACTGATATCTGTTTCCAAAATGTCATATTCCGTTTTAAGGATTTCAAGTTCGGACTTTGTTGTTATTGTATCCGATTGAATTTCGGCAAAAGAAAGTTCCGCTTGTGCAAGCTCGCTTTGGGCAGTGCCCAATTCTTGCCCAAGTTCCTCCTGTTGCGAAAGAAGTCGGGCATACTGATCTGATGCTTGCGCAATTCGAGAATCGTATACTTCAAGATCTGTTGTTTTGGACAGAACCTCAGCTTCTAGATTATCTAAATCTAAATTCACAGATGCGATTTGATTCTGGAGAGAAGCAATATCCCCTGTTGCCCGAGAGATTTGATCTGTTTGTTCAAGCAATTGAGCATCCAGTAATTTCAGATTATCTGTTTTGGAAGTTACCTGTATTTGCAAATCGTCTCTTTGTTTGGCAAAAGCAAACACATCGAATTGCAGACTCTCGATTTCTTGAGTCAGAGAATTAACTGCAATCTGATTGTCGCCCACCTGAGACGCGAGATTTTCAAGCTCGGCTTGCTTGGCGCTTAAATTTTGCGTGACCGTATTTAACATTTCATTTGACGATGCCAGAGAAATTTGACGACTTTCCAGATCTCGAGCCACCGAATCCCGCGTAGTGCGATTCTCCGTAATTTGTGTTTGTAGTAAATTTAACTGCGAGGTCGCGCTTTCAATAGACGATTGCGCTATGGCAAGTTCGGAATTTTTATTTAAAACATCAGCTTGAACCAAATTTAACAAATTTTGCTGTGTGGTTTTTTCATTTAATATATCCGCGAGTTGATTATTGAGCGTGGTAATCGTTGCGGACAACTCATTTTTGGTTTGTTGAGACAACGATGTTGCCAAAACCACGCTATCATACTGAGTTTGTGCATTGGCAAGATTTGTTTGAGCAGTCGCCAATTGAGAATTTTTAGTATTCAGTTCCGTTGTCTTTTCCGCAATTTGCGATGATAGGTCGCTTATTTTAGCAAGATCTGAGTTGTATTTGATGACCGCAGTATTGTAGGCGGTAGTTGCGGTGGCCAAGGCGTCTTGCGCAGTTTTTAATTTGGTCGCATCATTGGTCAGCGACGTGACCGTTGCTTGATAGGCAGTAACTTTTGCATTTAAAGTTGCCCCTGCAGTATCCAGAGATTGTTTGGCATTTTGCAATTCTGTTTTTTTGGCAGTTAAATCGGTTGAAATGTTTTTAAGCTGAGTGATAGTCGTTTGGGCATTTGTTTTGGCAGTTGCAAACTCTTCATAAGCAATTCCTAAATCAACAATCACATTGTAAAGATCGTAACGCAAGTCAATCGCTTGATCGCGAGTTGCTCGTAAAGCAGGGTCAGTCCCTTGCAAAAAGCTGGGAATTTCTGGCACCTGATAATCAAAAACATCCGTATACCCGATAAGGTCAAACAAAGAAGGTAATGAAGGAAGAGTAGGAAGAGTTATGGTGGGAACAGTCGGAATGTTCGGAATGACAATAGTAGGCGAACTGTAAGTGTATTGTGAAAAATCAGGAATACTATACGCTGTTCCCGTAATATAGGTAAACTCGGGCATTTTTTAAACTCCGAATTTAGAGGCGGGTTCTCCCGCCAAAAAGTCGGGCTGAATATCGCCGAAAGGATCGGAAGGCCGACAGGGATCAAAGGTGACAAATATTCCATCATCACGCAGTACTTGCAACGCAACGTGATCGTAATACTCCCGCGTAACCAGATTTAATCCAATAGGCCGAACTTCAAAACCAATCGAGAAAAGCATGGCGCCAGTAAAAAGAACTTGATCATCACAATCCCCATTGGCCAAACCAAACTCCTTATATTCACGAATCATGGCCGTAGGCGAACGTACATATTCAATCCCCAAAGGATCACGAACATATCGAACCTTGTCCGCAATAAAATCAGTAATGGCACGGAACTGACAGGATCGATCATCATGCCCGCAACCGACAAACAGGGAAGTGGCAAAACGCCTTATTTCTGGATCCACTCCATACTCAAACATAAGCATGGATAAGGTATGCAAAATCTGATCCGCGTCAGAAGTTCCGCCACCAAGCCGATAGCGAACTACCCCATTAGCCTCACTCAGGCGTTCGGGTTTACGATCCGTCAGGGCATCAAAAATACGGGTTAACATCCAATTGAATAGAACAACTGGATGTTAAAAATCAATACTTCTTATTTAGACCTGTTGCCCAAGAATAGGATCATGATTCATCAAAGGTGCCTTTGGAGCTTCTTTTTTCTTGGGTTTGACCGACTTGGCCACAGGCTTAATCACCTCTTCTTCCTCTTCTAGAATAATGTCCCGTAGCTCTGTAAACCACTTTTTATGAGCTTTTGCTTCAGGAACTAGAACGCAAATTTCCTCAAACCATGTCGGGGTCGTCTCAAGGAAGTCGGCAATTTGATCATACATCTCATCCGTCAACATGGGTTGATAGACGTTATGCACATCCATGGGATCAGATCCTGCAATAGCAAACTGAAGCAGATTCATTAGCATCATGCCAAACGCCTGCGGATCTAAATTTGCTGGCAGATTCGATACAGGCGCAGTCGCGGGAGCAGGAGTTGAATTAACCGTGGGAGAAGCGGGGGGTAATGATTGCGCCTGTGCCTGCTGACCCCCAGTAAAGGTTTTCAGTACCTGCGGTATGGCCGACATAATGTCCTGCACAAACG
>Ga0247844_1006036_pt1 | contig 14834 bp, 21 predicted proteins | sample LaCtaG_FD_192421 | JGI IMG/M metagenome (GOLD analysis project Ga0247844, IMG submission 192421) | Freshwater microbial communities from meromictic Lake La Cruz, Castile-La Mancha, Spain - LaCruzMarch201714.5m_1 | ecosystem: Environmental > Aquatic > Freshwater > Lake | place: Spain: Castile-La... | reverse complement strand
GTAGTCCGTCATCCATTCTCCGGGTGTGTTTTCTGCGGACGTGGCGTTTGCGCCCGCTTGGCAGCTTTTCTGGCAGCCTGTTTGAATAGCGATTGTCCTCCAGCTGCTGGCTGCTGCGTCTTTGCTTTCTTCGGTTGTTTCTTCGGTCGTTACGACATCCGGGTCGGCACCGAGCTCGGCGAGTGCCGTTGTGGCTGCCTTGGTTCCCTTGAGCAGCGCATCCATGATCTCTGGTGTGAGGGTGGATGTGAAGTTTCCTGTTTCCGGCAGGGTTTCGGCTTCATCCACGGTGACACCCGTGGTCCAGGCTTGGCCGGCGGCGGTGGCAACAAGTGTTTTTCCCGCTTCCTCTTGGAGGATCTTCACCTTGGTGCCGGCGGGAGCCGTTGAGGAGCCGATTTGTTTGCCGTCCATCATCATGGGGATGGAGAGGGGGGCGGTGAGTGTTCCGGTGCGATCGGCTGGCTGGGCCATGCTGAAGGCGACGGCAGCGACGACAGCCACGAGGGCGAATCCGAGTGAGTTGCGGGTGCGCGGGTCTTTCATGATCTTGGAGGAAAGATCAGAGAGTTTGTTGGCGAGGGCAAGTGTTTTTGTCTTCATATAAGATGGGATAATCAGGGAGTGCGGGAGGTATGAGGCCTTTGGGTGGCCAGCCGGAGCTGGGCGGAACGTATTTGACGGGGTTGAACCTCTCCGGTTTTGTCTCGGCTTTTGGCTTTTTGTTTTTGGACAGGAAGAAGGCCATGCCGATGGAGAAGCTTCTGGCTTCTCCGATCACTTGGGCCGCGATTCCCCGGAGGGTTTCTTCGGTGAAGAAGTATTGGCGCACCTCACCGTTTTCCCCGCGGAATCCGTCCAGCCAGAACTGGCCGTCCGGGGTTCCGGTTGTGGCGAGGTAGTTCTGGGGGATGTCCCCGTCCTGGTATTGCTCCATCTTGGGGACTCCCGCCGGTTTTCCGGTGATGGGGTTGATGCCTTGGATGGAGAGGATGACGGCAACGTGGCGGTCGTGGTTCCTGCAGGGGTTGAGGTCGATCCAAAGGCCCTTGCCTTTTTGGACCTCAACAAAAAACGCCTTATCGTTGGGGCCGCCCCGCTCCCAGTTTTCTGGGCAGGCGGGGAAGGCGTCCACCGGGTAGGCGGTCGTGCGTGCGTAGGGGGGCAGCCCGAAGAGGCTGCTCCCGCTGAGTGCGGCTGGAAGGTTGAGTTCGCAGCCGAGATTGGGGGAGAGGGTCATGATGCTCAACGCTGGGGGTGTTGCCACCCCCAGCGAGTCCGTTACCGGACCAGTTTCACCGCATTGCTGCGGTGGTGACGGGTGCGCGTATGCGCCCCTCTCTTCTCGACAATGCCTCCTGCCAGCCGTGTCCCACTCCCACTACCCTCCGTGGAGGGGATCGGGCGGGTTCTAGAGGGCAGGACTGAAGAAGCATCCTGCCGTAGGTCTTGTGGCTTGCGAGGGGCGTAGTCCGAGGGCTTTCGCCCTCGGCCTGAGTCTGGTCAACTCAGTATCCCGTATTTCTACGGGGCTGTTTCACGCCTCGGAGCTTGCTCCGAGTGTAGTTGACGTGTTGTGTTGGTTGCTCCGCAATCCTGCGGGGCGGTTTCGTGTCCGGAGCAAGTCCTGCTACCGGGTTCGTTTTTCCTTTTGGGGAAAAATGGTTTGAAAGTCAATTGTTTTTTGTGAGGGGTGTTGAAAGATCACCCCTCACAGAGAGCGGGTTTGTGTGTCAGTTGTGCGGGGTTTTCCCCTCGAATCGTCGTGCGATGAGCCAATCGTAGCGGGTGCCCATGATTTCTCTGAGGGCGTTTTGTGCGATGGGGAGCGTGAGGCCACGTTCCCCGTATTCAAGCCTCCCGAGCTTTTTGGCGAGGGCCTTCGCTTCTTTGATGGCGAGAATATTCTCGCTGACGAGTTTGGTGATCTCGTCGGTGAGTTCTTGTGTGGCGCGGATTTCCCCTGGGGGGTTGTTGTGCCGTTTGACTTGCTGCGTGGATTTTTCTTGGAAGCCTTTTTGGTAGCAGTCCCAGAGGGTGTTTTGGATGGATTTCATGGTTTAATTTCGGAAACCCCGATGGCTGGCATCGGGGAGGAGGGGGAAGGGCAGCGCGTTGAGCGGTGCGTTTTGACAGGTTTTGTTGTTTCGGTAGAGTTGGGGCACGGTAGTTACCCGATCGGTGGCCAAGCATTTATGATCGGGCAGACGTAGCCGCTTGGACATTCGTTCTTTGAAGTAAAAGTATCCGGTTGCCGGGGATGATTCGACCCCTTGGCGTAAAACTTTACGGTCGGTTGAACGAGTTGTTGGACGTTACACCGTCCAACAACGGGGAGTCTTAAAGCCCCTGAAAGCTACGGAACTGTTGAGATAGAGGCTGGAGGGCACGTTGTGCACGACCCTTTGGTTTCTGTGGAGGTTCTGGCTAGATCCTTGCACCCTCGGGGCGAGGAACTTTAAGGTTTAAGTGAGGCAGGTGTAGCCGTGCTTGAGTCGGCGGAGGATTTTGGGGATTTCTTTTCTGATCCAGTTGTGGAAGGGTTCCGCCGGCGATTCCGGATCATACCACAGGCTGGCGATGCAGCGCTTGGAATGGTTTTCCAGCAGTTCGGTGGTTGTGGTTTCGAGGAGTTTCGCCAGCCTCTCGCATTGTTCTCCTGTCAGGGTGTAGGCGAGGATGGGCAACCGCTTGTATCCGGAGTTGGGGTCTCTTTCTTTTTCGTAGGGGTCCTTGTAGAGGAACTCCTTCCCCGGCTCCCCCAGCATCTCTAGCAGGCGGCCTAGGATTTGTGGTTCGCAGGAGCAATCGGGAAAGTCTTTGATCCGGCGTTTTGTTTTGCTGTCAATGGTGGTTCTGCTCATTGCGGTTTTCCTTTTTGGATGATCTCTGTGAGCTTGTAGGCCCAGTTTGCTCCGTAGTCGATAGAGCCGGATGCGTAGGTTTCCGCTTGTTCCACCATGGCGAGAGTCGGAGGGGGAAGTTGGAGGATGGCTGCCTGCTTTTTTGCCTCCTCCCAAACGGCGTTCCGTTCTTTTGTGATCCAGTCGAGGGTAGACCCCTCCCGGTTTTTTGCGGCGGCTTGGAAAGCGTCGTAAATGGCCTGGGCCGGTTGGTGGTGGGGTCTGAAGAAATCCGTCATGGGAGTTTTGAGTTACCTGGAGAAGATGTCCCGGTTTTTTGGCTCCGGGTATTCTTCGTAGATGGCGATGCTCTTCCCTTGGGAGACGAGTTGATCGAAGTATGTTTTTCTTGCGTGGTAGGGGATCCCGCACATGGGGGCCTCGTTCCGTTTGGTGATGACCAACGTGAGGCAGTCTGCGATGGTTTTGGCGCAGTCGTCGTAGGCTTCGTAGAAGTCCCCCAGCCGGACGAGCAGGAGTGTGGTTGGTGGCAGGGCGGCTCTGATTCGGTTGTAGCGGTCGTGGAGTGGGCTCATGGTTTGGCGCGTATGGTTTGGTTTAAGCTTTGTTTTCCCAGTAGCGTTTCCAGCTGCGATAGGGAGGGCAAAGCTTGTGGAGTTGTTTGTCTATGTTTCCTCCCGTTTGGAGGATCTCATCGGCGAGGGCGATGATTCTTGGGTTGAAGCACATTTGGGAGTTTGGGTCGTATTGGAGCAGGGAGGAGATGACTTCTTCTATTTGTGTTGGGTTGATTGCCAGGTTGATGGCAAGCGCAATGGCGGCACTGCGGGATTTTCCTGCGAAGCAATGGACGGCGAGGATTGTGGTGTCTTGTGGGTATAGTTTTCTGATGCCAAGTCCGAAAGCGATTGCGTTTTCCACATCTTCCCTTGTGGGGCCGATGAGAATAACCCCGTTTTTGACAAGGGTTGTATAGGGGATGTCGTCGAAGGTGAGTTTCAAAATCTTCCCGAAGTTTTCTTCGGGGATTCTCCTGTCTGTTGGCAGGGGGGTGGGAGAATTGATGGAGACGAGCCCTTCGGCTTTAATGTCCCCATCCTCGATTTTGAACCGGGGGTAGGGGAGTGCGAGTGGTTGGATCATACTTCGATTTCTGCGGCTTGCGCTTTGCGTTCCTGCATGGTGAGTTTTTCTGCGCCTTTGTAGTGGATGGAATGCCGGGGATTGCGGCACATCTGGCAGCTGCAGCGCTTGCGGTTTTGCCAGTGCTTCTGTGTGAAGACCTTCTGGTTTTCTTCCCGGTTCTGTTCCGAGCCGTATAGGTCGGAGAAGAATTGGAGCTTGGCGATTCTTGCGGCGCGGGCTTTGGCCCGTGCGGATTCGTGGCGGGTTTCCGCCCTGGTAGGGTGAGTTTTTTGGTTCATTGGTCACAACCGCCCACCCTGTGTTGCAGGGTGGGCTAGGTTATGATCCAGTTGCCCGTGTGATGGTTTTCTTGGGAGGTATCGATCACGCTGGCTCTGGTTGGCGTGAAGCTGTGTAGCCCGCAGAAACAGACGAAATCGCGGCTGATGGGGTGTCCGGCTACAGGCTGTAAGGTTTGTGGCGATGCGAGTTCCCACATGATCCAGAGGAGTGTTGCCGGGAGGAGGAAGTGATGCCAGGTTTTGGGGAGTTCTGTCTCTGCGGTTGGTTTTGTTTTTTTGATCATTGTGGGAATTTTGAAGTTTCGGGGGGATTATGAAGCAGTATGTCAGCAATCTATTTTGCTTTTGTGGATTTCTTTTTTCTGCGTCCCTTCGGTTTCTTCTTTCTTTTTGGGTTGAAGAGTAGGTCCCATATTATCTCTACGACTCGGACGCAGTCGGCCTGTTCCCCCGTTTTAAGTTTTCCTGCAGCTTCAACGCTCAGCGCATGTTTGATCCCGCATCGTGTTTGGATTGGGAGCTGGGACTTGCTGAAAATGCTGATGGAGTGGTCGTCCGCGTATTGAATGTCGCGAATTCCTTCGGGGCTTATTCTCTTCGCTTTTGGTGCCAACCAGAGGAAGCATCTGTCGAACAGGTGGTGGTTTGCCAAGGGAAAAGGTTTCTGTGCGGGCCATCCGGTTCGGATTGGCACCCCTTCTTCCCCCACCTCCCACCAAGATGTTTCGTCTTCCTCTTCTATCCATAGGGGGGCTTCCATTTCTAGTCCATTTCTGGGGTATGTTCCGTAGGATGCTATCTTTTTTCCGGTGGCGCTCTTGCATATGCGCTCGAGTTCCGCTTCCGTAGGTGTTTTTTCCTCTAAGAGCATGATTGCTGCTTGGATTGCGCAGGCTCTCGTGTTGATTGCTTCTGTTCCCTTTCCCGTGAGGAGGGCTTCAGGGAGTGGTTTGGTGGCTTTTGGTTTCATTGGGTCTGCGTGTTTGGGCAAGGAGGCGTTCGTAGCGTGTCTGGTGATCGGCCAGTTGTCTGAGCCTGTGTTCGTTGTCGCGTTGCACTGCTTTTTTCGCTCTTGCCCGAAGCCTGGATAGGTGGGTCTTCCAGACACGGGAGTGGGGTTTGGCGTACCCGTTTTGGTTGAGGGCGCCGCAGTCGATTGCGAGTTTGAGTGTTTCGAGGGCTGCCTTCTCATCCGTGGTGTTTTTGTAGATGTGAAATACCCGCTCCCCTGTGGGCTGTTTCAGCTCTTGGATTTCTCGTTGTAGGCTGTTGAGCCGTTGGCTTCGGAGGGCGGGATTCTCCTTTTCTTTGAGGAGGGTTTCTGGAGAGGCTTTGCTCCACTTCCAACTCCAGTTGCGTTCCTTGATGGCCATGAGGGCCTCGATTCGGGCGTGAATCGGTTTGTGGAATGGGAGATCGTAGGCGGTGAAGCTGCCGGCGCTCCTTCCTCCACGGAATCTCGGCTCGGGCTGCAGATGGATCCAGTTGTTGGCTTTTGAGCCATGGTAGCTGCCGTAGACTTTGACCCCTTTGTGGGAGAGGATGACGAGTTCGTGGTAGGTGGGCAGCCCGTCTGGGAGGCCGAGCCATGCTTGGATGGCTTTCCAGGAGGAGTCGTCGGCGTAGGAGATGTGGTTGCCGTTTCCGTCGCGGCTCTCAGCATCGCATTCGAGGTCCCGGAGTATGTCGGGGTTGGCGAGGATGGTGGCGCGGGCGTGTTCTTTTTCGGACGCTCGGAGGTCGAATTCGTCCCGGTTGTGTTTGAGGTCCCAGAATTTCTCTTTGAGGTTTTCGCCGGGAAACTCTTTTTGCAGGGCTTTGTAGGCTCGCTTGCCGGCCGCTTTGCAGGCCGCTTTGCCGTAGGCCTTGCGCCAGACCTTGTGGATGCCTAGTCTTTGGACGCTTGCACGGCTGATCTTGCCGCTCAAGTCGTAGGTCACATCTGGTTTGGGGAGCGGGGCGACGAAGAGAAGGCTGTCGGCGTGCATCCATCCGCTTCCGACTATGCAACCCGTGTAGAATGGGCGTTCCACCACGCGGTAGATGCCTGGCGGGCGGTCCATGGTATTGGCCGCTTCGGTTTTGATCAGGATGAACTTGCTTTCCTGCGCGGGGTCGAGGTTTTCGCTGCTGATTGTGCAGGTGGTTGTTTCTTCGGCCTCGCAGTGGTCACAGAAATCTTCGTAGACTCCGCGTTTGACCTCGACTGATCGTGCCTCTTCATCGGGGTATTTTTCTCCGCAGCGGGAGCAGGTGAATTTTTTCATGTTCATGCTTGGTCGTTCCTATTTGTCACTTACCACCCTCTGTGGTTCAACAAAATGGTTGAGAAGTGGTTCTCTTGGGTAATGGGTGCCTGGTTTGTTGGACAGGGTTGAGAAGTGAGGGCGCTCTACTTCTCAACCAATTTGTCGGTTACGTTCAGGCCTTCCTTGATCCGGCTGCTTTTGGTTTTGGGGAATAGGGCTATTTCCTCTTTTTGGAATTCGTTCAGTCATGGTTTTTTGGGGACTGGGCGGCGGATGTTGTCTTTGGGAAATCTGGCCATAATGGCACTCTTGTCCTCTCTGACCCGCCACGTTGTAACTGTCGGGTGGTCTGGGTGTTTGAACGATATGTTGCTTCCCCCCTCTGGGCAGTCTTCTATCTTGGTGATGTAGTCCATCCTGATCGCTGCTGGATGGTTTTTGTCCCAGAGCCTGAATCCCAAGAATCTCTCCGAGGGAAATTTTATTTCCCCGTCAAGGATGTCTTGTGCCCATCCACACTCTGGTGAGCAGGTCTCGCTTATGTGAAGCCTGTCGCTTGGGATTTCTTTTCCGCAAATGCTACATTTGTTTTCCATTAGTGGATCTTATCTTCCTGAGGTCTATTTTGTCTCGTAGACGAGTGACGCAGTCGATTGCTTTTCTTTCCCGAGTTTCTGCATCCCCAGCACGCAGTAGCTGATTCCTGTCAGGATTAGGATGATTGCGATAACGGCTCCGAAGCCCCAGTGGAATATTTTCCCTATGAGTTGGTAGCAGGCCCCGAGGATTACCAGCGTGCCTCCGTATGTCAACTCTGGGTTGCCGATCTCGATGGGGCTTGGCCACTTCTGGGTTACGGCGAGGACAAGCAGAGTTGCGATGAGCAGTCCGAAGACTGTTCCGGTTATTTTGAATGGAATGTTGTATTCTTTCATGGTTGTTTATTTGGTTGTGGCTAACGCGATGCCTTTTGGCTGAAACCCCTGTTTGTTGAGGTTTTGTGCGACGTCTTGTGGGATCGTCATCTCCCCAATTCTTCTTCGGTTTGGTTTGCAAGTGCGACCAGACAATCTTTTGCAAGGTAGGCGGTATTGCCTTCCATCCCGTAGCGTTCGGCTTCTCCGTTTGGTGGATACCAGGAGCCTGGGAACAGGGACGCTCGTGTGAACCCGTGGGCCTCCAGCCAGATTTCTTGGCGGCCGGTCTCGGGAATTGACTCCAGCGACAGGGCTACGATTCTCCGCCAGATCGATTTCTTCTGGCGGGTAATGCTCGACTGGTATGTTCTTGGATTTAGGGCCATGGTTTGTTTCGAGAAGATACCGGATTGATTCCTCGGTAGAGTGACGCATCCCTTGGGAAGCGGTTTTTGTCGCGACCCTTCCTGATCTGTGTCAACGGAGGTTGGGAATTTCCGGGCCTTTTCGCTAGGGCCGTTGACCCATCGGTCGGGATGTGGTCCTGTTAGTTCTGCAGTCGCATTTTCGCGTTCTGCATTTGTTGTGTGATGGATACTGTCGCTTTGTTGAGCGCAGTGTCTCTTGCAGTTTTGTATGCGGTAAAGCCTACTATTGTGAGCAGGCATATTGAAACCCCTCCTGTCAGGATCAGTTTTTCGATCAGGTCGAGTTTTTTTGTTTTCGTTTTCATGGTTTGTTTTGTTGTGGATTGCTCCATCTGTCGGGTGGTTACTGCGGAAAGCTCTTGCCTTCGTCTTCGATCTTCTCCAACCAGGTCCAGTAGTTGCGGCGGGACTGAATGCAGAGGGTTCCACGTTTTATTACGATGCATGCCCACAATCCGCATACCAATAGGGCCCCGGTTAGCCCCATCACTTTTGATGGGATCATTCCGAGGGCTAGCCCAATTGGGGCGCCGATCAGAAGGGCGGCAAGTATGTCTTTGTCTCCGGGTAGGCCGCGATACTTCTCTGCTCGGCCGTGGAGGAATCTCGCTTTTTCGAGGTCGTCGGGGTTGATCCCTTCTGGGGCAACCCCTCTTTCTCGGAGCACTTCTTCTGGTTCAGGGATCTTCATGCGGTTGGTTCGGGCCATTTATTGGATCTGGGGTTGGGTAGTTTTGAGCGTTACTCCCACCTTTTTGTGCCTTTCTCTGATTTTTGGTTTTATGGAAGCATGGCGCAAACGCGCCATCTTCCAGACCTTTTTTTCCCCTTCTGTCATCCCCAAGGGCTTTGCCCTTGCTTTCATAAGAAGCAGAGGGCGGTCAGAATTCCCGCCATTGTGATTCCCGCTCCGATGCAGACGCAGTCGATGCCTCTGCCAATCCAGTTCATCTTTTTCCCGATTTTCTGGATCTCTTTTTCGTTGTTTTTGGCTAGGGTCATCCCGGTGATGAGAAGGATACAAATCCCGAAGAATGTCGCCGCTCCCGCTGTGTATGGGTTTCCAATGAGCTGCTGGAAGCAGAGTTCAATCCCTTCTGGAAGGGAGTCTGCCCATTTTTGGACGTTGGGCATTGGATAGGCCATGGCCTTCAACATTGTCCAGACGAAGGCAATGAAGAATGGGGTGATTGTCAGGAGGAATTTTTCCTCCAGTTTCATTTTTCTCTTCGTGTCGGCTAGTGGTAGTGATGCTTCCATACAGGGAGTTTGGGGTTATGGGTAGCTATTTGTCAAGCACTTCCTCTCAGAAGTCCCTGAGCCATAGAGGGTAGCCTCTACCTTGTGTTTCTTGGATTTAGATTGTGGGCTCCCCACTTTCTCCTTTTTTCTCAGGATCTAGGCTCGGCTTTCTTGGCGGTTTTTTGGCTCCAGTCCACAATCTATTATGTAATTGTTGGCGCTTCTTTTCGTTTTTCTTTGAACCAGTCTGGGCGGGGGCGGCGTGTGGTTTCTAACCACGATTTCCCATTTGGTTCGATCTGGAGGGGTGTGAGCCGAAACGGAGACTTGCTTTGTCCTCTTTCTAGCTTTGCCTCCCAGGCCTCTGCTAGGAGCGTTCCCAGTGGAGCAAGGTCCTCTGTGTCCAGGGTCTGTTTTAGCGCGTCTAGGTAGCTCCGTTTCTCCAATGGTTTGGTGGGAGGTCGGCTCAGTCGTGTCTCCAAGTAGTGGTTAAGCAGCGTTCTTGTCAGCCTCCCGTTCCCGTCTGGGAATATGTGGGCTCCGACCAGTCGGGCGTGGTAGAATGTTGCTATTCGAATCACGTTCGCTTCCGTAGTTTCTTCTCTGGCCAGTTCTCCCATCTGGGCTGCTAGGAGATCGAGCTCTCCGTCACGCATGTCCGGATCTGAGCCGGGCCGGCCGCCGATGAGGTGTTGTTTCCAATGAAAGGTTCCCGCCCATGGAGCAACCTCATCAAACAGCGTTTTGTGCAGGGCTTTTAGATCATCTGCGGAGGTGATCGGCGCGGGCATTCTGCTCAGTTCTTTTCTTAGTCGCCCAAGTCCTTTGGTATATGCCACCTCGTATTTCTCCAGCGAGGTGATCGCTGGCAGTAGGCCCCCGGCGGCTCGGTCCTCCCATTCAGTTTCCATTTTCTTGGAGGGCCGCGAACACGGAGTCTTCTGAAATAGGAATGTCCTCAATTGCGGAGGACGCGGCTTCCCAAGCCGCGTCTTTTCTGAGCCAGTTTTCTTTTTCTTCTTGGTTCAGTCCTGCTTTGATTTCTTCGATCGTTTTTGTTTTGTTGATCATGTTTCTAGTTTCTGGTTTTCTCGTGGGTCTGCAATCTATTTTGTCAGTCCACAGCCTATTTGCTACTTACCATTTTGTGGTGAGACAAATTGGTTTTGAAGTGGTTCTCCCATAGGGATGAACTCTTTTTGTTGAATGAGGTTGTGAAGTAGCGAAAGATTACTTCACAATCTATTTGGGTTTTGTGGTCTATTTTCGGCTGGGCGGGCCCCCAGCCGATTCAAACGGCAAACTATCTGTGTGCTTCTGGGCCTACTGGAGCCTTGATTCCAAGAGCGGGAGGATCTTGTAAATATCCCAGAGGCAGACGTGGCTTTGCCCGTTTTGTGAGGGTGGATCTGGGCAGTAGTAGAACTGGGATCCTTGGGATTCGTAGTGCCGGATGTGTGCGAAGGCTTTCCCTTCGGATGTGGCCGTGTATCCTCCCTCGGGAAGTTTCTCAACGAGGATTTCTGCTTTGAGGATGTTGAGGATTTTCTGATAACTCACTCCGCAGATGTCGGCCAGCTCGGGGATGGTTCCTCGGGCGATAATTCCGACAGTGGGTTCTTTTTGGCCCTCGAAGCTCAGATCTCCCTGGAGGTCTTCGTTGTGGGTCGGGTATGTTTCCCAGTCCCCTTCTGGGTCGGTGGTGGCTTTGCATCCGCCGGTGATGGGGTTTGTTCCCCACACGTGGCCTGGGAGATCGAAGAAGATGTGACCTTCACAGCCGCCTGTTTTGGCGCACCGCTCCTTTATCCAGAGGATGAATTCTGGAGTGGGTTCGATCCCGTGGAACTTTTCGAGGAAGTGGCAGGTGATTTCTGCCATCCGATTGGTGTTCTCGGGGAAGCCGGCGCCTTTGCCCTTGATGAGGGAGGGGATTTTTTCGACTTCTTTGAATTGGGCGAGGACGTCCGCGTTTCTTTCGTAGAGTGGGAAGAGGGCTTTGACGATTTTGTCGTCGATCTGGTTGTTTGTGCGAATGCCCTCGCTTTGCAGTTTGGTTGTGGAGCTGCCGAGCCAGCTTCGGAGGAGGGATTGGTTCCTCGGAAGTTTGGTGTATTTCCCTTTTGGGATGGTTGCTGGGTCTATCCAGTTGCGAGGTTCCCCCGCGAGGTCTTCAACTTCGGACTGGGTGGAGGTCCAAGCGTTCCGGCATTCTGAGCATCGGATTCTCATCCAGACGTCTTTTTTCCCTTGGGACCAACTGCTTGATTTCCACCGAACGGGGCATCCGGTTTTTTGCAGTGGGCAAGGTGGGCCGGGAAGCGGTGGTTCTCCGTAGTTGACTTGGATGAGGTTGCTCAATTTTTTGAGTTGAGGCTGATTTCTTTACCGTTGCGGAATGCCTTGAGCTTTCCTTTGGTGAAAGCGGAGAGGAAGTCGCATTTGGGGGCGATGCTGACCTTGGTTTCTTCAAACTCCCAGCTTGTGGCGTCTTTGACGGTGTGGGTGTGTTTGTCCCTAAGGTCGCAGATGTATTCAACGCTGTCGCCTGGTAGGAGTTGGGTCCAGAGGCTGTCGAAGGCAGTTTTCCATTCTAGGGCCTCCCGGCAGCTTTTTCTCCACTCATTGGCTGTTTTGTTGTTGGTGGGGGTGAGGAGGTTCAGGATGCTGGCGGGGCACTCTCGGGCGAATGGGCCTTCGGCTTCGTGGAAGTCTTTGCTGAGGTCGAGCAAGACGATTTGGGCGTGGACTTCCTTGGTTTTGTTGTCACGTAGGGCGGCGTAGCCAACGGAGTCTACTATTTCCACGGCAAGGAGGGCGCGGCCGGGGTTTTCTTCTTCTAGCCAATCTTTGAAGTATTCGGGGTGTTGGTTTTCGGCATCCATGTCTTACTTTTTGTTGGCTCGGCGGAGTAGTTCGAGGATTTCTTCGGCTTGGCCTTCGCCGAGACAGTTGGATTGTTCTTCGGCAATCCCTGGTGTTTGGATGAGTCCGAGCCCCTCTTCGCGGAGGACTTGGTTTCCTTCTCGTGGGTTGGGGCCATATTCGATGACGCCGCCGTGACTTCGGACCCGCACGGAGGTGATTTCTCTGGGGATCAGTTGCGCCCAGAATTTGGGGCTGCCGCAGGGGTGTTTGCCTTTGACATTGGCACCGATGTAGAGGACGTGCGGGATGTTGGGAAGGATGCTTTCCCAGTCGGGTTGTTTACTCGCAACGTGGTTGGGCGGCGGGGAAGCAATGATGGCCCTCGTTGGGGCGTGGCCTGGTGGGAGCCCTGTGGAGAGGTCGTGTGTAATCTCCTCGATCTTCCCTTCTGGGGCGGGTTTGGATGGATAGAGGTAGCGCAGGGTTTCGCGTTTGCCGATGTCCACCGTGGTAATTTTGGTGGCTCCGAGATCAAGACAGAGGCGGGCGAGGTCGGTGTTGCCGGCACAGAGGTCGTAGACTTCATGCCCTTTGACGAAGTCCTCGATGATTTCGAGTTGGGCGTCGTCGACATAATTGTAATCGGTGATGGGATAGGGCTCTTCCCATCCGATTTTGAGGTCGTCCCCGCCGAGTGTTTCCAATTCCTGAGCGGCTCTGATCTCTTTTTCGTAGTAGCTGTTTACTTCCTCTTGGTTTTCCGCGACTTCAAAATGGGTGTCCTCGGGATCTTTGCCCCGTTTTTTGATCAGGAGCGTGTAGCGTTTTCGGCCTTGGGCCATTACGAGGCAGATCGCTTTGCGACGGGAGGAGAAGACGTTCCCTTTGGGGGCAATGTCGGTGAGTTGGGGAAATTGGAGCGCCCACTTCTCTCCTTCTTTGGTGGCTTGAACGAGCACGGTAATGTAGTTGCCGTGGGCCTCGCCGCCGAACAGAGCGGCCGGATCGAATTCCTTTGGGGATGGGATGGGGAACAAGTTAGCTTCGTCGTCGAGTTCTTGGAACATAGGCTTTGGTGCTTCTTCCCAGATCGGGATTCCGCGGATGGCGTGGCAGTAGGTGTCGTGGTAGGCTGGCGCGATGAGATGTCGACCTTCGGTGCCTTGGAGGATTTCTGGCTCCGAGAGTTGGGTGGGTTTTTCTGGATCTACCCGGAGGATGGCGGCGTTGAGCCCGAAGGAGACGATGAAGACGAAGGTTTCTAATCGGGTCTGGAGGACTTCGGGGAGCTTCTCGACGTTGATGCTCTTGGAGTTGAACTGCTCCTCGTTGAAGTGGATGATTTTGACGTAGCCTTTGGGGTCTTTGCCTCCTTTCCAGCTACGGTTTCGTCCCCAGTGCGGCCGTTCTTCGTCCTCCAGGTTTGCCGCCACTTTCTCGGCGGTCTTGGGGATGTCCTGCCAGAATCCTTTGGCAAGGGGGTTTCTGCCTACGTAGCCGAAGCGGAGCGTCCGGGAGAGCTTTGCCTCCAAGTCGATGTGATGGGGCAGGGGTTCGAAGAACTGGAGGACGCTGATGAGGCAATGCTCCCGCTCGTGCGTGGGCAATTGCCGTTCCTCTTCGTCGTAGGGGACTTCGTGGCGGAGTGCCCGCCCAACCTCTTTTGAGGATAGCAGGGGAGGCAAGGCCTCGATCAGGGGGTTGCCTTTGTAGGCGGCCACGTTGGATTTGGTGTATTTGGCTTTCATTCCCGTTCCTCCCGAAGTTTCCGCAGTTCTTCAAGGTCGTCTGGTGCCCCGATGTATTCTGTCTTTTTGGCAGGAGGCAGCGGGATGATCTTCGGTGGTTCCGCCGGCAGTTTGGATTTTGCCAAAGTTTCCAGCTCGTTCCGGCGGGCCTCCGTGATCTTCGTGCTCCGGAGCGGCGGTTTCTTTTTAGCTTCTGCTTTGGCCTTGGAGACGATTTCGTCTACGTTCCGGTGGAATTCCCCTTTCTGGATGAGCGTCTGGTCTTTTGCTGAGGCGATCAGCTTTTTGGAAATCTGGCGGAGTTCCACCACCTCCGTCCATGGGAGCCCCTCGAAATCTTTACTCCGGCTGGTCAGCTTGCACAGCTCCAGCCGGCCGTCCCGGTGTTGGAGGAAGGTGTTTGAGCAATTGCGTGGGTCTACGGCAATTTTGACTTTCCACGCGCCGGAGTCCCCGGCCCGGAAAAACCAATTCTCTTCCTCGGCGGTTTCGCAGGTGTAGTGGGTCCCTTTGTATTGGATCCCCTGCCGGGTGACGGCGGCTTCTTCCCGGGGAAGGAGTTGGGATTGGACAACGCTGGCCTCTTCCATCCGCAGGCTCCCGCTTCTGTTTTGGATACCCCACCCCCAAAGTTTGGTCGGGATCGGTTGGACTTTGTCCCGTATCATCTCGGGGTCCAGCGGGTATTTCCCGACGGCGGAGCGGTTGTATTCGAGGATCCAGAAGATCACGAGCTGGGTGAATTCTTTGATGTTCAAAGAAGCAGAGTCCCTCGGGTCTTTTTCACCGCGTTTGAGCTTCCCTCGGATTCCGCCTGGCAGCCAGTGGATGAGTCCGAGGTTGGCGCTTTGGAATTTGGATTCGATGACGCCTTTCATGTCCGCCCGGAAGGGGGGCGTGTTGTCGAGCCGGATGTTGAGCCCTTCGACGATCACGGTGGCCATCGGCCCCTCCAACTCTCCCCGGTCGGCCGTGAGGCACTCTGGTAGGTGTTGGCATGGCCATTCTTCGGGGTGGATGTCCACTCCGTTCTGGGCGCAGTAGGAGACTTTGTTTTCCGTGCAGTTCAGAATTGCCAGAGAGGACAGGTT
>Ga0247844_1006029_pt1 | contig 14849 bp, 20 predicted proteins | sample LaCtaG_FD_192421 | JGI IMG/M metagenome (GOLD analysis project Ga0247844, IMG submission 192421) | Freshwater microbial communities from meromictic Lake La Cruz, Castile-La Mancha, Spain - LaCruzMarch201714.5m_1 | ecosystem: Environmental > Aquatic > Freshwater > Lake | place: Spain: Castile-La... | reverse complement strand
CTCGTCACAGCTCGCTTGCCGGCGTGATTGGGTTTGCGGGTCTGAAAAGGCGTGCACCCCACTTCTCGCCCCCCATAAAAAAAATTAGATTTTTGGTAGACTGTCGTTGCAGTTGTCTCTGTAGGTTGGTCGAGGGTTACTCCTTGACTAACCTTTTTTTTAGGCTTACTATGTAGTTATCAGTAGAGGGGAAGAGATGATGATTACTGCGATAGAAGTTGAAGTAGGCGTACCTGCACCCAAGATGAGGGTTGTGTATGCGTACCCGTATGAGGAGATGGATGTGGGGGATAGCTTCTGTGTGCCTCTGGATGCCCGTGCGAAGGTCTTAAACGCCAATTACAGGGCGGGTAAGCGGTTGGGTAGGGTGTTTACTGCCAAGACTGAGGGTGAGCGGGTGAGGGTATGGAGGACTGTTTAGTGAATGAACTGTTTTGGATGGGTGAGGAGGAGTTGCGGCAGGCGTATGCAGACCTGATGACTAAACTTGCCCGTACGGAGCAGATGATGGTCATGATGGCGGTGAGTATTGAGAAGGCTGTGGAGTATGGATATAAGGCTGGATACGAGGATGGCATTACGGGAGAGTCGTATTCGGTTTCAGAAAGAGATGGTCAAAGCCTTGTCCTGCACTAACAAGAAGCAGAAGATTTTGTTGGCTGCGCAATGGAAGGAGAAGTATTCGCCCACACATTACGAGGAATTGATAGCGTGTGCCAAGAACAAGCGTATTGCTGGCGACATCATTCACTGGAATCTAGATGAACTTTGACCTGAAGAAGTTTTACAAGTTCTGTTCTGAACTCAAGATTGAGACTAAGGAAGAGGGCTTGAAGAAGATGGGTAACCTTCTGGGGACTCAGACGTATGTTATGGAGGAGATACAGAAGGGGTTAGACAATGACATACATTTTTTCGTTATTCTTAAAGGCAGGCAGTTGGGCATTACTACTATTAGCCTTGCTCTTGACCTTTACTGGCAATTTACTCATCCAGGGTGGCAGGGTACTCTCGTTGCCGATACTGAGGAGAACAGGGATATGTTCCGTTCTACCTTGGCTATGTATATGGAAGGATTACCGAAAGAGTACAAAATTCCTTTGGTGGCTCATAACAGAAACCAGATGGTTCTCAAGAACAGGTCGAGGCTCTTCTACCAAATAGCGGGTAACAAGTCCCGTCTAGGGCAGGGCAAGGCTATAACTTATTTGCATGGCACAGAGACAGCATCGTGGGGTAACGAAGAAGGTTTGGCTTCCCTGATAGCTTCTCTTGCTGAAAAGAACTCAGAGAGGCTGTACATGTTTGAGAGTACGGCTCAAGGCTTCAACATGTTCCACGACATGTATAAGACTGCCAAGCGAGCAAAGACTCAGAGAGCCATTTTCTGTGGCTGGTGGCGTAATGAGTACTACTCTGTCCCTGCTGACTCCAACATCTACAAGGTGTACTGGGATGGCAAGTTAACAGGGGAGGAAAAAGAGTGGCACAAGGATATTAAGAAGCTCTACGGCTTTGAGATTAACTCTCGGCAGATGGCTTGGTGGCGGTGGAAGATGGCAGAGGGTATCAAAGATGATGCCCTGATGTATCAAGAGTTTCCACCCACTGAGGACTATGCTTTTGTGATGACAGGCTCCTCCTTCTTCTCGCACACTCGGTGTACAGAAGCTGCCAAGAAGAGCAAGAATACAGAATGTGATTACTACAGATATGCGTTTGGTCAACTGTTCCAAGATACAGAAGTTCTTAAATCTACTGAAAGACTCGGTACTCTCAAGGTATGGGAAGAGCCTATTGATTCTGCTTACTACGTTATTGGTGCTGACCCCGCTTATGGTAGTTCTGATTGGGCAGATAGATTCTGCATCCAAGTCTACAGATGCTATGCAGATGGGCTTGACCAAGTTGCTGAGTTTGCCACCTCGGAATTAAACACCTACCAGTTTGCGTGGGTTATCGCCCACCTTGCTGGCGCATACAAGAACTCAACCCTTAACCTCGAAGTTAACGGGCCAGGTCAAGCCGTAATTAACGAGTTGCGGAACTTGAAACGCTTGGCAACCTCTATGGGCGGGGCTACAGGGCGGGACTTGATGGATGTGCTAGGTAGCATGACCAACTACATCTGGAGGCGTAACGACACCCTTGGCGGCCTCTCCAACAGTATTGGCTACCTCACCACTGCCAACAGCAAAGAACGCATGTTGCAGTACATGAAAGACTACTTTGAGCGGGGCATGATGGGCATTCTCAGCATGGATACCCTAGAAGAGATGAAAGGTATCGTGCGAGAAGGTGGCTTCTTGGGAGCACCTGGTCGTGGTAAAGATGACAGGGTGATTGCCTCTGCCCTTGCTGCCGTTGCCTACGCAGAACAGATTCAGCCTCGCTTGATAGCTCACAAACTCTCCCGTAACGTTTCAGCAGCACAAGAAGTCTACAGCCCTGAACAAATCGCTGTAGGCAGAAACGTCAGTGACTACCTCAAAAGAGTGGGCTTATACGGACAATAAACCAATTCTTTTGATATAATCTTTTCAGGAGGTCTGTATGGATTCTGAAAAGAGAAAAGGACAAAAGCGTTTGGCGGCGAAAAGATACAGGGAACGTTATCCAGAAGTTGTAAAGCAAAGGAACAAAGAGCAGTATTTGAAAAACAAAGACAAAAGGGATGAAGTTCAAAAAAAGTATTACGCAGAAAACAAACCCAAAGTTCTTGCTCAACAACAAGTAAGGTACAAAAAAAAGAAAGACATATTGTTGCAAGAGTTCAAAGACAAAAGAATTGCCAATCCTGAAAAAGCCAAACAACAAGACTGGAAGTATTACTTGAAAAAGAAATTCAAAATTACTCCAGAAGAAGTTGAGTTAATGTGGATTGGTCAGAAAGGCTTTTGCGCTAATGATGGTTGCAATGCAACATTACAAAAAGGAAAGTCAGGAGCTTGTATCGACCATGACCACAAAACAGGAGAGGTTAGAGGAATTCTTTGCAGAACATGTAACCTTGCTCTTGGTCACGCCAAGGACGATGTTGATGTTTTATATGGTTTGATTTCTTATCTGAAAGAACATAATGGTTCATAACCAATTAACCATCGTGTCTATCTACGGACACAACAACGGAGCCTCTGCCCTGCCCTCCATCGTCAGGTCTGTGCGGGAGTTGCCAGGTAGCCGCGGGTTGCTCATCTCTGTCGAAAAGCCAGAGAACATGCCAGAAGGCGTAGAGTGGAAGCGTTGCCACTCTATAGATTACTTAGGGTATTCCCTATTTACCATGCACAGTCTGTATTCGTACATAGAAACAGACTTCTGCCTGATTGTCCAAGATGACGGTTGGGTACTTAACGGCAATAACTTCAAACCTGAATACTATGACTATGACTACATAGGTGCACCCTCACACTGCGCTTTTGGTAACGGTCATCTGTATCTGCACTTTGCGTGGACTGAGGCCACAGAACCAGTCTCTGTTGTCCAGAATGGAGGGTTTTCCCTGCGTAGCAAGCGTTTCCTAGAAGCCTGTAACAAGCACGGCATCATGCACTTGAACAGCAACGAGATACACGGCTGGAACGAGGATGCTCAGTTGTCTGCCATCCTAAAACCCGTCCTTGAAGGTTATGGCTACAAGTATTGCCCTATCGACATTGCCAAACAGTTCAGTATTGAGTACGTAGGCCGTGGTTTCCACGAAGAAGGTTTTGACTTTGATTCTTTGCTAGGCCACCATGCCCAGACAAGGAAGCTGGCAAGCGACAACCACATTGTTGTGCCCTCCGACCCGACCACCGCTTACGGAGAAATCCAGTTTTTGAACTGGTTAGAAGACAAAGGCTACACCTTGGAGTACAGATATGCCCCCGTTAAGCAAGCGTGAACTCACCCAACACATGCAGCGGTTCTACGCTGACAAGGAAAGAGGCATCTCTATCGCCCTTTTCTGCGAACTTGCAGGCATAAGTCATGGTCATTTCCACGATGTTTTCATCTACAACCGTGAACCACTGACCGCCAGAGTGCAAACAAGGGTCAGCAAAGCCTACCAACAGTGGAAAGCAGGGAATGTGAAGATTATGAAAAGGCGAGATAACACCCGCTATGTGGACTACAGGAAAGAATCTCAGCCCGTTTACATGCCAAAAATGGGGTTACAAGTCACTTCTGATGGCATAAAAATCAAGGTTGGGATGACAAATAGGCACGATTACAGCGAAATTTCACTTGACGAAGCACTAAGGGGGTAAAATGGGTATTTTGAGAGACTATTACTGCACAAACCACGGTATTTTTGAGGCTTGGGAGCCTACATGCCCCATGAAGAACTGCAAAGGAGAATTATCCGTAGTTCACCTCAAACCTGTGGGTACAAGGTCACTAAAAACGTCTGCAACCGACAAAAACCTGAAACAACTGGCTATTGAGTACGACATGACGGACATCAAGTCCACAAAAGCTGGTGAACACCAGACTGGCTACATGAAACGCAAGAATAAGCTGACAGACAAACAGTTTGCCGAAGCTACAGACGCTATGCAAGCCCAAAACCAGCAAAAACAGAAGCAAGCCCGCCCTGGTGACTCCGTAATCTGGGGTGGAGGGTCAAATATCAGCATGAAATCCGTGCTAGGTGGACAATTTAAGTCCATTAACGGAGAATCTGTGGGCATAAATCCAAAAGCTGGGGGAGACTTGCAAGGCCCAAGAGCCGCCAGCTACATGGCAGACCATGAAAACTTACAGGTGAGAAAATGAGAATACCTAAAGAGCCGATTGCCAGAGAACAGTTCTATCTCGACTTGATAGAAAAATGTCTCGTCAGCCGTGAACAGCGCAAAGTCGATTACTCATCCCTGCGTAGCTACTACCTGTTTGGTAACGCTCCTGATGACGTACCCGCCATCTACAACAAGATTTACCCGCATATCGACCAACTGACCTCGTTCCTGTACTCAGCAGAAACCACCAAGTTCTCTATCCACACGGGTGCGGCTGTCTCAGACCAAGAGCAAATTAAAGTTCCGGCTCTCAGCAAGGCCCTGAATGACGAATGGCTCAACAGTAACGCTGACCAAGTGTTCTCAACCGCAGTCACCTGGTCACTCTGCTACAACTCAACCTTTGTCAAACTTGTTATCAACAATGGTATTCACCCCTACATGGTGGAACCCGCCTGTATTGGCGTACTGCGTGAAGACAGTGCCTACACTGACAGACAAGAAGCCCTTGTCCACTCGTACTACATCACCAAGTCAGAGTTGTTTGACAGACTCTACTCCCACCCGCAGCGGGACTCTATCGTCAAGCGGGTCATGTCCACCCAACATGAGCGTACCGAGATTGCCAACGGCATCCAACGCATCATCCTGTCCCAAACCAACCCGACCATGTACGGTAACGTCAATCTGGACTTGACTGGTAACCCCACCTACAAAGCCCAAGTCTCTGAAGACACCATCGAGATGATTGAACTCTGGGTTTGGAATGACGAGACTAAAGATTACCAAGTTGTAACCAAAGCCGACCCCAACGTCATCATCTATGACCGTTCTGGCGAAAGCATGTTCTTGAAAGGTGAGTTGCCTTTCATCCAAATCTGCCCCAACCCCCTGTACGACTACTACTGGGGTGGCTCCGAGGTTCAGCGTCTGGTCTACCTCCAGCAGTTACGCAACAAGCGGATGACGGAAATCTTGGACTTGCTGTCCAAACAAGTCAGCCCACCTACCGCCCTGATTGGCTTTACAGGCATTTTGGATGAGAAGAACTTTGCCCTCAACCGTGCTGGTGGCTTGCTGGCAACCGACATGCCAAACGCAAAAGTCGAGAAGTTAGCACCAACTATTCCACCTGACTTATTCCGTGAGATTGGCGAAGTTGACCTGATGTTTGAAGAAGCATCTGGCATCGTTAGCGTCTTGCAAGGCCGTGGTGAGGCAGGTGTCCGTTCTTCTGGTCATGCTTCCCAACTTGCCCGTCTGGGTTCCAGCAGGGCTAAGAAACGTGCGCTTGTTATCGAAGACAGCCTAGAAAAGATGGCTACCCTGTACCTGAAATGTATGCAGGTCTACGATAACACCCACTACACAGACGCACATGGCCTGAAATTCATTGCCGACCAGTTCACCCGTGACTTTGTGGTGAAAGTGGATGCTCACTCAAATTCACCCATCTTTATGGAAGACAGCCGCAAAATGGCGTTTGAGTTGTTCCAGGCTGGCGTAATCGACAAAGAGTCCTTGCTTGACATGATTGAGCCGCCAATGAAACAATTGTTGTTAGAGCGACTCAAAAAAGCAGAAGAAAAGCAAGAAGCTCAACAGGCTATGGAGCAGCAAATGCAACAAATGCAACCTCCAAAAGCAGAAGGTAAACCAGACTTGAAAAAGGTGGGATGATGGCTTCAAACACAACTGGCATGACACAGCCTACGGCTGACCAACCACGGGTAGATACCGCATCCCTGAAAAGGAATGAGGCCGCACCCAACTTGACAATGCGTCAAACAGGGTATAAAACATCCTACGGGAGGAGTCAACGGGATTCCAACCGCAAACAATATGGGAGTTCAAGATGAACATGAAGACAAAAAGTGGACGTAAGTGCCGCCGTTGATTCAGGATTCCGCAAGGAAAGGGTGTGGCTGCCTCCCCTTTGAGGTGGCCTTCTAAAAGGAAATGTCATGATGTACGGAAAAGCAAAAATGGCTCCCAAAATGGCTCGTATGGGACGCAAAGCCCGTAAAGGTCGTAAGTAATGTCTACAGAGGGCTGACAAAAAATGCCCTCTACCTATTGACAAAATGTTTGTAAGTGGTTACAAACACGGCAAGGAGTGATTATGAGTGTTCCACCAGATAAGTTGATGGAGTTAATGCGAGGTAGCCAAGCGGCTGCAGGCACACCCACCCCTAATGAAATGCCAAACGAAATGGATGCAGAAGCTCCTGAACCTCCTCCAATGGCTTCTCCCATGTCCACTCCAGAACCCAAGATGGGAAACAAAGAAGCCGCTCTTATTAACATAAGTATGGCTATCGACTTGCTTGAGCAATCCCTCCCCGCTTTCGGCTCGGTCTCAGATGAGGGCAAGAAAACCCTCAACGCCATTCGAGTTCTCAGCGGCTTGATTGGTCAGAAAAAAGGCAAAACTGACGAATTACAGCAATCTGAGATTCTCCAGTTACTGCAAACCTTGCCACAGGCGGGTGGTGCTACCCCTGAAGGCAGAGCAATGGCTCAAGCACCCATCCCTGGTATGCCTCCCGCTGGCGGTATGCCTCCCCCTCCCCCAATGTAAGGAACGAAAATGGAACTCTTCAAACCCCGTGGCGCAGCAGCACCTCGCAAACCAACTGACAACAACCAACAAAATGGCGTTGTCACCAACACCCCCCGTTTCTCTCAGTTTGGTGGCTTGAGTGCCCCCAATAAACTGAACAAGTCCAGCATGGCTGTCCAAAAGCCTGCCGATGGCAAGCGTGTTATCTGACCGTATAAAGAGGGTACTTTATGTCACTAGAAAATTTGTCCTTAGAAGCCCGTGATGAGTTGGCTGCACTTGCCCAAACTCTTGCGGAGAACCCAGAAACTCGCAAAGACTTCTTGCGTATGACCAAGCGGGTCAAGCCTGACCTTCCTATCCCTGAACTCGACATTGAAGATTACACACACCGTGCGGTCAGCCGCTCAGAAGACCGTGTGCAAGCCTTGGAAGCCAAGTTGCGGGAAAAAGAAGCTCTGGAAGAACTGCAAAAACGCCGTCAGTCTTTGCTTAAGAAGGGTTTGATTACTAACGAATCTGAAGTCGGTGATGTAGAAAAAATCATGTTGGAGCGTGGTATCACTAGCCACGAAACAGCGGCTGAGTACCATCAGTGGATGAAACAGGCAGCAGTGCCTACTTCAACTGGATACAACCCAAGTGCTGTCAAGCAATTTGACTTGAACAAGTATTGGAAGAATCCAGCAGCCGCTGCACGGAATGAGGCTATGAATGCACTCAATGACCTGCGGAAACCGCAACGTCCTATTGGGTTGTAAGAGGGTAATTTTCAAACCACGTAAGGAGGCCTTATGGCTATTGGCGGCGGCATCCTACCAGCTACAGGGTCAGCACAGTTCAATGAACTGACTTATGTAACTCGTAGAGCCTTTATTCCCAAGCTGGTTGTCCAGCTCTATAACTCCACGCCCTTGATGGCGGCTCTGATTGCCAACAGTCAGTCAGCCTCTGGCGGTGTGTCTTCTGTAACCGTTCCTGTCCAAGGCGCACAGTTTGTGAACGCTCAATGGTCTGACTACAGTGGCTCTTTTGCCCAACCGTCAGTCCAGCAAGGTGCTTACAACGCTGAATTTGACCTGAAACTGATGATTTCTCCCGTGCCGTTCCTCGGTATGGAAGGCGCAGTTCAGCAAGATGCCGCCATTATTCCGTTGATTGAAGCTCGTATGAACGATGCAACCAACGTGATGATGGATGCCATGGCAACCGCCTTGTACACCAACACCAGCAATACACAACAATTCATCGGCTTGCCCGCTGCTGTTGCCAACTCTGGTACTTACGGCAACATTGACCGTGCGACTTACACTTGGTGGAAATCCTCACAGTATGCCGCTGGCTCTGTGAACCCAACCCGTCAAAACATCCTGCAATACATCTCTGGTACTGTCAAAAACGGTGCTGAAATGCCTTCATTCGGTGTTTGCGGTTTCGGTACTTGGACACTGTTGGCTCAAGACTTTGTTGGTCAAGAGCAATACGTTATCACCCCAGGTGCAGGTTTTGACGGTGAAACCAATGGCCCTCAAGCAGCTTTCCGTGCTTTGATGGTTGCTGGCGTACCTATCTATCCAGACCCCTACTGTCCAGAAGGTACTGTGTACTTCCTGAACACCAACTACTTGTCTCTGTACATCCATGAGCAAGGTTCGTTTGTGTTTACAGGCTTCGAGTCCACTCTCCCCAACTGGCAAATTGGTTATGTAGGTGCGGTTTTGATGATTGCCGAATTGGTGAACGTCAAGCCCAAAGCCATGACCAAGGTGACGGGTTACAACTACCTCTCACTGTAAGGAGAAAAAGACATGGCTTTAGCAATGAATAAAATCATTCTGGCGAATGCAACCACCAACACTGCTGGTGCTTACTTCTCCAATGTTTCACTGACTGCCGCTAACGCTGGCACAGTGATTCCTGCTGGTACTTATATGCTGTTCCCCGCTGCTAACGTGGTGATTACTGCAAATAACGGCTCATCCATCACAACTTTGCTTGCCAATAACACTGGCGGCATGATTTTGTCTGATGGCGTGAACGTGTTTGCACAATCTACTATTGCTGGCGCAGGTGCAGTTACTGCATTGACCATCAATGGTGGTATCAATGCAAACAGTACCTACACAACATAAGGGGATAGCATGGCTAACTCGAATGCTGTAGGAACTCGTTACCCAGATAGCTTCGGCAATTATGCTGTCGGTATTACCTCTGCTCCCGTAGGTTTGGGAAGCACTGGTAATGCTGTAGCGGTAATTCCAACTATCGGTACAAGCTACATTGTTCGCCGTATAACTGTGTCTTCAGCAAATGGAACTGTTGCTGCCGCAAACGTCACTATTTTCACAAGTAGTGACGGTAACTTGGCAAATGCAGTTTCTAACGCAACTGTGTTAGCAAACGTAACAGGTACAACCAAGTATCAAGATTTGAACCTGACGGCAAACACCGCCACAACAATCTACTCTGGTTCTTTGTTCTTGTGCGTTAACACAGCGGCTGCTGCAAACAACTCAGTTGAATTGCACGTATACGGTGACGTTGTAACACTATGACAGACCTCGTTTATGTAACCAACAATACCGACAAAGACCTGTACGCTGAGTACAACTATGTCGGTTACGAATTTCCTGTCGGCAAGACAGTTGAATTGACTGTCCCTGCTGCCATGCACATGCTTGGTTATGGAGATGAGGACAAGGAGAAGTATCTAGTGCAATTGGGCATGATACGACTCCACAGCGAACTTGAAGAAGCAATGGAAACTCTGAAGAAAGTAAGTATTTCAACAGAGCATCCAACAAAGAACCGCTCGTTACCCTCGGCGGTTGGCGTAGTACCCTTGCGGATTGAGAAATCCGTTGGGGGAAAGGTCAATCAGAGGGTTGCATAACATGAAGGTAACATGGCAACTCTCTCTTCCTACATCACGGAAGTACAGCGGTTATTGCATGATGCAAACTCTGTCTTCTGGTCAACCTCGGAGCTAACGGACTACATCAACGATGCCCGTGAGCGAGTAGCGAGAGATACTGGGTGCTTACGTACCCTGCAAATTACTGCCACCCCAATTTCTAATACAGGAGTACCTGCAACCGTTTGGACTGCGGGTGCTACTGTTACTGCGGGTCAGTTTATATTCAACAACATCTTCATCTATGAAGTAACTGGTAGCGGTGTACTTAGCACTACACCTCCACCTTATCCCTCTTCTGGATACACTTTCCCACCGTCTACCCCGTTCACAGATGGCACAGCCACACTGCAATACTCTGGCCCTGCGGAAGTCATTCCTTATGGGACTATTGCTACTGGCACAACGCTAGACATTCTGAACGTCAATATTTACTGGGGTAACAGCCGTATTCCCCTGCGGTATCTGCCCTGGTCAAACTTCAACGCTCAACTGCGTTACTGGCAGAACTATGTCGGCAGACCCGTGTGTTTCTCTGTTTACGGACAAAACACCATCTATGTTGGCCCTGTTCCTGACCAAGCGTATGTTGCAGAGATAGACAGCACTATCTTACCTACTGCGCTGAGTTTAGCCACGCCCAACGCTACTGACCAGATTCAAGACCCCTACACCACGCCTGTAGCTTTCTATGCGGCTTACAAAGCCAAGTACAAAGAGCAGAGTTACGGAGAAGCTGAGATATACAAGCAAGAGTATGCCAAGCAAATCCAGGCGGTGTTGAACTCTGTATACACACGCAGAATCCCTGACCCCTACTCTACGTTCTAATCATGGCAGCAGCAGAGCAAAAGAAATCTTATGCTGTCTATAAGAACTTCAAGGGCTTAAACACCAAGTCCAACAGGACAGCCATTGATGACGAAGAGTTCTCTTGGATTGAGAACGCCATGCCTATCGGGTTTGGCAACATCAAGATTGTCCCTGCTCAAGTCACAGTCAAAGATGGTGGAAATAACGCTATCTCGTTTGGCAACACAGTCACTACGCTCACCAACACAAATCTTGGTTTATCTGACTATTTGTTGGCTTTCCAGCAAGACGGTAGAGCACAATATGTAGTCATAGATACAGGCACTGTTGGCAATGTCGGTGTGACAGGCACGTTCTCGTCTGCCAACGTATCTATCGCCCAGTGGAAGAATGAAGAAGTATTTATTGGTGACCCTAATAAAGGACTCTTTACTTGGGATGGCACTGACCTGCTCAACGTTGGTGGTGTTGGCAGGATAGGTTTAACTTCCAGAGGTTCAGGCTATACCTCTGCGCCAGCAGTAACCATCTCTGCTCCCAATCAGACAAATGGTACACAAGCAACGGCAGAAGCGACAATCACGGCAAATGCTGTTACTTCTATCGCAGTTGTAGAAGGTGGTAGTGGCTATACATCTGCACCTACAGTGACTATTACAGGCGGTGGTGGTAGTGGTGCTAACGCTATTGCCCAACTGCTGACTTTCACCAAAGGCGCACTCTTCATACAGGTAACCAACAGTGGTTCTGGCTATGACCCTGCCTCTCCTCCTGCTGTGACTATCACGGGTGGAGGCGGTGCTAACGCCACTGCAACAGCTATTGTGTTTGGCAACGCTGTTACAGAAGTCATCATGACAAATGTGGGTAATAACTTCACAAGTGTCCCAACTGTCACGATAGCTGCACCACCTACACCCACAGGCAATGCAAATGCCACTGTAATAGGTGTGCCTAACTTAGATGAAATATCCAGTGTCGCTACCTTCTCTGGTCGTGTCTGGATTTCTACAGGTCGTACAGTAACTTTCTCTTCTGCTACCAGCCCTACCGACTTCACATCTGTTTCTGCTGGTGCTGAGACTATTTCTGACTCAACCTTGCGTGGCAATATCCAGCACATGGTGTCTGCCAACAACTTCCTGTACATCTACGGTGAAGACAGCATTAACGTCTTCTCAGATGTGCGGATTACAAATACAGGGGAAACCCTGTTTACCAACACAAACGTGTCTGCGTCTGTTGGTAGCAAGTTGAAATACGCTGTTTTCCCATATTTCCGCTCTGTTTTGTTCATGAATAACTACGGGGTGTATGCCCTTGTAGGTTCAACAACAAGCAAGATTTCTGACCAACTTGACGGTATTTTCCCGTATATCGACTTCACCAAGCCTGTAACTGCTGGTCAAGTCTTGCTCAACAACATCCTGTGTGCGGCTTTTAACTTCTACCTGCTGCCTACTTTCCCTACAACTACGGGAGACAGGTTTGTACAGTGCGTGTTTTTTGAGAAAAAGTGGTTTATTACCAGCCAGGGTGCGTTGCGGTATGTGTCTTCTGCCCCTGTAGGTGGTTTGATTAACCTGTATGGTGTGACAGACACAGCACTTTTCGAATTGTACGGAGATGCAACTGCAAATGTGGCTTCTGAAATACAGACTTCTCTGTCCCCTATGCGTGACCCTATCCGTACCAAACAGGCTCTGAAGTTTGGTATTGAGGCGACTCTTACTACTGGTGGCACATTCAATGTGACGGTAGATAGTGAGAGTGGTTCTAGCCCTGTGTACACCCTTAACAACAGTGTGACTTGGTTTAACAATTCAGGGGTGACGCTTACGTGGGTGAACAATTCTTCTACGACAATAGGCTGGTTGACGAGTGTGGGGTATGCCTTGTACAAGTCAGATGCACAACAGTATGGTAAGTATTTAGGTTTGACGATGACCTCTAATGACCCTGCACTTACCGTAAACACAATTGAGTTTGAACATGAATTGAGAGTGAGGTTCTAACATGGCTGTTCCTAATATTTTTGGTTCTGCGACTGCGGCAATCCCGTTATCGCAACTAGACACAAACTTTGCTACTGCGATTACGCTTGGCAATACTGCTGTCTATCTTGGTAACACAACTACCAGTCTTGGTAATGTGACGCTTACCAACGTCACTATCAGCAGTGGAAATGTAAGTGTTACTGGTGCTAACGTCAGTGGCACTGCAAACGTGTCTACATTGATAGTTACTGGTAATGCAACTATAGATGGCACTACAACAACCATCCAAGGCCTCACCGTAGGCCGTGGCGCAGGTGCTGTGTCCGACAACACTGTGGTGGGTACGGATGCTTTAACGGTGAATACCACCGGAGCGAGAAACAGTTCATTTGGTTGGCGTTCTCTTTTCTCTAATACAACCGGGGCAGATAACACCGCCTTGGGCAGTGCGGCTCTGTACACTAATACTACTGGTGCAGGCAATACTGCTGTTGGGCGTGACTCGCTCCCATTGAACACAACAGGTTCAAATAACGTGGTAGTTGGCTTAGAAGCCCTCCGATCCAACACCACAGCCTCTAACAACACTGCTGTAGGTTATCAGGCCGCTTACAGTAACGTGACGGGTACAGAAATTACTGCTGTTGGCTACCAAGCCCTGTACACCAACACCGGAAACTACAACTCCGCGTTTGGCTACAAAGCACTGACCAGCAATACGACTGCCGTCGAAAACACTGCGATTGGTGACTCGGCAATGCAGTTCACCACCACTGGCGGCTACAACACCGCCGTGGGTGCAGTCTCGTTGGCGTACAACGAGACTGGTGAACAAAACGTGGCGGTTGGTCGTGAAGCGGCTCGTCAAAATACGACCGGAAACTACAACACAGTGATGGGTTTCCAAGCGTTTTCCAACAACACCACCGCCTCTAACAACACTGCTGTGGGTTATCGGGCGGGGTATAACATTACCACAGGTAGCAAAAACACCATCCTCGGCGGCTACGACGGCAACCAAGGTGGCCTCGACATCCGCACCAGTTCAAATAACATAGTTCTCTCAGACGGAGATGGAAACGTTGCCGCACGTTGGGCAAACGGCGGTGGTTGGTTTCAGCTTAACAATTCTGCTTCTTGGTCAACCACATCTGATGCTCGCGTCAAAGAAAATGTGGCTACTATTTCCAACGGGCTTGATGTTGTTATGGCTCTGCGACCTGTTGAGTTTGATTACAAAATTAGCCAGCAACACACAGCGGGTTTTATTGCTCAAGAATACGGAGCAGTTTTGCCAGACCAAATCATTGAAGATGCAAACATCAGCGATGAATTGAAAGCCTTAACCGATGGAGAGCCAGTCAAAGGTATTCAGCAAAATCTTGTTCCATATCTTGTGTCTGCAATTCAGGCTCTCAAAGCCGAGTTTGACACATACAAAGCAACACACCCATAAGGAGCATAAACATGAATGAAATCACCGCTGAACAAATTGCCAAGCATTACAGCGCCGCAATGGATTCAGTCAATCTCATCAACGCAGGACAGCCTGAGAAGATGACAGACGAAGACTGGGCAGATTGCTTGTCTCGAAACAAAGAGCATTTGAAAATCATGCTGGCAAAGGATTTCTGGACAACAGAAGACCTTGAGCCTTTGCGATTGGCGGCGGAGGAATAATGGGAATCCAAGCCTTCACAAGGACAGGTAACACTGTCACCTTTCTAGCGGCTACAACAGCACCTACGGCTGTACAAGCCGTATCTACCACGCTTGGTGGTAATCAGTACCGCATCATCAATGCTGGTTCTGTTACTGTTTTTCTAGGTTATGGTACA
>Ga0247844_1006027_pt1 | contig 14852 bp, 6 predicted proteins | sample LaCtaG_FD_192421 | JGI IMG/M metagenome (GOLD analysis project Ga0247844, IMG submission 192421) | Freshwater microbial communities from meromictic Lake La Cruz, Castile-La Mancha, Spain - LaCruzMarch201714.5m_1 | ecosystem: Environmental > Aquatic > Freshwater > Lake | place: Spain: Castile-La... | reverse complement strand
AAATACGGAAAGGTTGTGCTGGCGGACGAAATGTTTCCTTCGTCCGGTTTGTTGATGTACGCCCCGTCGCTCACGTAGCCGAACCCGTTGTCAAAGTCGTTCCAGTGATTATAGAGCTTTCCCGCTCCTGGGCGGATTTGGGGTAGCCTAGAGTAGTGGTAGCTCACGCGGTTCGAAGGAACTAACTGGTCGGTAAGGCCGGTTCCACGGATGGGGACAACGCCGGGCGCATCACCTGGAAGCGGGTTCGCAGGATCGGGGCCGGGTTCGTTGGAGAACCCAAACAGCAGGTGCGGCCCCTCCGGCTCGGAAAGGAGATGGTCGAAGCGCACCTTGGTATCGTTGTAATTGTGCCCGTCGGTAAAGAGTGCGGAGGGGTCGGCCGATGCGGCCACGAGGCGTAAGTCGCCATGCTCCGGGACCACCGTTCGCACCACATCCTCGGCGCGGAAGATACTGCCCATCTTAAATCCAGGCTGTTTGGTTGCGCCGAATGATCCCCATCGCCGGATCGGGTCGGAATACTCAGCTCCGGGTGCTTGAGGGTCATATTGCGCCAGAATATACCGGCCGTTGTAAGGAGTTGCCGCGGTGCCAGCCACGGGATTGGCAGGCTTTGTCCATTTTGTTAATGACCACCACTGTTCAAGATCGGTATTCCCATCCCTCCACGGAGTCGTAGGGGTGGTAACTAACATGGGAATGGGGAGGTCTGCTGGAGGAAATTTAATCGTGAATGTTTGGATCAGATTCGACGAGGCCGGCGCGGCCGGCCGAGCAAACGTCGCGGATTGTCCGGAATAGACCTCAACGACCACCGTGCCTCCGGAAAATGCCATCGTCGTTTTGCCAACGCCACCCACCGCGACGAGCTTGCTCACAGGAATTTTCGCCCAGCCGAACTCCTTGATGGGGCCCCGGATGCCAGCTGGCCCCCCCCAGGAGCGACCGTCGGAGTGCGTAACGCCTCGGGTGAAGCCCGAGTCGAAATTCACATCATTGGGAGGGAAGGAAGACAATGTTTGCGTGGTCGTGGAGAACAACGGGGAGCCGCCGTCGAGCGTCATGGCATTCTTAAACGTGATTTTGTAATAGATGGCCTCTTGGAGCTGATAAAAACCAACGCCGGGGCTGAAAGGCTCGAGGAAAAATCCCACCTCTACGGCGCTCTCCCCTGGCTTCAGGTTGAGCGCAGTGACGGCTGCGTCATTCCGGCCAGCAACGGTGCCGTTGGCCGAATTGGCGGTTGCTGCCGAAATGAAATGAAGTCCGAATTGGGAAATCGTATGGAAACGTCCGAGGCCCTGGGTGGAGCCGATCTTGATCGGAGCCACCTGACCGAACGGCGCATAGACGTTTGGCTGGCTATCATTCCCTAGCGCCTTCCCGGACGAATCCCTTTGCACGAGCAGCGGGTCGCGCAGGTTCGTGCTTCGGATGTAATCAAAAACTTCTGTAAGAATCTGGTCGCGGTCTGCGCCCCATTTGGCGGAGAAGCTGCCGCCATAGCCGGGGACGGGCTGGGCTGTTAAATCTTGCAGATAGCCATACAGCTCCTCGTTCCTTGAAATGTTTGCGTAGTCTTCGGTGGGGCTGAACGGGTTCCTGCGCTGAAAGGAGAACGGAAATTTATCTTCGCCAATCGTCGAGCAGAAGAGGGTGAGCCTGTCGTAGGCGGTCCGCTTGGCCGCATCTGCCGGGACCGGCCAGATGGAGACGCGAGGCTTGCCAAAGAGGTTGACCTCAGGGGCGCGGCTATTTGCCGTCAAAAAGAAGCGTGCCTTTTCGAGGGTTGATTGAAATTGCGCATTGGCCGGCCGGGAGGATCCGGAAGAGGAGGGGAAGGCGAAGATCGCCTCATCCACGCTGGCGAACAGGCGGTCCTGGTCTGGAGTGACAGGTAAGAACTCGGGGGCCGTGACAGGAATCGAGGCTGCTTGTGAACCGCCCCATTGACCGCGGGGGACGAGTTCGTAGATCGACTGCATCTGCGAGGCGGTCAGGTTGCCTGTTGTCCCGGGGAACAGCACCGGGCTCAGGGCGGTGGTGAAGGGATGTCCGGGAAACCTCTGGTATTCCTTTTGAGCTGGCTGGTACTTTCCGAAATTCAGATCCTGGAAAGTCACCGCCATGGGCGAGGCCCAGGGAGTGGGCTCCGAAGCGGTATTCAGGTTTAGCTTGCAGCTCTCGTCGTCGGTCCAGAACGCGATCCGCCCGACGATCGGATTCGATGCGCTGGGCGCAACAGCGGCACCGGACCAGCTGGCAATATTGCCGGTGGCGTCCACGCTCGTGGGCGCGGTCAGGGATCCACTTTTCAGAACGTAGATCCACTTCACCGGCATGGGAGCCTGGTTGGTGCCGGCCCCCGCTGGATTGTTGGCTGGGTCATTGGCAAGGGAGAACCCGTCGGCCACCGCCGTCGGATCGACAATTGGGTAGATATTGGCGGTGCCGGAGGCGTCGGGGGCAGGGGAGTTGAGATCGGTGAAGATCGCCGGCTGGTTGACCCAATCCGTCACAGAAGCCCCTGCATTGGCTTTCAGGTCATCGCTTAAGTGGTAAGAGGGGATATCGGTGACCACCATCTTATCGGAGGAGTAGAGCTTGTAGAGTGCCTGCTTGTTCCCGCTGTTGTCGTAGGTTCGGATCATCCCGGGCTGCGAGGCCCAGGCGATATTTGTGCCCGTGGTGGCCGCCCGCATCTGGCCCATCGCATAGCTGACGGCTGAGTCGGAGAGATGTTTGGTCACCGCGCCATCGGCATAGCTGCTGGCCGCGGTGCGATTCAGGTTCGCACTGGAGAAAAAGGCGACCAGCAACCCGGAGAGCAGGACGAGCACGACCAGCACCATGACCAAGGCCATTCCGTTGTTTGCGGCGGTTGGATTCCGGCGTTTCAGGTCTTTTGGCTGCGGCTCCATTTTGCGCTCCTGATGCTGATGTTTGTTGTGAAGATCCGGTAGTTGATCTGGTGGCCAACGAGGTATTTTTCCAATTCCTGCAAATCGGACTGCATCGCCAAAGGTTCGGAGAAAAGCGAATCGAGCTTGGCCTTGAGGCTGGACGCCCCGGCATCTCCCATGCGGTTTGCGGACGATTCGTCCACAGCGACCATGGTGACCTGGACCACCGGGGGGAGCTGGTTTTTAGGGTTCAGGTTCGCGTCGCCCGTGGTGCTCATGCCCAGGCCCGTCGAATCGTACAGATAGTCTGGAGCGAGGCTGGTGTCGGTGTAATTGCCGGCCGCCTGGTCTGCTGCGCTGAGCTTGGGCAGGATCACCAAGGCGATGATGTTTTCCGCGACCACTCCCACGTTGGATGCCGAAGCCAAGGGCACACCGTACCACTCTTTGCCGGTGTAGCCCTCCGCCCCTCCATTCATGGCCTCCTGCTGGTAAAGCGTCATCGCATCCGAAGGCTCCATGAGTTCCATCAGGCGGAACCGGCTGCGGTAGGGCAGAATGCTTTCACCGATGAAGGAGGGCCTCAGGCCTTGATCGCTGCCATATTCGATGAAGAAGCCCCACGTGTTGAGCAGGTCGTGGAACCGGCTGTAGGTGCTGCTTGAAACGTAGCCCAGCGGGGCCTGGAAGAATATCCCGTGGGTGGTTCGGTTGCCCCCCAGCCCCAGGTCGTTCCCTGTGCCGCTGATAAATCGCAGTTCGGACTGCCGGATGTACTCGATCGGCGGCTGTGTCCGGTCGTTGTTCGGGTAGCTGTAATCCCAATACGTGTTCAGCGTCGCCTGGCTCAACCTGCGCGTGATCGCCTCGAATGCCTCGCGGGCTTCGCGGAACTGCTGGGTCTTGGCCGTCGCGGCGCCCCAGCTCTTCCGCGTGGCATCCGTGATCGACACGAGAAGAACCATCAGGAGCGAGAGGACGGCCATGCTGACCAGGAGTTCGACCAGCGTAAACCCGGTGCTTTTTGAGCGCCTGCTGTGACCCGGCTGCATCACTGTCGTGAGACCATCGTCGAGGCCGTGAAGATCCGGACCACACGGGCGGCTCCCCCTTCATACGCGCCGCTCCAAAGGTTGCTGAGAGTGGACTCCGTCTCATACGCAAGCGCCTGGCCGCCCGGGTTTTTGGCCACCTGCACTGTGACCGTCGCAAGGTGGCTGTTCGTGAACGTTGGGTTTGCCGGAGAATCGGTGGCCGACTGGATGCGGGTATTCACCTGGTAGACCGCGCTGGCGGGGGCCGTCAATTCCTTGCCCTGGTCGTCGAAATAGCGGAACGCTTTTGCTCCGGTGGCCCCGGCGGAAATCGGGTTCTCCGCTTTGTCTTTGATGAGCTGGTCGAACTCGGTCTCCTGAACTTCCGTGATCACCTGCTGGAGGATCTGGGAGCTGACGGTCGTCTCGATGCTGTCGCGGAAAATGCCCAGGCCTGCCGGGAGCAGGCCAAAAACAGAAATGATGCCAAAGGCGACAATGCCGAGGGCAATGACGACCTCGACCAGCGTGAAGCCGGTCTTGCGCCCATGGGGCCTGAGGATCGGGCCTCGCTCAGGGACGATAGGTGAGGATTTTTCCATTGGATGGCTGGATTTGGAGCGTCGCAAAATTGGGAGGGGGAGTGGTGAGGCTGTCGCCCTTTCCGGATTCATGGAGGGTAAGGAACCACTGCAGAAGGGCTGTCTGCGGAGGGAGATTGGTTGAACCATCCGGGAGGAAGCTAAATCGGATGGCTGTGTATTCGGTGCCAACTGCGGGCAGCGGGTACCCGAGATCGCTGCCAGTCGACATCGTCGGCACCGCAGAACCGCCCGCTGCCCTGCCGATGAGCGTGGAAAGTGTCCCTCCGCTATCGATGATGAGGGTGGGGCCGGGCAAACGGATAAACTTGCCGACCGAGCGGTATCCCAGCTTGTCCAGCCCGCCAGCTGCCGATGCCAGCGCCGAGGCAGATTCCGGAACTTCGAAGAGCTGGATGCCCCGCACGCTGGCGGCCGTCCCGGCGGGCATTTGGGAATCGATGAACTTGTAGAGGCGCACTTCGACCTGGCGGTTGGTGCTGAGCGCCATCTGCCTTGCCAGGGCCATCTGGTCTGTGAGGATCTGAGCGGCCTGGCTGATCTCCGCGCTACGGACCATTGAGCTGATGGCCGGCACGCCCAAGCCGATCAGCAAGGCCATCACGGCGACGACAGCAAGGAGTTCCAGCAGCGTCATCCCGGAGGTCGACCTCAAAAATGGGTGCAGGCGGGCAGTCATCGTTGTTCAAAGAAAATCAGACCATTCCTGTGAGTGGGTTCGCGGATCGTGAATCCGATAACAAACCCATACACGAAAGGATGCCAAATTGCAGGTTTTAAACATTGTTTCTGGAGGAGGAATTCATTTGAGGGTTGCGTATGCCCTGCTTCATGCAGGCAAATTCCGGCGGCCGATCTTGTGGCCGATGGCGCCATAGAAGGCAACGTAGGCGTACGCGAGGAGCGGGACGATGAACGAGAGCTGCAGGTTGTGCGTCCCGTCGGCTACCAACCCCTGCAACGGCGGCAGGAGCGCTCCGCCCAGGATCGCCATAACCAGCAGCGAGGATGCCTGGCTTTTGAACGGGCCGACGCCTTCGATCGCCAGCGAGAACGTGTTTGACCACCCGATGGAAGTGAACAATCCGACGGCCACCACGCACCACATCGCCACCTTGCCGCCTGCCAAAATCGCGGTGAGCAGCAGCACCACCACCGTTGTCATGAAAATCATCAGTGTGCGCCCGGCCTGCGATTTTCCGAAAAGAAACAGCAGCCAGCAGAGCCCGATGAACGGGAGATATGTCCGGAAGACGGGCCAATTTTGCACGAAACGCTCCTGCCAAAGCGTGAAAATCTGCCCGCTCGCCCCCTCGCGCATGGCATCAAGCGGCGCGCTCTGAGCAACCCACAGAAAAAGAAACGCCAGCAGCGGGATGATCACGAGCAGCGCCTGCTTCCCCGCCTTTTTCATCTCGCTGAGCTCGACAGCACCCATGAACCTCCCGATCAGAAGGCCTCCCCAGTAGAGCGAGACAAATTTGCTCGCATCCATCTCATTGAGCCCGGCCACCTCTGGACTCCCAAGGAAGTTGATAATCGCACTGCCGACTGCGACCTCGCCACCGACATACATAAAGATGCCGATGATCCCGAGCACGACATGCGGATACTTCAGCGCCCCCGCTCCGGGTTCGATCTTGCCCTCCCCGATGTGGGGGAGTCGGATGAAATAGAACACCGCAGCCAGCACCACGAACACAACGCAGAATGCCATGTAGGGCACCTTCACGGATTCCACCCCGTGCGCGCCGGTCTTGGCGAAATATTGGAAGATCAGCCACCCGCCAATGAGCGGCCCGATGGCGGTGCCGATCGCGTTGAACCCCTGCGCGAGGTTCAGCCGGCTGGATGCCGTCCGCTCCGGTCCCAGGATCGTGACATACGGGTTCGCTGCGATCTGCAGCATCGCAAAGCCCAGGCCGACGATGAACAGCGCCACCAGAAACATCGGATAAGAAACCGCAACCGCTGCCGGCCAGAACAGCGCGCTCCCCGCCGCAGAGATCAGCAGGCCAACGACCACACCGTTCTTGTAGCCGATCTTTGCAATGGGATCGCCCTTCGCCACCGAGATCGCAAAGTAGAGCAGCGACCCGATGAAATAGGCTCCGAAAAATGCGAACTGAACCAGCATCGCCTCGAAATAGCTCAGCGTGAACGCCTCCTTGAACCTCGGGATCAGGATGTCGTTGAAGACGGTCATGAACCCCCACAGGAAAAACAGCGAGCTCATGATCGCAAACGGGCCGCGATACGTGCGCGCGTCGCCGGAGGAGTCTGCGGCACGGGGGCGATCGGAGGGAGAAGGAAGGGCTGCCATGTGTGGAGATGAGTTCAACAGCACGCTGGATCAGTCATAGGCCCCGGGCAATGTTGCATCAATTCATATTGTTGCGCAGGCCTCTGGAACTGGCATGCCTGCGGGAAAGAAATCGCGTTTCACCGGCCCGTCAAGGCGCGAAATGCCAGCGGTAGAATCGTCTCTTGATGTCGCCCGCCGGATCCGTGATGGATTGAATAGCGCCGGTGCCAGTCTGCGGCACATCGAGAGGTGCCCAGGGTTGCCGGGCAAGGTCGTTGGTGAACTCGACCCATCCGGTCACGCCGTTTGGAACCGCGCACTCCAGCTGGATCATGTCCTCGTTTTGTTGGATGGTTACCGCCGGGATCGTGTAAGTCTGCGCGGGGATCCGGAATGGCGATGCGGGAAGGCCGGCCCTGTTGTAGAGGTTATTGCCCACGGGATTGGCCGCCCATGCATAACGCGCCAGGGTGGGGAGGAGGACTGACGCCGAAGACAGGACAACGGTGGAGCCTTCGATTGTGGCGGTGGCCGGGTAATAGGTGCCATCGACTTCGGCGATTTCAAACCAATCGGGGCCGACGCCGGCTTGTTCCTGAACGGGGGACAGGGGGGGCACCAGGTTTTTGTTGCCCGTCATCAATCCCCCTTCCGCGTAGTCGAAGGAGATGCGGATCTGGTTTCCTTCGATCGTGTAACTCCGAAAAATCGGGCCGCTCGGAACAACGCTTGCAAAGCCATAGTTCCGGTTCAAGGCCAGATAGGCCAGGCGCTGGCCGACCTCCTGTTTGTAGTCGGGATGGATATCCGTGGGATTGCCGACATCGATCGTCACGGCCATGGCGGTGTTGGATGCTGTCTGCAAGGTCAGCATCTGGGCCTCCCGCAAAGAGGGCCAGGTGGCGTCGCTGAAATTGGGCAATTGCACAATATAAAAAGGAAAGTCATCCAACTGCCAGCGGTCGCGCCAGTCCTGGATCAATGTCGGAAGCAACACGCGGTATTTCATCGGATCCCCGCTGTTCGACTCTCCCTGATACCAGATGGCACCCCGGATCGCGAACGGGATCAGGGGTGAGATCATGCTGTTGAACAACCCGCCGGGAGTGCTGTAGAGAGCGGCCTTGCCCTTGTAATACTGATCGATTTGGGAATCGGCATACGTCTTCAACTCAGGAAGGGCTTCCTGCGCCTCGAGACTGGCCCACCACTCCGCCCGGGTTCCGCCGTAGGCGCTTTCGATGATGCCAATCGGGACATTGGTACTCTGGAACACTCCCCGTGCGAAGAAATAGGCGGTTGCTGCCCAGGTTGAGACCGTGGATGGAGAGCAGACTGTCCAGCCCCGGTCAAACTCGGTATCCCACGCGGGAGTGATGGCTCCTTGTTTTTTCACCTTCATGGAGCGGATCAAAGGAAAGTTGGCGGCGGCAATTTCCGCCGTGGCGTTTACCGCGCCCCCGACACTCGTCACTCCGGCATCCATGTTGGATTGCCCGGCAGCCAGCCAGACATCGCCGATCAGGATGTTCGAATAGACGACGGTGGTGACTCCTGGAAGCGTGATGGTGAGCTGCTGCGCCGTGGCGTTGGCCGTCATCGGATCCAGCCGGACAACCCATTTCCGATCCGGCCCGGCTGTGGCCGTCTTGGTCTGGCCGCCAAAAGTCACCGTCACGGTTTGTCCGGGTTCTGCCGAACCCCACACCGGAACCGGGAGGCCGCGCTGCAATACCATGTTATCCGCAAAAACCGCGGCCACGGACCAGAGAGGGATCACCCGGATCGTGCCGTATGTCTTCAAATCCGACAGATACCAGATCAGCCCCGGGGCCAATGAAGGGAGGCTGGTCGAGGCGAAGGCGCCCCCGTATGAGCCTGCTTCGAAAAGTTTGAACGAACTTCCCGCGGTCAGGGCCGCGCCGTTGTTGTTCACCACGAGGGTTCCGCCATAGTTCATGGTGCTGATGCCCCGAAGTGTGGTCGCTCCGGTGCCCAGTTGCATGGTCGTGGTATTGTTCGCGCCGAAGGTGACCGATCCGCCCAATTTGCCGGAGCCGGATAGGGTGCCCCCGTTCATCAGGATCGATCCGGAAACAAACGAACCATTGACGACCATGGCACCCCCCGGGCCCAGGTTCACGGAGCCGCTCATGTTGCCGGAACAGTTCAGCGTGCCGCCACTGACCAGGACGTTGCCTGCCGTGAGTGACCCCGTTACGGACAAAGTGCCATTGGAAACCGTGATCGCACCATTGACCGTGCTGTTTCCGCTCAAGGCAAGGGTGCCCGCGCCGTCCTTGACGAGGCCGCTGGCGGTGGGGGCGATTCCACCCAGGGTCAACGTTCCGGCGTTGACCGTAATCGTGCGCGTTGCGGCGCCCAGGGAAACGGAGCCCGAGCCCAGGTTGAGGTCGTGCGTCGTGCCGCTTCCGCCGGTGAATGCGAAATCGCCGCCGATGACGATCGGGTTGCTGTATTGGAGCGAGAGGGCGGCCCCGCTGGTGTTGTCGAGCGTGCCGCCGTTGATGGTGAACGTGCTGGCCGCCAAGCCGGCGGCTTTGCTGCTGTTGAGATGGAGTGTTCCAGCGTTGAGGGTGGTGCCGCCGGTGTGACCGTTTGCCCCGCTCAGGGTCACAGATCCGGTGGTTTGGATCACGACCGAACCTGTGCCGCCGGTCCCTTTGGAAATGATGATCTTGCCCGCGGCATTGGTCCCGGCGAGTGTCAGCACACGCCCGCTGAAACCCAAGGTTTTGGAGCCCTGAATGGTCAGCGTGCCGGCGTTATTGACGTAAAACCCGGTGTCGTTCGCTAGATTCACGATCAGGAAATCCGTTGCGCTGCCGAGGGTGAGGCTGTGGTTCGCCGGGTCATCCAGAATGATCCCCGCGTTGGCTTGGCCGCCGAGCGTGGCGTTGCCGGTGATGGTCAGGGTTTTCTGGGTGGCGTCGCTGGTGATGGCTGCATCCTGGCCGGCTCCGCCCGCGAGCCATATTCCCTGTGTGATCGCGTTGGCTGTCAATTGCGGCTGGTTCTGAAAACTCGTGTTGAACGAGGCGCTGTGCGTGGCATCCGGCAACGGGCCGGCGGCCCAGTTCGTGTTCAAACTCCAATTCGCCGTGGCTCCGGTCCATGCGCTCGCCGGGGTGTCGGCAAAGGCCGCCGGGCCGGCGAGAAACAAACAGAGAAAAGCGGCGAGAGGGGCCAGGGGGCGTCGTTTGGCGAGCTGGGTAAGATTGCGAACCATATGGGACAGGGGAGTTCCGCCATTAAAGAGAAGGCAACTGCCGGGAGGAGACTGCTCTTGGGCGGGCATGTTTTTGCCTGCAGGTCTCAAACCTCGATGAGCCGCCCGATCCCATCAATGCGGGAGCCATTCATATCGTTGCGTAAATACCCCGCCGGAAGGCGAAAACCAGCACGGCTTTTTAAAAATCCGGCCTTGCGCGGGGCCGCTCCAGGAGCGGCAGGACAGGGGGCGAATTTCGTTGTGGGCAGCCGCACCCATTTCGAACTCGGCGGCAAAAGCAAGGAATCCCGGCAGTTCGCCGGATGGAAGAACGCCTTCCTGGCGCTTCCCTCTTTTTGCTGAATCACAAGCCGCCGGAGCTGCATCAAATGGTCAACGATATGAACATCTAGATTCTTGCCTCTCTCCGCCAAAGTGCGATTTTTTTCCGCAAGCAGAAAGTCCCTATCCACACCCCCCTTAAAATGACTCCCACCATGAAAACAAAAACATTCAACCGCAGCCCTTTTATCAGGTCTTCTTTTGCAGCTTTGAGTCTATCGCTGCTCGCCGCCGGGACTTCAGCACGCGCACAGACGACCACAGCATGGAATAACGCGGGAACTGATTGGGCCACTGGCGCCAATTGGGTCGGGGGTGCTCCCTCGACAACGGTTAGCGCTCTGTTTAACTCCTCCTTCACGAACCAGCCCCAGTTGGGTACGGGGACGACCACTGCACAGGGCCTTTGGGTGGCCAATGGAGTCGCTCAGGACGTGACGATCAGCACCAACGACGGCACCACTCAGCGAACCTTGACCATTACTGGCACAGCGACACTCAGCAGCCAACCGAGAGCTGGCATCATCATGGATGACTCAGGAAACCACAACCTCACTCTAGGTGCCTCCGCCACGGATCCATTGGTGGTCGCCATCTCCAACGATACAGGTTTTTATGTGAACAATGCCGGCACACTGACCTTGCAGGGCAATAAGAATCTCGCGATTGGTGCCCTTACTTTGACGCTTGGCGGTAACAACACGGCGGGAAAAATTGTGATCACCAGAGCCATCAACGGGACTGGCTCGGTGGTTGTGAATACTGCAGGCACCGTGACCCTCAGTGGTCAAAATACCTTGGCAGGCACCACGCTGACTGCCGGCACGCTGAATATAAACCACATCAAAGCGCTTGGCATCGCTGCCACCTCAACGTTCACCATCAATGGAGGCAAGATTGACAATACCAGCGGCGCGGCGATTCTGGCCGCTTATGCCTATCCGATCACTATTGGCGGCAACTTCGCTTTCACAGGTGGTTCAGGCACCACGCATGATCTCAACCTCGGCGCAGGAGCGGTTGACCTCACTGGCGCGACGCGGACGATCACGGCCAACGCCGGCAAGTTGACCCTCGGGGGCGTTGTCTCCAACGGCAGCCTCAGCAAGGCGGGCGCTGGCACGCTTGCCCTTTCTGGAAACAACACCTTCACCGGAGCGACGACGATTTCGGCGGGCACACTGGTTCTTGCGTCCACAGGCACCATTGACAACAGTTCGGGAGTCAACCTCGGCACCAGCGGCTCGCAGGGCACATTGGACCTGACCGCCAAAACAAATGGTTTTACCTTGGGCTCAAACCAGACGCTCTCCGGATACGGCAATGTCACGATGGCCGCAGGGAAGACTCTCACCATCGATGGAAGCCTCGCTCCCGGCAACAGCCCCGGCGTGATTGGCGTCTCGGGCAATCTCACCCTGGGCAGCACGGCTACGACCACTATGGATCTCATCGATTATAGCCTGGCACCGGGAGTCGGGTTTGATCAAATCTCACTCAGCGGCACAACTCCGGCCCTCACCTACGGTGGAACACTCACACTGAATTTGACTGGCTCAACCCAACTGGGAGTTTATCACCTTTTCACCGGGTTCAGCTCGCAATCTGGAACTTTCACAGGAGGCATCAACTACTCGGGCGGTGCCGGATCATTCAACTATGCCACGGGCGAGCTGACTCTCACCGCCGTCCCCGAGCCCGCCACTTGGGCACTTCTTGCCTTCAGTCTCACGACCGTCGTTGTCCTCCGCCGCCGCAGGCATTCTTGAAACTTTGGGGGGGCCTCATGTCCTCTTGCCTCAGGGGTGGCAAGGGGGCATGAGGAGTGGCGGGGCGGCGTAGTCGGCCATCATTGGCGGTCTCGCAGAAACCGCCGTGACTTTTTGCCTACTGTGCCGTGTTGTTGGTCCGAAATTTCATGAATATCGAAGCTGCGCTTGTTTTGGGATCCGCCTTTGCCCTGGTTTCGCTGGTGGAGGCGGCGCCGGTCTTTGGCCCGTTCGACGCTGCGGCACGGGGAGCCGGGCCTGGGCACATCGAGTGGTTTGACGGCCAGCCGCCAACCGAGCCTGGCGACTCCTGGACCATAGCGGCGTGGGTGAAGCCCAAGCCTGATTTCTCGATTTCAATTCCCACCTTGGTGGCGGGTTTTGGCGATGGGGTGGACTTCTTCGGAGCGCAGCGGTTTCTCGCAGCCGATGCCGACGGATGGTTTTTCTGGTATGGCAACTGCCAGCCGCGCCTCAAAGACCTCAAGACCGGCGAGATTCCCGTGCTGCCCGAGCTGCCGGACCGGGTTCGGTTCAACGCGAAAGCCGAATCGAACGTCTGGAAGCACCTCGCCGCCAGCTTCGACGGGAAAACGCTTCGCCTCTTTCTTGATGGCAAGCTGGCAGCAAGCGAAGATATCAAACTCACCCGCGCCGCCATGCAACCCCTGGTGGCCCCGCCACCGGCCTGGCAATACGGCGGATCCTTTGTCGGCAAGGTCGCTCGCTTTACCATATGGAATGAGGCTCTGCCGGTAAATCAGCTCGCGGAGCTTGCACGAGATTCGGCAGGCCTTGATGCCAGTGCCTTCAAGCCTGCTCCGCCGGGCGACACTCCGACTTACCGAATTAACGCCAGGGATTTCTGCACCGGGCGTGATCGCAATCTGCCCGCCCAGGACCCGGCAACGCTTCCAAAGCCAGTTCCCGAAGTGAAAGTGGAACGCATTCCGAAATTATCCCCCCGCCCGGTCTCCTCACCCGATGATGCCGGCGATCTCGTGCTGAACAGGGGCTGGGAGATGGCCGACGCATGGACGGTTCAGGCAACCCCGGAGCAGATCTCGAAGCCTGGTTTCGATACGGCGTCGTGGTTTGACGCCACGGTCCCTGGCACTGCGCTCACCACGCTGGTCCAGCAGGGCGTCTACCCCGATCCGCTCCACGGGCTAAACAACATGCTCATCCCCGACCTCGCCACCAAATCGTGGTGGTATCGGGTGGAGTTCCCCACACCTTCGGCATGGGAGGGCCGGAATGTCGGCCTGACGTTCAAGGGCATAAACTACCACTCCGAGATCTGGCTCAACGGCGAGAAGCTGGGCAATACCACTGGGGCCTTTATCCGGGGCCGATTCGAGGTGGCTCCAGCGCTCGTCGCTCAGGGCAACAACGTCCTGGCCGTGCGCGTCTGGCCACAGCCGCACTACAACGCACAGGGGTGCGGGGATGAATCGATCGCGGCCGGAGCCGGCCCAAACGGGGGGGACGGCACACTCGACGGCCCCGCGTTCTTCTGCACCGATGGGTGGGACTGGATCCCGACCATCCGCGACCGGTGCACGGGGATCTGGCAGGATGTCGTCCTGCGTCCCACCGGCCCGGTGAAAATCGACGACCCGCAAGTCATCACAACCCTGCCCAAGCTTCCCGACCTCTCCGTTGCCGAAGTCGCTATCACCACGGACCTGCGCAATCTCACGCAGAAGACCCAGACCGTCACCGTCGAGGCCCGCCTGTCTGACTCCAAAGAAAAAAAGTCGGTCACCCTCGCGCCCGGCGCGACCGAAAATGTCCGGTTTCAGCTGACAATCAAAAACCCGGATCTCTGGTGGCCCAACGGCTACGGCAAACCGACGCTGCACGACTTCACCCTGTCGGTCTCCGATGGCGACAAGCGCGAGTCGGATCGCTTCACGCAGCGCATCGGTTTGCGGCAGGTGGACTACGAATTCCTCCCGGCCCCGCCCGACAACCCGACAAACAACCCGCTCGTGATCAAGGTTAATGGCCGGCGCATCTTTGTCAAAGGCGGCAACTGGGGGATGGATGATGCCCTCAAACGTTCCTCCACCGACCGCCTCGAACCCTACTTCCGCCTGCATCGCGATGCCAATTTCACCATGATTCGGAACTGGTGCGGTCAGAGCACCCAGCAAAACTTTTATGAGCTCGCCGACAAATACGGCATCCTCGTCTGGAATGATTTCTGGCTCTCAACGACAAGCTACAACAATCCAGCTGTCGATGCGGAGCGGTTCCTGGCTAATGCCGGGGATGTCATCAAGCGCTTTCGAAACCACCCTTCCATTGCCGTCTGGTGCGGTCGCAACGAAGGGTTCCCGCCGGTTTGGATCAACGAGCCGCTCGACCGGCTTCTGAAAGACCTGGACGGCACCCGGATTTATATCCCGCAGTCCACCAACCGCCAATTCCTCATGAAGAGCGGTCCCTGGGCGATTCAGGAGCCCGGGTATTACTATTCGCGAATCCAGGGCTTCTGCACCGAGTTGGGTGTCAATTCGGTGCCCACCGCCGACGCGATGCGGGCGATGCTCGACCCGAGCCAGTATTGGCCACCCACCGAACAGGACGCCTGGGCGTACCACGATTTCCACAGCAATGACAACGGATCGCGCACGCCCTACCTTGCCGAGTCGGA
>Ga0247844_1006026_pt1 | contig 14853 bp, 20 predicted proteins | sample LaCtaG_FD_192421 | JGI IMG/M metagenome (GOLD analysis project Ga0247844, IMG submission 192421) | Freshwater microbial communities from meromictic Lake La Cruz, Castile-La Mancha, Spain - LaCruzMarch201714.5m_1 | ecosystem: Environmental > Aquatic > Freshwater > Lake | place: Spain: Castile-La... | reverse complement strand
GCGCGGCCGGTATCGAAGCCCTGCGCAGCGCCATTATGGGGGCGTTATGAGCGGTTTAAGTGCCCCGCAAAGCGCCATTCTGCTGCCGTATCAAACCCGCTGGTGCGCCGATCACGCGCAGGTCAAGATCTATGAAAAAAGCCGGCGCATCGGCATCAGCTATGCCGAGGCGGCCGACAACGTGCTGCACGCGGCGGCCGCCGAGCGCGGCGGCAATGTCGGCTATATCTCCTACAACAAGGCGATGACCGCCGGCTATATCAACGACTGCGCCACCTGGGCCACGGCCTTTCACCATGGGCTGGGGCCGGCCGGCGAGTCGGTGTTCACCCGCGACGACGGGCGCGACATCCATGTGTTCGACCTGCGTTTCGCCTCCGGGCACAGCATCCAGGCGTTCAGCGGCAACCCGCGCAACCTGCGCAGCTTCGGGCGGCCGGGCGACCTGGTGGTGGTGGACGAGGCGGCCTTTATCGACGATCTGGAGGCGCTGCTCAAGGCCGCCATGGCGGTCACCGTGTGGGGCGGCGCCATCCATATCATGTCGACCCACAACGGCGCCGACAGCCCGTTCAACCAGTTGGTGCTCGACACCCGCGCCGGGCGCTTCAGCCACAGCCTGCACCGCACCACGCTCGACGAGGCGCTGGCCGAGGGGCTGTATCGGCGCATCTGCCGGGTGACCGGGCAGGCGTGGAGCGCGGCGGCCGAAGCCGACTGGCGCTTGGATCTGATCCGCCGGTACCGGCCGAACGAAGACGAGGAATTGTTCGCCATCCCGGCACTGGGCGGCGGCACCTATTTCCCGCGCGCGGTGATCGAGGCGGCGATGGCCTTGCCGGCGCAGTCGCCGCCGCTGCTGCGCTTCCGCGGCGATGCCGCCTTCAACCTGAGCCCCAAGGACGCGCGCCGCCGCGACATGGCCGAGTGGCTGCGTGAGACGGTGGCGCCGCAGTTGGCGACGCTCGACCCGGCGCGCCGTCATGTGATCGGCATGGACTTCGCGCGCAGCGGCGACATGACCTGCATCGTGGTGCTGGAGTTGGGCGAGACGCTGCGCCGCACCTGGCGCGCGGTCGTGGAGATGCACAACACCCCCTATGACCAGCAAGACCAAGTGCTGGAGGCGATCGAGCGCGGCACCCCGCGCCTGGGGCAGGAGGCGATCGACAGCACCGGCAACGGCGACAGCATCGCCGAGGCGGCGGCCGACCGGCGCGGGTCACAGGTGCTGCGGGTGAAGTTCAGCGAGGCCACCTACCGCGAGCGCATGCCCAAATACAAGGCGGGGATCGAGGACCGCACCACGGTGCTGATCCGTCATGACGACGTGCTGGAGGATCACCGCGCCATCAAGCTGGTGCGCGGGGTGCCGCGCCCGCCGGACGGCAGCACCGACAAGAAGGGCGAGCGCCACGGCGATTCGGCCATCGCCGGGATGCTGGCCGATTTGGCGGCCGATAGCGATCCCGGCCCGCTCACCATCCGCTCGGCCGCGCCGCGCGGGCACGGCGGCTTGCTGCGAGGCTATTTCGGATGAGCACTCCCACCAGCGGCGACCGCCGCACCCTGCAAGGCCAGATCGCCACCCGGGAACGCTCCTGGGAGGGCTGGGGCCTGGCCAACTGGCTGCCCAACCCGGACCCGATCCTCAAAGCCCTGGGGCGCGATATCAGCGTGTACCGCGACCTGCGGGCCGATGCCCACATCGGCGGCTGCATCCGCCGCCGCAAGGCGGCGGTGCACACCCTGGAGCCGGTGCTGGAGCGCGCCGGCAGCCCGGCGCAGGTGCACCGGGCGGTGATCGACATCCTGGCCGACCTGTGGGCCACCCCCGACCCGACCGAGGCCGGGGCACAACCGGGCCTGCCGGCGCTGATCGCCGAGAGCCTCGACGGCGCCCTCTACGGCTATCAGCCCCACGAGATCACCTGGGGGCGGGTGGGCGCGCTGCTGGTGCCCACCGTGGTGCAGGGCAAGCCGCCGGAGTGGTTCCTGTTCGACGGCGCCAATCAGTTGCGCTTTCGCTCCCGTGATGGCGGGGTGGAGGGCGAGCGGCTGCCGGCGCGTAAGTTCCTGCTGTCCAGGCAAGACCCGACCTACCAGAACCCCTACGGCATCGCCGACCTGTCGCTCTGTTTCTGGCCCGGCACCTTCAAGCGCGCCGGGCTCAAGTTCTGGGCCAAGTTCGTCGAGAAATACGGCGGCGCCTTCATCGTCGGCAAGCTGCCGCGCGCCAATCCCACCAAGGACTATGACGACCTGACCGAGCGCCTCGCCGCCATGGTCGAGGATGCGGTGGCCGCCATCCCCGACGATGGGGCGGTGGAGATCCTGACCTCCTCCGGCACCGCCGCCAGCACCGACGCCCATCTGCGCTTTGTCCTCTACAACCAGGGCCAGATCGCCATGGCCCTGCTCGGCACCAACCAGGGCACCGAACAGACCTCGACCGTGGCCAGCGCGGTGGCCGCGCTGGAAGTGGCCGACGACATCCGCGACGGCGATGCGCGGATGACCGAGGCGGTGGTGAACCAGCTCATCCGCTGGGTGGTCGAGATTAATTGGCCGGGCGCCGCGGCCCCGCGCTGGGAGCTGCGCGCCGCCGAGCGGGTGGACAAGACCCGCGCCGAGCGCGACAAGCTGCTGACCGAGGCCGGGGTGACCTTCAGCCCGGCCTATTGGCAGCGCAGCTACAACCTGAGCCCGGAGGATCTGGCGGCGGCGCCGGAGCCGGAGGAGCCGGAGGAGCCGGTCGCCCTGGCCGCCCCGGCGCCCGACCCCACCCCGTCCAGCGGCCAGGCGCTGATTGATGCCGAGGTGGCACGCGACGCCGGCGCGGCGCAGCAGGCGGCGATGGAGCGCTTGCTTGCCCCGATCCTCACCGCTTTGGCGCAGGGCCTGACCCCGGAGGAGATTCTGGGGCGGATGGATGACTGGTATGGGCAGCTCGATGACACGCTGCTCCAGGAGCTGCTGACGCGCGGGATGGCGGCGGCCGATGCCATCGGGCGGTTGGAAGTGGCGGCGGAGACGGCGCATGACTAGCGTGGGAAACAGCACGGTGGTGGCGCCGCGGCGCCATACCCATGCGCGCGCCTGTTTTTGGTGTCGGTATTTCGCCGAGCGCGGCGGGCTGTCGGCGTGCACCCATCCGGCCTATGGGGTGCCGACGCCGTGGAAGGACGCGATCCAGGCCGGGCAGCCGTGCGGTGGGGAGAATGCACCGTTGTGGAAGCCACGCCCATGACGCCTGCGCAGAGCGCTGCCTATCATCGACGCTGTGCCGCAGCGGCAGCAGCGGCGCTGCTGGACGAGTGGCATCGGGGTCGGCGGGCGAAACTGGCACGCGAGCGGACGCTGCATGAGGATCTGGCGCGCGCCGCCGAGCGCACCCCGAACCAGGCCCAATCATGACTGACCCCCGCGCCCGCTACATCCGCGACCACGCGCCCACCCTGTTGTTGGTGCAGGCCAGCCGCGCCGAGCCCGGCGCCAAGCTGGATCTGGATGCCGCCATCCGCCACGCCGCCGCGCTCTATGACCGGCTCAGCGTCGCCGGCTACACCGCGGAGAGCCGTCCGGCCGCCGACGCCCCGCGCGCCGCCAAGACCCGGTCCACCGTCGATCACCGGGCCGCCTTGAGCCCCGAGCAGGCGGCCGACTTCGACCGCTTCTACGCGGTCTATGGGGTCCTGAAGGGCAAGCAGCGCGCCGCCGCCCGCTGGGCGGAACTGGCCCCGGATGCGGCCTTGGCGCAGCGCATCATCCGGGCCGCCGCGCAGGACGCGGCCACCCCGCGGCCGGCCGATGCGGTGCGCAAGTACCCCGAGGGCTGGCTCAGCGAACGGCGCTGGGAGGATCAGCCGTTGCCCGGCGAGCCGGCCAGCGCCGACCCGGCTGCCGCGCGCGCGGCCGAGGTCCGTGAGTTGCTGGCCGAACGGCGCACCGTGGCCTCCCTCTATCGGGCGCACCCGGACCCCAAGCTCGGCGTGCAGTTGGCCGGGCTCGACGTCAGCCTCGCCGCGCTGGGCGTGACGCCGCCCGCCGCGGACGCCCCGCCCGCCCGGTCCGCTCCCGCGGGCCTGACGCAGGTGGCGGCGCTGCTGGGGCGCGGCGCGTCATGAGCGCGCCACCGCTGTCCGGCCTCGCCGCGCTGTTCCGGCTGCGCCCGGACCGGGCGGCGGACTATCTGCAAGCCAAGGGCCTGCAACTCACCGGGCCGTACTGGGAACTGGACGGCCCGGCGCATCGCACGGTGTTCACCGTCGCCAACCTGGCCAAGCTCGACGTGCTGGCCGACATCAAAGGCGCGATGCAGCAGGCGATTGACAGCGGCCAGACCGAGCCCTGGTTCAAAGCCCAACTGGTCGACACCCTCAAGGCCAAAGGCTGGTGGGGGCCGCAGGTGGTGGTGGACCCCGACACGCAAGAGGCGCGCATCGTCCAGGCCGGATCCTTAAGGCGCCTGCAAACCATCTATCGGACCAATTTACAAAGCGCTTACATGGCCGGGCGGCACCGCCAGGCGCTGGAGCAACGCGACCGCGCGCCCTGGGCGCAGTATCTGGCCGTCATGGACCAGCGCACCCGCCCGGCCCATGGGTCACTGCATGGGAAGGTGTTCGCGCTGGAGTCGGCGGCGTGGTCGGTGGTGTCGCCGCCGAACGGGTACAACTGCCGCTGCCGCGCGCGCTACTTCAGCGATCAGGAGCTGGCGGACCGCGGGCTGAAGCCGGCCTTGGATGTGCAGCTGCTGGAGCGCGACCCGCCCGGCCGCCGCCCGACCGATCCGCTCACCGGCGAGACCCCGGCGCGCTGGGTGCAACGCGGGGTGAGTGTGGCGGACCCGACGCAAGACAGCGGCCGGGCGGTGCTCTATGCCGATCCGGGATGGGATCATCTGCCGGGGTCGGATGGGGCGGAACGGGCGCTGGTGGAGCGGGTGCTCGAACGAGCGGGCGGGTTCGGGCCACGGATGGCGGCGCAGCTCGCCGCGGTGCTACGCAGCCCCCCGTCCGGCGCGCGCGCCAAGGTGGTGGTCGGTGCCGTCGCGGGGTCGGCCCGGCAGAAGGTGGTGCAGCATGGGTTGGCCACTGGCGGCAATGAGCTGGCGATCGCGATCGACGAGACCACTGGGGCCATCATCGATACAGTGCCGGGCGGGCCGGGGCAGGTGACCCTGTCAACGACGATACTCGCGGCCCTGGATGACCCGGCACGAGCGGTGCGCTTGATCCATAATCACCCGAGCGGGGGGAGTCTGTCCTTGGAGGACCTGAGCGTGGCGACGCGTCCAGGCGCGGCGCAAGTGGAGGCCGTCGGGCATGACGGGTCGACGTATCGCGCCAAAAGTCTGGTGACAGATATCCCGCGCTTGAATGCACTGCACGACGTGGCTTGGCTGGAGGCGGCGACCTGGTTGCCGGTGCGCGCCGGTCACGGGGGGATTTCCCTCGAAGCAAAAGCGGCGCTGGAACTGCATGTCATCAACCTTGCGCTGGCCGATGCCGGGGTGATCACGTACCGGGCCGTCCTCAGCGCGCCGCGGCAAGCGTTGTGGGATGCCTACCGGGACACGCTACGCCTGGCGGTCGCTAGAGCCAGCGCGGCAATCAAAGGGGAATTACCATGATATTGATCGATCATTGCGTTGGACCAAGCAGTTCCGCCGCGGAGATCAATGAGAAAATCGCCTGGCTGCTGGAACTGCCTCAGGAGGATGAGGGGGTGATCGCCGCGCTGGGCAATTGTCGGCGCTATCTGGCGTATGCCCAGGCGCGGGAACGCGCCGCGGACGGGGCGCCGGCCTCATCCGGGCGGTAGCCCGTGGCAAATGGTGCGAGCCCGTAGGTTGGGGTGAGGAACGAACCCCAACGATCCCGGCCGCCGCGCGTTGGGGTTCCTTCGTCACCCCAACCTACGGGCTCTATCTTGGCCAGCAGCGCCAAGGCCTGCGGCGGTGGCGAGAGTGAACCGAGCGCGGCGTCGCTCGGCTCTGCCCGGGGCTCCTAGGTCGCGCGCGCCGCACTCAGTCCCCGATGACATCAGGAGTATAGCCCATGGCCGACGGCGCCATTACCATCACGATCGACGATGCCGAAGTCCGGGCGGGCTTGGGCCAACTGGTGGCGCGCCTCGCGCACATGACCCCCGTCATGGAAGACATCGGCCGCGCGCTGGGCAATCTGACCGAGGATGCCTTCCAGGCCCAGGGGCCGGGCTGGCCGGCGCTGCGCCCGGTGACGGTCAAGCGCCGCGGCAACGCGGGGCCGATCTTGCAGGTGAGCGGCGGCAGCGGGTTGGCCGGCAGCATCACCCACGGCGGGGATGCCACCAGCGCGTGGGTGGGGGCCAGTAAGGTCTATGCCGCGGCGCAGCAGTTCGGGATGCCCAAGGGCTATGCCGGCAAGACCAAGCGCGGGTCGCCGATCCCGTGGGGCGACCTCCCGCCGCGGCCGTATCTGCCGATCCAGGACGGCGGCTTGACCCCGGCGGCGCAGGAGAAGGTGCTCGCGATCCTCAAGCGCGCCCTGACGGTGTAGAGGAGAGCCCGTAGGTTGGGGTGAGGAACGAACCCCAACGACCCCGGCCGCCGCACGTTGGGGTTGCGGCGTCACCCCAAGCGACCGGCTCAAGCGCAACCCCATTTAAACCCCATTTAAATCTTTCGTAGCCGCATCCGCGCCCCCACCCCGGTGCATCCGCCGCCCCGACCGGGGGCGATGCGTCTACGGGCCTCCTAGCGCCTCGGCCGCCGTCGCGTGCCCGATGCGCCGGATACCCCGGTTACTCGCGGCCGGGCGGCGCGGCCGGCATCGTGTGCCGATGACGACACCAGCCACCCCCCAGACCGTACCCAGCCCGCCCCCGACCGGGGGGCCGGCCCCGTTGCATCTGGCGCGCCCCGGCCGCTTCACCGATCTGCATGGGCAGGACGTGGAGGTGACCCCGGCGTTGCTGGCGCAGCTCGCCGCCAGCTATGACCCGGCGGTGTACCGGGCGCCGCTGGTGATCGGTCACCCCAAGACCAATAGCCCGGCGTTCGGCTGGCTCGGCGCGGTGCAGGCCACCGCTGCCGGCTTGTTCGGCACGCCGACCCAACTCGACCCCGCGTTCGTCGCGGCGGTGCGCGACGCGCGCTATCCGCACCGTTCGCTGTCGTTCTGGCCGGCCGGACATCCCGGTTCGCCGGTGCCCGGCCAGCCGTACATCCGCCACCTTGGGGTGCTGGGCGCGACCGCGCCGGCGATTCCCGGTCTGTTGGGGGCGGACTTGGCCGGCGCCGCGACCGGGGTGGCGTGTGTCGACTTGGCGCTGCCCCCGGATGCCTTCACCTCACTGGAGCCCCTGATGGACGAGACCATTGATCTGGCGGCACGGTCCGCCGCCCTGACCGCCCGCGAGACGGCCGCCGCGGCGCAGGCCGCGGCCTTGGCCGCGACCCAGGCCGATCTGGAGCGCCGCGCCCAGGCGCTGGCCGACCAGGAGCGCGCCGCCGCGCGCACCGCGGTGGTGGCCTTCGCCACCGGCCTGGCCGACGCGGCACGCATTCGCCCGGCCGATATCCAGCCGCTGGCCGAAATCCTGGTGCGCCTGGAGCAGACCGCCCCGGCGGTGTGTTTCGCGGCGCCCGACGCCGCGGCCCAACCCGCCGCGGCGGCGACCTGGCTGCGCACCTGGCTGGCGGCCCAGCCGCCGCTGGTGGAACTGGCCGAACTGGCCACCACCGCCCGCGCCGGCGCGGCCGCCGCGGTGGACTTCGCCGCCCCGGCCGGCTACCAGGTGGACCTGCTGCAACTGGCGCTCCATGCCAAGGTGCGCGCCTATCAGGCGGCGCATCCGACCCTGACCTATGAAGCGGCCCTGGCGGCCGTTGGAGGCTGATCCATGGCACAGCAATGTATCGCGCTGTTGACGCTGGCGCTGCCGGCCACCGGCACCTTGGTCGCCGCGCGCTTCGTCACCCCGCTGGTGGTGCAGACCGGCACGGATGGCTATGCCATCGGGGTGTGCCGCACCGCGGCGGTGAGCGGGGAGGTGGTGGGCGTGGATGTGTCGGGCACCGTGCTGGTGGAGGCCGGGGCGGCGGTGGCCAAGGGGGCGACGCTGAAGGCGGATTCGGTCGGGCGCGCGATCACCTGGGTGACCTCGGGCGCGCGCCTGGCCATTGCCCTGTCGGCCGCGGCGGCGGCCGGGGATCTGATCGAATGTCTGCTGCTCGATAACGCGGCCTAAACGGAGCCCATTATGTCTCTTCAAATGACGGCCGCGGGTGCCCGCGTCATCGATCCGGTGCTGACCAATGTGGCGCGCGGCTACAGCAACACCGAGCTGGTCGGCATGGCGCTGTTCCCGTCAGTAGCGGTGGCGCAGCGCGGCGGCAAGATCATCACCTTCGGCAAAGAAGCCTTCATGGCCTACACGACGGCGCGCGCGCCGGGCGCCAACACCCGGCGCATTCAGGTCGGCTACGCCAGCGGGTCTTATGCGCTGGAGGCCCATAGCCTGGAGGGGCTGGTGCCGTACGAGTTGCTGCAGGACGCGGCGGCGGTGCCCGGCGTGGATCTGGGCAACCGCGCGGTGCGCACCGTGCAGGACATCATCGCGCTGCGCCTGGAGCAGGCGCAGGCGACGCTGGCCACCACCGCGGCCAACTATGCGGCGGCCAACAAGACCACGCTGAGCGGCACCGCGCAGTGGTCGGACCTGACCTCCGGCGCCTCGGACCCGATCAATAATATCGAGACGGCCAAGGAGGCGATCCGCACCGCGACCGGGCGCCGTCCCAACACCATCGTGATGGGGCCGGTGGTGGCGAGCAAGCTGCGCGAGCACCCGAAGATCATCGATCGCATCAAGTACACCGGGCGCGATATCCCCACCAATGAACTGCTGGCCGGCCTGTTCGGCGTGCAGCGGGTGTTGGTGGGCGATGCGGTGCAGGCCACCGATGCCGGGGTGATGTCGGATGTGTGGGGCAAGTTCGTGGTGGTGGCCTATACCGAAATCGGCAGCGTGGCCGATGCCGGCCGGCCCTCCTACGGCTACACCTACCGCCTGAACAACTATCCGATCGTCGAGCAGCCCTATCAGGAGCGCAACGCCAAGAGTTGGATTTACCCGGTCACCGACGAGGTGTCGGCGGTGATCGCCGGCGCCGAGGCGGGCTATCTGATCAGTGCGGCGGTGGCGTGATGTGGCTGCGGGCGTTGTCGCGCATCAGCCATGACGGCGTGGAGTACCTGGCCGGTGACCGGCTGGAAGTGACCGCCGCGCAGGGCGAGCAACTGATCTATTACGGCGCGGCCGAGCCGGCGCCCGACCCGCCGGCCGAGGCGCAGGCGGCGCAGTTGGCGGGGCTGGCCGACCGCCTGGCGACCACCACCGACGCCTTGGACACGGCGGTGACTGCCGCCAAACGGAAGAAGTGAGGGGAGAGGAGTGAGAAAAGAGAGGGCCTCTCACTCGCTTCTCGCTTCTCACTCCTCACTTCTCACTTCTCACTTCTCCAACCAAACCAACCAACGAGACGACCCTGATGAATGATCTGTTAGAGACCCTGGCCGCCAAAGTGACGGCCATCGAGACGGTGGGCGATAGCGCCATCGCGTTGCTGGTGGGCCTGAAGACGGCGCTCGATGAGGCGATCGCCAGCAATGACCCGGCGGTGCTGGAAGCCTTCAGCGCGCGCCTGGAGGCGCAGACCAGCGAGTTGGCGGCGGCCCTGGTGGCCAATACGCCGGCGGCCTAAGCCATGACCGCGGTGCGCATCCCCTTGCCCGTCGCGGTGCCGGGCGACCTCGGCCCGGTGCGGCTGACGATCAGCCTGGTGGACGCCGCCGGCCTGCCGGTGCTGGCGTTCTGCGGGCCGGGGCTGCGCACCGCCCTGTTTGACGAGACGCTGACCGCGGAGCGGGTGGTGGAATTGACCCCCCAGACGCAGTTGGCGTTACCGGCCGGCACGCCGACCTGGTATGTGATCACCCTGGCCAGCCGCGCGCGCGCCGCGCGCTATCAGGTGCAGGTGCCCGACAGTGCGGCGGTGCTCGAACTCGGTGACCTGGTCGGGGCGGCGGCGCTCGACCCGGCCGACCTCACGGCCGGGCGGCTGGTGCCGCTGGCGACGGGGGCGAGCAGTGGGGCGGTGCTGACGCTGGACGCCGCGTTGGCGCCGGTGTGGGGTGCCGACAGTGGCGGCGGCGCGGCGACCTGGGGCACGATTGGCGGGACGCTGGCCGCGCAAACCGATCTGGCGGGGGCGCTGGACGCCCGTGCGCTGGTCAGCCATGCCGCCGCCCATGCCAACGGCCAGGCCGATGCGCTCACCCCGGCTGCCATCGGCGCGCTCAGCGTGGCTGCCGACGCCGTGCGCTGGGGCACGCCGGAGCAGGGCATCGAACCGATGCCGCGGGCGTTCTTCACGTCGTCCACACCCGTCATGAATGGGACGCTGGTGCTCACCGCCTTCACCGCCCCGCCCGGCCCGGCGACGGTGACCAGCCTGAGCTTCTGCGTGACGACGCCGGCGGCGGTGGGCGCCACGCTGGTGCGCTGTGGTCTGTACCGCATGGACGATAGGGAGCTGACGCTGGAGCAGGCCACGGCCGACGACCCGACCCTGTTTGCCGTGGCCAACACGGTGTACACCCGCGACCTGGCCGCCCCGGTGGTGTTGACGCCCGGCCAGCGCTATGGTGCCGCGGTGCTGGTGACCGGCACCACGACCGCGCCCACATTCGCCGCCTTGCCCACCGTGGCGGCGCCGCTCATGGCGCTGGCGCCGGAGTTGAGCGCGGTCTTATGGACCATGCCCGGACAGACCGACCTGCCGGCGAGCGGCACTGCCAACCGCTCCACGCGCGCCCTGTGGGTGCGGCTGCAATGAGCACCCTGATCCTCACCGCGGTGCCGGGCGGCACCAATCTGACCGTGGCACTGACGCCGGAGGAATGGCGCGAGGGGATGGTGGTCTCGCCCTTCCAGGCGCGCGCGGCCTTGGCCGAGGTCGGGCTGTTGGACGCCGTGGAGGCGCTGATGGCCGACCCGCAGACCCCCGCAGTTGCCCGCCTGGCCTGGCGGTACGCCCAAGAATTCCCCCGCACCTCCCCGACCATTGCCGCGATGGCGGCGGCGCTGGGGCTGTCCGAGGAGCGCGTCGACGCGCTGTTTGAGGCCGCCGCCGGGATCGTCGCATGAGCAGCCGGTCACCCGCTCCCACCCTCACCCCCGCAGGCCCCGTATGAGTTACGCCGACGCCGCCGCGCTGGCCCGGATGATGCCGGAGCGCACGCTGATCGAGCTGTCGAACGACAATGCCCCGGCGCAGGTGGCGGATGCGACGGTGATCGCCGACGCGCTGCTCTACGCCGACGCCCTGGTCGACGCCCGCTTGCGCCAACGCTACACCCTGCCGCTGGCCGAGGTGCCGGTGGAGGTGACGCAGTGGGCGTTGGCGCTGGCCCGGCATTGGCTGTATGCCCGCCGCCCGGATGGGCCGGACCTGCCGATCGCGGTGACCGCGGCCTACAAGGAAGCGCTGACCTCGCTCGATGCGGTGCGTGACGGCAAGCTGAGTCTGGGGCTGCCCTCCGGCGACGCGGCGGCGGAGCCGGGGCGGGTGGTGGTGGCGGCGCCCGAGCGTACCTTCACCGATGCCATGTGGAACACCTACTGATGGCCCTGACCAGCACCAGCGCGCTGCTCGATGAGGTGGTGGCGGTGCTGACGGCGGCGCTGCCGGCGGTGGCGGTGGAGTTGTATCCGCAACGCCCGGCCGCCTATCGGCTGAATCATCCGGTGGGCGCGGTGCTGGTGGCCTACCGCGGGGCCGAGTTCGGCCCGCAGCTCCAGGAGTGGGATGACCAGCAGGAGCAACGCGCGCGCTGGGGCACGGTGCTGGTGTTCCGCGAGCTCTACGGACGGGCCGGGGCGCTGCCCGCGCTGGACCTGGTGCGGGCGACGCTGGCCCGCTACCAGCCGGCCGGGGCGCGCGCCCGCTGCAAGGTGCTGGGCGAGCGCTTCCTGGAGCACGAGGCCGGGCTGTGGATCTACGCCACGGAATGGGAAGCGGCCTATGCGCCCGATCTGGCCGACTGGCCGGCGCCGGCCACCTTGGATGATTTCGTGACCTTCCACGCCGACTATGACCTGCCGCCCGCGGACGGGACGGTCGACGCCGTGGATGACCAACTGTTACCGCAATGAGGCGTTGCCCATGACCACGACCACGACCACCCGCACCATCGCCCCGGCCGCCGTGGGCCTGCGCGTGCGCTGCCCCGATGGCCACGTGTTGGACCCCGCGGGGGAGACCGTGACCTGGGAGACCTTCTGGGAGCGCCGGATGCGCGATGGCGACATCGTAGAAGCGAGAAGCGAGAAGCGAGAAGTGAGAAGTGAGAAGCAAGAAGTGAGAAGTGAGAAGCAAGAAGTGAGAATCGAGAAGTGAGAAGGGAAAAGTTTCCCCTCTCACTCCTCACTCCTCTCCCCTCTCCCCTCTCCCCTTAACGGAGGCGTAAATGCCCGATACCGTCAGTTTGAATATCCCGGTCGATCTGCGCACCCCCGGTGCGTATCTGGAGATCGACGCCAGCCGTGCGGTGAGCGGCCTGCCGACCCAGCCGCGGCGGCTGCTCGTCATGGGGCAGCGCCTGACCACCGGCACCGTGTCCCAGGCGGTGCCGACGCGGGTCACCAGTGCGGCCAGCGCGGTCACCTATTTCGGGCGCGGCTCGATGCTGGCGCGCCAGTTGACCGCGCTGTTCGCCACGGTGGCGGCGGCCTGCGATGTCTACGCGGTGGCCCTGGACGACGCCGGCGCCGGGGTGGCGGCGACCAAGACGATTACCATCGCCGGCACGGTGACCGCGGCCGGCACCCTGGCGCTGTATCTGGGCGGGACGCGCGTGGCGGTGGCGGTGGCCGCGGCGCAGACGCCGACGGTGACCGCCGCGGCGATCGCCGCCGCGGTGACGGCGCAGCCGGATTTGCCGGTGACCGCCGCCGCGGCGGTCGGGGTGGTGACCTTGACCGCCCGCCACAAGGGCGAGTGCGGCACCGCCTTTGATGTCCGCCATTCCTATTACATGGGTGAGTCGCTGCCGCCGGGGCTGACCTGCGTGATTGCCGCGGGCACCGCCGGCAGCGGTAATCCGGTGCTCAGCACGGCCTTGGCGGCGCTGGCCGGCACCCAGTATCAGACGCTGGTGACGCCGTGGACCGACAGCGCCAACATGGTGCTGCTGGAAGCCGAACTGGATGCCCGCTGGGGACCGCTGGAGACGCGCACCGGGCACGCCTTCTGCGCCGTCACCGACACCTTTGCCAACCTCAGCACCTGGGGCAGCGCGCGCAACAATCCGCACGTGTCCTGTTTCGGGCTGTCGAGTTCGCCGACCTGGCCGCCCGAGCGGGCGGCGGCCTGGGCCGGGGTGATCGAGTATTACGGGGCGATCGACCCGGCGCGGCCGTTCACCACGCTGCCGGTACCGGGCGTGCTGGCCCCCGCCGAGACCGCGCAGTTCACCCGCGCCGAGCGCGATTTGCTGCTGCGCGACGGCATCAGCACGGTGACCATCGGGCCGGACGGGTCGGTGGCCATCGAGCGGGTGATCACCACCTATCAGACCACCCCCGGCGGGGTGGAGACGACCGCGTTCCTGGATCTGAATACGGTCTGGACGGTGGATTACATCCGCTATGCGGTGCGCGCGCGCATCCTGGAGCGCTATCCGCGCCACAAGTTGGCCGATGACGGCACGCGCTTCGCCCCCGGCCAGGCGGTGGCCACGCCGCGGCTGATCCGCGGGGAGCTGGTGGCGTTGTTCCGCGATCTGGAGCAAGCGGGGCTGGTGGAGAACTTTGAGCAGTTCAAGACCGAGCTGCTGGTGGTGCGTTCCACCAGCGATCCGAACCGCATCAACGCCATCATCCCGCCCAACATCGTCAACCAGTTCCTGGTGTTCGCCGCGGCGATCCAGTTCCGGCTTTAAGGAGGTCTTGCGATGGCACAAATTACCGGTCGGTGCTGGCTCTATGTCAACGGCGCCTTGCTGCGCAGCAAGGCGGGCGCGAGCCTCAGCGGGGTGGGCAGCACCGAGCGCACCCCGGTGGTGGGGGCGCAGGTGTGGGGCTACAGCGAGAAGACGGTGGCGCCCACGGTGGAGGCGACGCTGGCGCATACCGCCGATCTGTCGCTGGTGGCGTTGGGGCAGTTGGTGGATGCCACGGTGACCTTCGAGTGCGACACCGGGGTGAGTTACCTGCTGCGCCACGCCTGGTGCGAAAACGCCCCCGACCTGGCCGATGGCGAGGGCGATGTGAAGGTGAAATTCTGCGGGATGAGTATTGAGGAGATGGCGTCATGAGTGCGGACACGACGATTGCGCTGGAGTACGCCATCGAAGCCCATGGCGAGACCCTGTCCCAACTGACGCTGCGCCGCCCGCGGGTGAAGGATCTGAAGCTGCTCGATGAGGCCAAGGGCGATGTGGGCAAGACCGCGGCGCTGATCGGCGCTCTGGCCGGGCTGACGCCGCGCGAGGTGGATCAGCTCGATGCCGGCGACTTCACCCGGCTGGGCCTGGCGGTGGCCGATTTTTTGCCGGGTGCCCAGCCAACTGGCGCGCCCTGAGCGCGGATTTGGCGGGGGTGTTTCACTGGCCGCCGTCCGAGTTGCTGGACCTGGATGTCAGCGAGTTGCTGGCCTGGCATGGGGAGGCCGGGCGGTGGGCGGGGGCGTAGGTTGGGGTGAGGAACGAACCCCAACAGTCCCGGTGGCCGCCCGTTGGGGTTCCTTCGTCACCCCAACCTACGGCCCTGGGCTTAGGGGCGGCGCCCTAACAGGGCGTC
>Ga0247844_1006016_pt1 | contig 14878 bp, 12 predicted proteins | sample LaCtaG_FD_192421 | JGI IMG/M metagenome (GOLD analysis project Ga0247844, IMG submission 192421) | Freshwater microbial communities from meromictic Lake La Cruz, Castile-La Mancha, Spain - LaCruzMarch201714.5m_1 | ecosystem: Environmental > Aquatic > Freshwater > Lake | place: Spain: Castile-La... | reverse complement strand
TCTTCGATGGCAAGACGCCATCGGCCGGTGAGAAAGGATCACCAGACAATACGCCTGGCCCGGATGCCCCGCTTGGCGGCGGGTCGTGATCCGGGCACCGCAGAGCCGTCGGACCTGACCTGTGCGGCTTTCGGGAAGCGGGGCTACCCGCCCGAAGGATGCTCGCCCAGGAAGTGGACGGCATGAAACTTTTCGCGGAGGACGTTTCCGTTGACAATGAGGGCGTCCGCATCGCCCCGGAAAATGCTGTCGGCGATTTTTTTCATCTGGGTGTCGAGAATCCGGAGCTGTTCCAGGAGGAGCTGCCGGCAGGTTTTTCCCTGCTCGACGACATGGACGTTCGCGTAGGCGGCGGGGAGGCGCGCGTAGTTCGAGACGGTCTGGGGCAGGTCGCGGAGGACGGCCTGGGTGAGGGTCGCGCGCTGCTCGATGCTGAGGCTTCCGTCGGAGAGGCGGGGGCGGAGGCCCTCGACCGTCTCGCGGATCCCCGCAAGGATCTGCACCGCCTCCTGGGGCAGGCGGCGACGGGCGCTGCGGACGAGGTCGTCCAGGCTGTCGGCAAGGGCATCGTTCCGGGACTCATCCTGGAGGGCGAACTCGACGCGGCGGTTCGTGGGGGCCGCAAGCCAGCCTGCGGCGTAGAGGCCGGCAACGATCGGCAGCCACCCGTCCTCGATCACCCCGCCGAAAAACAGCCCCAGCCCAAGAAGCGCAAGCAGGCACCCGGCCAGGTTTTTATTGCCGTAGAGGAAGAGGAGGACCCTCGTCTTGAATGGCACTTCCTGGCTCACTGGTAACCGCGGATTTCCTTGAAGATCCCCCTCAGGTCGCTTTTGCGGCCGTCAAAAACTTTGCCTGAGGTGAGCCGGGCCACCAGGCGGAGCTGGTCGGTGTCGGCAGCCCCGAAGACGACAGGAAAGACGCGGATCCCCTTGTCCGCTGCCGGAAGCGCGGCATACCAACGGGAAAACTCGGCGGCATCCATCCCATTGTTGCTTTGCCCGTCGGTGAGGAGGACGACCGAGTAAAAGCGGTTTGGCTCGGAGCGCCGGCGCGCGGCGGCGGCGAGGTAGGCGGCCTGCGTGGCGGAGAACATCGCGGTTCCGCCTTTCGCTTCGAGCTGGTTGACCCGGCCCGTGATCGCCTGCAGGGTCCTGGTGTTCGCCGCGGCGTCGGCGGACATCTCAAATTTTTCGGGTTCCTGGATCAGGTTTGAAAACGGCAGGAGGAACACGCGCTCGCGGGCCCGGAACCGTGAGAACCGGCCGCTGGTGGAGGAATCCCCGCCGGCGAGGCCCCCCATCGAGTTCTTGAGGGCTTGCAGGCGGTCGCCCTCCATCGAACCGCTCACATCCAGCACAAACGTCGAGTCGGTCGGCAGGCGCAGCTCATCCTCGAATGCGGTCAGGATCGCGTCCACGACCGCCTGCGTGCCGGGGAACGGCAGCTCGGCGATGTCCGAAGGGGAGGGATCCTCGGAAGGGACATCCGGGTTCACCGGGCGGCGGAGGGTGGATTTTGTCATCGCGGTTTGGAACGCGCTCCCGCGGATGAACTCGACGACTTTCGCGAAGGCGTCGCGCTTCGCCGGATTGAGCAGCATGAGCGGGTAGTCGGAGGAGAGGAGCCCGTCCCTCGGGTAGATGAGGACAAGCTTCTCGCGCATCTGCGGGTCCCGGTTCAGCTGGAGAAGCGTGGAGGCGTAATTGATGATGCCGTCCACCTTGTCCTGGTCCGCGAGGAACGCGTCGGCCAGCCAGCCCGAACTTCCGGAGGTGAGCCGCTGGGAGGCGAAGAAGCCGGCCAGCTGCTTGCCATCGATGTCGCCCTCCTCCAGCGCGTCGCCCTTGCCCGAGAGGGCCGCCGCGAGCCCGAGAAGCCCGGAGAACCCGGTGTTCGAGGAGGCGGGGTTCGTCATGCCAAAGGTGAATTTGCCTGCGGCGGCGGCATCGGCGATCGTCTTCCACGTCACATCCGGGTTGTTGATCCACCCGAGCTCGCGCGCCTTGCTCTCTTTGATCCCGAGGACGACGGGCGTGATCATCGTGCGCTCGGAGGCTGCGACCCGGGAGCGCACCTCCGGGACAAGCATGGCGTAGCGGTTGCTCGCGAGCCATGCGGCATCGGCCGTGGCCCCTGCCTGGATCCGCTCGACCGCATCGAGCGTCCCCATGTAGGACATTTCGAGTCTGACCCCGGTGGCCATCTCGACGAGGGGGAGAAGCGGCTCGATGTCCTTGAGCTCGGAGCCGGCGATGACCGTGAGGGTTCCCCCCGGGGGCGGCTGGGGAGCCGCGTTCGGTCCGGAAGCGTCCTCGCAGCCGGCCAGGAAGCCGAGGGCGAGGAGGCAGAGAGCGGGCAGGGCGAGTCTCATGGAGCGTGCGGGCTCAGAGTTTGACCGGAGCATCCTGGATCTGGGCGGCGGCGTGGCGGGCCTGCTCGCCGCGCGACTTATCCAGGTATTGCTCGGAGCGCTGGATCTGGTCGGCCAGGATCTTGTTGTTCTCGCCCATCACCTCGATCGCGCGCGTGCGGAACGTATCCATCGCGTCCATCGCCTTGAACGTGTTGTCAAACATCTCCTGGATTTTCTGGATCCCGATGAGCGGGTCGGTGGCGAACGCGCCGGTCTTCTCGACGTGCTGCCCGAGCTGCCGGGACGTCTCGGTGACGAGGTCGCCGATCGTGTTGCCGACCGCTCCGAGCATCTCCATGACCTGGATCTGGTTGCCGGTCGCGCGGGCGACCGTCTGCGCGGTGGCGAGGGCGGACATGCCGGTGGTGGCGACCCGGTTGCATCCGTTCATCATCTCCCGGGCGGTCTTCTTGAGGATGTCCATCGAAAGGTAGCCGTTGACGTTGACGGCGAGCTGGGTCTGCATGTCCTGGAGGTTCTGGCGCGCATAAAAAAGCACCTCCTGCTCCAGCGCCTGCGCCCGCGCGGGATCGGTTGCGCGAAGGGATTCGACCTTGGAGGCGACCTGGGTGTCGAGCTGGGTCGCGAACCGGATCGCGGCCTTGAGCGCGACCATCGCGTCCCAGAGCTTGGTTTTGACCTGCTCGATCTCGGCGGCGTCGCGCTGCATGTCGTCGCGCGCGGCGTAGATCTGCGTCATGACCGACTGGAGCTGGGCGCCGGCGGACTGGTATTTCCGGAAATAGGCCTGCAGCTTGGTGCCGAACGGGATGAGACCGAGGATTTTTTGCGGCGCGAGGAGGTCGCCTTCCTTGCCGGGGTTGAGGTCGTCGAGGAGGCCGCGCATCGTCTTGATCGCGCGGAATGCGGTGCTGTTTTCCATCCCCTCGAAATTCCGCTGCATGAAGCGCCCCAGCATGAGCCCGGCCGCGCTCGAGATCTCCTCGCGCCCGAGCCGGAAGGCGGAGTCCACCTTGCCTTTGAACGCCTCGCTGCGGACGTCCTCGCTGAGGAGGCCGTCAATGAACAGGCGGACCTGGCTGTCGACCCGCGCTTCGAGCTCCGGGGGCATCGGAACCAGGTCGGTCGCTTTTTTTTCCGCGACGGGAGCGAGGACTTCCGGCGGGGTGAGGGAGAGGGCTTCGTTGGGTTCTGCGGTGCTCATGGGTTTAGTGGTATTTGGCTTCGATTTGGGAAATCATCCGCTCCAGGATCTCAAAGCTGGGAGGGTCGATGACATCGACGATCGTCTCCGGGGCCTCGAGCCCCTTCGACTTCAGAAAGTCGCGGAAGTGCGTGGGGTCCGAGGTGCGGTATCCGTATTCCGCGGCGAGCTTCTGGAGCTCGGGGTCCGTGCTGAGGACCTCGCCGAGCTTGCGCCCACCTTCGGTGAACGGGACAAGCGTGTGCTTCGTGAAGAGCGTCGGCTGCGGGTAGAGGACGACCATGTCCGGATTCGGCTTGGCCCGGCGCGACTGGTATTCCAGAAACTGGCTCTCGTAGATCATCACGAGCGGGGCCTTGCCCATGCCCATCGTCGTGTAGTCCTCAAACGGGCCCGCCGAGCTGGACTCCTGCAGGCCCTGCCGCAGGAAGAGGGCGGAAAGCGGCGGGAGGATCCGGTCGGCGTCGGCCGGGTCGCCGACCACGTTGTTGTCGTTGGCCAGGTAGCTTGCGAGCGAGAGATACATGGCGGCGGAGTTCGATTTGCGGATGTCGGTCGAGTTCACGAGCACGCTCTTGCCGGTCGCGTAGGCCGCATTGTTTTTCAGGTCCCGCCATCGCACGCCCCGGTTGATCATGTCCATGAGCTTTTTCATATCCACGACATAGAGGGTTCCTGAGTCCTGCCGCACCAGGCCCTCGGCTTCGAGCGCCGGCAGCAGCGCCCGCCAGGAGGCGATCGCCATCGGCGTGAAAAACGGGGTGAACGTCTGGCTGGCGTTCGCCTTTTTCTTCAGAGCGATCGCGGCCGGGGACCCCGCGGGAAACCCGAAGTCATAGCCTGCCGTGTCGCGCTGGGAGATCTCGCGGGAGCCGGTCTTCTCGGTCTGCACCTTCAGCCCGTGTTTGGCGAGGGCGTCGATCACCCGCGGGTCGGAAAAAAACCCCTCCTTCTCCGAGCCGATCATGCCGCGGACCTCGACGACCGCAGAGGCGGCGAGGCGCTCGCCGGCCTCCCTGGCCTTGCGCCCGGCAGAGACAAAGATCCCGTAGCCGATCCCCAGCAGGAGGAGCAGCGCGAGAAGCGGACCCAGAATTCGTGTGGCACTCATCAACCGGGCAGGAGGCTAAACCAACATCCGCTGCAAGGGGAAGCCTTCTTGTCAGCGAAAAGAGGCGTGCGGCTTTTGGGGAGGGAGCTAAACGCCCCGGAAGACCGGAGGACGCTTCTCGTGGAACGCCTGGATCCCCTCGGCGTAGTCCTGGCTGTCGTAGACCTCGCGGCGGATCGACTGGATGAGCTCGAAGGTCTCCGCGGGAAGCGGCAGGCCGCTGGAGAGCAGGCGGAACTGGCGCTTGAACGAGCGGATCGCCAGCGGCGAGTTCTTCAGGATCTTGGCGGCCAGCGCGGAGGTGAACGCCTCGATCTCGCCGGCGGGGACGAGGTGGTTCAGGATCCCGATGTTCAGGCTGTCCTGCGCGGTGATCGGCTCCGCCGTGAAAAACATCTCCTTGGCCTTGTTCGGGCCGAGCAGGTTGATGAAGTGGATGAGGCCCGACGGGTTGTAGGGGATCCCGATTTTTGCCGGCGTCATCGCAAAGCTTGATGTCTCGTCACCGATCAGGATGTCGCAGGAAAACGCCAGGTCGCAGGCCCCTCCCCACACGCTTCCCTGGACCATGGCGATCACGGCTCCGGGGTATTCCTGGATCCGGCGCAGGAGCGACTCCAGCGGCCCCGCGTAGGGGAGCGGGTCCCGTCCGGGCTTCGGAAGCTCGCCGACATCGTGCCCGGACGACCAGACCTTCAGGCCGGCCTGCGCGCGGAGGACGACCACGATCACGCCCTGCCGCTCAAACCCGTCCAGCGCCTCCAGCATCTCCGCCACCACGGCGGCGCTCAGGCAGTTCCTTTTCTGGGGGTTCTCAAACGTGATCGTTCCGACCCCCTCCGTGACGCGCGCGATGATCAAGGACATGCCCGGCATTCAAGGGCCGGGCCGACGCGCTGGCAAATACTTAATGCGGCGCGCCAGATAGTGCGTGAGGATTCGCCGGCGATCTGCCACGTTCACCCGGAAATGATCGCGACCAAAAAGAAAATGAACCTGGCGATGGCCACGGTTCTGGTTCTCGTCAACATGGTGGGGACGGGGATCTTCCTCCTGCCGGTGAGCATGGCATCGGTCGGCAGCATCTCGATCATCGGCTGGGTGGTGGCCGGCGTGGGGGCGGCCGCGATCGGCCTCATGTTTGCGATGCTCGGGGCGATCAAGCCGGAGGCGGGAGGCCCCTACGCCTACGCCCGCGAGGCCCTCGGCCCGTATCTCGGCTTTCAGACGAACTACATCTACTGGTCGGCCAACCTCGTCGGCAACATCGCCGTGGCCACGACGGTCACAGGGTATTTTATCGAGCTGGTCCCCGCGCTCGGCGGCACCGGCCGCGAGGCGATGTTCACGGTCGTGGTCGTCTGGCTCGCCACCCTCGTCAACATCGCCGGCCCGCGGTGGGTCGGCCTCTTCACCGGATGGGCCACGGTTTTTGCGATGCTCCCCCTCCTGGCGATCGCGTTCTTCGGGTGGTTCTGGTTCAACCCCGGGATCTTTTGGGGAAGCTGGAACCCGCACCACGACTCGGGCTGGGATGCCGTCTCCACCAGCGCGGCCTTCGCCCTCTGGGCGTTCATGGGCGTCGAGAGCGCCGCGGTCGCCTCGGACGTCATTGAAAACCCGAAGCGCAACGTCCCGCTCGCCACGATGATCGGGCTCGTCATCGCCGGCCTCCTCTACATCTCGACCTGCACGGTCCTCATGGGGATCATCCCCGCCGAGGAGCTGGCCAATTCCTCCGCGCCGTTCGCCGATGCGGCCAAGAGGGTCTTTGGCCCGGTCGGCGCCGTGATCATCGCCCTCTGCGCCATTTTCAAAGCCGGCTCCTCCCTGATCGGCTGGACGCTCACGATCAGCCAGTCCGCAGCCGCCGCCGCAAAGGACGGCCTCTTCCCGAAGCTCTTCGGCCGCCTGGACTCCCGGGGGATCCCCTGCCTGAACTTCTTCATCACGGGCATCCTGATGACGCTCATCGTCTTTCTGACGGCCTCGCCGACGCTGGCCAAGCAATTCAGCACGATCATCGACATGGCGATCATCCTGACGATCCTCCCCTACATGTATTCGGGCGTCGCGTTTCTCAAGATCGGCGTCGAGGCGGGCACAAACCGGTGGCACCACTACCTGGTTGTCGGCATCGTCGCGGTGGTCAGCATCTACTGCCTCTGGGTCGTCGCCGGATCCAACGCCGACCTCACCCGCAGCGCCATGATCATCCTCTTCGCCAGCATCCCCCTCTACCCGATGTTCTCCCGGGGGCTCAAGGAGTGACATCTCCCCGGCGGCGGCCGGCGCCCCCTACTTCCAGCCCGGGAAAGTCTCCGCAAGCCCGCTGAGGATCATCTGGAGGGCGATCGCGGCGACGAGGATGCCCGCCAGGCGGGTGAGGACATTGATGCCGGTCGGCCCGAGGATTTTTCCAACGGGAAGCGCCATGCGCAGAGAGCCATAGGTGATGGCCGAGGCGATGGCGATGAGCACGAGCAGTGTCGCATCGCTGGCCAACATGGATACCGGTGCGCCGATCCCTTTGCTTGAGAAGACGATCACGCTGCTGATCGGTCCCGGGCCGGCGAGAAGCGGGGTTCCGAGCGGCACGATCGCCACGTCCCCCGACGCGCCTGCGCCGCCGTCGCTGTCCCGCACCGGATCCAGCACCATCTTGAGCGCGATGAGCAGGATGATCACGCCGCCGGCAATCGTGAACGTCGCAATCTCGATGCCGAACAGGCAGAGGATCCCCTTGCCGCCCGCCATGGCCATCAGCAGGAGCACCAGGACGGTCAGCGAAGCTTTTCTCGCGACCAGGACGCGCTGCGCCGGGCCGATCCCGCCGGTGCGCGCGAGAAAGAGGGGAATCCCCTCCAGCGGATTGATCAAAACCACGATCGCGATCAGTGCCTTCAAGACATCCGAGGTTTCCGGCATGCCTCGAAGGCTACCGGGGCGGCGCCGGCGTGACAAGCTCCGGGAGACCTCCGGAGCACGCCGCCACCCCCGCGGGAAAAACCCTTCCCCAGAAGGGTTGCCCTCGGGCGCGGAAGCGGGTATGCCTCCCAGCGGCCGTATGATTTCCATCACCATCGAAAACCTGGTCAAGACGTTCGGAGAGGCGGTTGCGCTGAATGGCATCACCCTCCGGATCGAGCCCGGTGAGCTCTTTTTTTTGCTGGGTCCGAGCGGCTGCGGGAAAACGACCCTGCTGCGGAACATCGCGGGGTTTTACATCCCGGACTCCGGCCGGATCCTTTTCGGCAAGGAGGATGTGACCCGCCTGCCTCCGCACAAGCGGAACACGGGCATGATGTTCCAAAGCTACGCGCTGTGGCCGCACATGACGGTCGCAAAAAATGTCGCCTTCGGGCTGGAGGAGCGGAAGGTGAAAAGCGCGGAGATCAAGGAGCGCGTGGGCAAGGCCCTCGAGTCCGTGCAGATGGGCCCGTATGCCGACCGCAAGATCGCCCAGCTTTCCGGCGGGCAGCAGCAGCGGGTGGCGCTGGCGCGGGCCCTTGTGATCCGCCCGCGCTGCCTCCTCCTCGACGAGCCCCTTTCCAACCTCGACGCCAAGCTGCGGCTCGAGATGCGCACCGAGATCCGCCGCGTCTGCAAGGAGTTCGGCCTCACCGCCATCTACGTCACCCACGACCAGAAAGAGGCGCTCTCGATCTCCGACCGCATGGCCATCCTCGAGGGGGGAAACATCGCTCAGACGGGAGCGCCGGAGGACGTCTACCGCAGGCCGCGGACAAAGGTCGTGGCCGATTTCATCGGGGAGACAAACTTCCTTGCCGGGCGGATCCGCTCCGCCGCGAAGGGCGGAGCCGTCGTCGAGACCGACGCGGGGGACGTGCTCGAGGGCGTTGTCGGGGACCCCAACTGGCTGCCCAAACCCGGCGACGAGGCGACGCTCTCGATCCGCCCCGAAGCCTGGACGATCTCCGAGAGCCGCCCCGGAAAAAACTTCCTGGCGGGCAGGATCGGCGAGGCGATCTACCTCGGCGAGGTCGCGCAATACCGGTTTTCCACGGCGCGCGCCGACCTCAAGGTCTTCGAGCTGAACCCGCGCCTCTCCGGGCGGACGTCCGACCGCGAGCTCTTTGTCGGCGCCGCACCCGACGATGTGGTCGTGCTCAGGAGGTGACCCCCGTGAGCGAGCCCATTCCCCATGCGTGCAGCTGCGATCCGGGATTCCGCCTGATCAGATCCCGACGCTCCCTTGGATCGGTGGGGCTTCGAATGCTGGCCGTGCTTGCCGCCCTTTCGGCCGTGGTCGCGCTTCCGTTCCTCCTCAAGCCCAAGGACAACCTTCTGGCCGCCGCGCAGGACGCGCTCGTCATCGTCTCGCCGCACAACGAGGCGATCCGCTACGAGTTCAGCCGCGCGTTCTCGGAGCACTACCGCAGAAAAACCGGGCGCACGGTCCGCATCGACTGGCGGCTGCCGGGCGGCACGAGCGAGATCGCGCGCTACCTCAAGGGCGAGTTCTACGCGGCGTTTGAGAGGGAGTGGCGTGCGGCCGGGCACGAATGGACGCCCGAGGTGGCGGCGGCCTTTGACAGCCCGCGGGTGAAGCCGGCGGAGGCCCCGTCGCTCGACACGCCGGCCCAGGCCGCCCGCAGGGGGTTCCTCGCGTCCGACCGGGGAATCGGGATCGATCTCTTTTTCGGAGGCGGGGCCTACGATTTCGAGCAGCAGGCGGCAGCGGGGCGCCTCGTGCCGAGCGATGTGCTGCAAGCCCATCGGGAATGGTTCGGGCCGGCCTCCATCCCGCCCGATGTCTCGGGGGAGGTCTTCTACGATGCGGAGGGCCGGTGGGTCGGGGCCTGCCTGTCGTCGTTCGGGATTTGCTACAATCCGGAGTCGCTCCGGCGGCTCGGCGTCACGACGGTCCCCGCCTCCTGGCGCGACCTGACGGATCCCCGGCTCATCAAGCAGGTCGCCCTTGCCGACCCGACCAAAAGCGGATCCGCTGCGAAGGCGTTCGAGATGGTGATCCAGCAGCAGATGCAGGAGATCGTCAGCGAAGCCGGGTCGGAGGCCCCCGCCCTGCTGGCGGTCGGATGGAAGCGCGGGCTCGAGATCATCCAGGCCTCCTCCGCGAACGCCCGGTATTTCACGGACGCCGCCGGCAAGGTGCCTCTGGACGTCTCGCTGGGCGACGCGGCCATGGGGATGTGCATCGATTTTTACGGGCGCTTTCAGAGCGAGGCGGTGCAGGTGGGCGACGGTCCGTCCCGCCTGCAATACTTCACGCCCGCGGGGGGATCCTCGGTCGGCGTGGACCCGATCGGCCTGCTCCGCGGAGCGCCGAACCGTGCGGTCGCGGAGGAGTTCATCGCGTTTGTCCTCTCGCTCGAAGGGCAGAAGCTTTGGAATTTCCGCGTCGGCACGCCGGGCGGCCCCGTCAAATATGCCCTGCGGCGCCTCCCCGTCCGCAAGGAGCTTTACGCGGAGGAGTTCCGGGCGTTCCGTTCGGACCCGGATGTCCACCCCTATGAGGAGGCCCGGCTTTTCACCTACCACCCGGCCTGGACCGCCCCGCTCTTCAAGACGATGAGCTTCATCATCCGCGTCATGTGCCTCGACGCGCACGACGAGCAGGCGCGCGCATGGAAGGCCCTCGCCGAAGCGCAGTTCCCCAGGGAGGCGCTCCGGACGTTCACCGACGTGTCGGCCGTCGACTACGAATCCGCCCTCCAAAAAATCAAGCCCGTGCTCGGCTCTGCCGACCGGATCCAGGAGGTCCGCCTCGCCCGCGAGCTCGGCGACCATTTCCGCAGGCAATACCTCGAGGCCGAGCGCCTCGCCAAGGAGGGGAAATAGGCATGTCATCCACCCTCTCAAAACTTGTTTTTCTGGTCACGGCCACGTTCTTTGCGCTCTTCTTCGTCTGGCCGGTTTACCAGACCCTGCAGGGGGCCTTTGTGGGGGCCGACGGGCGGTTCACGCTCGACTACATCGCGGAGGTCTTTCGGAACCCGATCTACCTCGAGGGGCTGTGGAACTCGCTGCTCATGGGGGCCTGGAGCACGGTCCTGACCGCCTGCATCGCGGTCCCGCTGGCCGTCATCAGCGACCGCTACCTCTTCCCCGGGAAATCCCTCCTCGGGGCCATGGTCCTCATCCCGATGATCCTTCCGCCCTTCGTCGGAGCCATCGGGGTGAAGCAGATCCTCGGGCAGCAGGGGGCGCTCAATGCCCTGCTCGAAACCCTCGGCCTCATGGATGGCGCCCACCCGGTCGACTGGCTCGGGGAGAGCCGCCTGTGGGGGGTCGTCATCATGAACGCCCTCCACCTCTACCCGATCCTCTACCTCAACGTCCTCGCGGCGCTCGCAAACGTGGATCCTGCCATGGAGGAAGCCGCCGAAAACCTCGGCTGCACCGGCTTCCGGAAATTCCGCAAAATCACGCTGCCGCTCATCATGCCCGGGCTCTTTGCCGGCGGCACGATCATCTTCATCTGGTCGTTCACCGAGCTGGGCGTCCCCCTGATGTTCGACTTCACCCGCGTCACGTCGGTCCAGATTTTTTACGGGATCAAGGACATCGGCGGGAACCCGTTCCCGTTCGCCCTGGTGGCGGTCCTCCTGATGAGCACCGTCCTCCTCTACGCCTCCGGCAAGCTCCTCTTTGGCCGGGACAGCCATGCGATGATGGCGAAGGCGACGAGCCAGGGCGGGGCGCGGCGGGCCGGTTGGCTGGGCGGGGCCCTCTGCTGCGCGGCCTTCGCGTCGGTCACCTTTCTGGCCGTGCTGCCCCACATCGGGGTGATCCTTGTCGCGTTTTCGAGGGACTGGTATGGGACGATCCTTCCCACCGGCTGGACGCTCTCCCACTTCGAGGCGGCGCTCGGCCACAACCTGACCCTGCCCTCGATCCAGAACAGCCTCAAATACGCCGGCCTCGCCACGCTCGTGGATCTCATCCTGGGCGTCGCGATCGCCTATGTCGTCGTCCGCACGAAGCTGGCCGGCCGCCAGATCCTGGATGCGATGTCGATGCTCCCGCTGGCCGTCCCCGGGCTGGTCCTCGCCTTCGGCTACCTCGCCATGACCCAGGAGGGCAAGCTGTTTTCGTTTATGAACCCGACGGTCGATCCGCTGGCCATCCTGGTGATTGCCTATTCGGTTCGCCGGCTTCCGTATGTCGTGCGGAGCGCGGCGGCGGGGTTCCAGCAGACGAGCGAGACCCTCGAGGAGGCGGCGCAAAACCTTGGCTGCCCGCCGCTGCGCGCCCTGCGCAAAATCACGCTGCCCCTGATCGCCGCAAACCTGATGGCCGGAGGACTCCTCGCCTTCTCGTTTGCCATGCTCGAGGTCAGCGACTCGCTGATCCTCGCACAGAAGCAGCAGGACTTCCCGATCACCAAGGCGATCTACGAGCTCTACCAGCTCCTGGGCGAGGGGCGCTTCGTGGCCAGCGCACTCGGCGTCTGGGCGATGGCGTTTCTCGCCGTCACCATCATCGGGGCCAGCCTCATCCTGGGCAAAAAGCTGGGCGCCATCTTCCGCGTCTGACCCGAATGGCACTAACTTAAGCCCGCTTTGGGATGCTGCCCCTACAGGGCAGATGCTCGTTTTCCCCAAGACCCAGGGCGGCGCTGGCGCTTGCCCTGGGCTATTGGATGCAGCCCCGTTGGGGCTTAAGTTAGTGCCATTCGCGTCTGACCCCCGCGCCTTTGGGATTGTCATCCGGGGGGCGCCCGGCCAATCCTCTGCGCCAGTGATGCTCGGATTTTACGTTCATGATTTGAGCCCGTTCCTCCTGCATTTCGGCAACGGGGTCGGGCTGCGGTGGTATGGGCTGGCGTATGTGGCGGCGTTTGTTGTGGCCTACTGGCTGTATGTGTGGCTGGCCCGGCGGGGGTATTCGGACCTGGCGCCCGCTGCGGTGGGGGACTTCATCACCGGGGTGGCCCTGTTCGGGGTGATCCTGGGCGGGCGCCTTGGCTACATGCTCTTCTATGACTGGGCCGCGTTCTCCGCAAACCCGCTGGTCATCTTCAAATTTTGGGACGGGGGGATGTCGAGCCACGGGGGGATGCTGGGCATCGTGGTTTTCACGGCTCTGTATGCCCGCCGGAAGCGGGTCTCCTGGCTGAACATCGGCGACAACCTTGTGGTGGCCGCCCCCATCGGGCTGTTCTTCGGGCGCTGCGCCAACTTCATTAACGGCGAGCTCTACGGGCGCGTCAGCAGCGTTCCGTGGGCCATCCAGTTTCCCGGCGAGCTCTACGACGCCCCTCCCGAGACCGTCCGCCTCGCGCTCGACGAGGCCCGCGCGATCAACCCGCAATGGACGACGGTCGCCGACCTCATCGAAAATGTCCGCCTGTCCCCCGCCCTCCGGGAGCAGCTGGCGGGGACGCTGTCCCCCCGCCACCCCTCCCAGATCTATGAGGCATTTCTTGAAGGGGTGGTCCTGTTTGCGATCCTCTGGTTCCTGCGCACGCGGGTGCGCGTTCCCAACGGCGTCCTCACCGGCACGTTCTTCATCGCCTACGCGATCCTCCGCATCATCGGCGAGGCCTTCCGCGAGCCGGATGCCCCGCTCACGCTCGCGCTCACCCGAGGCCAGTTCCTCTCCCTCTTCCTCATCCTGCTCGGCGCGGGGTTCCTCGTCCACGCATTCCGGAAGCCCACCTGGGCGCCGAAATTCCGATGAAAATTTTCCTGCTCTCCGCGCTGGGAGCGCTGGCCATCGCGCTTGCGCTGGCCGGATTCTGGCTCTTCCGCGTCCCCTCGTTCTCCTCAACCCCCGACCCCGCCGGATCCTACGCCGGGGCGCTGGAAAAGTTCGCCGCCATCGAGCGGCACGAATCCACCCTGCCCCTGAGCCCGGAGGGTCGCAGCAGGCTGCTCACCCACGGGCACAAAACCGGGCGCGTCTTCGTCCTCCTCCACGGCCTGACCAACGCCCCGGAGCAGTTCGTGCCGCTGGCAAAAATCCTTTTTGCATCGGGGGCCAATGTCATCATCCCCCGCGCCCGCTACGCCGGATTCGCCGACCGCCTCAACGACGTGCAGGGCCTCCAGTCCGGGCAGGACCTCCTGGACCAGGCGGCTGCCGGGCTCGACATCGCCGCCGGCCTCGGCGACCGCGTGAGCCTCGTGGGCCTCTCCGGCAGCGGGGTCTCTGCCGCATGGATGGCCCAAAACCGGGAGGGCATCGACTCCGTCCTCATCATGTCCCCGTTTTTCAGCTACTACGGCCACTCAACCCTTTTCATCGACGCCATGGCCGCCCTCCTCTCCCGGGCCCCGAACATCTACCAGTGGTGGGACAGCGAGCTGAAGGACAAGATCCCCGGCCCGCCTTACGCCTACCCCCGGTTCGGCACCCGCTCGCTCGCGGGCACCATCCAGCTCGCGCGCGCCCTTCGCCAGCAGATCGGCCCCCTCAAAGCCAGCCGCCTCGACATCCTGATCACCGCAACCGATGTCGGGGCCAACAACGCCCTCACCAAAGAGCTCGCCGCCCAATGGGAGCAGGCCAACCCCGGTCGCGTCAGCCTCAGGGAATTTTCCGCCCCGGATGGCGTCCCCCACGACATGGTCGACATCCACCAGCCCGACGCCCGCATCGACCTCACCTATCCGGCGATCCTCGGCTTGTTGCAGGTCGAGTCCTCCGTCGCATTTTCCCGGCGTCATTCTGAAAATCCCGTCTCTCAAGGCAATGGGGACCGATCCCCTCCACCAACGGAAAACGGGTCTGCCGGGCCGTGCGGCCCGGGCATGCCTGCAGGACCGGCGCAATGATTGTTCACCTCGATGCCGACGCCTTTTATGCGAGCGTAGAGCAGGCGGCGGATCCGCGCCTGAGGGGGCGGCCCGTGGCGGTTGGCGGTGCCCGGCGCGGGGTCGTGGCCTCGGCCAGCTACGAGGCCCGAAGGCTCGGCGTCCACACCACGATGCCCACCGCCCGCGCCCGGAAAATCTGCCCGTCCCTCGTCGTCGTCCCGGGCGACTTCGAAAAATACGAGCGCTTCAGCCGCCTGATGTTTTCCTACCTCTACGACTTCACCCCCCTCGTGGAGGTGGCGTCGATTGACGAGGGGTATTGCGACCTGCGCGGCAACCGCAGCCGGCCGCCTGCGGAGATTGCCGGGGTGATCCGGAGCGCCATCCGCCAGGCGCTGCGGATTTCCGTTTCGCAGGGGCTTGCGAGCAACAAGCTCGTC
>Ga0247844_1006009_pt1 | contig 14907 bp, 12 predicted proteins | sample LaCtaG_FD_192421 | JGI IMG/M metagenome (GOLD analysis project Ga0247844, IMG submission 192421) | Freshwater microbial communities from meromictic Lake La Cruz, Castile-La Mancha, Spain - LaCruzMarch201714.5m_1 | ecosystem: Environmental > Aquatic > Freshwater > Lake | place: Spain: Castile-La... | reverse complement strand
GAAGTCGCTCGATTTCCGTTCGCGGGGCATGAAGCTTATTGAACGCGCACCGCAGGATGTGCTGGCGGACGTCCTCTCCATCATTGATGCCTCGGTATTTTAAATTTCAATTTGGCGATCCACACCATGATCGCGGATTGAGGCTCCGAAAGGTGGCTGCGCGGGCAGAGGAAGTGATTTTCAGCATAAACCCAACGGCATGGAATTAGAGAAACCGGCAGCCACCGCGTCTGCTCAGGGCGGGAAGCGCCGCGGCTGGAAGTGGGTTCGTTGGGCGGGATTTGCCTCGGTGGGAGGATTTGCGATCCTTCTCGCCGCGCTGGCGCAGCCGGGATTGGCGGGGAGAGCTGATCCATTTTTCACAGTGCTTGCCGAGGAAGATCCTTTGGCTCCGTCTATTCAGAACAGGCAGCCTCTTCTGTTCCGCCTGCTCAAGGTAGAGGACGGAATTTCGACGCATGTCCTGGACATGGAGAGCAACGGCGATCTGCTCGGCTCCCCGACGATCGGGCTTCTGATGGCTGCCAATGGGAGGTCCGCCGAAGTCATTTCGGGAAGGATGGATTTTTCGGATCCTTCCACCGGCGAGGTGACAGGAAAATACAAGATCCGGCAGGGGGCAATTCTTCGCGAGAACCGAAAGCTCGAGTTTGTCAAAAGGGCCTCGTCTCCGGGAACAGTTCCGACAGGGCCTCAGAAAGTCTCCATCAAAATTTCCAGCCGAATCGGTCCGGACCTGGCGGTGGTCGGGCAGTTTGCTGAGCACGAGCCGCTCAGTCGCCTGCTGTGGGCCCCCGCGACGTCCCGGCAGGGAAACCCCGGCGTCGCGTGCGCCTGGGGATGGCGGGAGCGGCCATGGTCGGGGGAGCCGATGTCCAAGGCCGGCCTGCTGGGCCAAATGTGGGGATTCGGTGCCGGCGGCGCCCGGTTTATTTACGCGCTGATCCTCTGTGCCGCGGCGGTCTGGTTAGTTGGCACCCTATTTTTGCTCGGAGCCCCGTTTGCCCGTACAGGCGATGGCGGCTCACTAGCCGTTGGCGCAACCCTCCTTTTTCTGAGTGTCAGCTCCGTGTTTTGCCTGATCTTTCCTCCGTTCCATGCACCGGATGAGCCGGACCACTTCCTGGCGTATGCCAGGCTGGTTTACCAACCTGGGTTGGCCGGGGATGCCAAGCGCCTCGCGGATGCCGGACACTTCGAACGCATCAAATTCCGGACGGATGAAACGTTTGCAACCTCCGATGTCGGCCGCCCGGACATGGTCAACTGGGCCCCTCATGTTGCGGCACCCGATCCGAACCGCTCGCCGGTGGCGAAAATCATCTGGCTGTTCTCGGGAAACTTCCTGAGCGCAAGCCATGCGGGATTTGCTCTACTTGGCCTGCGGCTGGTCACGGTGCTTTTTGTCGCCCTTTGCCTTGGGTTTGCGCTGGCGGTCGTGGCCGTTGGCATCCGTCCCGACCGTCTATCGGTTTGGCTTTCGGCGCCAGCGGTCATGACCCCGGCGATCGCCTTTTTTTCGATGGGAGTTTCGAACTACCCATTCCTCATCGGTTCGTACATTATCCAGGCGCTTGGAGTCGGGCTCCTCTGGGCGCAGCCGATGGAGCAGCAGGAGAGCCGTCGCCTGCAGATCGCTGCGGGTGCGCTGGCTGGCTCGGGATTGATGCTTGGGATCTGCTCGTCTGACAACGGCGTCTTTGCCATCATGTTCTGGGCGGTTTTGATCCCTGCCTATTGGTTTCTTCGAGGTCTTCGGGCTATGACGCTTGACGGTGAAGTCCGCTGCTGGCAGGCGTTCTTCGCAGCTTATTTTTTCTCGATGGCCGCAGTGTGGGTTGTGGTTGGCGCGGCCGCCGGGTCACACCATGTTTTGCCTGCGGTGATCACGACCCGCTTCAAGGACATCCTCTCGGCAACCCCGGTGCCCAGCACCGGGGTGCAGGTCTTGGTTTTTGCCGGATACGTGATCCCGCTCGTCGGCCTGTCGCTCGCGCTGCTCTGGCTGGGCTGGAGGGTGAGGTCAGCGGCCTGGCTGCCCGCAGTAAGAAAAGCGGCCGCTTGGCTTCTGGCCATCGGGGTTGTCCTTGTGCTTGTGGCCAAGGGTCCTATTGTCCCGGATTTCAACAGCGCCACGGTTTGGGAGTATATGGGAAAAGTCATCTGCTCATTTTTTGAAGGGTTTGGTCCGGGGAAATCCGACTGGCTGGTGACACAATCCTTCTGGGGGATCTTTGGATGGCTAGATACCCCGATGCCGGCCATCCTGAATGATGCGGTGCGGTGGGTGGCAGGCGCGGGGCTTTTGGCGCTGGTGATCCTCTCCATCCGGAAATCTCCATTTCCCTGCGGCAAGGGCTATTTGTGGGCAAACATCCTGGGTATCGCAGCGATGCTGGCAGCTATTTCCGCCGCATATATTTATTCAAAATATGCGGTGAACGGCCGCTACATCATCGCCCCGTATTTGCTGATCCTGGCGGCCGCCTACGAGGGGTATCGACGGGTCGTTATCCTGCGGTTTCCTGGCCAGGACGGGGCGCTGCTCTCCGCCGCTCTGATTTGCCTCGCGGCAGGGGTCGTCCATTGCACGGCCTGGACCAGCGTCCTGAACCGGTATTTTTAAACGGAGTTCGGATTTTGCCCGCGAATAAAATGAGGAAGATGGGCCATCATAAACATGGCATCCCTCATTGTCCTGCAGCATGTCCTTTCCATTCGCGGGGATTCGCGAGATTCGCGGGCCTCAGTTTTCAGGCTTAAGGAAAATGGACCCTAAAAACTCAGAAGCCAACACGCGGAAGTCCGCATGCAGGGATCTCCTTGCCCGGTGGCAGCCGCGGATCGTATGGTCCGTCATCCTGTTGGTCGTCGTGCTGAAATTTTTTCTGATTGCGAACCAGGAGATCGTCACCGAGCCACACGATGCGCTGAACTATGTCACCCAGGCCGACCGGCTGGGCGTCAACTTCGGTCTGGGGGCAACCGGGTATACCGTGTGGCTGGCGGTCTGCAAGGTGTTGAGCGTTCCTCAGCGGATCGCGATCGAGCTGCTCTGGCTCGGCTCGGCTGCGTTTCTTTGCTATCAAATTTGTGATGGCAGGCGGCGGCCGTGGGCGATGCTGGCGCTCTTCGCCGCTGCGGCATTTGCCCCGCAGACGTTCCACCTCTTCGACCGCGCCCTGACCGATGGCTATTACATCTGCCTGAGCGCGCTGGCACTCGGCTTTTGCATCCGCTCGTTCCGTGGCCACGGCCTATCCGACCGCCTTCCAGCCGTGGTCGGGATGGGTGCGATTTTCGGCCTGATGGCGATCACCCGGAACGAGGGGATTCTCCTCATGGCATTTTTGGCCTGCTGGGGCATTTTGCTGGGGCTGGCCGACCGGGGCCGCGGCGTGCGCCCGATGAGGAAAATCGTTCCGGGCGTGGCGGGCGCGCTTCTGATCGCTGGGGTCTCGGCGGCCATCCTGCCCGGAACCATCATCTTCTACAACGGATGGCGCTACGGAGTTCCGACGCTCACCTTCGTCGAGATGCCGAGCCACATGCGTCTGCTGAAGACCCTTGCCAGGATCGAAACCGGCGAGCCTAATCGCCGGTTTGTTCCGATCTCGCGCAAGGCGCGCGAGATGGCCTATGCCAAAAGCCCGACGCTCGCGCGCTTTGCCCCGGAGGTGGAAAACCCGGAGACCAGTTTCCAGAAGGAAAGCCTGAAGGCGATCGGCCAGCCCGGCGAGATCGGGGCGGGTTGGATCTGGCATGTCTTTAACTCGGCCGCCGGCCCGCTCGGGGTCGCAGCCCCCAAAGATCTCGATGCCACCTACCGGCAGGCGATCCGCGAAATCGAGGAGGGATTCCGATCCGCCCCACGCCGGTTTGTTCCGCATCCGTTTTTAGGAGGAGACGCCTCCGCCTGGCTGCCGTATCTGGGGGACGGATTTTCCCATGCCGTGCGGTGTGTGCTGACCCCTTTGGAGCGGATGGAAAACGCCGACTTAAGTGCTGCGGACAGAAGCCGGTTCGATCGCGTCTGCCTCCGCCGGACCTCGCTGACGCAGCGGGCGGCTTGTGTGAGGGGGTGGGTTTATTCAACGGACTCGAACCATCCGATTACAAGCGTTTCCACCGCCATCGAGCCAACTCCTGACAACGGATTTCCTGTGAACATCGCCCGCCCTGGCCTTCGTGTTGCTGGCGTCCGCGATGGCGTGCTTCCCCCGCCGGCACACGGATTCCATGCGTTCGCATCGATTAAAAATGAAGGCGATTGGTTCAAGCTGTCGTTTTTCTCCGGACCGGAATGGGTCGGGGAGATCGGAACGTTTGACCACGATAAATCCTACACGATTGCCGGGAAGCACGGCGAGATCGTCATGGGAATCGACGCGATCGAGACCGATGGTTTCCGCTCCGGGGCGCCGCTTCGCGAGTCCGTCAAAAGGGTGCTCCTGAAAATTGCATCGTCCCCGGCCGTCTGGATTGCGGGCCTGTTGATAGGTGGCGCATCGCTGGCGGTCCTCCTGATTTTCCGCAATCGCGAGCAAACGAACCTGTGGGTTTTATCGGCAGCTGTCCTGGCGGTCTGGGCGCTCATCCGCCTCGGGTTTTATTCCCTGATCAGCGCGGCCGCATGGTCGGCCGAGCCCCGCTACCTGCAGGGCACGGCGGTTTTTGGAATGTTGGCCGTTGCCACTCTGGTCCTGGGCGCGCTGGAATGTTTGGCACACATTGTGGCAAGGAGGGAATGAAGGTTCCGCCGGTGCTGCACGGAGAAAATTCACGCTCTGGGTTAATGGCGAATTGACATTTGGCGGCTATTCCGCCATTTTGAGTCTCAAAATCGACTTTGTATCGCGATTTTTCCATCCCGGCTCTGACCACTTTTTTTTGCTTGGTCCTCGCGGGACAGGAAAGACACTCTGGACGCAGCACCGGTTTCCGGATGCTCTCAGGATTGATTTGCTGGACCCTGCGGTGCATCGGGAGTTCGCGGCGCGTCCGGAGCGGTTGCGCGAAGTCATCGATGGTAATCCGGGTCGCCCACAAGTGGTGGTGGATGAAGTCCAGAAGGTCCCCGAGCTGCTGGAAATGGTGCATCTGCTGATCGAGCAGAAGACGGGACAGCAGTTTATCCTCACCGGATCCAGCGCGCGCAAGCTGCGCCAGCAGGGGGTAAATCTCCTCGGTGGTCGCGCTGCGAATGATCATCTGCACCCCTCCAGGGCCGCTGGATGCTCCCGGCGAGATTGAGGGCGCGGCATTGGAGGGATTGGTTGCGCAGCACCTCTCCGCATGGTGCGATTACTCCTCCGGCGATCACCGGCTCCATTTTTGGCTTACCCGCTCGCAGGTCGAAGTGGACTTTGTCGTTTACGGTGCGTCCGGGCTTTACGCGATCGAGGTAAAGAATACCGGGAAAATCCGTCCCGAAGATCTGCGGGCACTCGGAAGTTTTGGAGATGACTATCCGGAGAGCCAGCGATTCCTTCTGTATCGGGGGAAAGACCGACTGGTCCGCGACGGCATTCATTGCCTGCCGTGCGAAGAATTTCTCCGAGATCTCGTTCCCAGCAAGGAAATCGCGCCGTGAGTTTGGTTTCTTGGTTATTGAACCGTCGTCACATTTTGTTCTTTGAATCGTAACCCCCCCATCCCAGCGGCACTGCTGTGGTCCCTTCTCAGTTTTGTGGTCCTGAAAATGGCGCTCATCTCTTCTGAGGAGATCCAGGCATTTCTTTTGCCGCATGATGACCTCTGGCAGATCCGGGCGGCTGAGCGGGCTTATTGGTTTGGAGATTATTCGTGGGACACGCTCCTGCACCTCCCGGTTTATCCGCTCTTTGTCCAGCTGGTGAACGTGACCGGCCTTCCGCTGCGGATCGGGACGGAGCTCGTCTACTGTCTAGGGGCGTGCCTGCTGGTTGTTGCTCTGTGGCGTCTCGGCACCGGAGTTTTTTGGGCGCTGGCGGCTGCGGTGGCGACGTTCTTCCAGCCAGCTTCCTTTCCCTTTCCAAACCGTGTCGGAGCGGAGGTTCTGCTTGCCGCCCTCCTGATGCTCGCGCTGGCGGGCAGCCTGACCTGGTGGAGCCGGAGGGCAGAGAGCCCCTGCTGGTGGCAAATCCTCGGGACGAGCCTCTGGTGGGCGCTGGCTTGGAATGTCCGGAAGGAATCGATCCTCCTGCTCGGGGTCCTTGGCTGCTTTGGCCTGTGCCTTCTATTGGCCGACCGCCGCGACGGGCTGAGGGCTGTCGCGAAGCGGATGTTTCTTGGCGTTGGCGCGCCGCTGGTTCTGTCCCTCGCGATGGCGTCGGCAATTGCTGCTGCGAACCATGCGCGGTGGGGGCTGTCCGCCACATCGATCCTGACCGCCCCCGGCTACAAGGCCGCCTACAAGGCGCTGCAGTCGATCCCTCCCGAGCGCCCGCTCCGGTTTATCAGCGTCCCGGTCGAAGTGCGGAACAAGGCGTATGAGGCCAGCCCGAGATTTGGCAGGCTCCGTCCATACTTTGACGGGGACATCGGAAAAAGCTGGGCAGGCATCTCAAAATCCTCGTTCACCGATCCGATCGGGATGACCGGCCTTGCTGAGATGGAAATTGCCAACGGCTGGTTCTACTGGGCGCTTCACGATGCCGTCGTTGCCAGCGGGCATGGGAAAACCCCGGCTCAGGAAAATGAATATCTTCAAAAAGTTGCCGAGCAGATTAGGAAAGCCCAAAAAAAGGGACTCCTGGGATATCGCTGGGTGCCGATCGCGATGCTCGAGCCGGATTGGGGGCTCTGGCTGCCAGGCCTTCCGGGCTCCCTGCGAGTTGTGGCTGGCTTTCTGACCACGCCAACCGTGGTTCCCAGGATGGTTACGGATGACCCGGCGTCCGGGCCGGTTTGCGACCTCTTCGACCAGGTGGCAAATCGCAGGCCCTCTCTGACCCGTCCCGCAGAGGGAGAGGAGGGCGTTGCAGCACGGCCGGTCCCGTGGACAAAGGCGGTTCAGTTCTGGTGGCAGGGGATTTACCTGGCGGCCGCCGGCTGGGCAACGTGGGCGCTGATCCTGATCATCCCTGCCTGGGCCTGGATGGTTATTCGAGGCGAACGATTGCCGGCGTATTCGGTGGCGGTCGTGGTTTTTGCGGCGGCCGTCGCGGGAAGGATCGCATTTTTTGCGTTGTTGGATGCCACCGCATGGCAGGCGCAGCCGCGGTATCTGTATCCGGTCATGCCGATTTACGGAGCTTTGCTTGTCCTGGCCGTCGCGGCCGTGGTCCGGGCTGCCGGTGAATTATGGCTTTTCCTTCGCCCGCATTTCCGGTTTATGAGCAGCCGTTCCTGACTAAAGTTTTATGCGCAACGTCCAATATTTGATCCTGGGTGCCGGCCCGAGCGGGCTGACGCTCGCCCATTCCCTCTTAAAACAAGGGGTCGCCCGGGATCAGGTTCTCGTGCTCGAGGCAAACGCGACGGCCGGTGGGCTCTGCCGCAGCGAGACCGTCGACGGGGCGCCGCTCGATATCGGAGGCGGCCACTTCCTCGACGTCCGCCGCAAGGAGGTCCTGGATTTTGTTTTTGAATTCATGCCCGGGGACGAGTGGGACACGTATGCGCGCGTTGCCAAAATCCGGCTCCGGGGCCAGGAGATCGACCACCCGCTGGAGGGGAACCTCTGGCAGTTTTCGAAAGCCGACCAGGTCGAATATCTGGAGTCGATTGCGCGGACAGGGAGCGTTGCGGGCGACCCGATGCCGGAGTCGTTTGAGGAGTGGGTTCGCTGGAAGCTCGGCGACCGGATTGCCGACGAATACATGCTTCCTTACAACCGGAAGATCTGGTCGATGGACCTCGATCGCCTGGGGACTTACTGGCTCTACAAGCTGCCGGACGTCTCGTTCCGCGACACCTTGCGATCGTGCCTGGAAGGGCGGCCATTCGGCGCGCTGCCTGCGCACGGAACGTTCCTGTATCCGAAACAATCCGGCTACGGCGAGGTTTGGCGGCGGATGGGCGCGGCGCTCGGCGAGGGCCTGCTGACCAGCACGCCGATCGTCGGCATCGATGTGGAGACACGGATTGTCAACGGCTCCTTCCAGGCGGAGACGCTCATTAGCACGATCCCCTGGACGCTCTGGCCTTGCATGGCGGAGGTCCCCGCCGATGTGGCTGCCCGCATCGGCGAGCTCGTCTCGGTCCCGATCGATATCGACTACTATCCGGAGAACACGCCAGGCGGCGCGCACTGGATCTACGAACCCCGCGAGGACATCTCGTACCACCGGATCCTGCCGCGCCACAACTTTTGTCCGGGATCGCGCGGGTATTGGACCGAGACCAACGCGGCCCGCTCCGGGGCGGTGAGGCACTTCCGCCACCGGAACGAGTTCGCCTACCCGGTCAACACCCGGAGCAAGCCGGCCGCGGTGGAAGCGATCCTTTCGTGGGCAAAGACGAAGGGGATCGTCGGCGCCGGCCGCTGGGGCACGTGGGAGCACATGAACTCCGACGTCGCCGTCGCCGAGGGGCTCAAGCTCGCTTCAAGCCTGCTTGCCGGGCGGGCGCCCTGAGCCGGAGCCACCCCATGAAAATTTCTCTGTGTCTGGTCGTGTGGAACGAGCTTGGCGGCTGCCAGCTGGATGTCCCGAATATCCCGCGTGATGCCTTCCACGAAATTTACGCGGTCGACGGCGGGAGCACCGACGGAACGGTTGAGTATCTGGAAAGCTGCGGGATTCCTGTCCACCCCCAGACCAAGCGCGGCCTCAATGCCGCCTACCTGGATGCCAACTGGCTCTCCACCGGCGATGCGGTCGTCGTCTTTTTTCCGAAGGGAACGATCCCGGTGGATGACCTGCTGAAATTTCGCCCGCTGCTCGAGGCGGGGAACGATCTGGTCATTGCCAGCCGGAAGATCAAGGGGGCGCGGAACGAGGAGGACGCGCATCTGCTGCGGCCGCGCAAGTGGGCGGTGCTCGGGCTGGCTCTGCTTGCGGCGCTGATCTGGAGGAGGGAGGGCTACTGGGTTCGCGATGTGCTCCACGGGGTGAAGGGGTGGAACCGTCGGGACTTTGCAAAGATGCAGATCCTCGACCACGGCCTCTCGATTGACGTCGAGATGGTGATCCGCTCGTATAAGCTGCGCCTCCAGCGGTGCGAGTTCCCGACACGCGAGATCATCCGCCCCCACGGCGAGTCGGGATTCAAGATGTGGCCGACCGGAAAGAAGCTTCTCGCCTACCTCTGGTTCGAGCTGCGCCGCCGGAGCTGAGCGCCAACAATGCAAGCCCCTGCCGTCGTCATCCCGATCTACTCGCTGTCGCTCTCTGCGGACGAGCAGCGCTCGCTCGAGGTCGCGCGGACCACGCTCGCCGCGCACCCGCGGTTCTTCGTCGCGCCGGACGGACTGGAAATTCCCGGGGCTTTCCTGCGGGGCGAGAAGATCCTCCGATTTCCCGCGCGCTTTTTTACCTACCCCCACGGGTATAACCGGCTTCTCATGACGAGGCGGTTTTACCGGGCGTTTTCGAAGTTTTCGCACATCCTCATTTACCAGCTCGACTGCCTGGTCTTTCGCGATGAGCTGCTGGGATGGTGTGCGAAAGACCACGACTACATCGGCTCGCCCTGGTATGAAAACTACATCTACGACTACCAGAAGTCGCAGAAGTGGTGGGTGGGAAACGGCGGGTTCTCGCTCCGCCGCACCGCCCCGGCACTCGACATCCTGAGCACCCGGGTCCGCCGCGGCTCCGCATTCCCGGTCCCGCCGGCTCACCTTCCCCAGCCATCCGGAGTCGCCTGGTTTGCCAGCAGCTTGCTCCGCAGGCTGAAGTCCGCCCTCTCGCTTTGGACGGTCGAAGACGAGCTGGAAAACTACGGCGAGAGCGAGGACCGGTTCTGGTCGCTGGATGCCAGACGGTTTGCTGCGGGGTTCCGGGTTGCCCCGGTCAACGAGGCGATGCTCTTCAGCATCGAGCAATTTCCCGAAACATGCGTCGGGCTCAACGGGGGAAAAATCCCGTTCGGATGCCATGCCTGGCCGAAGTATGACCGGGCGTTCTGGGAGAGAACGGCGAAGAGGTAGGGCATGCGCCGAACATCCAACATCGAACATCCAACATCGAACACGGATTATGAAATGCGCCATTGCCACGCTGATTGTCGGGGAGCGGTTCCTCAATCCGTTCAACTATTCCTTCCGGCCCGGGTGGGAGGCCTACTGCCGGCGGCACGGCCTGGAACTGGTGGTTCTCGACAGCCCGCTCGACACGAGCCCCCGCGGACTCGCGCGCTCGCCATCATGGCAAAAATGCATCGTCCACAAATCCCCGCGCCTGGCGGGATTCGATCGCATCGCCTGGCTCGACGCCGACATCTTCATCTCCCCGACCGCCCCGAATGTCTTCGACGAGGTCCCTCCGGAAAAATTCGGCGCGGTTGACGACCATGCCACTCCCTCGCGCGAGGAACACAAGCTCGTGACGGAGCTTGCCTATGAGCAGTGGGAGGCCGCGGGCATCCCGTTTTACAGATCGTCCGGAGCAAGGGACTGGTATCGGCTCAGGAAGATCGAGTGCGACTACGAGGGAGTCGTGCAGGGAGGGGTGTTCGTTTATTCCCCCGCACTTCACGGGCCGCTCCTGGAGCACGTTTACAACTCCTATGAAAATCTGGGCGAAGACACGTTCAACCACGAAATGGCACCGCTATCCTACGAGATGATCAAGGCAGGCTTCGTGCACTGGATCTCCCCGAAATTCAACATGATGTGGATCTGCTACGAGCTGCTGCATTTTCCGTTTCTGACAAAGCCGGAGATGATTCCCGGGCGGCTGCCCCTTGTCGCGAAGCGGAAGATTGTGGAGTATCTGCGGCAGCCGTGCGTGAAAACCGCGCTGCGGAACAATCATTTCCTCCACTTTTCCGGGGGCAGCAGATTTTTCAAATATCTCGCCTGATCGTCCCTCACCCCCGCATGCGTCCGGTAATTTTTCAGTGGATCGATCCCTGCCCGAACACCAGGCTGCGCACAGCCCAGGAGCGCCTGAAGGAGAGCGTCGAGATGCTGGGCCTCGATCCGGTCCTCTTTCCAGCCGGGCCCCGGATGGAGAAGTTCTCCACCATCCTCTCCTTTGCCCGGACCCGCAGCCAGGGAAAAAGTTTCGTTTGGTGCAACTCCGATGTCACGCTGACTGCGGACCCCTTTGCGCTGGATGACGGGCGGACCATCCGGGGATTCCACCGCAGGGAGGTTCCCTCCGGAGAGTTCTGCGGCGGGGTGGACATGTATCTGATCCCGAACGAATCCTGGGACGGGATTCTGTCCCGGGATGTTCCGGACCTGTGGTGCGGTGCCACCCATATCGACTGGTGGCTGACCCGCGCCGCCGTGCTCGCCGGTCGCTACGCGTCTCACTTCGGCTTCGTCGACCACCTTTCCCACCCCGAATCACCGGCATCAAAAAAACGGACGGATCCGCACTACAACCACAACATCCGGGCATACAACGCATGGGCCCGGCGCAGCGGGGCCGGCCTTGTCGAAAGCGCCATCTCTCTTCCAGGGATCGGGGAATCCGATTCCCCGCTCACCGACCTGGTCATGGCCTGCGTGCGCGGACTGCGGCATTGACCCTGTGAAATTTCCACTCCTGTTATTTTTCGCGGTGGCAGCTGCGGGAACCGCCCTTTTCGCCATCGGGAAATTCAACGGGTTTGTGAAGGCGCGGCGCAGACTGGTGACGGAAACCCTGGTGCTGGATTTTCTTGTTCGCAAAGCCCTTCACGATCTCGCAGCGGGGACTCGGCCCGGTTCTCTCGCAGGCGCAAACCTTCGGGACATCGAGGATCTCGCCTCGCGCGGCGCTGTGGATCCTGTGGCAGCGAACGGGGCGTCCCTCGTGCTGGAATCGGCCGCGCGCCTCCGAGCCGCGGTGGCGCAATCCGGTGGCACCGATAAAGTTCCCGGGGAGTTGGAGGAGCGGATCTCCGCATGCCGGGGGAGCGTTTTGGCATACAACTCCCTTTTTCAGCCGGGTATTTCCGCAGTGATCGCCAGGAGCCGCGGGTTCTCTCCCGTGGCGCTTTGACCTCGGGGCCAACGCCCGCTGATTTTGCAATGCCCATTCACCCGCTGAACCAGTTGGTCCATAGTTGACATCAGAATAATGGCAACATTACATTAACCTCATAACAAGAACGCAGATCCAACTTCCCGAACCGCTCTTCCGGCACTTGAAGCGCATCGCGGGCGAGCGCGACTGGTCGCTGGCGGAGCTGGTGAGACGCGGCATGGAGGCGTATGTCCAGACGTGCCCGGAGATGACAGAAAAGAGATGGGCGATGCCTGTTCTTCGCGGAAGCGGCGGGCATTTGGCTGATCCTGCCGAGACCAGCGCGGAAGCGGAGGCCATCGAACGGCGGGCCAGATGCTGACAGCCGACACGAATTTGCTCATCCACGCGGCCGACCCGGACTCCCCCCGGCACGCCCGGGCGAGGCAGTTCTTCCTCGATGTTTCAGAGGGTGGGGAGGAGTTCGTCCTGTGCGAGCTCGTCTTGATCGAGCTTTACATGCAATTGAGAAATCCTGCGGTTTTTAAGAAACCCTACAGCGCAAAGGAAGCCTCGGGGTATTGTCGTGCCTTGAAACAAAATCCCGCCTGGCGATGTGTGGATTACGACACGGCCATTTCCAAACACCTCTGGGATGATGCGTCCTCAACACGAGCCGGGTTCCGTCATATCATTGACGCCCGGTTGGCACTCACCCTGCGGCACCATGGGGTGGACCGATTCGCCACCGTGCATGTAAAGCACTTCCAGGAATTCGGTTTTGCGCGCGTCTGGAATCCGTTGAGTGAATGAATGGCGGTCGCAAGGAACCCCCGGATCGGAGAGGTTGAACCCCAGATGAAAATTACGATCAGCAGCCCGGACGGGCTGGGCGACTTCATCCTGCGCATTCCACTACTGCGGGGGCTGCTGGCCGGCGGCCATGAGCTTCAGATGTTCATGCGGCGTCCGGCACTGGATCTGGCGGCAACCGTTTTTCCAGAAGCTCAGTTTTTTGAAATCGGAGCGGATCCGTATCATCCGGAGACCCGCCGTAAAAAAAATCCCTTTCGTGTCGAGCACCGGGCGGTTCGGAAATTTCGTCCCGACCTCTATGTCGCACCGCTCTTCGCCCTGAGCTTCTTCGACGAGGTATGGTTTGAAGACGACTACTGGCGGGTGCCGGTCACGGGGTTCTCCACACGGGATGCCTTTTGGCCGTCCTGCACGATTGCCGACCCGGCCGGCCTTTCGGAAAACTTCCGGATCCGGGTCGAAGTTCCGGTCGCTCTTCCGGAACTCGAAAAGAACCGTCTTCTTGGCTCGGCGATCCTGGGATGCGACCTCCCAACTGTTTCGCCCAGCCTGGCATCCACGGAAGAATCCCTCGCGGCGGCGCGGGAGATCCTTCGGCTCCACGGCCTCACCGAGGGAGAATACTGGGTCGCCTGCGTCGGCAGCCGACCCGGCCTGGCAATGAAGGAATGGGGGGAGGACAACTGGAGGGAATTCTTTTCGTCCGTGCTTCCCGCAGGCGGTCGCCCGGTCGTTTTTTTTGGAAATCAGAAGGAATGGGCTTCGATCGAGCGGATCCGCTCGGGCGGGTTTGTCTCTGTCAACCTGGCTGATCGTCCGCCGCCGGTCCCCGTCTCGCTCGCGCTCGTGGCGATGTCGTGCGGATACCTTGGAAGAGATTCCGGGGTCATGCACATGGCATCGGCGGCTGGACGTCCGGTGCTGGCGGCATTTTCCGGCGGGCACTGGGGGCGGTTTTTTCCATCGTCCGGACCGGCGATCGTCGTCACCCAGTCCATGTCGTGCCGCATGTGCGACCATGCCTGTCCGCACGGCAGGCCGTTCTGCATCACCTCCATCACGCCCGACGCGATGCTTGCCGGGTGGAGGAGGCTTTCCTCTGCAAAAAATGTCGAGCTCATCGAGCAGGTGCCCCCGGAGGGCATTGACACCGTCTCTCCGGACGAAGTTCGGACCTTTGCGATGCGGCGCTCCGCAGAAACTCGTGAGCGCGAATCCCTCGCCCGATCCCGCTCCTGGTGGCGGCGGATGAAGCCTTTCCTTATCTCCCTGACTCGTTCAATTTTGCAGCCACAGAACTGAAACTCCGCCCGTTTTCCTTATGTCCCTTTCCTCACTTCGCGACCTCAATCTGAGGCACCGGCTGGCCTGCGCTCCGTATCAGCTTCTGGAGCACTGGCTGTGTCGGGGCGCCGACCTTGGGAAGCTGCAGCAGCGGCGAAATGTGATCCACCGGCTCCGGGTGGCGATCGACGACCGCATGCGCTGGCTGGAGGGTGCGGCGAAGCCGGACTTCCAGCGCGGCGCGGGCGGGGTCCGCCAGTCCCTGCCGGTGAGCATCATGCGCCGCGATGCGCCGTGGCGCGCGGATACCCCGCCGCGCCACGACGTGCCCGGGATGATCACCGACGAGGAGTCCCAGTATTACGTCTGGCTCGGCTCGCATTTCCTCGGCCTGGGCGAGGTGGTCGAGCTGGGGCCCTGGCTCGGAAAATCCACTTTGAGCATTGTGGAGGGCCTCGTAAAATCCGGCTGCTTCGAGGGACGGAAGCTCCGGGTTTTCGAGGACTTCATCTGGCGGTCGTCGTTCATGAACAACTATGTTCCCCCCTCGAAGCACCGTGCGGACGGGGAGAACTTTCTGCCGCTTTTTCAGGAGATGACGGCTGCGCGGCGGGAGTGGATCTCCGCCGGGGCCTGCGCGATCCAGCGCCAGTCGTGGAACGCTCACCTGCCCCCGCTCTCCTGGGACGGCGGCCCGGTGGAGATGATGTTTATCGACTGCGGGAAGGCGTTTCTTGAGAACGAGGCGTGGTTCCGGGCGTTT
>Ga0247844_1006007_pt1 | contig 14914 bp, 17 predicted proteins | sample LaCtaG_FD_192421 | JGI IMG/M metagenome (GOLD analysis project Ga0247844, IMG submission 192421) | Freshwater microbial communities from meromictic Lake La Cruz, Castile-La Mancha, Spain - LaCruzMarch201714.5m_1 | ecosystem: Environmental > Aquatic > Freshwater > Lake | place: Spain: Castile-La... | reverse complement strand
CGCGTCGTGTTCCGATCAAGAGCACGGATCCATCTCGTGTGGCCTCGTCCGCGGCCTTTCGTCCGTTCACCGATCCTGTGGCAATGGAGCCTGCGGTGGAGAGACTGTTTGCAGCAGCTCGCTCTTCCCGTGAAGCCTCCCCGCTGACAGTGTCTGTGGCGCAACTGATGGCGTCTGCGCGTGCTGCCCCGCTGTTCATGGAGGCTGCGTGTGCCTCTCCGCAACTCACGGCGCCTGTGGCCCAACTCACGGCGCCTGTGGCCCAACTCACGGCGCCTGTGGCCCAACTCACGGCGCCTGTGGCCCAACTCACGGCGCCTGTGGCCAAATTATTTGCGGCAGCCCGTGCCACTCCGCTGTTCACGGAGCCGATTCCCGCGCCTGTGAAGGAGATGAAGCACGCCTACTTCGCTACGAGCAGCACCATTGTGCCTGACACGCATACAGTGCCGTCACCATCTGTGCCGCAGGCTCCCGCAGGCATCAAGACGATCATTGCGCGCAACCTCCCTCGCGCGATCACGCCAGAGGAGCTTCGTGAACGCTTTCAGCTCTATGGAGTCGTGCGCGACGTCTACCTGCCGAGAAACAAGGATCTCAACAGCCCTCATTACGGGACCATTCGCGGGTTCGCTCTCATCAAATACGACACGGCCGCGGAGTCGGATCGTGCGGTTCGCGTTCTCTCGGCGCTTGGTCTTTCCGTTCGCGGAAAGCAGGTGACGGTGGAATTTGCGAAATCGGACACGGCCACTCGCACGTAAACTCCATGACAATTACAAAAAAACAAAATAAAAAGAAGGGGCGACCCTCTTTTTATTGGATTCATGGAAACCCCGTGGAATACGCGCCCTCTCCATGGGAGAGGGGTATGGGGGCGCTTGCGCCTCCATAAAATTGAAAAGTGGAAACACAAAACATAGAGTCATCCGTGCAAACATGACAGCGTTACAGAGCGACGCGCTCGCATCAGGCAAAAAGATGCTAGCGGAAGGGTTCACCGCCATGCGAGAAAGTATTCATCATGTCAAAGTGTTACAAGAGATGGTCAGCCAACTGAACCTTCAGGGACAAAGTGACAATATGACGTGGGGCAAAGAGATGCTAGCGGATGGGTTTCGTGTCATGCAAAAGGTACATGATCACGTCAAAGTGTTACATGCGATGATCCGCCCATTGAAGATCCAGGAGAGTGACGCGATCACAAAGGACAACGAGATGCTGGCTGACGGGTTCAAAGCCCTCCAAAAGGCCCGCCTTCATGTGAAAGAATTGGAGGAGATCGTTCATCAAATGAACATTCTGGGGGAGTATGCGATGCAGAATCTTGCGGCCACTCCTGCCGAAACCGAAGTGGATTCTGTCTCGGTGAACAAAAAACGAACATTCTCTCAACAGGACGGCGAGCAGTTTATCAATCAAGTGCTCACCATGGAGACCTCTCCGTGTGAGGACACGATTCATTCAAAAAAACGAGTGTGTCGTACACCCACGATGTATGCCTTGAACAAGCAATCATGGGATGACCAATTGGACTCCATGGTGAAATGTATGAGAGACCGTGAAGAGACACCGATCACTACCATGGTGTCCGAAACATCGCAGGTTCCACATGGTGAGCTCGCAAACGACCCGCTCGTGATCAAATTCGTGCCGCACGGTATCACCGAATCTGAACTGTATGGATACTTTCGACCCTATGGAGTCGTTCGTGACATCGACCTTCCGAGAAACAATGACACCCACAGTCCGCATTATGGAACCATCCGTGGGTTCGCTTTCATCTATTATGAAACGGCGGAGCAGTCGGATCGCGCCTTTCGCGCGTTATCCACTCGTGGTCTTTACATGCACGGGAAAAAGACGATGGTTTTGAAATACAACACGGAACTCCGTAAAACTACGTCCGCTCCGAGCTGTGAATCTGTGGACATCACAGCAACATCTGTGCCCAAAGAGACGGCCCCTTTCACGACCATGGTATCTGACACACCGCAGGCTTCCCAACGAGTCAAAACAATCATCGCACGCAACGTGTCTCGCAACACCTCTCCAGAGGACCTTCATGAACGCTTTCGGCTCTATGGAGTCATTCGTGATATCTACCTTCCACGGAACAAGGACCCCCACAGTCCGCATTACGGGACCATTCGTGGGTTCGCTATCATCAAATACGAGACGGCAGCGCAATCGGCCCGCGCCTTTCGCGCGCTCTCGACTGGCTTGTCCATTTGTGGAAACCAGGTGACGGTGGAATTCGCAAAATCAGACACGGCACCCCGTAGTGGAGACAAACCCACATCCCTCTCCCGTTAAGACGCACGTGCTCCACAAAGACACACCTTCTCCCGCTAAAACACTCCATGACAACTATAACACAAAACAAAAATAAAAAGGGGCAACCCTCTTTTTTATTTTTATGTTGATGGGCGCATTACATACACTGATATTCATCCATCGTGTGTTTGATGCGAGTGGGCGTAGATGCAGTCGGTGGAAGAGCAGTCGGCAGAAGAGCAGTCGGTGGAAGAGCAGTCGGCGGATGTACAATGCCATGGAGAGTATGGGATAACGCATGGAGCATCTGTGCAGCCTCCACATGCTCCACCGCCTCCATCAGGGTGATGTCTTCCGATAGCACGGGGTCAGGCACTGTGAGAACTAGTGGATCCTCCATCGGCACGGGAGAAAGCACAGAGTTAATAAAGTGGATCGCATGAACCGAGCGTTGGGTGTCTTCTGAGGAAAGGAGACGTAATGCCCTCTTTGCCTCCTTCCGAATCGCCCGTTTGGTCTTTCCGAACAGGGGAGTATCCTGTTCAATGATATGAACGTGTATCACATGATGCGCACCCTTCAGACGACGCACAATACGTTCCACGCCCATTGTGTTGGGCACGTCCACACCGCCAATTGTCAAAGGGAGATTGGCATGGGTGCGAATGATGCGACCCCATCCCATACGTCGCATCTCTTTCGCAAGATAATGGCTAATTTCCCATACATGAAGGCATGTATGGACGGCAAGCCGAAACTCCTTACCGTCCGTCACGAGGCGAGCACGAACCAGAAGTTCATCCTGGCAAGGCGTTTCGTCTGCGGAAAGGGGGCGAATGAGCGACATGATACCTGTTCTATGGGCCGCCCGCGGTTTCAATTTTTTTTATTGCATGTGCAAAGGGAGAGGGTAGGGGTTTACGAAGTCTCCCCACAAATTTGAAACACGACACACCCTAACGCAAAAGATGCCCCTCCACCATGCATCTTGTCACCAGCCAACCAGCCTCTTATGGCGAGGTCACCCTCGTGATCACCGCCTGCTGCGGCACCTACCACGTCTGCGCGTCTCACATGGAGACCATCCACGACCTCAAGATCTTTCTCTATCCGCGTGCGAATCAACCCTACCGAGCCTACCCTGACGAGCAGAACTATTACTCCATGCAATACGAGTGCCTTCTCACGGACGACATCGAGCTCGGAATCTTCGCGGAGAATTCTAGCCTTCTCTTGGCACTGGCCGATCCTATCCCGCGCCCCAACTACATTCCCCAGCGATCGCTCGTGGACATTTCTACGGATCACTCCTATGAGCGCATCTTGTCCATCCATCGTGAACTCCACATTCACTATCTGCCGTTCCTCGCCGACTGGCTTCATCATGATCGTATGTTCTCACGCATCATTATCGATACAGACCATCCGCAGATCAACTGGATTCTCGGTAAGATCACGGATGCCATCGCATCGTATCCGCCGTGCCTTCGGCAGATCATCTTCAGCGTCACGGAAGTCTCTCATCTTCAGTGGGAGACGTTGAACGCGCTGTATAAGAAAACGGCTGTCCCAATCTTCTTAGAGGCGCACACGATGAAGAATAGCTACGAGCGCATCTACATGGGACAGACGGAGCGTCAACTGGAGCGAGGAATGGAGCAACCCAAGAAAAAGAGAGGCCTGATCCCTCTCAACCCTGCTCTCCTGATGAAAGAGAATCCGACGGAACGAGAGATGGCGACGCAGATGGACATCCTGTCGTATGATGACCCCAATCTGGGAGACCTATGAGACTGTATCCGCATGAACACGCGTTCCCTCTTCCCAAAATAAATCGATAGAAAAAGAAAAGAGCGCTCTTTTTTATACGACAAGACATGCAATACGAATTCGTAGACGACGTTGTGCTTTCTCCCGTGGCAGTCAAGGGACTTCCTGAGGAGGCGTGGGAACGGGCGGAATCTTCCCGACGTATGGGGACGACCTGTCTGGTGCTACGAGACGATCACTCTCAAGAGGGCGTCGTGATGGATTATGTGACGACTCTCACGCCCGCAGGATGGGATCGATCTCTCATCATCTATCATGTAACAACACCCTACCGAGAATACGATGAGCACCATATGTGGATTGCGGCATCCGAAGAGATCCAAGGGCGATTTACGGAGTCGTGGTGGCAGATTCGGATGTCGCATCTGGTGATGGAGCGAGGATGTTAAATGGAGTGGAGGCACTTCGCGCCCCCACACCCCCCTCTCACAAAGCGGATTTGTATCGCACGAACGAATGGGTGTCGTTTCTTATTCTAAGGAGAGGGGGGTATGGGGGCAGAATGCCTCCATAAAATTGAAACGGGTGGTGCGAGAAAGAGAAGGCATCTCCCGCAGCATCTCCCGCACCATGATGCGCTTCAAGCAACGCATTCAGATTGAATATGACCGTCGCAACGGATACTGTCCCGCTCTTCTAGAGATTGATTGGGACACGGTCCAACACTGCCCTGTCTTGATAGAGGATGGCTACGTCGTTTCCATGAACACCTCTGAGAACATCACTCTTCGCAATGTCCTATTGCTGAATCACATCTACGTGGATCAGATAGACGGGATGGTAGTGGGTGAACCATTTGATGAGGCACTGTTGGATCGCACGATCAAGAATATGCCGCTGTGTCAACTGAAGATTCAGGCGCCTGTCTTGCCGACTGTCTTACCCACTGTCTACGAGCCTTCTATGGAGGCTGTGATGGAAGAGATACTAGAGGAGATCGAAAGCATCCGCAGCACGGAATAATGACCCCCATAAAAGAAAAACATAGAACACAAAAATAAAAAGAGGGGAAACCCTATTTTTATTTTCATAGAATACTTACTTCCTCATGGAGATCGTGTAGATGCAAATCTAGAATACTTACTTCCTCATGGAGATCGTGTAGATACAAATCTGCTTCGATGGAGGGGGGTATGGGGGCACGTCGCTGAAAGCGACAGTGTGCCCCCATAATAGAATGCCAGAGGACGAAGGGCTCGACGACGTATCACTCGAGATCGATGAGGAAGAGGACGCTGGCTACAATCCAGAGTTCGAACAGCTACTGAAAGAGAACGGAGATCACTCCCAAGTCTATTCGATTCTTCATCAGATGTCGCATGTAAAATACAGACGCATGTATGATAAGTGCAATATTCCCCTCATCATTATCACAGCCGTCATTGGGTTTGTCACGGGAATCGGCCTTCCTTATGCCTATACGAATACCGCCCTAGGAGCAGGCAGCGTGTTCGTCTCCATCATGAAAAGCGTTGTGTCTTATTTAAAACTCAGCGAGCGAAGCGAGAATCATCGCATCTGTTCTCTCCAATTTGGTCAGATTTCGAATGAGATCAAGACGGAACTATCTCTCCGTCGAAAACAGCGACAGCCTGCCAAAATCCTCTTGGATATGGTGAAGGTGAAATACAAGAATCTTATGGAGGTGGCCCAGTTGCTGGACAATGACGTCATTCAACAGTTTCGTAATAAGTATCTGCAAGGGAACAATATAGAGGTCTCTCTCCCTCCCGTCTTTTCCTCCATTCCAGGCATCAAGATCTTAGGAGCCGAAAATGAGAATGATCACAAGGAACAAATGGAGAAGAATCTGGAACGATATAAAGCAGAGAAACAGTCTGAACGGGATCATATCGAAACGGAATTGAAACACATTGCGGCGCTTCGTGTGATCAAAGATAAATACCGTGTCGAGCGCGGAAAAGAGGAACTAGAGCCAAAGGCGACACGGTCCTCTATGAGATCCCTTACGCGCCAACGGAGTTTTGGAGAGGAATCGAGCTCTTCCAGCTCTTCCAGCTCTTCTAGTGCAGCATTGCCCACGATTCCAGAACAAGAGAGCTCACCATCTTCTCCTATCTAGCAACAGATCCAGAAGCGATCCCAGAAAGAAGGGGGAGGAGTAAAGGATCGTAGGGAACCTCCATGATAAGGAGAGAGGCTGTCCTCTAGCAAATCAAGTGCCAAGCGAGAGGGAAGAGGATGCTCGACAAAGATCTCCACGGCTTCATCACGGTATTCATCGAGATGTTCTTCTGAAAAGCGTTGCGTTGGTATTTGAGCAATGAGGATCGGAGAAGATACAACGGGCTCCATGTCTATCTGTGGATCACAAAATGATATAGAAAGATATGTCATACCATTTCATGGGAGGGTGTATCAGATAGTATGTTCTTTATGGGAGGGGGGTATGGGGGCGCGAAGTGCCCCCATTTGATACTTCACTCCATATTCTTTGGGTCTCTGTCGCCCCATGGGAAATACATACCCATTTGTGTTCTCTTCATGGGAAGGTGTGGGTTGTGCCTCCACCAGGCAGTCAAACTCCATCACCATCCCCTTCATCGCCTCAGGAACATCCTGATAGCACGCCACGAGTCCACCCACAATCGCCGCATTCGTATCCGTATCACCACCTCGCATCAACGTGCGATGAATGGCCTCCTCATATACGATCTCAGGTCGTCGTAGAAACCAAAGAGCCGCCACAAAGGCGTGACGCACGTGACCAATCAACACCCGCGCGTCACTCAGACACTCCCGTTTGGATTCCTCCACCCACCGTTGGACCTCCGCGCACCTCTTGCGCGCCATGATCTCCACACGTTCTACCGTCTCCACAGGAGAACATCCCAACAGCAATAGCGTCATTGCATACGTATACACGGCGTTGGCATCTCGGGTCACACGGCCTGGATGGGACAGCCTGGCATCCTCCTCCGCAGAAGCAGCCGCAAACTGAGCCGTTTGTTCCACACAAACCCCACCATACATTCGTAACGGATGAGAGACCCACCATGTCGCAATAGGCGTCACGCGCATGAGGGCGCCATTGGCCTCAGAAAGACGGGACATCTCATGAATGCTACGAAGAACATAGGTGAGCTCCTTTTTCTCATCATGGACCCACTCATGGAGCAAATCAAACGCGAGGGAGCACGTTCGACCGATATCAAAGGGAAAGGACGCATACCATGCGGCATAGGCCTTTGCCATCGCCTCCAAAGGAAACCCATAGATGGTATCTCGCTCTCGTAAAACGCTCCATAACGCAAGGGTCAGCTCACCATCGTCTGTAATTTGCCCACACCCCACACGAAGGCTTCCACCGCCAGGCATGGTCATGGCTCGCCGAGCGATCTCTTCGGTAATCTCGTCGTCATAGAATTCTAAGGTGGCGCCGCAGGCGTCGCCTACTAGGGCACCCCAGATGGCACGCGTATTCATTACCTCCTCATCCACTCACAACTTTATGTGGCCTTACAGAGAGCCAAGAAAGCGCGTGACCGCATTGTAATCAGACAAATTCTTTGTTTTGCATATCTGAATCATATCAGGATAGGACGAGAGGCTTCCACTGGAAAACAGGAAGACTCCTGACGTTTTCTGGGAGGTTAGATGAATACAATAACTCGTAGGTGTGGTCATAATCTGAACGATGTGGGATGCATTAATTATGCGAGTGGTTAACTGAAGAAAGGGTTTCATGGTAATGGATAGGATACACTGCCCTTTATGTGAGTATTCGTGGGGATACTTCGTTTCCCTATCGTTTCCCCACCCATAAAAAATTGAAAGCCTGACCTGCCCAAAACAAAGGCATCCCTAGACATCCCGAACCATGAACGACGCACAAAAGGAACGACTGGCCCACTTACAAGCCCATGAGAACCGCTCTCCCATGGAAGACACGGAGCGGCGCCAACTGTTGAATCAGTTGGCACAGTCCATGAACGACACCCACGACCCGATCCATGCGCGCGTGGGACTTCTCGAGTCGCTCCAGGAGCCCACCCCCTCCGAAAAGGAGGAGCTCTGGTATAAGAAGAACCTGTTGGATCACAACATGCGCTGCGCGCTGGGCTCCGTCTTAGAGGAGTCGGTGATTTACGGGATTTCCATGACACCCAAAAAGGGCGGCGTGATGACGCCGCTTCACCGAACGATGAGCTCCAAGGAGTGGGAGGAGGAGCAACGCCTTTGTGTGGGAGCTCGCATCGGTGACATCATCATTCTCAAGAGCTTGGCGCCCTCAGAGACGGTGTGGGTGACCTATGCGCTGCGTCGGATCGAGGGGCTGTTCCGCTGGACCAAATACGTCGTCTATCACAGCCCGCAGGAGTCGTGCGTGGAGGTGATGAACAGCCTCATGGCGCGCTATGAGCCGCCTGAGTTCTTCCACGCGAGACTGCGAGCAGCGGGATTTCCTCAACCTGCTGCGGCAGCTCTGCCTGCTCTGCCTTGCGCCGAGTAAGGCCTTTCCACATTCCATGAACCCGAGGGAGAGATCCCTTTTTTTATGGCATGTCTGTAAGAAATCCCTTTTCAACTGTGTAGTCCCTTGTGCCACGGGACAGAGCTTAAAAGAAAAGTGCGATGATAGTAGTTACACTACATGGCGGCTACGAATGGTGCACCTATAGAGGGAATCGTAGATCGAGCGACACGCATCATACCCGAGTATTTTCCCCCTCCATTTCATATCACATTTCAGGATATTAAAAGAGGCTCCCCAAAAACATTTATTTCGGTGCATAGCTCGGTGCATGGCTTGGTGCATGGCTCGGTGCATAACCCAACATCCATTTGCATACAATGTGATATCTTTCACAGTGACCTCTCTACTCTCCATATTGCTGCATTAATGCGATGTGGTGATCCCTCTGAACAAGAGGGAAAATACATTGGATCACGCATTCTCAGACAAATCATTGAATTTTCCAAAGCATGTGGGTTTTCACAGATCACCTTAGAAGACGAATCCATTATTATATATGATACAACAGATGGTCCCATCTATAAAAAATACTATATCAATCTTCAAGACCTCTTACGGCTAAAGACAGGACAATCATGGTATGAAGGCTTTGGCTTTACAAACAAAAAGATCATTCAACATAAGGACGATATTCTCAAACACATCCATAAACCGATTGGAGACGTAAATCCTGAGCTACTTCCACGACTTCAGAAAGATGTCCCTGCTATAACAGATATCACGGGTTCCACAACCGTGTCAGAGTCTGTCACCCGTCTGTATGAATACCTCCAATCATTATGTCCAGAGCGGATATGCGATTCTAAATCCAAACTTATTACTGTGAACCAGATCGATAGCATCATACGACGTCTGAATGATACAATGATGACAGAGATTGGTGCAACAGATGAAGACTTTCATATACTTTCTCTTTCTCTTCTTCAAAAGGGCTCTTCGCGGACAAAACGAAGGAAGACACGTAGACGGCGAACACGACGCACATAACAACTATATGAGCCCTTGTGCCACGGGACAGAGCTTAAAATAAAAGTGCGTCCATACTAAGGAGGATTTGTATAATACGTTGTGACGTCTCTTATGATAAGAGGAGTCACAGCATGATAGACACCTTACTCCTGATCCAAGAGGGTTCGGAAGGTGATATACTGAACAACACCGCTCTCCACGATGGAGATGGTCATGGGTGTTTTAAAGACGTAGACGCTACGATAACGATCCAACTCACTGCCAATGGTGTAAGTATCGCCCGAAGGAGGCTGCGAGGAGATCCTGTATGAGCTTCCACCTGCATTAATACTGTTGTATTCCGCTTCTTGAACACGGAAGACCTGTGGGGCGATGTGGATCAGAATGGGCGATCCAGCATCGATGGTTCCATCACGCCATGCACGGATATACGCCTTAAAGTTATCTCCAAGCGAAGAGACCAGTTGGGGCCCACCCATGACGCGAATAACAGTACCAGTTTCCGCACTCGGTGACTGATTCAGGCTATCCACCATTTGCTGTTTAAAGAGATTACCATCATAAGAGATGTCTAGAACACCATTTGAATAGGTGAAAGGGAACAGGAGATTAAAATCAGAATCATTGTCGTAGTAGGCAGCGCTTTCAGGCTTGAGGAAGGTAGTTAGCCCCTCTTTTCGGACGGCGAAGGAACGAGCAGCAGAGGTCATCTTATACCTTATTGAGAGATTTTAAAATGGAGCACCCGTATGCCCCTGAGAGGGCCATATGGATGCAAGAAAGATGTGACTTCCCGTAGGATACGAGATGACATGTAACAACAAATGTATTACTCCTGGTCCAAGATGGTTCGGAAGGTAATATACTGAACGATGCCACTCTCGACAATCGTAATGGTAAGGGGCGTTTTAAAGACGTAGGTGGTGCGGTAGCGATTGGTTTCATAACCCGCGACATAGGCATCTCCTGACGGGACCTTTGAAGAGATAAGATACGATTCTCCGCTGATCGATTGGACCATATCATAGTCTGGTTCCTGAACCTTCAACAGTTGAGGGGCGATGTGGATGTTGATGGGTGATCCAGCATCGATGGTTCCATCGCGCCATGCACGAATATACGCTTTGAAGTTGTCTCCAAGCGAAGAGACGAGGTGAGGTCCACTCATGACACGAATAGCAGTGCCTGGTTCTTCATTAGGTGACTGATTTAGTTGATCTACCATGACTGCCTTAAAGTTATTGCCCGCATAGCTGATGTCCAGGACACCATCGGAATAAGAAAAGGGGAACAGCACTTGATTATCGAGAATATTGTCGTAGTAGGCAGCGCTTTCAGGCTTGGTAAAGATGGTTAGACCCCCCTTTCGGGCCGCGTAGCCACGGAGCATAGACGTCATTTTCTATGCTATCGTAAGATTTTTAAAATGGTAGCCCGTATGGTCGCTATCGCTGACTCTCTCCGTATCCTCCTGTCATTCGCACCCATCGTGAGCCCCTTGTGCAACTTTGTGAGAGGACCCTTTCACGTCTGTTGGGCCCTTGTGGCAGGGCGACAGAGCTTAAAAGAAAAGTGCGTCCATACTAGGGAACTAGAAACCAACCAGCCAAAACCAAATGAAACACAAAAAATTGAAACGCAAACGACGGTAGAAGAGAGGTAAACATGTCTGCTCTTCTGTCGACAAGCTATCGAAAGCACATCACGTGGAACGGCTACCCAGCCGATGTGGTGAAATCAGGACTCCAGAAATACATCCGCCGCAGTGTTCTGGAGAAGGCCCTGTATTGTGCGGCGGAACTGGACCTGTTCAAAGAGGCTGAGAACACGAAAGAGGCTGAAGGGATCCGCACGAACTTCCTTCATCGCCTGATGATCATCTTCATGGAGGATGTGGAGAACTTGGCGCTGTTCGACACGATCTACACGAAGATGAACCTCTTGTTCCAAGAGAGAGACAAGGAGGATCGCCACAAAGAGATCGAGGGGCATTGGATCACGGAGGTGGTGACGCTCCTTGTGCGCTCCAAGAAGGCCCGCATGTGCTCCCATGTTCGTGCGCTCTTTTCCAGCAAGTATGAGCCCCTCCACGACTCCTATCCAAGCATGACGCCGTTCTGGACGGCACTAAAGGCAGCCAAGGAGGCACAAGTCCCGCTGGAAGTCCATTGCTCCATGTTTACGAGACACCTGAGAGAGAAGAACCTGATGGCGGTCTATCATGCGTTTCAGATTGAGCTGTCAGAAGAGAAGCTCCCTCAGAAACTCTTTCGAAGCTCCAAGCCCGTGTGGTTTATCTTCCACCAACTGATGAATCCGATGGCGCCTGTGAAGACGGAGCGTGTCAAGAAGTTTGCCGAGTGGTATAAGGAGCACATTGGTGGCATGAAAGAGGGATTCATGTGCTGGCTACTGCCTCTTCTCTATGAACTGGAGGTGATCCCGCTGGGCGCGGCGGATGAGGAACAGATCCCTTCTTACCGTGCGATGAATCGCGAGGGCCATACCATCACGATGGACGACTATGTGCTGGACCGCCATACGAGTCGTGGGCGCGGAAAGAGCCTTGTGGAGTTCGCTCTTGTGGGTGCGTTGGTGGAGCCGCAGGCGGAGTGTGTGAATGAGATCTGGAAGCGGTTCTATGAAGATGGGAAGCGCTTGGAGGATGCTGTGGAGATCGTGGGAGAGGTGTCTGCTGCTTCTGCCTCTGCTTCTGCTTCTGCCTCTGCTTCTGCATCTGCATCTGCATCTGCATCTGCTTCTGCTTCTGCATCTGCTTCTGCATCTGCTTCTGCATCTGCTTCTGCTGCTGAGCCACGACGGATCCGCAGACCGCTCCACTGCCACGAGAAGCTGGACAATGAAACAGACGCCTATGAGTTCCTGGTGCGGACTCAGCTGACCACCATGGGAACCAAGCAAGATGTCTACTTTGCGAAGGACCGCAATGGAAAGGTGGTGGTGGTGAAGGGACCCTTCTTCTCTCGTGCGGAACTGGACGTCCTGGAGCGCAATACAGCCTGGAAGAGACAGCACGGCCTCCCTTACAACGCCTTTGAAGTGGTGCGCCTTATTCCGAATCGGTGGATGGAGGGAGTTCCGTTGGGCGCCCGAAACAAGGTGGGTCGCTCCAGCCTTGCCTATTTCGTGGTGTTTGACTCTTATCTGAAGGAGGAGGATCTGAAGACCAAGATGCATTCGAGCACAGTGTGGCCTCCCACGGAGGTGGTGGACTGGTCACAGATTCCGTTTCACTTCACGTATAAGGAGAGAGCGCTGACGGAGCAAGAGTATATCGACTACCTCCACGCGATCCTCTTTCGGTATCTGTTGGGCATTTCGGATCTTGCGGACAGGAACTTCCTTATGACAGGAGGGCGGGTCATCTCGATCGATGAGGACGTGGAGGGACGCGTGATGGATCTGTATGCGACTCTTCAGAAGAACAAGGCGTCCTTCCTCCACAAATGGCTCCAGAATGGCTATGAGAATCTCTCTGTTGCGCAATGGGTGGTGAGCGATGAGTCTCAGCGCGATCGTCTGGATGAGATACAGAGCAAAGAGCGTTGTTTGTCTCTCTTTCGTCCCCACGCCTAATAGCTCCATGAAAACTCCATGAAAATCAAAAGAAGGATACTGCTACGTATCTTTTTTATGAAGTGTGAAATCTGAAATTGGAAATCGAAAAGGGATTGTATCTGAAACTTCTAGAAACGATTTGGAAATGGAAAAAGTGGCGACGTGTGAAAACGTGATATGAAAATGTGGGATCTGTAAATCTGAAAAGGGATGAAGTATCTCCTATTGTTCTAAGAGGAGCGCAAAGAGAATTCTGCGGGCGCACGCGCCCGCACGGCGCGGCCTCGCCCACGCCCATGTCTCTCTTACATCGCAAGTGAGTATTTCATGTCTCTCTCTTATGCAAAGAGACGCGATAGTGTGTAAAGTGTGTCGATAGTGAAATCGTGAAATCGTAAATCTCAAAAAACTCAGATCTCAAAACGGAAACGGATCATATCTGAAAAATAAATGTTGGGAATGATTTGGAAATGGAAAAAGTTTGGAACGCGTAAAAAGCGTGATATGTAAATCTAGAAATCTGAAATCTGTAAACGATGATGTATCCTCTTGTTCTAAGAAGCGCAATGAATACTCCGCGGGCCGCAGGCCCGCACCGCGCGGCGTCGCCCACGGCTGTAGAAGGGAGATGAACGGAAAAAGGTCTCTATCCTTTAAAATTGAATAGTGTGTATGAGTGATAAGTGATCAAAGATAGAGAATGGTGTGTTCAAACTGTAAACAGTCTGGTCACAATGTTCGTAAGTGTAAGATGGAGCGAGTGGCAGCGGTGGAATCAGTGGAGTCTACAGTGGAATCCGTGGATGTTCAAGTGGAGTCTGCGGAATCCGTGGAGTCTGTGGAATCCGTGGAGGTAGTATCTTCTTCTATGCTAAAGGATGCGCTAGTGAAGGCGGTTCAAGAGCACCCATTAACGACGGATTGGAGTGCGCTATCGTATCGTTTTGGTCGCACAGAGACATATCTAAGGAATCTCTATAACAAAACAGTTTCAGCCGCGGATCATGTGCGTGTGTCATTGGATATCTTATCGGATGAGTGGATGATGGAATTATTGGAGAAAGAGGGTTATGCTTGTGCGGGGTGTCATATCCGTGTATATTGTGCTCCAAAGAAGTGGGATGGGGCGGAGTATTGTGTAGCGTGTCATACGAGATGCTTTAGCGAGGAGATCTCTTCTCGTTGGAAGATGGTGCATGAGTATGCACAATCAACATCAAAGGATAAATGTAACATCTGTGAAGTGGCAGCGACATACAATAAAGAGATAGGGAATGGTTTCCATTTTGACCACATGAATATGTTTGAGAAGTCCGATTCTATCTGTTCGATGGTGATGACAGGTGTTCCATTGTCAAGTATCTATATGGAGTTGGATGTATGCCAGTTGCTATGTGTATCATGTCATGGGTTGGTGACAAAAATGGAGAGACGGTGCGGTTTTATGCGTATGAAGAACAACATGACACGTTCTCATAAAAAGAATGCGTCTGAGCATACTGAGGAAGATTCTGAGTATACTGATGCATCTGAGTGTGTGGATGCGGCTGAGTTCATGGAGAATAGAAAACAGTATGGCCTATTTATGTCTCGTGTGTATGATCTGATTCGTGTGAATCTTCGTGTTCAGTAGTTTTCCAAGTGTAAAGTCGTTGTCGTGCGATGGAATGCCCCATGAGCCTCCCAATGCGCTGTAGTTCTTGTAGAGGGGTATCCATGGAGAGAGATGATATGAAGATGTGTCGTATGATGGTGAGATTG
>Ga0247844_1006006_pt1 | contig 14915 bp, 20 predicted proteins | sample LaCtaG_FD_192421 | JGI IMG/M metagenome (GOLD analysis project Ga0247844, IMG submission 192421) | Freshwater microbial communities from meromictic Lake La Cruz, Castile-La Mancha, Spain - LaCruzMarch201714.5m_1 | ecosystem: Environmental > Aquatic > Freshwater > Lake | place: Spain: Castile-La... | reverse complement strand
TCTTCTTGTTTAGTTGGTGTATTAGGATTAGCTACATCTGCATTTGCTTCAGCAGCCGATTCATAAACCTTGCCAGTTATTTTGTTTCTGTAAGTAAGTTTTGTTGGGCATTTTATAACTGGTACTTCTTTACCATCTATAATTCTATATTCTTTTATATGTTGGTCCGTTAATATTATTTCGTCATCCATATTAATTAAAACCCATTGGGCATTTACGTTTTACTTCTTCTTTGTTTGATTTGCTCTTTCCTAATTTATAACCCATAAAAAATGAAAAAGCTACAAATAATAATACTATTAAAGTATGCCAAATATAAAACATTATTTTATCCGTTTTTTTATTTTTTTTTTAATTATATATACCAAAAGAAAGTATTATTCTAGGAGATAAACCAATTGCTCTGTGTACAATACCTTTAGGAATACTTATTAAATCACCTTTTTCTATTAAATATTCTTTGTTTTCTACAATGTAAATTGTTTTACCATATAAACCAATTATAATTACATTTTCTAAATCTTTATGAGCTAAACTTTTGCCACCTCCTGTAAATGAAAAAAATAAAAAAAAATCTGCCTCATAATTTTTTTTATTATATTCTTGGTTTAATAAAAAATATAGTTCATTAAAATAAGAGTCTGACTGTATTTTTTTAATTTTAATTGGATACTCTAAAATAAAATCTTTATGTATATTAGGACTTGTAAATTCACTTTCAAAACCATTACGATCTACAAAATTTGCCAATTCATTAAAATCAAAAGTTCTTTCAAAATTTATTAATTTTTTTTTATATTCTATTGTCATTAATTTTTAATATTTGTATTTTAAATTTACCAACTAATATAAAACATCATTGTTTCCTTCCTTGTCCGTTATAAGGTTTTCTTCTATTTCTTTTGTTTGGTCTTTTACTATGTCGTCCTGGTCTTTTTTTATTAGTATGTTTAATAAAGGTTCCGTGACCTGTTTGTACTTTTCTAGCCATTTTGTTGAGATCTATCGATTAAAGCGTAACTTACTACACCTGTAATTGTGTTAGCAGTGTCTGCTTGTATTTTTAAAATATCATCTGCTTCCATATTTAAACTTGAAGTTATCATATTTTTAAAATCTTTATTTAATTCTGCATGACTTATTTCTACATCAGATCCACCAGATTTTCTAAGATATACATCTACGTCTACATTACTTGCTGCTTGGTGACTTGCTTGTAGAGATTTAATAATAATAGTTGCATCACTAGGACAAGTTAAAATAGTCGTAACGTTGGACGTTGTTAAATCAAATGTATCGCTTTTATATCTAATTGTCATTGCATGAAATATTCAAATATACTTATTTCTTCTTTTGTCTCTTCATTATAACTTGTATTAAGTTGTGTTTTTAAAGTATCAATAGCTTGTATGATTTGTCTTTGTGTATCCTTATTATACACATCTGATGGTTCAGGTACATAGAAATCTATTTTAGCCATTATCTTCTTCCGTCTGGTTGTATATCTACTCTAAAAATACCATATCGCCAATTAGTATTTACAGCATCATTTTCTATTTTAATACTGGCCAACCTCGCGCGCCCGCGCGTGTCTATTTTATCTGTGCTAGAATTAACTGTAAAAGGACCTATAAATGTCTCGCCTTTTGCAACTGTTGTATCTGCTGGATAAGATCTTAAAAATAAGGTTACTTTACAATCACCATTTAATGTTTTGAAATCAGGTATAAATCTTTTTACCGATAAAAAGTATTCCCCGTCTCCATCTACATCTAAATCAAAATCTCCTGATCTAATGTTCGCTGGTATTGCTGTCTCAACTCCTGTGCTTGCTACTTCATTTACACCTACTTCATGTTCGTAATAAACAGAAGCTCCTGCTGATATACCATTTACAATAGGAAACGTTGGCGTGGCTGCCGCGATATATTTAGTTGCATGTGGATGATCATATACTGAAGCATCTGCCCACGTTGTTCTAGATTGTGAACCTGCCGTTGCACTTGCCATTGTACCCGTTGTCCAGACTTTTTCACCATAATTGTAAGTCACTACCCTATCTATTAAAGTTGAATTAGCTTTAGTGTAGAACCACATAATTTCTTGAAACAAACTATTGTGAGCTGCAAACACTGTTCCACTTGCATCATAATTAATGCCTAAATTTTCTCCACCTGTTGTGAATACAAAATCTTCAACTAGACTTGGAACAGATACAACTGTACCGTCAAATGCAAAGAAGCCTCCAGAATCACCCATCCAGAACACAATACCCTGTGCAAAGACTACTGCATGCTGACCAAGACAACCACAATTAGATCCAACTTTTCTAATACTAAATGTAAAAGGTGGACCTACAAATTGCATTGAATAAGCAGCATCATCTGTAAGTATTAATATATAATCTTTCGCTCGCACCGCTGCTACTATTTTAGTTCCAGCATCTAATCTAAATGTACCTGCTGTATTTGTTGAAGTTGGAGCATAGACATTAAAGTCTTCTTGATCTGAAAATCTTATAAGCATTTTATCTTGTGTTCCACTTGGTAATGTTTCATTAGTTCCAAGATGTATTAAATGCCTATCTCTGTCTGATACTATGGTCATAACAGATTTTTGTGGCATAGAAGTATTTATAACCGCTCTTGTTGTTAAACCACTTGAAGGATTCCAAGTAAATGTTGGACCATTGTGCATTGTTGCTATTAATATTTGACCAAAGTTATCTAATGACCAGTTAGCAGGATCTAGTCTTATAGAAGTTTGTACTTGCGAAGCTTGTCCCCATCCAACAAATGTTGATGCATCGTATACAACTGCATTGTCTGCATGAGCTGCAGCAGTTGTGCCACTCGCTCCTCTGCCAGCACCTGTGAATGTTGTACTAGTTTTACCTGAATAAGTAATTAATTCTGATCCTATTAATATTGTTCCAGTTGTTGCAAATCCTGTTGTAGAATCTACTGGAATAGTTGTAACTGTATTATCTATACCTCCACCTTGATTTATTGCATTTTGAGTAACAGTTGAACTAAATCCACTCCAATTAAAAGTACCCCAACCATATCCATATGTTTGACCAAATGGACCAAAATCATAATAAGGATTGCACGTTGCAGATCCAGAAGCTGATGCAGTACCAGATGAAACTAAAGGCATTGTTATTGTAAATGTTCCAGATGTCGGTGTTGTCTGAACTTCAAAAGCATTTGTAAAATTAGCTAATACAAAACCTGTTGGTGGAGTAATAGAACTAAATTTAACTATTCTCCCAACTGACAATTCATGGTCAGCTTTGTTAACTGTAACTGTTGCTGATCCTGAGGTTGTATTAAATGTACAAGAAGTTAATGCTGTGTCTAATGGTGTAATATCATAAAATGCACCTTCGAAGTAAACAGCTAATACTTTATTAGTGCCTATTGCAGCATATCTATTACCTTCTAAATCTGCCCATATCCATTGGTTCCTAGCAGCGCCTACTAAAGTATCTGTTAATATTTCTGACCAACCCCCTATTTTTTCAGGGTTTCCATATCTAAAACGTACGTTATCTCCATCAATCCAGCGACCTTCCGCTTGAGATGCAGTATCTTGTTTGTCAAATCCTGGTGCTACTGGTATTTTTTTTAAAGGCATAAACTATTATACCTTATATTTCATTAGTTCACAATAAACTACAATTTGATATAGATAATTAATGTTAATATGTAAAAAAAATTTAAAACCTTTATTTTACATTCACATACCAAGAACTGGTGGTAGATATGTTAAAAATTTATTTGAAAAAAATGAATTTGAGGTAAGTTTGTATGAATTTGATAATTTTTTTGAAGGAAAAGAAATACCTCATTTACACTACCCTTATTATAATAAATTTACAAACAATGAAAAAATACCTCAATTTACAATTGTTAGAAATCCAATAGATCGATTTATTTCAATTTTATGTGCATCATCTAAAAAAGATAAATACAATTTAGATATTGAAAAAATTTTTTATAATGAAGAAAGTTTTTTTAATTTTGTAAATTACCATATTATATATACAAGTAACCGTACAAATTGGTTTTTACCACAAATTTATTTTATCGGTCCTAATTGCAAAATTTGGAGATTTGAAAAAGGTTTAAATGAAAATTTTTTTAATTGGCTTAAAGTTAATTATGAAATTGATATTTTTTTTAAAGAAGTAATTTATCAAAAAGATTATTATGATTTATATGAAAAAATAAAATTAAAAAATAATTTTGTAAATTTAATTAAAAAATATTATTTGTTTGATTTTAAAATTTTAGATTACTAAAAATTTACTTACCTTCTATTTTTGTATCTACAAAAGTTTGTGTTTCAGCAACATCTTTTTTAAATTTCAACTGCCAATCAACAACCATTTTAACTAAATTATTTCCAAAATGTTTTAGATTGTTGGCAGATAAATGAAGTTTACCTTTTCTAAAAAATATGAATCTTTCTTTCCAAGAAAATTCTATATCACAAGAACCATCATCGTATTGTTTGAATTTCATACAATATCTTTTATATCAATTATATTCTCTTGTCCAGCTAAAACATTTTGATAAGAACTAAAATCATCACAATTAAAGGCAACTGTAATCCTATCTTTTTTATAATCAAATTTATATACTTCATGATCTAAGTAAGAATGAAAAAGTACAAATTTTCCAAACTCTTCATTTATTGTTAAATTATAATCATTAAAATAAGTCCCTGGGCCAGGTCCGTCACTCAAATACAAAATACCACTGAATGTGCAAGAGCTGTGATTATGTCGTTGTGTGTAATCTTCTTTTTTTTGATAAATGTTTGCCCAAGAGCTTTTTAAAACAAATTTACCATCATGAATTAAACTAGTGGCATATGAAATTTTATTTAAAAATTTTAAAAAGTGTTTATTATGATTTAAAAATTTAAAATCTGTATGCTTAGCATGAACATTTGTTGGCACTGGAAGAAAATTTGTGTATTCTTTGATATTATCTAATAAATCCATTAAAATTTTTGGTTCTTTAAATTTATCAACTAAGATAAAAGTATTTATTTCTTTTTTATTTTTAAATAATTCCATTTTTTTTGTAAATTGTATTTCCTATAACTAACACATCCATTTCGCTTTTCTCAAAAAGTTGAAGTGCATATACTGGTCTAGAGCAAATAGGAAAAAAATTTAAATTCAAAGAAGTATTTAATAACATAGGAACACCCGTTAATTTATAAAATTTTTCTATTAAATTATAATAAACAAAATTATTTTCATTTACAGTTTGAATGCGGCAAGTACCATCTATGTGAGTAATAGAGGGAAAATTTTCTTTGTCTAAAATGTTTGTAACATATAACATATATTCACTTTTTTCATTAAACAAAAAGTATTTGTTAGTTTCTTTTTCTAAAATAGATGCACCAAAGGGTCTAAACCATTCTCTTTTTTTCACTTTGTCATTAAGAATTTGTTTACCATTTTTTATCATTGGGTTCATCAAAATAGATCTGTTCCCTAATGCTCGTGGTCCTAATTCACCATGCCCTTGATACCAACCAACTATTTTCCCTTTTGCTAAAAATTCACAGGTTTCATTTAAAGTTTCCTCATCTGGTATTTCGTTAGGATTAACATCATCTTGCCAAAATGGAAAATTTTTTGTTTCAAAGTATTCTTGATTATAATGCTGTCTTAAAAATTCTAAACATCCTAATGACAATCCATCATCAGGACAATGGGGAGGTATGTGTAAATTTTTAAAATGTTTTTTTAAAATACCATTAATCACTGAGTTTTGAGCTACACCTCCTGTGTAAGATATAACATCATCAAAATTACAATTTTTTTTAAAAAAGTTTAAAATAATTTTTTCAGATTTATAATGACATGAAGCTAATCTATTTAAGGGTGTTTTTTCTTCATTGTCGTTGGAAGTAAAATATTTTCTATGATGAAATAATTTATCTATTTGAGTAATTTCATCAGTAAACAAATTGCAAAAATTATGATTAACTTTTCCGAACGATTTCAAAGCCATAAGTTTACCAGCTAAATCAAGATTATGACCCTCAACATTATTACTCTCCGCTAAAACTCCTAATCTTCTTCCAATAGATTCAGCTTCATCTATTTCCCAACTTTTTAAAAGTTTATTTTTTGAAAAAATAGAATGAGTTTTTTCAAAGTCTCCCATTCCATCTAATACAAAATCTATATCCGTATTTTTTGTTAATGGCCAAATACTTAAAGTATGTGCAAAATGATGATCTATTTTAAAAAAAGGACAGTTAAAATTTTGGAAAAACCAATGATTTGGTTTTATTTCTTCAATTAATTCTTTACTGTAACTTGGTAAATTAAAAGCACCCATGTCAGTGACATAGGAAACTGCATTTATTTTTTTTGCGTCTATGTTCCACTTGTCAAAAACATGACGTAAAAAACTCCAGTCTAAACATCCCAAATGTTTTATGTTAAATTCTCTTTCGAATTTTAAATATTTTACCTTGTTGTTTTCTGAATAACTAATATTAGCATCATGATTTCTTAAACTTAAACCTAAAAAGTTCATTGAAATTTTTTGGTGCCATAGAGTATTCTTTTATCTTTAGCATATTCTTTGTAAGGTCCATTTTTATCTACATAATGTAAAAATGTTTGAGCATGCCAATCTCCTTTAAATTCTTCTCTCCAGTGTTCTATTTCACACCCTAAATAAACAGCAGCATCTCCTGGTTCCATATTTATTTCTGTACCATTCATGTAAATTGGCCAAGGTGTATTGTCTGAGCCTAACATAACAGTTACACTTACTTCGCATGAAGGCCTATCTGTGTGTTTTTTTAAATCTGCATTAATTGTGTACATTCTCCAAAAAGCATAAGTGCATAGTAATTCCAAACCAGTTTCTTTTTGCATTAATTCAAGTTTATTAATCATTAAAGACTCCATTACTGGGTCACCATAAAAATGAGTATCTCCATTATCATTTTGTATAAAATCAAAATGATTTAAATCAAAATTAACTCTATGAGTAATTCTACAATAATCTTTTAATAATTGTGTTTCTTCTTTTGTTAAAAAATTTTTAATTAATTTATATTTAAAATCCCTTATAGTGCCCATGCTACAACAGAGTACCTTTTTCCTTTCGTTACTGGTTTTACTGTGTGAGGATATAAAAAATTACTTGGCCAAAGAATCATCCTATTTGGCTTAACTTCTACTTCCCACTCTTCTGATCCATCTGGATTTCTGAAACACAAATTACCACCTTCATAATCATTGTTAAGTAATAATATACAACTCATTGTTCTAGGCACTGCTGCAAAATGATCAGTATGCCAAGTATAAAATCCTGTATCATAATATTTTAAAATTTCTATGTCTCTAATATAACTATATGCGAAATCTAATATGTTAACATCTTTAGGATATTTATTAAGATAAAAACCAAAATAATAATTTAATAAATTTGCCCAATGAACAATAGATAAACTGTTGTGAAGATTATTTAAAGGTAAGCCCCAAGCTCTTCTTATATTAAAATCTACTGTGTTTTTTTCCCCTCCTCCAATTTTGGTTTCTGTAAATTCTTGTGTGTTTGCAAAACGTATTAAATTAGATAAAACGTTCCAAGGTAAAATCTCATCGTAAATTTTAATAAATTTTTTTATTTCCATATTTTTTTACTCCAATATTTGTTTTTATAAACATTTATAACTTTAAGTCCATAAAAAATTCTTGAATTTTGAATTGCTTTCTGACTCCTTGATTTTATTGACATTTTCCAATTATCTCTTTTAAACGGTATGACTTGAACATAAGGAGTTCCTTTTTTAAAAGTTGTTTCTAAAACTGGATATTTATCTCCATTTATGACTATTGGAAAATTAATTTCGTTTGGAAAAGTGTCTGTATCGACAATTGCTGATATTATTGAAAAACGGTCATCAGAATTATTTAAAGGCGGAACAAAAAGACAAGAATACCCTTTGGGTGTTACAATTTTCCACGGGTTTAATATTTTATAAAAAGGTAAATTTTTATTTTTTTCTATAAATGGAGAGCCTTCTACTTGTTTTAAAGTATGACTATCTAAACCAGAATTTAAATTTACATATTTTGCTTTTAAAATAACTTCTTGATCATGTAGAGCATAAGTTTGAAAAGAATCTTTAATTTTTTTACCTTCAATTTCATTATCTACGTTGTGTCTTATATATAAATCTTGTGGCATTTTTAGTAAATAACCTGACGTAAGAGAATCTAAAAATGGAACACATCCTTTTATTGTTTTATAAGACATTGAGTGTTCTAAATTTTTAAACCACTCTGGAATGTTAAATTTTATTGGTGTAGGAAAATCTTGTTTTAATGCAAAGTAATCTTCATGCGCACTAAATTCGATAATTTTTTCAAACATTTAAATATAATGTATTTATATATATATATTTAAGGTATTTGTAAAATATTTAATGAAGGAACATTTTTACTTTCTAAATACTCTTCTAAGGATTGATTTAAAATACCGTAATCAGTTGTTTTATTACCATTTTTATCAATAAAATCTATAAGAGGAACGATTTCAGAGGGTTTCAAAGAAATCAATAAATTTTTGTAATTTTGCCATTTATAAAAATCAACATGATTTGTGTTTGAATTTAAAAAAAGTTCAATTTGTTTAATAAAATTATTAATATAATTTTGTAAAGATTCAATATCAAAACTGTTGTACATGTTTTCAAAAAAAAATGAATTTTCAACAATTGAAGAACATATTTTTTTATTAAGTTTTAATGAATTAAATTCTTCATTATTAACTTCAATGATTTTATAATCAGATTTAACTAAATTTAAATTATTTAAATCATTTTCTTTTTCAGCTATTTTATAAACACAATTACTTGCACTATTAAAAATTACATATGGCATCTAAGTTCCTATATTTTCAAAAACTACGACAACACCAGTGTTACCAGGATTACCTGGGTTTGCTGCAAAACCAGATCCTTCCTCTGCCGGCTGTGGAATTCCAGGATTACCTGGGTTACCTCCGTTTCCGAAAGCTCCTCCAACGACAAAAGTTCTAGCTGGGTATGTTAAACTTGCTCCTGGTTGATTTCCTGTTGTACCAGTATTTCCTGGATTTTGAGGATTAAGACCACCACCAGGAGTACCATTACCCCCAGCTCCTCCAGCATTGACTGTTCCAACATTAGCTATTGTAGAATTTCCACCAACTCCTCCTGCCGCATAAGGTTGTGCAAAAGGTTGTGTAATAGGTTTGTTATAAAATCCGTAACCTCCAAGACCGCCTCCTCCTCCTCCGCCTGCTCGAGCACCTGATCCACCTCCAGCCGACCCACCAGCTCCTCCGCCTGCAACCATGTATACAGCAGCTCTATTTGCTGCTGGATTGGCGGTATATGTTCCGGATGCTGGTCCTACAGCGTAAAGTGTTGGTATTTCCATACCCGCTGCACTTCCACTTCCAGAAGCAATAGATGTAATTCTGCCATCAGCATCGACTGTTATATTTATTTTACTGTAAGTTCCTGCAGTTACACCAGTAGAAATCAATTGATTTGACCCAACTGAATTAGCTGCTAACTTTGCTTGCGTAATTGTTGATTGTGTTATTTTTATACCTGTTACAGCGCTTGAATCAAGTTTAGCTGAAGTTACAGCAAAAGATGTTAACTTTGATGATGTTACTGCTAAAGCTGCAATACTTGCAGTAGAAATTGTGCCAGATAATGTACTTAAGGAAACTTCATTAATATTTGTTCCATCAGAATATGCTGCGACTGTAGTTCCAGAAGTACTTATTGCAAAACCTGCTCCGGACACAGTCTTTATTGTTAAAGAAAATCCTGCTCTAACTGTACTGTCTTTTATTATGTAATATTTTTCTATTCCATTAGGAACCAAAACTTCTCTGTTTCCGGTTAATGTTCCTGTTAAAACAAGAACTGCATTTCTTGCATTTGAAAGTGCTGCATTAGACATTACAAGTGTTACATCAGATGCTGCAACATTTATTGATTCTACACCAGCGATAGCTTGTTGAATCAAATTTAAATTTGTATTTGTTTTATCACCCCAAGTGCCTGCGTTTTCGCCGGTCACCATCAATTCTAGCTTTAGATCAGTAGAAAATGTTGATGCCATTTTTATGTTCCAGAATTTTCAAAAATAATTAAAGCACCTTGAGCTGGGCTATCCCCAAAAGAAACACCAGTTATAAATGATCTTGTAGGATAGGTAAAAGTTGCTCCTGGAGCGGTTCCACCAGGTCCCCCATTTGCAACAAAAACTGGAGCTGGTCCAGGACCTAATCTTGTTGCTGTACCAGGACCTCCTACAGAATATGGTTGTGAATAAGGTTGACTAACTGGAACAACATAAGCCCCAAATCCGCCAGATGGTCCTCCTCCATAAGTATAAGCAATTATTTTACTAGTTACTGGACCTGCTGTGTAAGTACCAGAAGCTGGCCCTACTTGAAAAAGTGTTGGTATTCCCATTCCTGCTCCCGCTGTACCAGATGAAGCGGAAGTTATTCTTCCATCTGCATCTACAGTTACTGTTGCAGTAGTATAAGATGCAGCTGTAACACCTGTTGAAATTAATTGATTTGAACCTACAGAGTTAGCTGCAAGTTTAGATTGAGTAATAGTAGATTGAGCAATCTTAACACCTGTTACTGCATTAGTTGCAAGTCTAGTTGTAGTAACAGCAAAAGATGCAAGTTTAGCAGATGTTACAGCGAAATCTGCTATTTGTGCAGAAGCAACTGTTCCAGAAAGTGTACTTAAATCTACAGTACTTATATCTGTACCATTTGAATATAATATTTTAATTCCTTTGTCTGTTGTCGTCCAAGTAGCACCTGTTCCACTAACTGTTTTAAATTCTACTGTGAAAGCACCAGTTGTACCATTTGATACAATCCAAGTTTTTTCAATCCCATTTGGAATTGTAACTATTTGATTACCTGTAATTGTTCCTGTTAATTTAATTACTATATTTCTTGCTACAGATAATGTTGGTGAGTTTGCGATTGTTAAAGCTGTTGTTTGAGCACCCCCTGCAATAGATTGTTCTCCATATCCAGCAATTGCTTGTTGAATTACGTTTAAATTGTCGTTAGTTTTATCACCCCAAGTACCAGCATTTTCGCCGGTGACCATAAGTTCTATTTTGAGGTCTGTAGAATAACTTGATGCCATTAAAACTCCTGTAATTTATCTAAATAATACATTTAAGCAGCCAAGTCAACTGGAGTCCAATTATTGGAAGCTCCTGTTTGAACCTCTGCCCATGCTTGAATATTAACAGATCCTACAACAGTATTCAAGCGTATTCCTGTGACATTTACTGCAGCATTCCCAGTAACTGTAGTAGTTCCAACCGTTAAATTTAACTGAGACCCTGTTACATCATATCCTGCAATATATGTAACTTGTCCTGGTGTTAAATTTATTTGAGACCCTGTTATTGAAACATTTGCATCTCCAGTAGGTATTTCATTACCAATGGTAAAGTTTATTTGAGAACCTGTAACATCTACAGGTGTTATTGTTCCACCAACCGCTTGACCAGCTACAGTATTTAATTGAGATCCTGTAACATTTACATTTGCATCAGCAGAAATAACAGCTCCAGCTAATCCCTCTGTAATATTTAATTGAGATCCTGTAACGTTTACATTTGCATTAGCAGCTACAGTTGTACCATTTGGTGCAAATATTAATAAATTATGATCTTCGTCAGTATTAATAAATATATCTCCATCAATTTGAATAGCAAATGTTGGACTTTCAATTACAGCTAAAGGAGGCTCAGTTATAGTTACAACTATATCATTTTCTAATCCCCAAGGAACAACACCCCAACCAGAAACACCCCAACCAGCATCTGGTTGAAATTCTGTTGTGACTGAACCTTCTGATAAATTAATTTGAGACCCAGTTACATCTGCTGGAGTAAAAATATTTTCAGTAACAGCATTTAATTCTACGTCCGCCTGCGTTCCAATTATATTTAAATTTGCATCACCTGTAATAGTTACACCAGTAATATTTGAATTTAATTGTTGACCAGTTAATGTTACTGATACATCTGTGAATGCGTTTACAGAAGCGATTGAAAAATTAATTTGAGATCCAGTAAGTTCAACAACGTCACCTACAATTCCATAAGTAAATTGTCCCCAAAGGTTAGAACCCCAACCATTTGCAAAAACAAATTCTACACCCCCTACGGAAAATGTTGCACTTAAAGAATCTCCTCCCCAATTACTTGCATTCCAAGTGGATTGGCCAAATGCAAGAATGCCCGGTGACGATACAGAAACTGTTATGTTCGCCACCTGAGCCTCCTTAAAATTTACGCGTTACCAATTCTTATAATTGCACTGTCTGTTTGGAATGCTGGGAACTGAACTGTAAAAGTTCCAGCAGTTGCGGTTTTTGGTCCGCCAAAGTCTAACACACACACTGCAGGGTCTCCTGCTGCTGTGTCGTTATAAATTAATGCACCTTGAGCTGTTAAAGTCACACCCGTGAATGACACGTTTGAAAAGTTAGTAAATGCAACAGCACCTGTTACTAATACACCAGAATTAACTAATGCTTTTCCACCAGCAGTATATCCTGCAGATGATACTTCTTGTGAAGAAGTGTAAGATGTTGTTGATGCTCCTAAAGTTGCATCTGTTTGATACATTGCAAGTTTAAAAGTGTTTCCAGTTGATGCTGTAAAATTGTGTATTGCTCTTAGGATTTGTCCTTTGAACGAATTCGCAATTGCGTTTGTTGTTATAGCCATGTTTTCTCCTTAAATTATGGTTCAATACTTCTTGGTGATGGTGAGTTAATTTTAATTCTTGGTACACCATCATCATACTCACCTCTGCGTCTTCTACCCATTTGTTGAAGAGCAAACGTTTGTAATTCCTCATCATACTTTGTTTTATTAAGATTGTATAGATCCATAGGACCTTTCAAATATGAAAAAGCCTCACCTAATACTCCATATAATAATATGTTTTCAAAATAAGTTGAAAGATAAGTATTATTTGTTGAAGTAAAGTGTGGTGGATCTTTAATATATTCTAATTGTACAGGTAATGCACTTGATGGTCTTGGTGCAACAATAATTGTAAAATCATCCCAATTAGCCCAGTATTTTGGCACACCTGTTGAAGAAGTATTATTATATTCTCTCATAAATGTTTGATCTCTTTTTTCTAAATACTCAACTGTGCCTGCTGCTAATGTTCCTGAAGTTGCAACAAACAAAGCTCTTGGTATTAAACAATCAGCTGGCATCGCTAAATATTTATTATTCGCTGTAAAAACAGAATCTGCGTATTTTCTTAAATCATCGTAATCAATTTTATCAGCTACATCTATTTCTACGTTTCTAATAAATTGATCTATTAAAGAATCAGTCAAAACATTACTATCTACTTCAGTGTAGTTTCTAATTTGAGTTAAAAATGATGCGTAAGTAATAGCCATTAGGATATCACTATAGTTACTTGACCTGTGTAAATTCCAAATTCTCTTTGAGAGTTTTGAAAAGATGGATCTAAAGGTTGCATACCACGTGAATTGTAAGCAAACTCACCTGGTAAAGTTAAATTAGCAATAGCTTCACCATTACCTCCAGAAGTAATAGAAAAGTCCTGCGCGCGCGTGTCTTTTAATGCTTGTGCATCTGCTTTATGATGTTTAGGATCAAGTTGAGGATGTTTAGCTTCATACTCAGAAATATGAACTAATGATCCGTTCCATTCCTTTACCATTTGCTGATAAGGAAATGCTTGACCAGATCTATCTGATATTGATTGTGAATATTTTCCTCTTGAAAAATTTGGCATTAGATTAAATTCCCATAGTAAGCTTGTGGTGATATAAATAAAGATGTTCTTTGACCATCTTCAGTTAAAGCTCTTTGTAATTCATCTTCATAGTATAATCTTAACTGTTCAGTTAATTTTGGATTAATTTTCATAGATAAATAATATGCAAGTCCTGAGACCATACATGGTAAAAATCTATAAGGTACATCTGGTGTGTTAGTGTAAGCACCAACATCTTGAATTCTTTTAATAATATAATATTTTAAAAAAGTATAGGTTGATAAATCAGGTGTTAAATATAAAAATATTTTTGGATTTGTTTGACGATCCACATAATACTGTGAAGGTTGACCAGTTTGACCTTTATTAGGTAAATCAGCATAAGCAGATCTACTTATTTTATCTAATGACACATCATTAGTGTTTTGTGTTATTGCATTTGATGAAGAAACATAAGCTTCTAATACATCACTAGTACTTTGAGGTGTTGAATACTCAGCTTGACCACTAACTAAAGCTGTAGTTTGTAATTCTACTTTCCAAAGGTGAACTCCTCTATTACCCCATTCAGAAAATAATAAATTTAATGATCTTCTAGCACTACGTAAGGCATATCCTGAAGTCGTTGATGATTGGCATCTTTCGTATGCTTCATCTATTACTTCTTCTATATCTAAATCAAATGTTGTAGTGCCTGAAGTTGTCATTAGTCTTTTTTTAATCCTAAAAATAATTTTGATAATTTATTCATAACACCACTAGAAGAAGCTCTTGCAGTTTCTCCTGCTGCAGGTGGTAATATTGATAATATCCTGTTAAAACTTTTACGTAAACCAGAAGTATCTCCACTTCCTTCCATTCCTGACATAGGAAAATCTTCTAGTTCTTTTGTTTTACCTCTTTGATAATTTTTAGAAGCTTCTTGAAACTTATCTCTTGCTACTTTATCTTTTGCTGCTTTTTGAATTGCAGATTTAGAAACAGTCAACATTTCAACACCTTTTCTAGCACCTCTTCCGATTAAAGTTCCAATAACAG